>Ga0136638_10000280_pt1 | contig 11080 bp, 7 predicted proteins | sample AntDrymUQ8582206_2_FD_104671 | JGI IMG/M metagenome (GOLD analysis project Ga0136638, IMG submission 104671) | Polar desert sand microbial communities from Dry Valleys, Antarctica - metaG UQ858 (22.06) | ecosystem: Environmental > Terrestrial > Soil > Desert | place: Antarctica: Dry Valley...
CTGCAAGCCGAGCTGATCGAAGCCTTCCCCGAGTTCATCGCGACGATCGAGTCGAAGTTCGAGGACTTCGACTACCACATCATGGTCATCGACGGCGACGAGGGGCATTGGGGCTCGGAATTTTGCAATGACGACTGTCCGATTCTGGACTGCAAGATCGGCGAAAAGTGCTGCGCGAAAAGTTCCAAGGACATCGGCGAGTCCTGCTGCGACGTCGAGGACTACCCCTGCGGATACCTCGACGTCCTGCCCGACTGTGAGACAGAGTTTGGGGCCGGGACCATCTTCCCCGCCGGGGAATATGCGTCCAACAAGCTGTGCCCGATCGACGGCGGCCGCCGTTACATGATCAAGGGTCAGAAGGACCTGGCTGAGACCTTCGCCTGTGTGGCGCGGGTCGGGATAAACGGGGGCGGCCAGCACGGCGATGCGCTCACGGCCGCGATGCATCACTACAGCAACGACCCCGGCGGCTGCAACCCCGGCTTCCTGCGCGACGATGCGCTGCTCATGGTGACCTTCATCCAGGCCAACCCGGACCACGGCGGCGGCGGTCTCAGCTCCGACGGCTTCGCGGAGGACTGGGCCAAGGCCGTGCTCGACGCGAAGCACGGCGACCTCGAATCGGTGGTCATGCTCTCGTTTGGCTGGACGCCCGAGTGGGGGGACTATGACGACATCACCAGGATGGCGAGGATGTTCCCGTACGGGAGATACGCGGACCTGTACGAGACCGACTTCGGACCCGCGTTTGAGGAGGTCACCGGACTCGTCGAAACCGCATGCGCGGTCTTTGTGCCGGGTTGACCGCGTCCGCGGCGGCCGCGTGCGCTACGAGCCCATGCAGGCGAACGCCGGGTAGTTGGTCTCGCCGATGCCCCCGGCGCAGACCTTGCCGAACGGGTCGACGGCCACGGCGTAGGCGATCTGCAGCCCCTGCTTGTCGTTCGGGGTGAAAGTCCACAGAGGCACCGGCACTCCGGGCGCGAACGCCTGGACCTTGAACACATAGGACTGGCCCGAGAGCTCCCCGAGCGCGATGACCATGTAGCCGGCCGGGCTCCATGCGATGTCGTGCGGGCCGAACGCGTCGGACCCCAGCGGGCCGAGCGGCGTATGGGTGAAGAGCATGCCGCCGGGGAGGTAGCCCCAGATATCGCCCTGCGGCTCGCAATCGTCGAGGCAGTCGTAACCGGCGAGGTGGTAGCGCTTCTCGTCGTCGATGGTGACGGTGAGCGCACGACTCTGGAGGCCGAGATTGGACCCGGCGACGGTCCACTTCTCGATGTCCGTGAGCACGTCGTACTCGAGCAGCGCGAGACGATCGCGCAGAATGATTTCCTTCACTTCGTGCCGACCCCACGACTCGCCGACCATCACGAGCGTGTCGTCCGCGAAAGCACAGTCGCGGGTGGTCTCCGCAAATTTGTGCTCCCCTTTCTCCGCGTAGTCGAACACCCGCTCCTCGACGTCCTGGCCGGGCCGCACGAGCGCCGCGAACGCGTCGAGGCCGTCTGCCGTCGCCACCTTCTTTGCGCCGCAGACCGCGAGCATGTCCGGGTGACGCGCGAGCGCCAGGGCCTGGTCGCCGACCGACCCCACGGCGATCTGCTTGGCACCCTTGCCCCACGACGCGATCTCCCCGAGCCACCAGCGCACTCCGTCGTCGCCCTTGCGGTCCACGAGCACATGCAGGGCGCCCGTCTCCGGGTTCACCGTCAGATCGGTCGCGGTGCAGTACGCCGGTAACACCGACACGAGGTCCTCTGGCCCCGACTTGTCGTCCAGGCCACGGACGCGCAGGAAGCAACGCGGCTCACCCAGCACGTAGTAGGTGCCGAGCTCGACGAACCTGAAGTCGGGCAACACGCCCACCGCCACGACGAACCCGCTGCTGTCGATCGTGTCGCCGGTCTCCCACGCGGTCTGTTCGCCGGGATCCGGTAGCGCGATGTAGTAGGGCGTGGGGATGGACACACCGTCGATGCCCTCGCGCCACGGCGTCAACACTGCAATATGCTCTCCGTTGTCCAAACCCGTGAAGGCGGCGATCTGGCCGGTGAAGCTGCCGACCTGACCCGGCGCCAGCTCGATCACCTCGCCCGTGTCGAGCTTCATGCGCACGCCATCGGCGTGCTCGGTGGACACCTGGAGATCGATGAGGCCGTTGCTCACCGTCAGGTCAGGTTCCACGTCGAAGCCGACGATGACTGGAGAGTCCCCGGGCTGGGCCTGCGTCGTACTGCTGCCGGTCTCGCTGCCGGTCTCGCTCGAGTCGACGCCGGTGGTCGGGTCGATGCCTGTGTCCTGCGCCGACGTCGTCGGCGTGAGGTCCCCGGTGCTCACCGGGTCGACGTCGGTCGACGTCTGCGTCGTGCTGCATCCGCCGGGGCAATGCTCTCCCCCTGGTGGTAGCCAGTCCGGGACGCATGCGGGCGCCGCGGCCAGGAGAACCGCGATGGCGATGAAGAAGTCGGCGTGGCGAGGCGGCACTGCTCCCTTCGATGTACACCCGAAATTCGTCTGTGAACAGCGACCGCATACCACCCGGAGCGACCAACAAGTCCGATGCACGTCGCACATCCGTCCTGTCTCGGGCGCACCGCATATGTCGAACGACGATCGCTTTTAAGGCGATCAGAACGGCGGTGACGCCGTGTGAGCAGGCTCGAAGGCGATAACTCACTGGGCCGCGCATCACCTCGTGCCCGCCCGCGCCCGGGCTCCGGTAGCCTCGCGGGCGCGATGGCTCGCCCGCCCCGGATCTCCCGTCCACTCGCCGCCATGCGGCTCGCGCTGCGGCAGCGGGTCATCTACGCCGACACCGACCAGATGGGCGTCGTCTACCACGGCACCTACCCGCGCTTCCTCGAGGCCGCGCGCGTCGAGTTCATGCGCGCGCTCGGGCACACCTACGCCGACGCCGAGGCTCAGGGCTTCGGCATGCCGCTGACCGACCTCGGCATCGCCTACATGGCGCCGGCCCGCTACGACGACATCGTCTCGGTGCAGGTCGGCGTCGTCGAGCTGAGCTTCGCGCGCCTGCGCTTCGGTTATCACCTGACCGTCGAGCCAGGTGACCGCAACGGGCTGATGGCGCCGCTGACGGTGCTGTTCGCCGAGACTTGCCACTGCTGCATCATGCTCGCGGATGGCCGACCGACCCGCTTCCCTGACGACCTGCGAGCGACGCTCATGCCGCTCACGCAGCCTGGCACCACCCCGACGGATCATTCATAGGAGACCTGCATGGATCGCACCCTGGTTCTTGAGTACACGCGCGTGACCGAGGCGGCGGCGATCTCCGCCGCGGCGCAGATCGGTCGCGGCGACGGCATGGCGGCCGACGCCGCGGCGGTCAAGGCGATGCGCGCCGCGTTCGAGCGCGTGCCGGCGCGTGGCACGATCGTCATCGGCGAGGGCGAGCGCGACGAGGCGCCGATGCTGTTCATCGGCGAGAAGGTCGGGCCCGACGACCCGCTTCTGCTCGAGGTCGACATCGCCGTCGACCCGCTCGAGGGCACGAACTTGTGTGCCAACGGTCTGCCGGGCTCGCTCGCGGTGCTGGCGGTGGCGCACAAGGGCCATCTGCTCAACGCGCCCGACACCTACATGAGCAAGATCGCCTGCGGCCCCGAGGGCAAGGGCAAGATCTCGCTGGAAAAATCGCCGCGGGATAACCTCTGGGCGCTCGCCGCGGCCAAGGGCCGGCGACCCGATGAATTGACGGTCGTCGTGCTCGACCGCCCGCGCCACGAGAGCCTGATCCAGGAGCTGCGAACCGCTGGTGCGCGCATCCTGCTGGTCACCGACGGCGACGTCGCGCCGGTGGTCGCCACCTGCATCCCCAAGAGCGGCATCGACATGGTGTACGGCATCGGCGGCGCGCCGGAGGGCGTGCTCGGGGCCGCCGCGGTGCACTGCATGGGCGGCGAGTTCCAGGGCCGTCTGCAGTTTCGCAACGACCACGAGCGCGAACGCGCGGTCCTCATGGGCATGAAGGACCCCGACCAGATCCTGCACGTGCACGACCTCGCGCGCGGCGACGTGTTATTCGTGGCGACTGGCGTGACGACTGGGCCCCTGCTCAAGGGCGTGCGCCGGATCGGCACGCGCATGCACCTGCAGAGCCTCGCGCTGCGCAGCACGACCGGTACGATCCGGTGGGTCAACACCGACGTCGACGCTCACCGTTACATCCACGAGTACGATCACACGTAGGAGGCCGCCAATGCACCGCTCGCTCGCCCTGTTGTCCGTATGGTTCGCTGCGTGCGGCGGTGAGGTGGTCGAGGGCACCGGCGTGCCCGCGACCACCGGAGCAGCGAGCACCGGCGGCGAGACCTCGGGCGAGACCTCGGACGCGAGCGCGTCCGGCACGCCGACCATGACCGACGCGAGCACCTCGGGCATGACGTCGGAGATGACGACCGGTGTGACGCCGACGACGAGTTCAGCGAGTTCGGCGAGTTCGACCGGCGACACGACGTCCGACGAGAGCACGGGTCTGTCGGGCTCGACCGGGCCCGACACGACCACCGGGGAGCCCGGCTGCGGCGACGGGGTCGTCGACGTCGGTGAGCAGTGCGACGACGGCAATCCGATCGAGGGCGACGACTGCACGAACGCCTGCGTGCGCCTGCGCAGCTGCCTCGAGCTGCTGATGCTCGACCCTGCCTTGCAGGATGGCGTGTACACGATCGACCCGGAGGGCGACGGCACCACGCTCTCCGTGTTCTGCGACATGGCGAACGGCGGCTGGACCGTGGTCGTCGCGGAGGACCTCGACACGCCGATGGGCTGGAGCATGGGCAGCGGCTCGCAGTGCGGCGGGATCGGCAGCCTGCTCGGTGGTTCAGGGCAGTTCGGGGCCGGCGCGGTGGTCACCAAGAACTTCCCGTTGCTCGGTGTGCCACATACGCAGCTGGGTGCCCTCGCGGTGGTGGCGATCATCGACTCGTGGGACGGCGAATCCATGACGCTCGACGTCGACGGCCAGGTGCTCGCCACGCAGGCCTGCGCCCACAACCCGCCCACCTGTAATCAGGGGGGCCAGGAGTGCGGCATGCCGCAGTGGCCCGACGGTCAGATCGCCCTCGCCGGCGTGCGAGACCATGCCACCGACGCCGCGCTCGTGAAGGTCAGCTCGACCCTCGACCAGGACCCCGGCAACGAGGCGTGGGGCCTCAACGCCCTGGCGGTATCCGTCCGCTAGCGAGGCGCGTACCATCGCCGCGTGTCCCCGCGTGCCCGTCTCGTCGTGCTCGCCGCGTGCCTCGTCACCGGTGGGCTGGCCATCCTGCGCGCAGGACCCCCGGCGCCCCGCTCCGCGGACGCGCCGCTGCACGAGTTCTCGGCGATGCGCGTACATGAACGCCTCGTCTCGCTGCTCGGCGATGGTAGCCCGCACCCGGTCGGCAGCGCTGCCAATGCCGCCGTGCGCGGCCGCCTCGTCGAGCAGCTGCGTGCGCTCGGCCTGAGCCCGGAGGAGCTACCTGCGTTCTCGTGCAGCGCCACCGGCAGCTGCGCGCCGGTGGTCAATGTTTTGGTGCGCATCCCCGGCACGGTGCCCGGACCGGCGCTGCTGCTCGCCTCGCACTTCGACTCGGTGCCGGGAGGTCCGGGCGCGGCCGACGACGGCCACGGGGTCGGCGTTGTGCTCGAGTCCCTGCGCGCGTTGCTTGCAGACGGCCCGCCGCGCACGCCGCTGATGGCCGTGTTCACCGATGGTGAGGAGGCCGGCCTGCTCGGCGCGCACGCCTTCGTCAAACACCCCGCGTTCGCCGAGGTCGGCGCCGTGATCAACATCGAGGCGCGCGGCACCGGCGGCGCGGCTCGCATGTTCGAGACCAGCGACGGCAATGCTGCGCTGATCTCGGCGTACGCCGCCGGGGCGCCGCGGCCGAGCGCCCAGTCGCTCTCCTATGAGGTCTATCGCCGGCTGCCCAATGACACCGACCTCACCGTGTTCAAGCGAGCCGGCGCGCAGGGCCTCGGCTTCGCGTTCATCGGCGACGTGCGCCGCTACCACACCCCCCTCGACGACCTCGCGCACCTCGACCTCGGCAGCGTGCAGCAACAGGGCGACGCGGTGCTCGGCACGGCGCGGGCCCTGCTCGCCGCCGGCGTGCAAGCCCCCGCGGGCAACGCGACCTACGTCGACCTGCTGAGCCTGTTCGTGCTGCGCTGGCCGGCCGCGCTCGACCTCCCGCTCGCCGGCCTCGCACTGCTGACATTGCTGATCGCCGCCTGGCGGACGGCTCGCAGATCCAGTGCGCGAACGGTGAGCTCCGAATATGTACGTAGTTGGCCGCGGGCGATCGCCGCCGCCGCCGGCTCGACCCTGCTCGCCGCGCTGGCCGGCGCGCTCGCGTCGTATGTGATGTTGGCGGCGGCAGGCGCCCTGACGCGGCCGATCGGCACCTGGCCGGCCGGGCTCATGCTCAGCCTCGCCGCCGGTGCGACCGCGGCGAGCGCCCTCGCCGTGCTCGCATTGCGCGCCGTGGCCCGGCGCGTGGGCTCGCGCGCCCTGGCCCTCGGTACGTGGATCGTCTGGGCCCTGCTCGCGGGCGTGCTCGCGGTCATGCTGCCCGGCGCGAGCATCCTGCTGATCGCACCCGCCGTGGTCGCCGGTCTCGGCCTCGTGCTCGCCGGCGAATCGACGCGCGGGCAGACGCTCGCCTGCGCCGCCGCGGGCGCGCTCGCCTGGTGTCTATGGGTCCCGCTGCTGCCCGCGCTGACGGAAGCACTGGGACTCAACGCCCTCGTGCTCGGGCTGCTCGCCGGCTGGACCTGGACGGCAGCCTCGCCAGCCCTCGCCGACGCCGCTGGCGAGACCCACGCCCGCCGCCTGGCGATCGCACTCGCCATCGCCGCGCTCGCGCTCGGCGTCGCCGCGGCGATCGCCCCGCGCGTCACCACGGAGCTGCCGGCCAAGCTCGTCTTCTTCGAGCTGCACGACACCGCGACCGGCGAGACAAGGCACGTGCTCGATACTCTGATCGACATCGACGGCCTGCCGCCCGAGTTCATGGCCGACCCGTGGCGCGCCGACACGCCCCTGCCGTGGTCTGGCCGCACGATGTACGTCTCGCCGCCCTTCGACGGCGAGGGTGGAGGCCCGACCTATACGCAGCACACCACCACCGCGCAGGGCGGGCTGCACCGCATCACCGGGACATTGAAGGCCCGCCCCGGCGCGCTGTCGATGATCGTCGTGATGCAGGCCGACACCGTCGCCTCGCTGGCGGTCGGTGGCCAAATGCTCGAGGTCGCCAACCTCCAGCGCGGCCCCGACGGCGCCCGCGTGCTCCGGCTCCACGGACCACCGGCCGAGGGCATCGAGATCGAGGCCGAGGTCGCCGGCGACGCCCCGTGGGTGCTGGCCGACATGATCCCCGGTCTCTCGGACGCCTCCACGAAACTGCTCACGCAGCGCCCGTTTGATCGCGTGCCCTACCAGACCGGCGACGCACGCATCGGGCTGCGATCGATCCGCCCGTGACCGCGGATCACTCGAAGTCCATCCCCTCGCAGGCGCCGTCGCCCTCGACGCTGACACCCTGCGCGGCCGCCTCGCAGCTGTTGCCGTACGTGTCGCCGTCGCAGCCGCACACCGGATCGTAGATCTGCGTGCACAGCTGCGGCTGGTCGGCGCATGTGCCGGTCCCGCCGCAATTCGCGTCGCGCTGGCAGTAGCGGCCCGTACCGCAGTCGGCGTTGCTGTCGCAACCATCGACGCACTCGCCGACATAATCGACCTCGACCTCCGCGCAGCCCGCCGAGCACGCGTTGCCGTAGGTCTCGCCGTCGACGCCGCACACCGGCGCGTACTCCTGCGTGCACACGCACTGGTCCGGGCACTTACCCTCCGCGGCGACGCTGACGCCCTCCGCGTGCGCGAGACACTCGTTCTTGTAGGTCTCGCCGTCGCAGCCGCACACCGGGTCCTTCTTGCGGACGCAGAAGTCCGGCTGCGGCGCGCACACGCCGGCTCCGCCGCAGGCCGCGCCGAAGTCACAGAATTCGTCGAAGGCGCAGGTGTCGTCGCTGGCGCACTGGACCGGCACGCAGGGCCCGTCGTGCGCCACCTCGACCGCACCGCACTCCGCCTGACAGCTGTTGGAGTAGGTCTTGCCGTCGTCGCCGCACACTGGCTCGTCGATCGGGCCGCAGCCGCAGGTCTTGGGCGCCGGGGCGGCCTCCTTGGGCGTCGGGTCGAACGGCGGGGTGAAGCGCGGCTGCGTCACCTCGTCGGCGTCGTCCTCGCTCGCCGCGGGGTCACAGCCGGGAGCCGCGAGCGTGAACGTGGCCGCGAACAGAGACACCGTCCAGATCGGTGAACCAAGGCGAGACATGACAAACCTGCTTTCCAATGTGTAGAGGTCGGGCCGGGGCAGGCCATCACACGAAGTAGTGCGACGATCTATCACTGGCACGCATCGCGACCCGCGGCCACCCCCTGTTCACGCGCAGAAGCCGGCGTATTGGCAGCTATACGCTACAATTCGCGGCTTTGTGACAGTCGGCAGATAATCCCCCGCAGGCGGTTTCTGCGTTCCGCTGGACCAATGCGGGGAATGTCATGAACGGCAGAACGGCAGAACGGCAGAACGGCAGAACGGCAGAACGGCAGAACGGCAGAACGGCAGCAACAACGACAAGACCCCGCCCAAGCCCTGAGCGAGACGTCTGCGGAGCGAGGCATAAGGCCTCGCGCCGCTTCACGACCGCCCGGGGGTCTCAGGCACCGACCGCGTTGCTGTCCTGCGCGCACGCAGTCTCGGTCGTGAGGCACATGCTGAGGCTCGAGAACACCGCCGACGGCGTGATCCTGCCGGGCGTGCCCTGGGTCGCGTCGTGCTTGCCGAGATTGCCTCTCGAGCGTCCGCGACTCTCGTCGGCGAGCAGCCGGTCGAGCACGGCCTGATAAACCTGCGTGAGCTGCTCGAGCTCGGCGCGCGCGACCTGCTCGTCGGCCTCGAGCATCGTCTCGCCGCGGGGTCCGAACTCGACGACCGGGCAGTGGCGGCGGATCAGGCGGACGCCCGCGTCCTCGCTGCCGGTGTCGATCGCGGGTCGATGCCCCGTGACCATCGAGATCGCCGCGCACATCGCCTCGCTCAACGCACCGGGCGGCTTGACCGTCGTATCGCCGGTACCACGCAGCTCGAGCTGGTGCGCCGTGCCGAGCTGGGCGACGGCGAGGCGGCGCAGCCATGACTCGAGGCTGAGGCGCGTGTGATGATCGTTGTAACGGATCTCGAACGCGGCCGACGCTGCGGCCGGGATCACATGGGTCGCACGGTTGCCGACGTCCACCGTGGTAATCGTCAGCGACGACGGCGGGAACTGGGACGACCCGTGATCGAGCTGCGCCTCGTCGAGCCGCGACAAAAACCGCAGCAGCCGCGACACCGGGTTGTCCGCCAGCTCGGGGCAGCCCGTGTGGCCCGCGCGACCCTGCACCGTCACGACCCCGTGCAGCTGGCCGCGACAGCCGAGCTTGATCACATCGCCGAGGCGCGCCCGCGAGGTCGGCGCGCCGACGATGCACAGCTCGGGCAGCTCGCCCTCCGTCGTCAGCCAGTCGGTGATCGCCGCCATGCCCTGCGAGGTGGCGTCGGCCGCCTCGGTCGTCAGCAGCAGGCACAGCGAGCCCTGGAGCCCGCGCGAGCGCGCCTGCTGCATGCGCGCGACGGCGGCGATGAAGCCCGCGACCGCGCCCTTCATGTCCGCCGCCTCGCTCGCGCCGATGTGCGCCGCGAAGCCGATCCTCGGGGTGCCGCTGCCGAGCCGGGCGAACAACGTACGCCGGCGACCGGGCCCCTCACCCGCGACCGACAGCTCGCGCACAGTGAAGCCGAGGCGGACCAGCGCCCCGGCCAGCACCCGTCGCGTATGCGTCTCGCGCGGCCGGCCCCCCGAGTCGCCGAGCAGCGCATGTGCGAGCGCGGCTGGGTCCGTCAGCGCGATGCCATCGACCTCGCTGGCGACCGCGGCGGCCATCGCCCTGGCCTGCACCGGCGCCCGCGCTGCCTCCCTGGGAACATCCACGAGCGCGGCGACGGCGAGATTTTGGGGGTCCAGGTCGTCGTGTGTCATGGTGCCCCTCAATCCTGCACGACCGCGCGGACTCGCGGCCTCATCGTCGGCGGATCCCCGCGAGCTCACGCATACACGTGTGCACATCGTCGACTCGCGACAAACATCGCAGTTAGCGCAGTGGCGCCCGCTCCGCGCCACTCGAATTTTAAAATGGGGGATCGTACCAGTGAGGACCATTCCCCCCTGGACGTTCACCCGTCATGCTGGTCGCGCATGCAACGTCTGCCGTGGCTCGTCCTGGTCCTTGCCGCCTGCAATTCTCCCGCAGACGCGACCGACACGGGCATGACCACCGATACGGCCATTTCGTCCGGCACGACCGAGCCGACCGACACCGGCCCGACCACCGGTGTACCGACCACGGGGGACGCGAGCACGACCGGCATCACAACCACGAACACCACAGATACCGGCGATATCCCCGTTCCAGGGGATACAGGTGATACGGAGCCCACGGCCGATACCGGGGACACCACCGATACCGGCGAGCCGGCCGGCCTTCGCTACCACGAGGTGCGCCAGAAGTCGGCGCACAACAGCTTCCAGCGCGACGAGACCCTGCTCGACCAGATCGTATATCACCGGGTGCGGTCGCTCGAGCTCGACATTCACCACAGCAGCGCGAAGTCGCCGACGATCGCCGGCGAGTGGTACGTGTATCACGTCGACATCGTCGACGACGCCAGCCACTGTCGGCGGCTGTCGCAGTGTCTTGAGCAGATCGCCGCGGTCGCGCAGGCGCTGCCGGAGCACGAGATCATCACCGTGTGGGTCGACCTCAAGGACGACTTCGACGCCGAGCATCAGCCCGCCGACCTCGACGCCCTGCTGCAGACCGCGTTCGGCCCGCGCCTGCTGACGCCCGGCGAGCTGCAGGCCGGCTGCGCCGCGGCGACCAGCCTGCGCGAGGCCGTCACCCTGCCCGGCTGTGGCTGGCCCGAGCTCGAGGCGCTGCGCGGCCGCGTGATCGTCA
>Ga0136638_10000281_pt1 | contig 11076 bp, 15 predicted proteins | sample AntDrymUQ8582206_2_FD_104671 | JGI IMG/M metagenome (GOLD analysis project Ga0136638, IMG submission 104671) | Polar desert sand microbial communities from Dry Valleys, Antarctica - metaG UQ858 (22.06) | ecosystem: Environmental > Terrestrial > Soil > Desert | place: Antarctica: Dry Valley...
CGGTCAGCAGGCCGAGGCGCAGGCGTTCTACAACCGGTACTTCCCGATCTACGGTGACTTCGCCAATCTTGACGGGAGCGACAACGACGGGATCGTCTGCGAGTCGCTGCCGTAACCGCCGCAAGCGACGCGCCCGTTTACCCGTCCCCCTGGCGCCGTCGACTGGCCCGTCTTCGGGGTCGTCATGGTGCTGGCCTGGCGGACCGTATCGTCGACCCTCAAAAGTTGGCAGTGACCGCTCATGCCGTTGGTCCTTCGACCGCAGGCGTCCGTGGAGCCGCCCGACTGCCGGGGACAGCTGCTGTCGGGACTGCTGCAAGGTCTTCGGCGCCTGACCGTTGGTCGTACAGAGCAGTTGTCACAGGGCCGCTGCACGATTAGGGGCATGACGTGGACGAGTCACTGGTCGGTTTTGCTAACGGGAGCCGCTGCTTCTCTGATCAGCCTGATAGGCCTGTTCGCGGGTTTCTGGTTGACAACGCGGCATGACCGCGCCCAGGAGCGTCGCCGCAACGACGCCGAGCGGGCTGCCCAGCAGCAAGCTGAGCGCGCCGCAGCGGTCGCGAGGGTCTACACGGCCTTGACCATGCAACCCAAGGACCTGACGTTCGCGCCGATCTACGGCAACGCGCAAGCTCTGGAGCTGCTGAGTGCTTGTGTCCACCTGCACGCCGTGATCGCAAGGCAGCATCCTGATGTCGCCTCCTGGGTCCTGGTGCAGCACAGTCAACTGCTGCGGGCGCGCGAGAAATACCGGCGGGTGTGCGCCCTGCCCATGGTGCGCAAGAAGCCCGCCCAAGACTGGGGCCATGCACTCGGTGCCTTCGCCGGACCGTTTGTCGACTGGCAGGCGGGTCGCCGGAGCGAGGCATGGTCCGGCCCGCATCTGAGCCTCTACGGTGGGGACAAAGGACCAGCAGATCCAACTTCGCAGGTGCTGGCGCCCCGCGCCCACTCATGCGGGTCGCGCATTGCCGATCGAAATGTCGAGGATCAGCGCCACAACGCTAGGCGAACTGCCATCCTGGACGGACTCGCACCGCGAGCCGGTTCGCTTCTACAGACCAACGCCATGCGTCCCGCAATGGCAGGGGAGCGGACCCAACCCAGGAGCCCACATGCCGTATCGATCGACTTCATCACCCTGGCCAGCGCGTCCCCGTCTCGCCGCCTGCGTGCTAGCTGCCGCGTTAGGCGTCGGCGTTGCGGGCGTGTCGGTCACGCCCGCATCCGCCACCGGTAGTCACGGCGCTCCAAGTGGTGCCAAGGAGAGCGACGATGGGCTTCGCGTAATTGCGGAGCGGCGCTTCCCACAGTTCAAGGGGATGCCTGACGCTAGATCCGCAGCCGCGCCAGTGCTGCTGCACGGTCGGGTCACTGACGACAGCGGCTCGGCGGTCGGTGGAGCAGAGATTCTACTGGCGTCTCTTCCGCGGCACGATGTGCGTAGCGCCATGCCAGTCGGTGCGACCTACAGCATCCGAGCGGTAGCCCGCACCACGAGCGACGCCGACGGATACTACGTGTTGCGAACCGCCAACACGCCGGAGTTGCGAGCTCACGCAGACGAAATCGGCGTGAACCTGGAGCTTGACGTCTTTACGCCGGCGGGACGCCACCTCGTCTTCACCGATGAGGCTCGCTTCGACGCCACCTCCAATGGTTGGACGAAGCCAGGGGCAAAGGCGACGGACAAGGTCTCTGCAGACCGGACCGCAGCGAACCGCCGCAACATGCAGATTGCACAGGGTGAAGGCTCCGACACGTCGACTGACGTAGACGTCGCGGCTCCCGTGAGCGCTCGTGACCATGACATCTGGCCCGGTTGCAGCAACTGGCGCGTCCTGCCGAAGAAGGACACTGTGAATACCATCGCTACAGGGAGTGTCCGCAACGGTGTGTCGCTCGGCGCACGGTATAATGCCGCCGCCACGAGCGAGAAGTCGACGGGGATCTCCTACAACGCCGGGGCGTCATGGTCGATTAGTGGCACCCGGTCGCGTTCCAGCAATTTCACCGCGTCGTACTACGTGAGGACTGCGCCCGCCGGAGGGCAGTTGAATCGCGAATACCGGGTCGGCTGGCGCCACCTTGTCAGTGACCGTCACTGCCCCAACAACGAGATCGGTGCCTACCACGTTCAGGTAGAGACATCACCTGAGACGGCGACAGGTGGCGGGACTGATATCGAGTCTCGGTACGGCGATTTCTCCTGCCCGACGACTGCCACCGGAAATACCGTTCGAGCGAACTTCTCGTCCGTCTCGACCGAGTCAGGAACAGCGACGACCTATAGCAGCGCTTTCTCGTTTATTCCGACCGCAGGCGCTGCCTTCGTCGGTTCCTCGAAGAGCGGCTATAATTCCAACGTGCTGATCGGTTACACGTTCAACAGCTCGAACGGCGGGTATTGGTGCGGGAACAACAACGTCCCGACCCTCGCGGGACGCACCAAGGCTTGGAAGTGATGGTTCATCCTCCGACGCGAATTGACGTGTCAGCTTCTTGACGCGTCGCATGATGGCCGTTGCGGTAGCAGTATTGGCTATCGCCGCCGCCCTCGTTGTCCTGACACAGTGGGCAACGGGGGACGGCGGTGCCGGAGAAGGCCCTCCTCCGAATTCTTTTCGCTTTGCCTACTTCGCTGATCTTCAGGGTCTTGACACCGTCACCTACGGCGCCGTCGCGATCCCGAACCCGGACAAGAAGCCGCTCAAGGTCCTGCGAGTAGTCCCCAATTCCGCGCATCTTGAGGTCATCGGGTCGGTGGCGGTCCTGCCTGCCGAGCAGGAGCAGCACGGCGTCTATCACGGGGGACGCGGTTGGCCCGCCACGGACGAGGTCCCCGTGACCCGCCCCGCTATCAACACGCAGTTTCGACCTGGTGACTTCACTCACGCGGGCGCGATCCCCCGGACCGAACTGCAACTGCTGATCGGTATGCGCACCGATGGAGCCGAATTGGCGGCGCTCAACGGCGTAGAGGTCGAGTACATACTTGGTGATGACCAAGTTGTGCGTCTTTTTCCTGGAGCCATGCTTGCCTGCTCAGGTTCGCTGGACGGCAGCTGCTCTGGGCGCGATGCCGAGACCGATCTTCGGAGTCTCGGGCTCCTGAAGTAGTGGAGCCAGGACACCTTGTGCGAGGTTTATTCTTTGCTGGATTGATCGCGATAGTCTTGGCATCTGTTTCAATCGGCGCGGGCGACACGGCTTCCGACACCTGGCGCACACAAACGGAGACACCTAGGGGCAAGACAAAGCTTCCAGCACACGCCGTGGCACTGATACACAAATGGGCACCGCAGGACGCGGCCTACGACGGTTATGCGTGTAGTGGCGTGGAGATTGCCCCAGGACGTGTCCTGACGGCAGCCCACTGCCTGCCGGCGGACGCAACGTCACTGCAGGTGCTCGGCGCAACCAATGACATTTGCGCTGGCGGACGGCGCCGCGAGGTCACTCAGGTCTCCGTCCACCCCGATTTCGATCGCAGCACGCTCAGCTACGACGTTGCTGTGCTCCACGTTGCCCGGGATACCCGCAGTCATCCCGTTCCTGTCGCCGACCCCGCTGACGTGCAACGCACCACCGTCGCCGTCGGATGGGGCCCCATAGCCCCCGGAGGCACGCGGCCATGCACGGCGACAGCTGGTGCGCTGGTACCCCGCCCTGACGCCGCCTGCAGCGGGCTCTCGGGTCAAGGTCCGGAATTTGACCCGAGGTCGATGCTTTGCGCAGGCGCTCCAGAAGGTATCTCGGGTGACGCTTGTCCCGGCGACAGCGGCGGCCCTCTGCTCGCCTGGAACCCGGACAAGGGCCGCGTGGAAGTGCGAGGCTTGGTCAGTTGGGGGGCAGGATGTGGCGAGGCTGACCGGCCCAGCGCATTCGTGGACCTGGCCTCCGTGTCAAAGTGGCTCGCCGATGCAACCGGCTGATATGACGTGAGGCAGTCCTTCACGGACACCTCCGGAGGTGCTTGGAAGGGACCACCAGGTTCCTCAACGCGAAGGTCCGGCGTTGCTGCGCCGTGGTCTTCCGGCACCCCCGGGGGTGGGTCTTGTGGTGATTCAGGGCTCTTCGGAGATGCGCGTGGTGGCGGCGACGCGCCGGTAGTGCGGGGCTGAGCGGGAGACGGGTCGAGGCCCTCGAAGATCAGTAGCGACCAAGCAACTGACCTGAAGGCCTCGACGAGATGGACTGTAGTGAGGGCTGCCCGACGGCAGCGGTGATGTTCGGCGTGCCTGGGGTGCGTGTCCTGGCGGCCGAGCGAGAGCGTGGGGGCGGGCTGCTCCTGACGGTGGAGACCGACCGGACGGTCGAGGGCTGCCGGGCCTGCGGTGTCCTGGCGGTGCTGCACGGCCGGCGGGAGCATTGGCTGCACGACGCGCCGTTCGGCCATCGCCAGGTGCGGGTGGCCTGGCGCAAGCGGGTGTGGCGCTGCCCGGAGCCGGCGTGTCCGATGGTGACGTTCACCGAGACGCACGCACTGGCGCCGCCGCGGGCGCTGCTGACCCGCCGGGCGGTGGTGTGGGCGGCGGACGCGCTCGGCGATGACGACACGACGGTCAACGCGCTGGCCCGCCGGCTGGGCGTCGACTGGCACACGTTATGGGCCGCCTTGAAGGTCGAAGCCCACCGACGGGCCGACGACCCCGGCCGGCTGAGCGGGGTGGAGTCCCTCGGCGTCGACAAGCACATCTGGCGTCCTGGCAAGATCGATGCTGGGCCGGAGGTCACCTGCATGGTCGACCTGACCCGGGACGCGAACGGGCAGGTCAGGGCCCGTCTGCTCGACCTGGTCCTGGGCCGGTCCGGTCCTGCGTACGCCGGGTGGCTCGACGCCCGACAGCCCGCGTTCCGGGCGCAGATCAAGTCGGCTGCGTTGGACCCGTTCCGTGGCTACGCCAACGCGCTACGGGACTCGCTGTCGGACGCGGTGCAGGTGCTGGACGCCTTCCACGTCGTCAAGCTCGGCACCCAGGTCGTCGACGAGGTCCGCCGCCGGGTGCAGCAGGAACAACTCGGCCGGCGCGGTCACCGGGACGACCCGCTCTACAAGATCCGCGGCTGCTGCGGCACGGCCTGGAGCACCTGAGCGAACGCCAGCACACCCGACCCCAAGCCGGCCTGAGCGTCGGTGACCCGGACGGCGAGGTCGAGCTGGCCTGGATCAAGTAGGTACTGACAGCCGGGTAGGTTGGGAGCGAACGCGGCGGTGGGCTCTGTCTCGTGCCGGTGGAGACCGACCGGCAGGTCGAGGGCTGCCAGCGCTGCGGTGTGCTGGCGGGGCCGCACGGCCGGCGCGAGCATCTGCTGCACGTCGCGCCGTTCGGCCACCGCCGGGTGCGGGTGGCGTGGCACAAGTGGGTGTGGCGCTGCCTGGAGCCGGCGTGCCCGACGGTGACGTTTACCGAGGTGCATGCCGTCGCTCGGCCGCGGGCGCTGCTCACCCGCTGGGCGGTCTTGTGGGCCGCGGATGTGCTGGCCGATGACGACACGACGGTCAACGCGCTGGCCCGCCGGATCGGCGTGGACTGGCACACGCTGTGGGCGGCGCTGAGGGTCGAAGCCCACCGGCGGGCCGATGATCCCGACCGACTTCAGGCCGTGGAGTCGCTCGGGGTGGATGAGCACATCTGGCGTCCTGGCAGGTTCGGCGCCGGCCGTGAGGTCACCTGCATGGTGGACCTGACCCGGGATGCGAACGGGCAGGTCAGGGCACGTCTGCTCGATCTGGTCCTCGGCCGGTCCGGCCCTGCTTACGCTGGCTGGTTCGACGCCCGCCAACCCGAGTTCCGGGCCAACATCAAGTCCGCGGCGCTGGATCCGTTCCGCGGCTACGCCAACGCGCTGCGGGACTCGCTGGCCAATGCGGTGCAGGTGCTGGACGTTCCACGTCGTCAAGCTCGGCACCCAGGTCGTCGACGAGGTCCGCCGTCGCGTGCAGCAGGAGCAGCTCGGCCGCCGCGGGCCCCGGAACGACCCGCTCTACAAGATCCGCGGTCTGCTCCGGCACGGTCTGGAGCAATTGTCCGAACGCCAGCACACCCGGCTGCAGGCTGGTCTGAGCGTCGGTGATCCGGACGGTGAGGTCGAGCTGGCGTGGTCGGTCTACCAGCAGCTGCGGGGGATCTACGCCGACACCGCAAGTCTGCGCGAACGCAAGACGCTGGCCGAGAAGGTCATCGCCAGGCTGCCCAGCTGCCCGATCCCTGAGGTCGCCGGCTCGGCCGGACCCTGCGGGAGTGGCGGTCACCGGTACTGGCTTACTTCGACACCGACGGGCTGAGCAACGGCGGCACGGAGGCGATCAACATGCTCATCGAGAAGGCCCGACGGGTCGCCCACGGCGACCGCAGCTTCGAGAACTACCGGCTCTGCATGCTCCTGGCCGCCAGCGGCACACGCGGACGCCGCTTCACCTCAAGGACGACCTGACCACGCTCAACTCCGAAGAGCCATAAAGCGACCTCCGGTGTCGCCCGCCCGACGTACGGGCCAGGCGGGCGACACGGTGGGACGGCGTGACTACGCCCTACCGGGACGCGGGATACTCTTGAACTCCCGACAAGCGCGTCAGGGGAAGTGCACCGACGTCGGACCGTTCGATCCAGGTGAGCCGCAGCAGATATTCAGGCGACACCACCACGACACCAACGCCCGCTCGTGAGCCGCTGAGCATCGCCGCAGGGCGTGGTGCGTTGTTCAACGACACCGTTGTCTCGGACTCGACCAGGCGCGTATCGTCTAGGCGATGGACATGCTTGAGGCTCCGCCATTGCGTTCGGAGTACAAAGTCTACGGCGTCGTTTTCCTGCTTCACGTACAGAGTCGACGTTTTCAAGACCGACGTTTCGAGCAATCCCGCCGACGGCCGGTTGCCGACGGCGGTGAGGTCGTGCCACAACGCGACCTCGGCCAAGACGCCGCGGACCGCCACTCGCCCAAGCGACCGGACAGCCGCTACTTCCCTACTCAAGCCGATGATGGGGAAGCTGGGGTTCTCCCTTAGAAGCTGCGCTACATTGAGCGCCTTTGCGTCAGGGTCAACGGGTCCTTTGAAATCGTCCACGAGCGTCGATCGCCGTACGTGGTCAGCGGTACAGGTACTTTTGTACCACCGGACCCACCGTCGAGCACCAGGCGTTCCCTCCTACGTAGACGTCGCCTCGATTGAGACTCGCCCGGTAGTCGTCAGTTTGAGGATAGCTGTCGTTTCCGTATACCGTCGCGTAGCGGCTGCCGTTGAGGTTGCCTGTCTCTGGAAAGTTCCGCTCGAAGGTGCTTAGCCAGTCCGGATCCCACACGCGCACGTTGAGCCTGTACGCGTAGCCAGGCTTGTTGATGTTGAAGCCGCCGCCGGCCACGAATTGGCCCTCCCAGGCTTGATCGAGCTCGACGTAGGAATAACCGCAGCTGCCCCACCGCTCGTCCTTGACAGCTACGCTAGTAGTGATGTCGCCGGCTGCCTTGGCTTTGGCTTTGGCCTCGGCCTTGGACCATTCCTTGTCAATTTCACGCATAATGTGCTGGTGGCGTTCCTTGCCCTTGGCCTCAGCCGGTACAGTGACTAGCACCTTGCCCCCCACATTCGAGGCCATGTCACCCCCGTCGCTCGTAGGTCCTTCCGACGGCCACGCCGGCGGAGTGTGCAGGTCGCCCTCGATGAGGTTCATGCCGGCGACTAGCACCTCAACCTGCATTGGATCACTCGACGGGCGTTCCGCCGGCTGCGTGGCGCCGGAGGCGCTCGGGAGGCCAGCCGCAGTGGCCAGGCTAGCGCTGACAGCAATGACGCATAGGCGACGCGCCCATGGCTGCGCCGATGCTTCTTGACTTCGAATCATGCCCACTCCTGGTGGATAGCAGGACCGATCCTTGGCGCTAGCGTAGGAGCGGCCGGTTCAATGGGATTCACTTCGTCCAAGGCCGACATCGATGACTGCCAGTCCGATCCCAAAAGAGTGACGGCCCAGCGAGCCCTTGACTAGCAGGCATGCACAGTACGCATGAACGCGGCCACAGCCGGTCGGTCTGGGTTGTCTCGCGCAGGGTCTGATGGAGGCTCTCAATCCGGCTCGCCGGAGATGAGCATGGTCACGTCGTACTCGCTGTGAAGCGGCGTCCGCGTGTGCCGCTGGCGGCCAGGAGCATGCAGAGCCGGTAGTTCTCGAAGTTGCGGTCGCCGTGGGCGACCCGTCGGGCCGTGTCCGGAAGCGAGGACCCGCAGGTGCGGTCCTTGCCCACCGTGCCGTCCGACGGTCGCGGCCCCACCGGCATCGTCACCCCTTCTGTGGGCGGTCCTCTATTGGCTCGGGCAGCGTTAGGTAGGCCTCCGCCAGCAGTCGAGCTTCGTTGGCGTCCTGGCAGGACTCGGCGATCCGGGTGATCGTCTCGAGCAGGGCCCGCTGGGCGGCGCGGTGCCGGCGTGCGACTTCGGCGGACTCGGCGCGCCCCTCGGCCTCGCCGAGGAAGGATGTCAGCTCCGGATCGAAAGGTGGGTCGAGCGGGTCGTGCGGTGCCGGCTGCTGACCACCGGTGGGGGACTGGGACGCGGCGAGCCGCGAGCGCTTGCCTTCGTGCACTCGCCCGACGTGCACCCCCAGGTGGAAGTAGCGGAGTCCGCGGTCGCGTCCGGCCAGCAATCTCACGGCCCGCTGCTGCATCTCGTCCGTCGGCGCCGGCTCGCGGAAGGCGAAGTACGAAACCAGCCACCGGGCGTCCTCTGCTGGCAGGTGGTCGAAGGACTGGACCGTTTCCAGGTACTCGGTCTGCCAGGGCTCCAAGGGCATGGTGGTCACTCTGGCACGCGTCGGGTCGGCCCGAGCACCACGCCACTTCCGTCGCCCGCGGCCCTTCGAACGTAGGGCTAACTCGACCTGCCTGGGCCGCCGGCACCCCGCTGCTGTCACGCTGCGAGCGGGACCGCCGGCGGTACCGGCAGACCGGCTCTCGACCCGGCCCCGCCGACCCGGTTGACGGGTGGTCCTGGGGTGCTGCGCACGGTCCGACGGGTCGGCGCACGAACTTCCCGCGGGCTGCGGCGGCCTTGAAATGGGGCGGGCGCTGTCCGTGGCTACAGGCCCGGCTCCCCGCCGCCGAGACCTTGCTGCACGGGCAAGCCGAGGAGCGATCGTGGATCGGATCAAGCGCTGGGCCAGCGGGCGCCAGGGCGCGTGCAGCGGAGTGCTCGCCACCGCGCTGCTGTGGGCAGGGGCGTCCTCGGGGCTCCTAAGCCCGGCCGAGGTGCTCTTGTGGACGCTGCTACTGCCCGCCTCGGCCGTGGCCGTCGCCGTGGTAGCGGCGATCTGGGACAGCACCGCTCCCAAGGCCCCGCGCTTCACGAAGGCCTAGCCGCCGTCGGCCTCAAGGCAATTTCGTGAGGACGGGAACGCCGCCATCCTCGTGGACCGCGGCGGCTTCTTGTTCGCGAAGCGCTGGTTTTTCGTCGGCACCGGCTGCCCGCCCGTGCGGCTGCTGCCGGAGCTCGTCGACCGCGCTCGTCAGGGCAGCGCGGCGGAGCCGTTCCTGGTCGCGTACACGCCGTCGCGGAGATTCTGGTGGTACCAGGACCGGTGGTTCTGGGAGAACCAGGACCTCGGGGCCCGTGACGTCCTGGCGCTGCTCCGCGAACGCGACCGGAAGCAGACGCGGTCGTTGCAGCGTGCCCACGCTCTCCTCGGCGTGGAGGAAGGACGGGCCGCGCCCGTGCCGCGGCAGCGCTCGGCCATACCCCGCGAAGTCAAGCACGCGGTGTGCACACGAGATTGCGGGCGCTGCGTGGAGTGCCACTCGGACTTCGACCTGCAGTACGACCATGTCATCCCGTTCTCACTCGGCGGAGCAGACACGGCGCAGAACCTCCAGCTGCTCTGCTCTTCGTGCAACCAGCGCAAGGGGGCGTCCCTGTAGGACCGGACGCTATGTCGGCGGTGACCGACGGCGGGAGGGTAGTGGCGACAACGGCGATCGGGTCGTGAACCCGCCGGAAGTGGCTCCGGCGCGCACCCTCGGGAGGCGCACGGGACCGTGAGCGGCGCGCTGGCCCTTTGCGTGGCCGCATATAAGGTGCAGGTCAAGTCTAGTCCCCAAGCAGGATACGGGGCCGGCCGCTCTGAACTGTCGGGCACTACGCCGGCGGCCCTCTAAAAGTACAAGGGCAAGTCCACCGACGTGGCGGCCACGCCCAGCAGGCCCTGGGGGCGCCCACGGTCGGCTAGGTAGCCCGGCGAAACACGCTGTCTTCAGCGCACGGCGTGCCCTAAAGACAGGACAGCGACTTCCCGCCAAAACACGATCGGCCGCCTCGCAGATGTGTGCGGCCGGCTCGGGCCGCACTCGGAAGCTCTGTCGTCTTCGACCTCACTGACGATGTAGCCCGAGGGCGGGATCGGGCCGCCGTGCCACTCGCGCGGCTGACGTTGTAGACGCTCCTTCTCCGAGACGGCCGTGCGTCGTGTGCCTATAGTGCCTGTAACCAACGGTCCGATACGAATAGGCAGCGCCCATGGCACGTACCACCGTCATTCACTTGACTGACGATCTCGACGGTAGCGAGGCTGATCGCAGCGTCGACTTCAGCTACAAGGGCAGGACATACAGGCTGGACCTGAACGAGAGGAACGCGGCTGATCTGGACGAAGCACTCGCTCCCTACATCGCGGCAGCGGAAAAGGCTGGCGGCGTGCGGGGGACCCGCGGTGGTGGCGCTGCTGGAGGTAGTAGTCGCTCAGGCCGTGCGCGCGCCGTCAAGTCCGACAACGGCGTTGACCCCAAGGCCGTGCGTGCTTGGGCTGAGGCGAACGGCGTGTCCATATCAAGCCGTGGCCGGATCAAGGCGGACGTGCTCGAGCAGTACCGCGCAGCCGGTCACTGACGGAGCCACTACACCCAGGGTTCGTCTGTCCTCCCTGCCGCTGGGCATGCGCCTCGCTTGCTGGACGGCGGGGGGCTTGAGTCGGCTGGGCGCTTCACACCGCCGGCACGCGATCGTCGAGCAGACCATCGCCGAGCTCAAGAGCGCCGGCCTGGCTGGCGCACCTGTCCTCAGGCCACTTCATGGCCGACGCCGCC
>Ga0136638_10000282_pt1 | contig 11072 bp, 11 predicted proteins | sample AntDrymUQ8582206_2_FD_104671 | JGI IMG/M metagenome (GOLD analysis project Ga0136638, IMG submission 104671) | Polar desert sand microbial communities from Dry Valleys, Antarctica - metaG UQ858 (22.06) | ecosystem: Environmental > Terrestrial > Soil > Desert | place: Antarctica: Dry Valley...
AGACGACGTAAAGGATCGCCTCGAGGCCCAGATTCAGAAAAAAGTCGAAGGTGAAGAGATTACCGTTCCGGAAGGTGCAGCGGCAGCGCCGGCCGGAGCGAAGGTCATCGACATCATGGATGCTTTGCGCGCAAGCCTGAAGCGCAAGGCCGGCGTCGATGCCGCAGTCGAAGACGACCGCGCACCCGCGGCGCGTAAGCCGGCAGCAAAGGCAGCAGAGAAAAAGACCGTTAAAAAATCTGCCAAGAAAGCACCAAGCCGCAGCGTCCGCAAGGCCGCCTAACCGCTCGTGCTGCTCAATCACCACACATAATACTTAGGAGACACGCATGGCACAGAAGAACACGAACGCCAATCCAATCGCGAATTTCTACGAGGCGCAAACGACGGCCACCGCCGAAATCGTGCAGGCTGCTTTAAATGGCATGCAGCGGCTGCAGCAGTTGACATTGCAGGCGCTACGGACGGGAGCCGGCGGCCAGTTTTCATTGGCGCAGTCGCTGGCTGGTATGCGCGACGGTGGCGATGTAAGTCGCGCCATGGCCGAGGGTGCCGCGCCGGCGGCGGAACAAAGCGCACGTTATCAACGCGAGTTGCTGCAGGCAATCACCGAGATGAACAGCGACATTGTGCGTGCCAGCTACTCGATGATGGAGCGGATGCGGGACGCGCTCGGTGCAGCGTCGCAAGGTCAGGGCATGGCTTCCGGGTTCGCCGGGATGCCGGCGATGCCGGGAATGCCGAGTAGCGAGTCGATGACTAATCCGATGGCGCTGTACGACTCGGCAATGCGTCAGTGGCAGACCGCCGTGCAGCAGATGATGGAAACGCCGTCGGTTGCGATGGCGGTTGCGTCGGCCGAGGATGCAATGACGCGCGCGAGCCCCGTCAGACCATCGAAGAAATCCAGCAAGAGCGCGGGCAAACGCAAGTCGAGCGCGGGCAGTCGCTGACGCGATCTTTATCTATCGGCATAACCGCTTGGGGCTGGCGTTGATGCAGTTGTGAGCTTTGCCATCTGGGCGCTGATCGCCGGCGCCATTTTCACGGTGATGGCGCTGTCGGGGACGCTGCTCAAGCGTCTCCCGTTGAGCACGTCGATGCTGTATCTGCTCGCGGGGTTCGCACTGGGCCCGGCCGGGCTCGCGCTGCTCGATCCATCGCCGAGCGCCGACCATGCGATTCTCGAAATCGTGGTCGAGGCCGCGGTTCTCATTTCACTGTTTGCGGTCGGATTGAAGCTGACGGTGCCGCTCTCGGACGGGCGTTGGCGCGCGCCGTTGCGGCTTGCCACGCTATCGATGCTGGTCACGATTGCGCTGCTGTCCGCGATCGGCATCGTGCTTTTCGATCTTGCGCCCGGTCCTGCGATCCTGCTGGCCGCAATACTGGCACCGACCGATCCCGTACTGGCCTCGGATGTTCAGCTTGCTGACCCGAACGATCGCGATGCAGTGCGCTTCAGCTTGACCGGCGAGGGCGGGCTCAACGACGGCGCTGCGTTTCCATTCGTGATGCTGGGCCTTGGGCTGATCGGCTTGCGCGATCCGGGCGCCGGTCTCTGGCGTTGGCTGACGTTCGATCTCATCTGGGCCACCGCCGGCGGCCTCGCGATCGGCGCTATCTGCGGCTATGCGATCGGAAAACTGGTGCTGTATTTACGCACTAAGCATAAGGAGGCGGTCGGCCTCGACGAGTTTTTGATGCTTGGATTGGTGGGTGTTGCGTACGGCGCTGCGCAGCTTGCGTCGACCTATGGATTCCTGGCGGTGTTTGCGGCGGGACTTGCGTTGCAGCGATCACAGGGCCAGCCGACAAGCGCAACGTCGCAGCGCGCCGCCGCCAAAGTCGCAGATCAACCATTGGAAGTGGGATCAACCGAACGCAAGGAGGAACTTGCCACCGACCCCAGGCTTGCGGGCGCGTACATGACAGAGGCGGTGCGCGGCTTCAACGAGCAGCTCGAGCGCATCGTCGAAGTAGCGATCGTCGTGATCGTCGGCGCGATGCTGACGCTGATCGATCTGCCCGGCAACGGCGTCGTCTTTCTGTTGCTGCTGTTCGTTGTGGTGCGACCGGTGGCCGTGGGAATCGGCTTTATTGGGTTGCAGATGCCACGTGATCAGCGGCTACTCATCGGCTGGTTCGGCATCCGCGGCATCGGCTCGATCTACTACTTGCTCTTCGCGATCGGGCAGGGGCTGCCGGCCGCAGACACACAGCTGATGCTGTCGATCGTGCTCACCGCCGTAGCAACGTCGATCGTGGTGCACGGAATTTCGGTGACGCCGCTGATGAAGCTTTACAGCGCGCGTCGCCAGCCGCGGCGAAGCCGTTAGGCGGCCCGCCCGTCTACTGTGCCGCCTGTTCGCCCCACAGCTGCTTTAAGCGCGCATCGCGCCCGCAGTTGAGGCGATAGAACTTGTAGCGCACCGGATTTTTCTTGTAGTAGTCCTGGTGATAGTCCTCGGCCGGATAAAACCGCGTCGCGTTGGCGATTTCGGTCACGATCGTTTCGCGGAACGGCTTGTTGCCACTCAGTGCTTTCTTCGACGCTTCCGCCAAAGTCTTTTGCTGTTCGTCGTGCACGAAGATAGCCGTGCGGTAGGGATTGCCGGAGTCGCAGAACTGCCGATCCTTGGTGGTCGGATCGATGGTGCGCCAGTAATACTCGAGCAGCTTGGCGTACGTCACCTTGCCCGGGTCGTACACAACCTGCACGGCTTCCGCGTGACCGCTGTTGCCCGCTGACACGCTGTCGTACGTAGGATTGGCGGTCTTGCCGCCGATATAGCCCGACGTCGTCGAGATCACGCCGTCGACTTTGTCGAAGTCGGACTCGGTGCACCAGAAGCATCCACCGGCAAAGGTTGCCGTTGCTGTGGAAGCTGCGCGGCTGGCCGGCGCTGCCGGCTTGTCCTGGCCGACCTGCGCAAACGCCACGCCGGCAGCGACTCCGGCGGCGATGAGCAGCGCCACTACGGTCCGGCCGCTCATGCTGCCGCCTGCACAAATTTAAGAGCCACGCCGTTGTTGCAGTAGCGCTTTCCGGTCGGTGCCGGGCCATCGTTGAATATATGGCCTTGATGGCCTTCGCAGCGTGCGCAGTGATACTCGGTGCGCGGCAGGATCAGTTTGTAATCCGTTTTCACCCCGACTGCATCGGGCAGTGCCTGGTAAAAACTCGGCCATCCGGTGCCGCTTTCATACTTGGTGGTGCTCGAGAACAACGCCAGTTCGCAGCCGGCGCAGTGATACGTCCCGGTGCGCTTCTCGCGGTTCAATGCACTGGTACCCGGCGCTTCGGTGCCTTCCTTGCGCAGCACATGATATTGCTCGGAAGACAGCCGTGATTTCCATTCGGCATCCGACAAATTCACCTTCGCGGTGTTGCCGGTACTACTCGCGCTGCGTGCAGCGCTTTTCGAATCAGCGCTCATCGTGCGGGCGGCGCCGCCGCCCAACCCAAGTGCAGCCAAAGTAGTGAGTAAAGTGCGTCGCGTCATCATTCGTCATCCTTCATGGTGCGTTTACTAAACGGTGATTGGTCGCAGCGAGGCCATTATTCTTACACCGGTCGCGAGCTACTGCACTTTGATCTGCGCGCCGCCTTCTTCGTTCACAACGACCAGGCGCTGGCCGTTATCCGGGCGCAGGGTTTTCCCGCGAAACCCAAGCTCCACTCGCTTGCAAAGCTGGTGAGTACGAGTTGCGCGCGGCGGCAATGGGAACGTCTGGTCATCGACCGAATATTCAACCGCAGCGTCAGCGCGATTGGCAACACTGAATTCAACTGCCTCCGATTTCGGCCGTCCAAACAATTGCACTGCATAGTAGTGGTCGGTTGCCCCGCTGCGCGCAATTGCGACGGCGGTGTCGGTCACGTTCGGATCCAGCATGTTTCTCCGGTGGCCGGGGGAGTTTTTCCATCCCTCGACAAAACGATCGGCGAGTTCGCCAGTGGCGAAGCCGGCCGAGTTGAATTGATAAGCGATGTTCTCCGCCACGATGCAGTATTCGTAGCCGAAATTCTTGGCGCGCGTCGCGGGCTCGTTGCCGTCGGCCGTATGTGCGTACTTGCCGGTGCGCGCCATAAAGTCTGCGAAGTACCGCGCCGCGTTGAGCAAGTGCACGTCGGATTTGATTGCAGGCAAATTTTCCTGCCTGCGAAATGCATTGGTCGACGCCACGATTCGCCGCGCCGTTTCCGGCAGCGCAGGCCGGCTCGCCCTAAGCGATTCGTCGCTGCGGCGCAAATCCTTGGCCCCTGCCTTCGACGCGACGATGTCCGTTTCTTTCTGAGTCGTTTGTGCGTACGAGGCGGCGCCAATGGCTCCGCACGCGGCCGCGCATGTGACCCAGAAGATCGACTTACTTCGCACCGTCGGACGTTACCCGCCAGATGACGTTACCCACGTCGTCGGCTACCAGCAAGCCACCACGCCGATCGATCGCAACCCCCACCGGCCGCCCGTGCGCCTTGCCTTCGGAGCTGACGAAGCCGGTCAACACATCAATCGGCTGCCCTGAGGGACGACCCGCCGTAAACGGAACGAACACAACGTTGTAGCCACTGCGCGGCTCGCGATTCCATGATCCGTGCTGGCCGATGAACATGCCGCTGGCGAATTGCGCAGGCAGGCTATTGCCCTCGCTCCACGTCAGCCCAAGTGCGGCGACGTGTGAACCCAATGCGTAATCGGGCACGATGGCCTTCGCCACCAAATCGGGGCGCTTTGGCTCGACGCGCTCATCGACGTGCTGACCGTAGTAGCTCCAGGGCCAGCCGTAGAAGCCGCCATCACGCACCGAGGTCAGATAGTCCGGCACGAGATTGTGGCCCAGATCATCTCGCTCATTGGCAACCGTCCATAGCGCTCCCGTAGTCGGCTCCCACGCCATGCCATTAGGATTACGCAGCCCGCCCGCATAAAGCCGCTGCATCTTGGTAGCCGGATCGATCTCCCAAATCGCCGCGCGTCCTTCCTCCATTGACAATCCATTTTCGCCCGCGTTGCTGTTGGAGCCGACGGTGGCATACAACTTCGAGCCATCGGGACTGGCGATGACATTCTTGGTCCAGTGATGGTTAAATGGGCCAGCGGGAAGATCAACCACTTTGGTTCCAGCAGCTGCGATGCGTGTTTCTCCGGCGACGTACGGATATCGCATCACCGCGTCGGTGTTTGCGACGTAGAGCTGATTACCGACCAGCGTCATTCCAAACGGAGAGTTGAGCCCCTCGAGAAACGCCGTTCGTACTTCGGCGATGCCGTCGCCGTCGGCGTCGCGCAGCAACGTGATTCGATTCGCACTCGGCACACCTGCACCTGCGCGCGCCTGCACCTTGCCCATGATCCAGAAATAAACGCCGCTATGTTCGGGCCGCTTGGGCGCATTGCTTTCCGCCACCAGCACATCGCCATTGGGAAGTACGGTGACCCAACGCGGATGATCGAGTCCGCTGGCAAACGCGGTAACGCGCATGCCGGCAGCAGTCGTCGGCATCACACCTGCCGGCCATCCAACGGCGGGCGCTATATGCACGGTGGGAATCAGCGGCGTGCTCGGTGCGGGCAACTGCGGTGTCGGCCCGACACCCACGGTGACAGGAGTATTGGCAGGCTCGGCGCACGATGCGAGTAAGACGAGTGCCGCGGTTGCAAGTAACGAATGTCGCGTTGGGTTCATGGCTGGTTCCGGTGGGTTATTGCGCGAGAAGCATCCACTATGCCTAACCGCAGTTACAACAAAGTCGCAAGGAATGCTGCCATGTCGCGTGCGTCGCGTTCAGTAACGCCGAGATTCGGCATGGCAGTCAACGGATCGACCTCTTGCGGATTGCGCAGCCAGCGCACCATCTGGTCGGCCGTATTGGCAATCTCTCCCGCAATGAGTTGGCGCCTTGCAAGCCCCGCCAAGGGAGGACCGACGTCGACATCGGCGCCGGTGATGCCGGGAATCTTATGGCACCCATTGCAGCCGTATTGCGATAGCGCAGCTTTTCCGCGCGCCGCGTCGGCCGATAGCGCAGCACCCGATGCCAGCTTCGCGTCGGGCTCGATGAAGCACTTCGTTGCGCGTCGAGGCGCGACGATTTGCTGATATGCGACCGGCGAAAGCAGCGGTAGCCGCTCGATGAATGCAACCAGCGACCACATGTCCTGCTCGGACAACTGAAATTGCCAGGCCGGCATGCCGCTCATCGTGATGCCGTTGCGCGTAATCCAGTACAGCTCACGCGTATTCCAGCGGACCGACGCGTCGACCAACGGACCGGGCAGCGGCTGCATTCCAAGCGCGATGTCGTTTTGTGCAACACCCGGAGCGCCGTGACACTGCTCACACCGATCCTGATAGCACGCCGCGCCGCGCTCGAACAACCCGGGTGTATTCAGCGGCGGCGGCACGATGCCGCTGGCGCGCAACCGCACCGAACGCCGCATCGTGTATTCGAGCAACGAATAGACGGCCTGCGTGTGCTGAGAGCTGGCCGCGATGTTGTAGGCGCCGCTCCACAGCACAACGGCGGCGGCGCCTGCCGCAAGCAAAGTCGCGATCAGAACAACGAAAAAATTTTTCATGGGTGAAGCCGACCGCACCCAAGCCAAACTCGCCTACGATGAAACTTGCCAGTGCATCCTCTGATCATGAAATCCGCCGGCCCTTGTTTCTTTGCATGCTTTGCAGTGAGTTTCCTGATAGCGTGTTCGTACACGTCGGTCGATGTCGAGCGCGGGCGCGAACTGACGCAACAGTACCAATGCGGGAGCTGCCACGTCATTCCCGGGGTCAACGCGGCCAATGGGCGCGTTGCTGTGACGCTGGCATCGTTCGGATTGCGCAGCTACATCGCGGGGCACGTGCCGAGCACCGATGAAAATCTGATCAGTTGGATCGTCGATCCCGCTGCAATGGTGCCGGGAACATTGATGCCGAGCATGGGCGTGACGGCGGGCGATGCGCGTTTGATCGCAGCATACTTGCGGCAATTGCACTGATGCTGCGACCGGCCACGCCGTCGGCAGAGATCACTCTCGAAATCGCCATCGTGCTGACGATCGGCGCGGTCGCCATATTTGTCGGCGTGATGTGGCTGCTGCTGCGCGCGTTGCAGCAGCGCGAGCGGCGGCCGGTCACGGCGTGGAAATGGTTGATCGGCGGCGGCGTCGTATTCCCGGTAGTCGTTTTATCGGCGCTGCTTGCGTACTCGACTGCGCGCACCATTCAACTACTGCCCGCGCAAGACGGACTCGTGATCGAAGTTTCGGGCGTGCAATGGTGGTGGGAGGTTCGCTACCGCGACCCGGCTACCGGACGCGAGGTGCGTTCCGCCAACGAAGTGCGTGTTCCTGCCGGGCGGCCGGTCACGCTCGGGCTGACGACGGCCGACGTCATTCACAGTTTTTGGATACCAGCGCTGGGCGGCAAGATGGACATGATCCCCGGCCGTGTCAACCAGCTGCGCGTCCAAGTCACGCAGCCTGGCGTGCACCGCGGAGTGTGCGCGGAATTCTGCGGCGATCAACACGCCAAGATGGCGCTGCACGTGGTCGCGATGGTGCCGGCGCAATTCGATGCATGGCTCGCAGCTCAAGCCGCGCCAGCGTCCGCGCCAAGCTCCGCGCTTGCGCAACTTGGTCAGCGCGTGTTCGGTGAGCAGCGCTGCAGCGTGTGTCATTCGGTACGCGGCATCGCAGAAGCGTTGCAGCTGGGGCCCGACCTGACTCACGTCGCCAGCCGACTTTATCTGGGCGCCGGCGAGCTGCCGACGCGAAGCGATAATTTTCGCCACTGGGTCGCCAACGTGCAGCACATAAAACCCGGAGCACGCATGCCCGCGTACGACCATCTCGACGAACAAGCGTTGACGGCGCTTGCTGCGTTCCTGGACGGGCTGAAGTGACGGTATCGCCAGCGCCCGGCGAATTACCGAGCTCGCTGCCTCGTCCGGCGGGCGAGCTCGAGCAACTCGAGCGCGCGTGGCGTCCGGCCGCCGGCTGGCGTTACTTCTCGCGCGTCAACAACACGCAGATCGGTTTGTTGTACGTCGCCACAGCGATGGTGTTCTTCGTGCTCGCAGGGGTGCTTGCGCTGATCATGCGCACGCAACTCGCAGTCCCTGACAACACGCTCGTCAGTCCGCAGCTTTACAACCAGTTATTCACGATGCACGGCACCGTGATGATGTTCCTGTTCGCGATTCCGGTGGTCGAAGCAATCGCCGTGTACATGTTGCCCAACATGCTCGGCGCGCGCGACATGCCGTTTCCACGCCTCGGCGCGTACGCGTACTGGGCCTACGCGTTCGGCGGCACGGCGTTCTTCATCACGATTTTTTTTCGCGTCGCGCCCGACGGCGGCTGGTTCATGTATCCGCCGCTGACTAGTCAGTATTCAGCGGGGCCGGGCGCCGACTGGTATCTGCTCGGCATCGGCTTCATCGAAATTTCTGCGATCGCTGGCGCGATCGAGCTGATCATCGGTGTGTTGTTCACGCGCGCGCCCGGCATGACGCTCGGCAAGATGCCGATCTTCGCGTGGGCGATGTTGATTACCGCGCTGATGATCATCTTCGCGTTTCCCGCGGTGATCGCCGGCACCACGCTGCTCGAGCTCGAGCGTTCGCTCGACTGGCCGTTTTTCATCGCCGAGCGCGGCGGCGATCCGATTCTGTGGCAACACCTGTTCTGGTTCTTCGGGCACCCCGAGGTCTACATCATTTTTCTACCGGCGGCAGGTCTGGTAACGATGATGATTTCGACGCTCGCACGAACGCCGTTGGTCGGTTACCGAGCGATTGTGCTGGCGCTTCTGGCCACCGGATTTTTCGGCTTCGCGGTGTGGGCGCACCATATGTTCACTGCCGGACTCGGCGTTCTCGAGACCATGCTCGTCTCGGCCGCGAGCTTTGCAGTCTCGGTCCCTGCGGCGATTCAGATCTTCAGCTGGCTGGCCACGTTATGGCAGGGTCGCTTGCGCATCACCGGCGCGGCGCTATTCCTGCTTGGGTTCCTGTTCACGTTCGTGCTCGGCGGATTGACCGGGGTGATGGTCGCCGTGCTGCCGTTCGACTGGCAAGTGCACGACACTTACTTTGTCGTCGCGCATCTTCATTACGTGTTGATCGGCGGCATGGTCTTTCCGGTGTTCGCCGCGCTGTATCACTGGAGCCCGCTGGTCAACGGGCACGTGTTGTCGGAGCGGCTGGCGCGCTGGGTCTTCGGTTTAATGTTCGTCGGTTTCAACGTTGCTTTTTTTCCGATGCATATTTCGGGCGTGCTCGGGATGCCGCGTCGCGTCTACACATACTCCGCAGGCCTCGGCCTCGACGGACCGAACATGGTGTCGACCGTCGGCGCATTCATGCTGGCCGCTGGCGTTGCGCTCTTCGTGTTCGATGCGCTGCGCACCTGGTTTCGCGCCGAGACAGAGAACTCGAACCCGTGGCAAGCATCCACCCTTGAGTGGGCCGGCAACGAGGAATATGGTGTCCGCAGCATTCCGGAGATCGACTCGCGCGATCCGCTGTGGACTCGCGCATCGCTGGTCGAAGAAATCGAAGCAGGTCAGCACTGGCTACCAGGCACCACGTCGGGTCGGCGCGAGACGTTGATGACGAGCCCGCGTGCAGCACGCCCGCGCCATTTGTTGATCCTGACCGGCGACAGCTGGTGGCCGATCACTGCAGCTGCGGGAACGGCGGGTTTCTTTTTGTTGCTCACGGTGAAAATGGTTTTGCCTGCATTCGTGTGCGGTGTGATTGCAATGGTGGCGATCATCGTTTGGCTATGGGAGACCGATCCGACACCGCGCACCCCGACGGTCAACGCTGCGGACAATCGGCCGCGGCTTCGGGTTGGCGGCGTCGGCGTGCAAACGCATTCGTGGTGGGCAATGGTGATACTGGTCATAGTCGACGCCACGATCTGCGCGTCGTTCGCGTTCGCGCATGTCCATGTGTCTTTGATGTCGGACGTATGCCCACCGTCGGGGTCGCGTTTACCGAGCCTGTGGTTCGATCTCGTGAGCATCGCAGGTTCGATCGTTGCTGCGCTGGCGATGGAGGCCGCGCGGCGCTGGGACATCGGTCGCGACTCGACGTTGAGCAGGGTTGGCTTGTGCGCCGTGATTGCAGCGGCGCTGTTGAGTTCGCTGCTGGCTTTTGCGTTCAATGCATGGGGTCATCTCGACGCAGGGCTGGAGCCAAAAGCAAACGCGTGGAGCGCAACCATAATGACGCTGGTGAGCTTTCAAGGGCTGCACGTGATTGTCGTCGCGTTGATGGCGGCGTATCTGGTCGGACGGCTGATCAGCGGCCGGCTGCGGCCGAACGCGCGCGCCACGCTCGATAACACCGTACTGTTTTGGCAATACACGGCAGTGCAGGGTGTACTGACGATCGCCGCGATTCAGATGTTGCCGAGATTAATCGGATGAAATCCGGGATGAGTGTGAGCGCGACAGGTAATGAGTTTGGCGACGGCTTCACCCCGGGAACGGTCCGTGGCGTGCTGCCGTTCGTTATCTGGGCCGCGCACTTTTTCTTGTCGTATGCAAGCGTCGAAGTCGCGTGCGCGCGCGGCTTGCAGCTTTACCGGCTAGCAGGCGTTCCGACGATCAGTCTGTGGCTGTGGGCAATCACCGCGCTGACGATCGGTGCGCTGGTGCTACTGACTGCACGCGCCGCTCGCAACGTCAGTGCTGAAAGCGGCACGCTGGCCGGTGTGCACCTGGGCGCGTCGCTGATGGCCCTTGTCGCCGTGCTGTGGAGCGTGGTGCCGATCGCTTTTGCGCCACTGTGCGATCCCTGACCGGTCATGCGTAACGTTGGAGCGACATGCGTGCGTGCGCGTGAAACGGTTGTCGAGTCACTGAAGTGTGACCATACTGCGCCCAGTGTTTCACTCGCCGCTCAGCGGCGCATGCAAGGAGATCGTTTGTGATCGCTTCCCGTTTACGTTTAGTAAGTACTCTGATTGCTGCGTTCGCCTCGACTGCCACCGCACAAGGGTTTCCCGAGCGGCCGATCCAGATGGTGGTGCCATTCGGCGCCGGCGGCACGACAGACA
>Ga0136638_10000283_pt1 | contig 11059 bp, 6 predicted proteins | sample AntDrymUQ8582206_2_FD_104671 | JGI IMG/M metagenome (GOLD analysis project Ga0136638, IMG submission 104671) | Polar desert sand microbial communities from Dry Valleys, Antarctica - metaG UQ858 (22.06) | ecosystem: Environmental > Terrestrial > Soil > Desert | place: Antarctica: Dry Valley...
ACCTCAGGGGCGAGCAGTTCGGCGAGCGAGGTGGTCGGGACACGACCCGGTTCGTCGTGGGCTCCAAGGACTTCGAGGAGCAGGAGATCCTCGGGCAGATAACCCTGCTTGCCTTGGATGCCGCCGGCGCGGAGGTCGTCGACAGCACCGGCCTCGGGGACACCGAGGCTGTGCGCGCGGCCCTGGTTGCCGGAGAGATCGACATGTACTGGGAGTACACCGGCACGGGTGCTCTCATCCACCTCGCCCAGGGCGACCCTCCCGCCGACCCGCAGGCCCTGTTCCAGGACGTCGCGGATCTTGATCTCCGTCGCAACGGCGTCGAGTGGCTTCCGCCCGCCCCGGCCAACAACACCTACGCCATCGCCGTGCGTCCCGAGGTCGGTGAGCAGGGCAGTGAGGCGTACGACGAGGAGCTCGCCGGGGTCACGAGGCTGTCGGATCTCCGCCGCCTCATCCAGGAGAGCCCCGACAAGGCGACGCTGTGCGTGGGACCCGAGTTCAGCGAGAGGGCCGACGGTCTCCCGGGTCTGGCCGAGCACTACGGCTTCGAGCTCCCCGCCGCCAACGTCTTCGTGCTTCCGGATGCGACGGTCTACGGTGCCGTCGACGGGGGAACCAAGTGCAACTTCGGGTCGGTGTTCGAGACGAGTGGCTTCATCCCCGAGCTGGAGCTGCGGCTGCTGGAGGACGACGAGACCTTCTTTTCGGCATACAACCCATCGCTCACGATGAGCGCGGAGACTCTGCGGAGCTACCCAGAGCTCGAGCCGCTCTTCGAGGACATCGCGGGGCGCCTCGACACCCAGACTCTTCGTGAGCTGAGCGCCCAGGTCTTGGTCGACAAGAGGGCTCCCGAGGACGTCGCGCAGGACTGGATGGAGGATCAGGAGCTCATCGACCAGTAGCGGCGGTGGCTCGGGGCTCACGATGTGGCGCGTTCTGCGGCTGGAATCGCCTGAGGAAGCCCGCTTCTGCGCCAGATCGTGACCGTCTGGTCGGGGAGAGACCCCGCCTGCAGTGTCGGAGCCGGGACTTCCGGCGTACTCGAGGCGATTGACTGAGCGAGCCTTCGTCGCAGCGTCGGAGCGACAAGCGACAATGAGTTGCCCCTCGACCAGGAGACCTGACCCAGACCGATGGCCCGCTCTACCAAGACCCATCCGATCCCTGACGACTTCGACGAGCACATCGTCGACATCGACGTCCGCGACGAGATGCGCTCCAGCTACCTCGAGTACGCCTACTCGGTCATCTACGCCCGCGCCCTCCCCGACGCCCGCGACGGCCTCAAACCCGTGCAGCGCCGCATCCTCCACACGATGAACGACATGGGCCTGCGGCCCGACCGTGGGCACGTCAAGAGTGCCCGGGTGGTCGGCGAGGTGATGGGGCGCCTCCACCCGCACGGGGACACCGCCATCTACGACGCGCTCGTCCGGATGGTCCAGCCGTGGTCGCTGCGGCTGCCGCTCATCGACGGGCACGGCAACTTCGGGTCCCCCGACGACCCGCCGGCGGCGATGCGCTACTCCGAGTGCCGGATGTCTGCCGCCGCACAGCCGATGACCGCGGGCATCGACGAGGACACAGTCGACTTCAAGCCCAACTACGACGGCCGCGAGCTCGAGCCCGTCGTGCTGCCGGCGGCGTTCCCTAACCTCCTGGTCAACGGCGCGTCGGGCATCGCTGTCGGGATGGCGACGAACCTCGCCCCGCACAACCTCATCGAGGTGGTGCAGGCGCTTCGCCACCTGATCACCCATCCGAGCGCCCGGCTGGACGACCTGATGCGGTTCGTCCCCGGGCCGGACCTGCCGACCGGTGGCAAGATCATCGGCCTGGACGGCATCCGAGAGGCGTACGAGTCAGGGCGTGGCTCCTTCCGGATGCGTGCCAGCGCCCGCATCGAGGACGTCACGGCCCGCCGCAAAGGGATCGTCGTCACCGAGCTGCCCTACAACGTCGGTCCGGAGCGCGTGATCGAACGCATCAAGCTGCTCGTCCAGACCAAGAAGCTGCAAGGCATCTCCGATGTCAAGGATCTCACGGACCGTGTGAAGGGGCTGCAGCTCGTCATCGAGATCAAGAACGGGTTCCACCCCGAGGCGATCCTCGAACAGCTCTTCAGGCAGACGCCGATGGAGGAGTCCTTCGGCATCAACGCGGTGGCGCTCGTCGACGGGCAGCCGCGCACCCTCGGTCTCAAGGAGATCCTCGAGGTCTACGTCCAGCACCGGTTCGAGGTCGTACGCCGCCGGACCGGCTTCCGTCGCACCAAGGCTCGGGACCGCCTGCACCTCGTCGAGGGACTGCTCGTCGCGATCCTCGACATCGACGAGGTCATCCAGCTCATCCGGTCCAGCGACAACGTCGAGCAGGCACGGCGTCGACTCATGGACGTCTTCGACCTCAGTGAGATCCAGGCCACGTACATCCTCGACATGCCGCTTCGTCGCCTCACGAAGTTCTCCAAGCTCGAGCTCGACACTGAGAAGGCGGAGCTGGAGCAGGCCATCGAGGAGCTGACCGCTGTCCTCGACGACGACATCCGGCTGCGCAAGGTCGTCGGTGCCGAGCTCGCCGACGTGGCGAAGCAGCACGGCACGCCGCGTCGCACCGTCTTGCTGGAGTCGGCGGGCCAACCCGTTACCTCCGCCGTCCCGCTCGAGGTGGCCGACGAGCCGTGCCGGGTGCTGTTGTCCTCGACGGGGCTGCTGGCGCGCACGGTCGGCGACGTGGCGTTCGGAGCCGGCGGCGACCGCGCCAACCACGATGTCATCCGGGCGCTGGCGCGCACCACCGCTCGAGGCGTCGTCGGCGTCCTTACCTCGGCTGGTCGGCTGGTCAAGCTCGACGTGCTCGACCTACCGGCGCTGCCGCCGACGGCGAACGCCCCGCACCTGCAAGGAGGTGCGCCCCTGAGCGACCTCGTGGCGCTCGACCCTGGCGAGAGAGTCGTCAGCCTCGTCGCACTGTCCTTCGACTCCCTCGGCCTCGCACTCGGTACGGCGCACGGTGTCGTCAAGCGGGTTCAGCCCGAGGTGCTGAGCAACCGCGACGCGTGGGACGTGATCCGCCTCGACGACGGCGACGAGGTCGTCGGGGGACTCGAGCTACCCGCCTCCGACGCCGAGCTTGTCTTCATCACGAGCGACGCCCAGCTGCTCCACTTCCCCGCCTCCGGGGTGCGACCCCAGGGCCGCTCCGGTGGCGGCGTCGCCGGCGTCCGCCTGAGCTCCGGCGCCACGGTGACCTTCTTCGGCGCCGTCGACCAGCGGGTCGACAACGTCGTCGTCACCGTGTCGGGCTCGAGCGATGCGCTTCCGGGCACCGAAGCCGGCAACGTCAAGGTCACGCCGCTCTCGGAGTACCCGGGCAAGGGCCGGAGCACGAGCGGAGTACGGTGCCATCGTTTCCTCAGGGGGGAGGATGTGCTGATCACCGCATTCGCGGGAGCGGCGCCGGCGCTCGCGGCGGCCGCGAACGGCTCTCCCGTCGGGCTGCCCGTCGGGGCCGGGCGTCGCGACGGATCTGGAGTTCCGGCAGGTCAGCCGATCTCCGCGATCAGCGGCTCAGTCGAGACAGTCGGCAGGTAGACGTCACCACGAGCCGATGGCATGGCAGGCTGTAGCCGTGCGTACCGCGCGATGCCCCATAGGCCTGTGCTGCTGGCGGCCGCCGCCCTGATCGCCCTCACGGGCTGCAAGGGCAGCGACTCGCCGTCCAACGACCAGACCCCCGACGAGCGCCTCGCCGAGGCCAAGCAGAGCTTCGACGCCGCGGAGTTCATCGAGTTCACGCTGGCCATTGCCGATCTGCCGTCCGACCTCGAGGGCTTGCTCAGCGCCGAGGGAACCGGCACCCATGCCCCGGCGTTCGACGGCGAGGTCAAGGTGCAGACCGACTTCGACGTCACCGCCCCGCTCATCGCCGTCGACGGCGACGTCTACGTCAAGCTGCCGTTCTCCTCGTGGAGCACGATCGACCCGGCCGGCTACGGCGCCCCAGACCCGGCTCAGCTGCTCGCCGACGACAGCGGAATCTCGTCTCTCTTCACGGCCACCGAGAGCCTCGAAACCGGTGACGAGAGGCGCGACGGTGAGAACGTCCTCACCGACATCGAGGGCACGATCCCGAGCGAGTCGGTCAAGCGGGTCTTCCCGTCCACCGGCGCCGGAGACTTCGACGTCACCTACACGCTCACCGGCGCGAACGACATCGACGGTGTCGAGATCACCGGGCCGTTCTATGACGGCTCCGACGACGTCACCTACACGATCGATCTCAACCTCGACGGTGACCCGGTCGAGATCGAGGCACCGATCTGACCGAACTCCGCGGGACCCCACCGTCAGCGCGCGTCGGCCTCGGGCCACGCGCGCTGTTGGTCATGGCGGCCGTCGCCGTCGGGTTCGCCGCAGCCGACACCTACGTCGTCGTACTGGCGCTGCCCGAGATGATGGCGTCGGTCGACCTCAACATCGACCAGCTGCAGCGAGCCGCACCCATCGTCTCCGGTTTCCTGCTGGGCTACATCGCGATGCTGCCGCTGATAGGTCGGATCGCCGACATCCGCGGGCGCGTGCCGGTGCTGGTCGGCTCGCTCGTCGTCTTCTCGCTCGGGTCGCTCGTCACGGCGGCGGAGTACGACCTGTTCTCGATGGTGGTCGGTCGCTTCCTGCAGGGTGTCGGCGGAGGAGGTCTCGTCCCCGCGACGTTGGCCTTGGTCGCCGACATCTGGGTCGTCGAGCGGCGCGGGCTGCCCCTCGGGGTGGTGGGAGCGGTTCAAGAGCTGGGTAGCGTGCTCGGGCCCCTGTACGGCGCTGTTGTCCTGAGCTTCTCGACCTGGCAGACGATCTTCTGGATCAACATGGCCGTCGGGCTCGTGCTCGCTGCCGCGCTGCTGGTGCTGGTTCGGTCGGCCCCCGACGATGGCCCTGGCACCCGACCGCCGAGCCGCGGGCTTCCCGACGTGGCCGGGGCTTTGATCGCTCTCGGCGCCACTGTGGCCCTCGCCCTCGTGCTGATCGAGCCGGTTCGGCTGAAGACCGGCATCACGACGGGCCTCGCATTCATCCCGTACGTCGGCGAGACCCGTTGGTCCACGCCGGTCGCGTTCACGCTCTACGTCCTTGTCCTTGCCTTCCTCGCCCGTGAGCTGACGGCCAGGCGACCGCTGGTCGACCTACGAGGTCTACGCGACATCAGCACGTCGGCCGATCTCCCCGGCGCCGCTCTGCTTGGACTCGCGCTGGGCGGGATCGTGCTCGCTTTCGCGACCGCGGACCCCGAGGTGCAGGTCTTCTCTCCGCTGGGCCCCTGGTTCCTGCTCGGCAGCGCAGTCGCTGCTGGGCTGTTCGGCTGGCGACTGCGGACGGCGACCACTCCCCTGGTGCCTCGCGGTGCGTTGGCGGAGCGGCCGGCCTGGGGGTCGATCGTGGTGTCCTTCTTCGTGGGCGCCGCCCTCATCGCGGCCCTCGTCGACATCCCGATCTTCGCGCGAGTGACGGTCTACCCCGACTCCCAGCTCGGCGCTGCCCTCGTGCTCGTCCGGCTGCTCGCTGCCCTGCCCGTCGGTGCGCTGCTCGGGGGCTACCTCATCCGCCGGTTCCAGGTCGGCGTGCTGTCGGCTGTGGGCATGCTGCTGGCCGCAGGCAGCTTTGCCTGGATGGCCTCCTGGGAGCGGACCTCGCTCGACCAGCCAACCGCCACGATCCCGCTCGTCCTGTGTGGCTTCGGCTTCGGGCTTGCCATCGCACCTGTCAACGCGGCTCTGCTGGCCGCGACCCGGACAGATGTCCACGGCCTCGCGTCCGCGCTGCTCGTGGTGGCGCGCATGGTCGGCATGCTCGTCGGGATCTCCGCGTTGACCACGATCGGTCTGCGACGGTTCTACGCGGTCTCGGCTCAGCAGCCGAGCATCGACGAGGTCTGCAATTCGAGCGGTGTCTGCGCCGAGTACGTCGAGATCCTCAGGGACGCCGGAATCGCGCAGCTGCACGCAATCTTCTGGGGTGCCGCGTTCTGCGCTGTCGTGGCCGCAGTCCTGTCGCTCGTCCTGCTGCGTGGGGCCTCAGCCTCGAGCCAGCAGGGCGTCCCGAACACCGGCCTCTGATCCGGAGTTTGCCTTGTGAGCCTCAGCCGGCGAGGCCGATGAGCTGACGCAAGGCGGGTGACGAGGTAGTTGCCTGCGCTGAAACCCTGGACGCCGACGACCTGCCCACCACGTCGTACGACAAGCTCCAGCGGCCCTGACCGGATGCACAGACCGAACATCGGCCAGATCTCTCGCAACGTACTCATCGCACCGGTGTGTTGCGCGAGAACCTGTCTGCCCGCCGGGGTCCTTGAGTCACGGCGCCCGCCCCAACCAAACCGCGCGCATGTTACCCCGTCGTCCTCAACGACCGTGCAGCCACGTGACGACCTCGCACGGTCCCGTTGACCCAAGACTTACGAGGAACAGTAGTCGGCATGGCTGGCCACGGTGAAGCGCCTCATGGGGAACCGAGATGGACGTCAACTCCGACGACCTGCTGTACGTCGTTGACGTAGAGGTCGACGCTCCACCAGTCGATGCAGCTGTCAAACTGACGCGGCTGGATGCTCAACAGTCTTCCTCCCCCGCTGAGATCCAAAGGTGCCTTCGCGCCGGGCCCAGGGCAGCCTCGGTGCTCGCCAGTCACGACCCGAAAGTTGCCATCGCTCTGTCTGAGCAGTTCCAGAGCGGACACCGTGCCATCTCGTTCTGCATAGTCGGTGACGTCAATCACCCACGCGTCCTCGTCATAGCTTTCCTCAGTCGTTATCGTCTTGACGAGGCGGCCACCCAGCCCGAGAGATATCGGCGTGTCGAATGGTCCGCCGCCTGTTGGGTTGTTTGCGAACCGGTGGAACAAGTTGACGACGCTGCGATTCTCGTCGCTCGCCGTGGCGACCATGAGGGAGACCGTGGAGCCGACGGAGACGACGCTGCCCACGTCAGGGCGGGTCTCGATGAGCCGGCCGCCAGGCCCCTCGTCAGTAGGGACTTCGACAACCTCAACGGCCAGACCGGCTTCCATTATCTCTTCTCGAGTCGACTGCCATTGCCCCTCCGACGTGGGTATCGCGACTAAGCCCTCCGGCAGCAGTGATACCGACTCCAAGATGTCACTCACCGTGCTTGGCGTAGGCGAGTCGACCCAGATGAGCAGGTCTTCGTTGGGCACGATGAGCACACCTTCGGTGATACCGGCACCGCGTTCGGTTGGTATCCGAGATACAGCTACGCCGTCGATTCGTCCGGCGGGCTTTGCCTGCGAAACGAGGTCTGCTACGGACTGAGAGGTGCTGTCGTAGAACCTGACCGACGATGTGTCTTGGGGCCTCTTGCCAGCGCACGTCAGCATCAGCTCCGCCGGGAAGTACACGGTGTTCCTTTGCGGAAGATCTACGCATCCTCCGATCTCGGAGGCCCACCCACCAGGCACCGTCACGACGACTCGCCCCATCCCGACCAGACGAGTTCCGTCCACAGATTCAGCCGGCGTTGACGAGGGCGGCTCAGTTGCCCGCACCGTCGTATCGACCGAGACGACGCTTCCGGCCGCTGGGTCAGTCGACTGGATGGGTGGGTCCACGTCGCAGCGGGTTGTGCCGTCGGGGCATTGGCTGTCGTACGAAAGTCCGGCCTCTTCCGCGGCCTTCGTCGCGGCCGTTTCGTCCAGGCCTGACAGGTCGGGCACGGCCGCGTACCCCTGAGGGATGAGTCGCGCAGAACCCAGGATGTCCTCGACGACGAATCTGTCTTGCGAGTTGACCCACATCACGACGTCCCGAGTCGGCACAACGAGACTGCCGACGAACGCCGGACACTGGTTTTCCAAGACGCCACCACACCCTAGGCGTGCAATGGCCGAACGAGAGGTTCCTACGTCTTCGATGGCGCCGCCGTGCCTCGCCATTCCCAGAAACTCTCGGGTAAATCGCAGGCCCACAGTCGCCAGATGCAGCGAGGAGACCTTGCTCGCCAGAAAGCAGGACCTCGCGGGCTGGCCGCGTTCGAAGACGACCGTGTCTCGGGTCGGCTGTCCACACCGAATCTCGTTGACTCCCCAGTTGGCGGGCACTTCGACCGCTATCCCGTTCATCCCGACAAGCCGTCTACCCGGAGGCACACTGAGTGCTTCGGGTGTTGTGATGGCGCTGTCTTTGGCAAGACTGTCCGTCGACGAGAGGGTAGGTGCGATGAGGAAGCCGCCGACTGCCACCACAGCCACAGAAGCAGCTGCCGTCATGACAAGTGCGGTTCCACGCAAGCGCTTGGTCCGCCTGCCTTCACGGATGAGCTCTTCGAGGGGCGGCTGCGTCCTGGGCATGTGCGCAGCAGCGTCTTGGAACAACTGGCGAGTGTCTTGTTCGCGGGTCATCGCGGGCTCCCACCGGGTAGGTCACACAGGTTGGGGTCTTCGGCCAGGTGGTCCAAGGCACGAGAGAGGCGGCTCTTGACCGTTCCCGTCGGGATGCCCAGGGCATCGGCGGTCTGTTGCTCGGTGAGGTCTGCGAAGAAGCGCAACACCACGACTGCACGGCTCTGACGGTTCAAGCCGGCAAGGGCCCTTTGCACTGAGTCGCTCAGGTCTGACGACGCAGTGGCATCGCTGACCACAGCAGCAACCGGGAGATCGGCTGATGGCCGCTCTCTCCCCCAGAAGCGCCGCCGGTTCGACGTGTGCGTGTTTACCAGAACCCGGTACACGTAGGCGTCCTTGTCATGCGCCTTCCGCACCTTGTTCCAAGCCACGTAACACTTCACCAGGGTCGCCTGCACCAAGTCCTCAGCCTCAGAGACCGGACATCCGAGGAAGATCGCAGAGCGCAGCAGGGTGGTCCAGCGCGCACTGACGTACGCGCTGTACTCCTCGTCAGCGTCCACAACACCCCTTCACCGGGTACTACCTCCCAGACGACTTGGGACGTGCACTCGGTTCCATCTCCTCCACGGTGCCCCTGGCGTGGAATGACGGCTCGCGGCGCCAAAGGATCCTAGGCTCGGATATCCAGAGCCACCTCACGCTCGCATCCGTGCACGACCACGATTCGAGGAGGGCGTAGGTTGCGGACCTGACACTCGCTGGCAATCCAAGCGAGTAAGGCATCCGTACGGGCGGAAGGAACGGGCAATGAGCACACCGTCGAAGGCATCCTCGACGGGCAGCCCAAAGCCGCTCTGGACCGCAGGTCTCGCGGTCGTCGCAGGAGTCCTGACCGTGGCCGCTTACCTCGCGTGGTTGCGCTGGCACGACCGCGACTACTACTACGACCCCGCTGTGGGCGCCGCACAAGGCCCCTACCATCCCTGGCAGGTGGTCGGACTGGCCGTGACGCTGGCACTGTTCGCGGTAGCGGGGGGATGGCTGAGGCGGCCTGGCTGGACCACACTGGTCATGACGGTGGTCCTGGTGATGGTCTGGTCCCTCGATGCTTCGTACGAGCCGCGTCCTCGGCTGGACGCAAATCTGTGGCCAGTCGGTGCGTTCTTTCTGTCGATCGGCTCGGTTGTCGGCCTCGGTCTAGCAGCGATCTTGGGCCGGGCACTACGAGAGCTGGCCGACTGGCTCACACACCGGCGCCTTGGACCTGACTAGTAGTCCAGGTCTCCCTCGGTCAGCTGTCCTCCGTTGTGCACGATGAACTCCTTGCGCGGGGCGACCTCGTTGCCCATCAGCATCTCGAAGACCTGCTCTGCGCCCTCGGCGTCGTCGATGGTGATGCGCCGGAGGGTGCGGTGTCGTGGGTCCATCGTGGTCTCGGCGAGCTGGTTGGCGTCCATCTCACCCAGGCCCTTGTATCGCTGGATGGGGTCCTTCCAGCGGACGGCCTTCTTGGTCAGCTCGGCAAGCCGTCGCTGCAGCTCGTCGTCGCTGTAGGTGTAGATGTACTTGTCCATGCCCTTCTTTGGGTTGGACAGCTCGATCCGGTGCAGGGGCGGCACCGCCGAGTACACCCGTTTCTCGGTCAACAGTTCACGCATGTGCTTGTGAAAAAGCGTCGTGAGCAAGCACCGGATATGCGCACCGTCGGTGTCGGCGTCGGCCATGAAGATGATCTTGCCGTAGCGGGCCTGCTCGAGGTCGAAGGTGCGACCGCTCCCGGCTCCGACGACCTGGATGATGGCTGAGCACTCCGTGTTCTGCAACATCTCCCCCGACGACTTCTTCTGCGTGTTGAGGATCTTGCCGCGGATCGGCAGCAGCGCCTGGTACTCGGAGTTCCTCGCCAGCTTGGCGGTGCCCAGGGCGGAGTCTCCCTCGACGATGAAGAGCTCGCTGCGCTCGACGTCGCTACTGCGACAGTCGGCGAGCTTGGCCGGCAGCGCGCTCGACTCGAGGGCGTTCTTACGGCGCTGGGTGTCTCGCTGCTGGCGGGCCGCCACGCGGGTGCGCGCAGCGTTGACGGCCTTCTCCATGACCGCTCTCGCCTGCGGCTTCACTGCCTTCTTGTTGGAGGTCAAGAATGCCTTCAGCTCGGCGGCGACGACCTTGGAGACGATGCGCGAGGCGGCAGGAGTGCCCAGGACCTCCTTCGTCTGACCCTCGAACTGAGGCTCCGCGAGACGCACCGTCACAACGGCGGTGAGTCCCTCGAGGACGTCGTCTTTCGTGAGGTCGCCCTCGCCGGCCTTCATGAGGCCACGGGTCTGACGCACGGCGTCGTTGAACGTCTTGGTGAGTGCCCTCTCGAAGCCAACGAGGTGTGTGCCGCCCTTCGGGGTGGCGATGACGTTGACGAACGAGCGGACCTCGGCGTCGTAGCCCGTCCCCCACCGCAGCGCCACGTCGACGCCGAGCTCGCGCTCGACGTCGCGTGGCGTCATGCGGCCGGCGTCGTCGAGCAGCGGCACGGTCTCGGTGAAGCAGTCGAGACCCTGCAGCCGCCACACCCCGGTGACCGGCTCATCGGTGGCGAGGAACTCGCAGAACTCGGCGATACCTCCGTCATGCCGAAAGCTCTCCCGCTGCACCTCGTCGCCACGCTCGTCCCGGATTCCGAGCTCGAGGCCAGGCACGATGAA
>Ga0136638_10000284_pt1 | contig 11027 bp, 9 predicted proteins | sample AntDrymUQ8582206_2_FD_104671 | JGI IMG/M metagenome (GOLD analysis project Ga0136638, IMG submission 104671) | Polar desert sand microbial communities from Dry Valleys, Antarctica - metaG UQ858 (22.06) | ecosystem: Environmental > Terrestrial > Soil > Desert | place: Antarctica: Dry Valley...
CCGCCCATCGCGTGCTCGCGCACGCCGAAGAAGACGTTGCGCCCGACGTGCTCGGCGGTGAACTGCTCGGAGTTCGGAAACTCGGTCTTCGTCGACTCGCTGAGGTCGGCGGCGCCGCCGACCATCGTCGGCGTGAACGGCTCGAAGGCGGCCATCGCCTTCTGGCCCGCGACGCGCGTCGCCAGCTTGTCCTTCTCCCAGTCGATCGACGTCAGCGCGTCGGCGAGGCCGGGCAGCGGACGGCCGTCCCAGCCGCAGTCCCACGCCTCCGCGCGCTCGGGATCGGCCTTGCGCCAGGCGGCGAAGCGCTCGGACCACTCGGCGTGGGCCTTGGCGCCATCCTCCTTCATAGAGAACGCCTCGTAGACGCCGTCGGGCACGTGAAAGTGCTTGTCGGGGTCCCAGCCCATGGCCTGCTTGGTCAGGGCGACCTCTTCCTCGCCGAGCGCGGCGCCGTGAGCCTTGCTCGAGCCCTGCTTGTTGGGCGCGGGGTAGCCGATGATCGATTTGACGTGGATCAGCGACGGCTGGTCCTCGTTGGCTTCCGCGGCACGAATCGCCGTCTCGAGCGCGCCCAGGTCGTTGGCGTCCTGCACGTCCTGCACGTGCCAGCCGTAGGCCTCGAAGCGCTTGTCGACCTGCTCCTTGTCGAAGCTCAGCGAGGTCGGGCCGTCGAGCGAGATGTCGTTGTCGTCGTAGAGGTAGACGAGCCGGCCGAGGCCGAGCTGACCGGCGAGCGACGCCGCCTCGGCGGAGATGCCCTCCATCAGGTCGCCGTCGGAGACGATCGCATAGATGCGGTGATCCTGGACCTCCGCGCCGAAGGTCTCGCGCAGGTAGCGCTCGGCGATCGCCATGCCGACGCCGTTGGCAAAGCCCTGGCCCAGCGGGCCGGTCGTCAGCTCGACGCCCGGCGTGACGTTGGTCCGGTCACGCTCGGGATGGCCAGGGGTCTTTGACTCCCACGAGCGGAAGCCCTTGAGGTCGTCCATCGAGAGGTCGTAGCCGCTGAGGTGCAGGACCGCGTACAACAGCATCGAGCCATGCCCGGCGCTGAGGATGAAGCGATCGCGGTCGGGCCACTCCGGATCGGCCGGATCGTGGCTCATGATGCGGCGATAGAGGAGATAGGCGGCGGGCGCCATCGCCATCGGCAGACCGGGGTGGCCGGAGTTCGCCTTCTGCACGGCGTCCATCGCCAGTGCGCGGATCGTGTCGACGCACAGCTGATCGATGCCTGTGCTCGTTGCGGGCTCTGTGGTGCTCATTGCCCATTAGTATCGCGTACCCGCGACGGCCTGGCCGGCCGTCGTACGCTGAAGCCCTCAAAGAGGCTCAGGCGACGTGCGCGCCCGCGGCCCGGACCTCGTCCAGCGCCCGCTCGCCGTCGCCGGGGCGCAGGTCTACGGCCCGCACGCCATCGAGATCGACGCTCACGCCAAAACCCTCTGCGACGCCGTCAAGGGCCGTGTGCTTGACGCAGTAGTCGGTTGCCAGGCCCACGACCAGCAGCTCGTCGACGCCGCGCTCGCGCAGCAGCTCGGCGAGTGGCGTGCCGTCAAACGCCGAGTAGCCCTCGGTCGCGGGATCCGTTCCCTTGTCGAGCACGATGTCGACGCGCTCGCGCGCCAGCGCCGGATGCAGCTCCGCGCCGGCGCTGGCCGCAACGCAGTGCACCGGCCACGGTCCAGCGGCGGGCGAGGTCTGAAACGAGCCGTGGTCGGGCGGATGCCAGTCGCGCGTGGCGACGACGAGATCGAACTCGCCCGACGCCGCGAGCTCGTTGAGGCGTGTCGCGATCGCCTCGCCGCCACCGACGGAGAGCGCGCCGTCAGGCGCGGCGAAGTCGTTCTGGTAGTCGACGAGGATCAGCGCGCGGCTCATACTTCGTGGCCGCGCTGCAGCGCCTGCTCGATCTCGGCGGCAGCACGCAACTCGTAGGCGCGGCGGACCGCGTCGTCGGGATCTGCCAGCGAGCGGTCGATCCGCAGGAAGCGACAGAAGCCCTCGCGGATCGGCTGTGGCAGCGCAGCGCCGAGCTTGACGAGCGGCGTGACCATGCGCGGGACGTACACCTCGAAGCGCGGCGAGCGCAGCGCCGAGACGATCGCAGCGGCGACGTCCTCGGGCTCGACGTGCTTGATGTAGGGACCCTGGGCGAGACCGGACGCAAGCTCGGTCCGTACGACCGCGGGCATCACGCAGATGATCTGGACGCCACTGCCGCGCAGCTCGGCACGGGCCGCCTCGCTGACGCCGACGACGAAGTGCTTGGTGCCCGAGTAGGTCGCGCCGCCCGAGAAACCGAGCCTGCCGGCCACCGACGCGATGTTCACGATCAGGCCGCGGTCGCGCGCGATCATCCGCGGCAGCGCCTCCTTCATCCCGTGCAGGACGCCGTGGACGTTGATGTCGACCTGGCGGTGGGCGGTCGCATCGTCTTCGTCGACGAGCGGCTTGAGGGGCATGATCCCGGCGTTGTTGACGAGCACGTCGAGCGGTCCGAGCCGCGCCTCGACCTCGTCGAGGAAGTGCGCCACCGACGCGCGCTCGCGAACGTCGAGCTGCACGGCAATCGTGCCACTGCCGATCTGCGCCGCGGTGGCCTCGGCGGCCGCGAGATCGACATCGCCGATCGCGACCCGCATGCCGGCGCGCACGCAGGCCTGGGCGGTCGCGCGGCCGATGCCGCGGGCCGCGCCGGTGATCGCGACGACGCGGCCGGCGAGTGGGATCGACCGTCGGGCCATGACCGTCGAGGCTAGCCGGTTGGCGCGTCGGCGCCGCCGCACGAGCGAGTGGCTACGCTACTTCGCCGGATGGCAAGCCGCCAAGAGGAGAAGGAGCGCCGCAAGCAGGAGCGGCTCGAGCGCGAGAAGGCGGAGGCCGCCGCGGCTCAGCGCAAGCGCCTGCTGCAGATCGGCGCCGGCGTCGCGATCGCCGCCGCGATCGTGGTCGGCATCATCGTCCTGACCTCGGGTGGCAAGGACGACAAGCCCAAGCCCGGTCAGAACCCCACGGCGGCCGTGCCGATCCCCGATCGCAAGATCACCGATCTCGAGGATGCCGCAAAGGCGGCCAATTGCCAGCTGACCAACCCGCCGATCGAGGGCAGCAACCACGTCACCACGAAGGTCAAGTACAAGACCAACCCGCCGACGTCGGGCGACCACGTGCCGCCGCAGGAGGTCGCGAGCGACGGCAACTACACCGAGAGCGTCGCTCCCGAGCCTGAGCGCTACGTCCACTCGCTCGAGCACGGTCGCATCGTCATCCACTACAAGCCCACCCTGCCCAAGCGCCAGGTGGGTCAGCTTCTGACGCTGTTCGGTGAGAACTCCGACACCGATTTCGGCCTGGCCTCGGTCGGCGGCGGCTTCACGCTGCTGCTGAAGAACAACACGCAGATGCCCGACGACGTGGCCGCCACCGCCTGGGGGCACCTGCTCACCTGCAAGACGATGAACGACAAGACGTTCGACGCGATTCGCGCGTTCCGGCAGCGCTACGTGCTGCAGGCCCCTGAGAAGGTCACCGAGCCCGAGTAGCTCCCGCGCCGAGCGTGGCCGCAAGCGGTCCTGCGGGACCGCACCTCCCCCTGTGGCAGGGTGTTGAAGACCCGTGATGCGCCGTCTCGCCGTCGCACTTGCGGCCGCCGCACTGCTCGTGATCGTGTGGCTCGCAAGCCCAGCCGCGTCCGCTGCCCCGTTCGTCCCGCGAGCGGTCGACTTCGAGCAAGCGCTCGATCTCGGCCGCGGTGGTGGCGCAGGCGGCGCCGCCGTCGCGCGCAGCGCCGGGCGGCCCGCGGGGACATATGTCAGCCCGGTGATCCGCGCGCCCAAGCGCTTCGATCTGATCGGCCTGAGGTGGCGCTCGCCGATCCACGCGGACGCCCGCATCCGCGTGCGCGATCCCGGCGGGCGCTGGAGTCGCTGGACGGCGATGGGCGACCAGCACGGCGGCGGGCATGGCTCGGAGCCCGTCTGGGCCGGCGGCGCCGACGCCTACCAGCTGCGCCTGCGGCGCGTACCGCGCGGCCTGCGCGCCCACTTCGTCAACACGACCGGAACGGCGACCGCTGCAGAGCGCGCAAAGACGAGGCTGCGCCAAGCGGCCCAGAGCGTCGCCGTCGCACGCGCCGGACCGGCGATCGTGCCGCGCGCAGAGTGGGGCGCAGACCAGTGCCCGCCGCGCTCGGCGCCGAGCTACGGCGAGGTACAGACGGGCTTCGTCCATCACACGGTGTCGGCAAACGGCGCCGGTCCCGAGCAGAGCGCGGCGATGGTGCTCGCGATCTGCCGCTATCACCGCAACGCCAACGGCTGGCGCGACGTCGGCTACAACTTCCTCGTCGATCGCTACGGGCGCATCTTCGAGGGCCGCGCCGGCGGCATCGACCAGCCGGTCGTCGGCGCCCAGGCGGCGGGCTACAACAGCGTCTCGACCGGGATCGCGAACATCGGTACGTTCACAAACGCCGCGCAGAGCCCGGAGGCGATCCACGCCACCGCGGAGCTGCTGGCGTGGAAGCTCTCACTGCACGGCGCGCCGGTCGCCGGTCAGGTGACGGTCACCTCCGGTGGCGGCGCGTCCAACCGCTACGCGGCCGGCACGCCCGTCACCTTCGAGCGCATCTCCGGCCATCGCGACGCCAACGCGACCGAGTGCCCGGGCGGCCTGTTGTACTCCCAGCTCGGCGAGATCCGCGCGCAGGCGGCCGTGCTCGCCCCGCAGTTCGGGGGCCCGCGCAGCACGGGCCTGACGCTGCAGGCGGGCGACCGGACGCTGGACTTCCCGCAGGCGGCACAGCTCTCGGGCCGCCTCACGGCGCCGGACGGCGTGGCGCTCGGCGGGACCGCGGTCTCGCTGCAGATGGCAGGCAGCTCGGGCTTCTTCACGACGCGCCGCGCCACGACGAACCCCGACGGAACGTGGTCGGCGGCGCTGCCGACTTCCTACTCGCGCACGCTGCGGGCCGTCGCGCGGCGCAGCGATGGGAGCCTCGTCACGTCAAAGCAGCTTCGCATCGGGGTCGCCCCGCGTATCAGCGTGCGCTCCGCCAAGCACATCGGGGCGCGCCGTGCGTTCACCGTCAGCGGCAGCATGCGCCCGCGCCGCGGGCGTCTCACGATGGAGGTGCAGCGCAAAGGCCGCGACGGCAAGCTACGAACGGTCGCCCGCGTGCGCGTCAAGGTCCGCTCGGGGCGCTACGCCGCGCGGCTGCGCCTGCGACGCGTCGGCCTGCACGTGATCCGCGTGGTGTCACCCGCCGACGCGCGCAACAGCTTCGGCAGCTCACGCATGCGCTACGTGCGCGTCGCGCCTCGCAGGCGCCCGCGCTGAGCGAGCCGCGAGCAGGCCGCCGGACTACCCTTCGCCGCCATGCGGCGGACGCCCTCAACCGATGACATCGAGGCCCACGACAGCCGCTCGCCCCTCGTCCGCGCGTGCGCCACGATCGCCGACTCGCTCGTCTTCAACGTCGCGATCTTCGCCGTCATCCTCGCCAACGCCGTCGTGCTCGGGCTCGAGACCTACCCGAACATCGTGCGCGACGCAGGCGATGAGTTGGACGTGCTCAACGACGTCTTCCTGGGCATCTTCGTCGTCGAGCTCGTGGTCCGGCTGACGGCCTTCGGCTCGCGTCCGGGCGGCTTCTTTCGCAGCGGCTGGAACGTCTTTGACCTCGTCGTGGTGATCGCAGCCTTCCTGCCCGGCCTGCGCGAGAACTCGACGCTGCTGCGGATCGCGCGGCTGGCGCGCGTGCTGCGGATCGTGCGGCTGCTGCCCGACCTGCGCGTGCTCGTCACGGCGATCGGTCGCAGCCTGCCCGGCGTGGCGAGCCTGGCGGTGCTCGCGATCGTGACGCTGTTCGTCTACGGAATGATCGGCTGGACGATCTTCGACGACCACGCGCCGGAGCAGTACGGGACGATCGGCAACGCGATGCTCACGCTGTTCGTGATGCTGTCGCTCGAGAACCTCCCCGACAACATCGAGCTTGGCCGCGCGCTGTCGGACTGGACGATTCTCTACTTCGTCTCCTACGCGCTCGTCGCCGCGTTTCTGCTGTTCAACATCCTGATCGGCGTCGTCATCAACTCGCTCGAGGAGGCGCGCGCGATCGAGCACGCCCGCGAGCTGGCCGACCAGGTCGAGCACGCGGGCGACGAGATCACGCTCCAGGAGCGGATCACGACGCTGCGCGACGCGCTCGACGACCTTGCGGCGGACCTGCGAAAACGCTGACGGACGAGGGTGCCGCGGCAGGCTACCCGCCGTGGGGCGGCCGGCCGCGGAAGGCCGCCGCCGCCGCTTCGAGCGCCCCCTCGAGCCGATCGAGCAGCTCGTGGACGTCATGCAGGTCGTCGCCCTTGGCCCGAACCTCGAGCTCAAGCGCGATACCGGCGACACGGGCCGCCCCTACCGCGTAGCTGCTGCCCTTGAGCTTGTGGGCCGCCGTCGCGATCGTTTGCGCCTCGGTCCGACCGAGAGATTCGCGTAGCTCGCTTAGCTGCGCGTGAGCCTGCTCGAAGTACAGCGTGAGGAGCTCGGCCAAGATGTCACCCTCGAGCTCCTCCAGTTCGGCGATCACCGCTTCGTCGAGGATCGGCGCAGCGCTCGACGCGCTGTCCGGCTCGAGGCTGGAGGGTGGCGCCTGGCCGCCAGCCGCAGTCGGAGCCTCCGGCGGCCCGCCGGTCAGCGTGTGAGCGCAGCCTTCAGCGCTTGTTGAGTTCAGGGGCTTGCTCAGGTAGTCGTCCATGCCTGCAGCGAGACATCGCTCGCGGTCGCCCTGCATCGTACTCGCGGTCATCGCGATGATCGCGGTACGGCCGAGCAGCCCGCCCAGCAACAGGACGCAATCCCCCGCAGTCACATTCACCGCCCTTCCTGCAACATCGTCTATCGCCCCGGACGCTCAGTCGCCATCAGAGGATCGTGATCGGGGTGCCGACCGGCATCAGCTGCCGGAGACGTGTGATCGCGGCGTTGGGGACCCGGATGCAGCCGTGGGAGGGCCGGCCTGGGATGAGCTCGGGTTGGTCGGTGCCGTGGATGCCGATGACGCCGCCGCCGGGCCAGTCGCTGAGCACGGAGTAGGCGCCGGTGCCGAAGGCGTAGGGCCCGAAGACGGGGCTCTCGCGCAGTCCGCGTAGACGGCTGCGGATCCAGAAGCGCCCGGCGGGGGTGGGTGTGGAGGCTTTGCCGATCCCGATCGGTGAGGACCAGATTCGCTGTCCCTTGCGATACAGCGTGGCGCGTAGGGTCGTGCGGTTGACCCTGAGCATGGTGCGGACCGCCTTGAGGGGGCCGAGGTCGTTGCGGGGCACCCACCCGGTCCGGCCGTTGGGGCGCATCGGCAGGCGGATGCGAAGCCAGATGCGCCCGCTTGAGTCGATGTGGCTTTCGAGGACCGGGTAGACCTCGAACGGTCCGTCCTCGGTGAGGTAGTGCAGGCGACCGACCTGCCGGGAGTTCATGCTGGGCTGAGCGCGGACGGGCGCGCGGGCGACGGCGCCGGCGTAGCGGCTGAGGCGCTGCTCGTCGGAGAGGCGCTCGTCGCCCAGCGGCCCGGGGGTGTTGAGGGGGCGCACCGTTCGGTGCTGCCCCTCGACGGCGCCGGCCGCTGCCGCCGCTGGCACGCAGGCGGCGGCGAGGGCGCAGGTCAGCCCCAGCGTTGCTCGGAGCATGCGCATCGGCTCAGCCGGTGAACTGGGGGCGTGGCGCGGGGAAGGCGCGCCGGTAGGTCAGACGCCGCGTGGTCCTCGGTGTCCCGCTCGCCGTCGTGAACGTCACCTTCGCGGTCACGCGATGCACACCCGGGCTCTGCCCGGCAGGGTTGATCGTCAGCTTGAACTTCCTGCGTCCCGGCTTGGCATAGACAGTGCCCGCACGCTTGCCATCGACGTAGAAGACGACCTTCTTGATCGCGTGTCCCGTCACCGAGACCGAGAACGATCCTTTGACCGGGCTGCTCGGACCAGACAGCTTCGCAGTACCCGGAAGCGCCCCGCTCGTCGGCGCGGCAATGCTCGTCGGCGTGGGAATGCCCGTCGGCGTGGGAATGCGCGTCGGCGTGGGAATGCGCGTCGGCGTGGGCGTGCCCGTCGGAGAGCCGGTCCCAACGCCGCCGCTGACCGCGGGCGCCGCGCACGCGCTGCGCGTGATCGTGTTGGTGTCGAGGTTGACCGCCTTGGAGCGCCTGGTCAGGATCCGGCCCTCAACCGTCGCGCCTGTGCCAAGGACGCTGGCGCCGAGCGCCATGGTGGTGCCCTTGAACGCGCTGCCGGCGCCGAGGGTCACGCCCGTCGCGTCGGTCGAGAGCTGCCAGTAGATGTTGCAGGTGCTCGGCGTGGCCCCGCCGTTGACGATGTTCACCGAGCCCGCCGCGCCAGCCGCGGTGCGCAGGTCGGTCCCCTGAAAGATGAACACGGCGTTGGGATCGCCGCGGAAGTCCAGCGTCAGGCCCGTATTGATCTCCAACGCTCCGCGGGACGTGGACGCATAGACCCCCGGAAGCAAGGGACTTGCGGGCGTGCCGCTGGAGGACAGATCGACCGCAACGATCGTGGCCGTCCGGCCCGCGGCGTCGTCATAGGCGGTATCGAGATCATTCTGAGCTGTCTGCGCGGGCGTGCCCGTACCGACATAGCGGGCTCCGGCCGGTTGGTTGACCTGGTCGGCGCCCGGGCCGAAACCCGTCGTCGCCAGGCCCGTGCAGCACAATCCGATGTCGCCCGAGATCGAGCTCGAGCCACTATTGGTGATCGTCGACCCGGCGAGAAGCGCGAACGAGTCCACCGTCCCGAGGGGCACCGGCGAGGCGGCGTGCGCACTGCTCGCGAGCACGGGCGCCAGTACGAGCGCCAGCGCGAAAGCGCGGCCGACGCCGAAGCGCCTGTTGGACCTGCCGTCGACATGATCAACCATGGTGATCCTCCTCCTGCGCTTGAGATGGGTGAAGTTCGTCATAAGAGCCGTCATCGCTGCAAGGAGTCGTGATCCGAGCAAGAGCCGCCGGCCGGCCGGATCGACGGTGTGACTGTGGCCGGCTGGGCGGCGTGGAACTCCTACCGAGAAGCTCGGTCGAGGGGAGATGGCGAGGCACGGCGAGGCACGGCGAGGCATGGCTACTCCTTGGCATTCGGTTGCTCGCAGTCTCCGAGTGCTGCGACCCTTCGGTAACCCGGCTTGCTCCGGTGAGGAGCCCCTTGGTATTGCGTCACGTCCTCACGGACGTTTTGCCTTTGTCGGGACGGCTAGAGCCTTCACTTCCACTATCGGCACTACGACAGCATCACTTGACCCCGAAGCTGCACGAGTACGCCGGTGCGCGCGTCTATTGCAGCTCGGAAGACTGGTGCCGAGACGACCAACCTGCTCGCCGCCCACGCTCCCGGCGCGACAGACGAGCGATCACCGCCAGCGGGTACCTGAGCTGCCGGCGCCGACGCCTAGCGCCAGCCGCCGGTGGTGCCCTTGTAGAGGCCCTCTCCGGCGAGCACGAGCCGGGCGCTGCGCAGCAGGATCTGAAAGTCCAGGCGCCAGGTGCGGTGCTCGATGTACCAGAGGTCGAGCTCGATGCGCTCAGACCACGGCAGCGACGTGCGGCCGTTGACCTGCGCCCAGCCGGTGATGCCGGGCCTGACGGCCAGCCGCCCACGCTCGCGCTCGCTGTACTGCGCCACCTGGACGGGCACGGTCGGCCGCGGGCCGACGATCGCCATCTCGCCCTTGAGCACGTTGATGAGGTTCGGCAGCTCGTCCAGCGATGTGCGGCGCAGCAGCTTGCCGATGCGCGTGATGCGCGGGTCGCCGGCGTTGACCGCCAGGCCCGCGCCGATCGACTCCGCGCCGTCGACCATCGTGCGCAGCTTGAGCACGTCGAACTCGCGCCCGCCGCGACCGACCCGCCGCTGGCGGTAGATCGGATGGCCCCGTGACTCCAGCCGGATCGCGACGATCGCGAGCGCGACCAGCGGCGCGGTCAGCACGAGCAGGGCCGCTGCGACCACGATGTCAAAGGCGCGGCGCATCATCGCGTGCCCTCCGCCGCCTCCCAGCCGGCGGGCGTTCCGTGGCGCAGCCAGTCCCACAAGCCGGCGGCGACCGACGCTGTCGTGAGCACGTAGTAGCGCGCGACAAGCAGCACGCGCCAGCGCAGGACGCCGCCCAGTAGCGCGGCCGCCAGCAGCACGAGCTGAGCGACGAGCGCGGGCAGATAGATCGGGTGCTCGGCCGCCAGCACGACGCTGAGCACCAGCACGATGACGTGGAGGAAGGGCGCCACATAGCGCAGCACGCGATGCGAGGCGATCATCAGCGCGTACAGCGGCGTGTACCCACGCGGCGACAGCAGCCCGCCGCGCAGGACGATCGGCCAGGCGTGGCTCATCATGCGCCGCTTGCGGGCGAACTCGCCCTCGATCGATGGGACCATCCGCTCCGTGGCGCGCGCCGCTGGGACGTACACCGCGCGCCAGCCGCGCTTGACCATGTTGAACGGAAACGACAGATCGTGGCCCATGATCGGATCGACCTCGATGTAGGACGCGCGGCGCGTCGCGTAGATCGCGCCATTGCCCGCCGTGATCGACCCCAGGCGCGACTCCAGGCCGCGCAGTGTGAGCTCATAGCGCCAGTAGAGGCCCTCCTGGTTCGTGGCGCCGTCGTCGTTTAGGAAATGCACCTGGCCGCAGGCGTAACCGACGCGCGGGTCGGCGAACGCGCTGACGAGCGTGCGCAGCGCGTCGGGCTCCCAGCGCGCGTTGGCATCGGAGAACGCGACGAGCTCTCCGCGGGCGCGCGCGACCGCCGCGTCCTGCGCGCGGATCTTTCCCCCGCGCGGCAGCTCGAGCACGAGGTCCGCGCCGGCAGAGCGTGCCTGCGCGACCGTTGCGTCGGACGAGCCGTCGCTCGCGACGATCACCTCGAGACGGTCGCGCGGATAGTCCAGCGCGAGCGCGTTTGCGACCTTGGCGGCGATCACCTCGCCCTCGTCATACGCAGCGATGATCAGGCTGACC
>Ga0136638_10000285_pt1 | contig 11015 bp, 10 predicted proteins | sample AntDrymUQ8582206_2_FD_104671 | JGI IMG/M metagenome (GOLD analysis project Ga0136638, IMG submission 104671) | Polar desert sand microbial communities from Dry Valleys, Antarctica - metaG UQ858 (22.06) | ecosystem: Environmental > Terrestrial > Soil > Desert | place: Antarctica: Dry Valley...
CGATGAAGAAGTGCGAACCGATCTCCGCGCCCGGATGAATGTCGATTCCGGTGCGGGAATGCGCCCATTCGGTCATCATGCGCGGCAGAATCGGCAACTCTGCCAGATAAAGTCGATGCGCCATTCGCTGGACCGCGATCGTTTCGACGAATGGATAGGAAAGAATAATCTCGTCAAACCCGCGTGCCGCCGGATCGCCTTGGAAGGCTGCTTCAACGTCGGTCTTCAAAATCTCGCGAATGTGCGGGAGATTCGAGAGAAAGCTTTCCACCATTTTTTCCGCTTTTGCATCGGGACAATCCGGTTCGCTGAGGCGCAGGCTTTTGCAAACCTCGGTTTTTAATGCTTGCGCGACCGCCGCGATCCGTTCCCTCGTCACTTCATCGACCGTGTTTTTGAGCAACGGTGCGTCGTCATGAAATCCGGGAAAAATGAGGCTTAACAAATCCTCGCAGATCGCCGCGACAGCCACTTTGGACGGCAGATTCGCGCCATCGAGATGATTGATGCCGCCGGACGCCTGATAGGAGGCCACCAGTTTCCTAGCTAGTTCGGTCAACTGCATGGAAAACAGCTAGTGAGCTCCCGCGGCAAGCGTTGTTAGATAAGTCTGGCAATCTATGCCCGTTCGTTCGCGATATTCCCTGGTGTATGCGGCGATGATGGCCTCGGCATTTTCCGGATTGATCAGCGAAACGGTCGCGCCTCCGAAGCCGCCCCCGGAAAGTCGCGAACCGTAAACGCCCTCCGTTTTTCGCGCGATCTCGACGAGCACGTCCAGCTCCGGAGTGCTGTTTTCGAAGTTGAGCCGAGAACTTTCATGCGAGGCAAACATCAGTTTTCCAAATTCCTCGCCGTCGCCAGACCGGAGATGTTCGACCCCGGCGAGGACGCGCTCGATCTCGCCGGTGACGTGCAGGGCGCGCCGCCGGGTTAGCTCGGGCATGTCCGCTGCTTGCAATTGTTCGCTGGAAACGTCGCGCAACGCGGGCACGCCGAGAATTCGCGCCGCCTCGAAGCATTGGGCGCGGCGTTCGTTGTATTCGCCACCGGTCAGCTCGTGCTGCACCTCCGAATTGGCAATCAGCAGGGCGAATCCGTCGGGGAAAGCCACCGTGCTGGTCGTTTCGGAGCGACAATCGAGAAAAATCGCCGCGTTCTCTTCTCCGAAGACCGATGACGCCTGGTCCAGCAAACCGCAGTTTACGCCGACAAATTCATTTTCAGCGCGGCGACAAAGCTTTGCGCGCGCCATCGGTTCCAGCGAATAGCCGCTCAATTTCTCAATCAAAAGGCACGTCGCCACTTCCAACGCCGCAGAACTGGACAAACCCGCGCCCACGGGCAGATCGCTCGAGATCGACGCGGAAAACCCCGGCACCTCGTAGCCTTCCTCCAGCAACATCCGCACGACTCCGAGCGGATAGTTCGCCCATTTGTTCTGGCCAGCCAGCGGCTCCGGCCAGCGGTAATCGAGATCGTGCCGCACGGGAGCACCGTCCGATTGCAGGAGAAGGATGCTGTCCCCGGAAAGTTCACCCGTGATCGTTACACCGCGATCAATCGCAGCCGCCAGAACCACGCCATCGTTGTAGTCGGTGTGATTGCCGAGCAATTCGACTCGACCGGGGGCATAGGCTTGCATGGGAGGTTCTTGTTTACATGATGGCAGCCGGAGCGGCAAGGCGGCAAATGCGCCGTAAGGCTGTTCGATTAACCGCCCTCCCGCACGGCGAGCGGCTACATCCGCGCGCAACCAACTTGCTCGGCGCTGAACGCTGGCATCCGGAAAGGCTGAGAATCGAGCGCTGGCGATTTGAAAAGGCAATCCTTGGAGTTGAAAGCATGAACCCTTGCCGGCTGGCCAAGGGAGGGGTTGATCGAAAAGAAAGCTAAAACAAGGTAAACAAGCCGTCGGTTTCCTGATACTCTCCACTTATGGCCAGAACCCCGATGTCCGCTGGCGTCATCGCTTGCAGAGCTGTCGCAAGGTTTTTGAACGCCTCTATCGCCGCAAGTTGGGGCGTGCGAAAAATACAGCGCAGTGAATGAGGCGGAAATCCGTGCCGAGCACATCGATCCACCGCTGAGGTAGGTCGGGGTGTCCACGCTGATTGGCGTCCTTATTTAGAGATCATGTCCTCCACCCACACACGCGGCCTTTTTGCCGGCATCGCTGCTTTCGTCGCCTGGGGGCTCGTTCCTTTGTATTGGCGGCAAATCCGTGAAGTGCCCGCTTTCGAGATTCTGGCCCATCGAGCCGTCTGGTCGTTGGTTTTCGTGGGATTGCTCCTGACGATCGGACGGCATTGGCGCGATGTCGTGCAAACGCCGCGCGCGCTGGCCATCACCGCATTGCGTGGCGCTCTCGTCAGCGCCAACTGGCTCATCTTCATCTGGGCGGTCAATGCCGGGCACATCGTTGAAACCAGCATGGGCTACTTCATCACGCCGCTGCTCAATCTGGTTTTCGGCATGGTGGTTTTCCACGAGAAACTGCGGCCGCGGCAATGGCAGGCGGTCGCGTTTGCCGTCACGGGCGTGCTGGTGGCCACTACTGAGGCGCACCACGGCTTTCCCTGGATCGCCATCGGGGTTGCGCTCACGTTTTCCGCCTACGGCGTCTTGAAAAAAGTCGCGCGGATTGCGCCCATGCCGGGATTGTTTCTCGAGACCGCTTTCATGGCGCCCGTGGCCCTGGCTTATCTGTCCCTGCAGCCGGACCGCGTGCCGATTCTGCCGTTGACCTCTCACGCATCGCTTTTCCTGATCGGCGGGGGCATCATCACGGCCTTTCCCCTTCTTTGGTTCGCCCGCGCCGCCCGGGATTTGCGGCTCACCACCCTCAGTTTCTTACAATTTCTCGCGCCGTCACTCAGCTTTCTGGTTGGAGTGATTGTTTACGGAGAACATTTCTCCGGCACCCGTCTTCTCGCCTTTGGCTTCATCTGGGCCGGCGTTCTGGTCTTCAGTCTCGATGCCTGGAAACGCTCGCGGGAGTCTGCCCCGGCAGCCGCGTTGCCGGTGGCGATGGAATAACGAGCTTGCCACCGCCGAAACCCGGTTTACGTTTTCCACCACACCAAACCAAAAACGATTATGGCTTACGAACTACCACCACTCCCTTACTCCACCGACGCTCTCGAACCGCACATCGATGCGAAAACGATGGAAATCCATCACGACAAGCATCATCAGGCTTACATCACGAACGCGAATAACGCGTTGAAAGACTATCCAGACCTCGCCGCCCTCCCGGTGGAAGAGCTTCTGGCCGATCTTTCAAAAGTTCCCGAAGCCATCCGCGGCCCGATCCGCAACAACGCTGGCGGGCACGCGAATCACTCTCTTTTCTGGAAAATCCTCGGACCAAACGCGGGCGGAGCGCCGACGGGGGAACTCGCCACGGCGATCGATGCCAAGTTTGGCTCCTTCGACGCCTTCAAAGAAAAAATCCAAACGACGGGTGCCACTCGTTTCGGCAGCGGCTGGGCTTGGCTCGTGGTTAAAGGCGGTGAACTCGACGTCATCTCTACCGCCAATCAGGACAGCCCGTTGATGGAAGGTGCTACTCCGATCTTCGGAGTCGATGTCTGGGAGCATGCTTATTATTTGAACTACCAGAATCGTCGTCCCGATTATCTCAAAGCGATTTGGAACGTCGTTAATTGGAGTGAAGTCGCGAGCAACTACGCCGCGGCGAAATAAGAACCGTTTCGAAAAAATCATGAAAGCCGCCTCGACCATGAGGCGGCTTTTTTTGTTGGCGGACCTAACGAATCGTGTGAAGCACGATTTCGAGAAGCCGAGATCCTTGCCACATGACCCGCCGAACGCGACTTCCTCCGCCGCCAAAATTGCGGAGTGTGAAGCGAAACCAACCGTCGCAGAGTTTCCGTGAACGAACCTCCGATTCGATGAAACGTCGTCTCCCACTCCCGCTCGAAATGCGATGAGCCGCCGGAGCTGTGAAGCCAGAGCGGTATCAATATGGAACGGCCGCAGAAACCGACGTTCAGCCTTTTACTAGAGCGACGACAGATGGACGAACAGAGGGCGTCGCAAAAGCCATTTGGCGAGTCTTTTGGTATGAGTTTTGAGGCTGCGATGAGAATGAGAGCCTCGCTGTTGACAGGAGATACTCGTAGTTTTTGGCGAAGCGGCGGTAGTGATGACGTAGCCCTTGGGCGACGTGTGCTCGCCATCTTTGCTGGGACTTCGCACTGAGGGCTGGTTGAAATGCCTGCATAATCGGCTGGCCTAATTGTTTCGCGTCTTTATGGTGTCGGCCCCGTTATGTTTCCCGAGCTCACTGTTCTGATTCCTGCCTACAATGAGGTCGATGCCCTGCCGGAAACGGTGGCTCTTGTCTTAACCCATGCTCATCTGGTGGCGAAGTTCGAGATCATCGTGATCAACGACGGTTCCTCCGATGGGACGGCGGAAGTGGCCGCAAAATTGCCGGTGCGCGTGATCAATCACGACAGAAATCACGGTTATGGCGCGTCGCTGAAGGATGGTCTGCGCGAGGCGAAGCACGATTGGATTTTGATCATCGACGCCGACGGGACGTATCCAATCGACCAGATTCCGCGCTTGCTCGAGGAAAGTGGCGGCTTCGACATGGTGGTCGGCGCGCGCACTGGCGAAATCGTCCAAGTTCCGCTGATGCGGCGGCCTGCGAAATGGATCATCACGCGGCTGGCGGAATATCTCAGCCAGCGGAAAATCCCCGACCTGAACTCCGGGTTACGGCTTTTTCGCAAGGATGTGGCGATGAAGTATTTCTCGCTTTATCCCGACGGTTTTTCTTTCACCACGACGATCACGCTGGCGATGTTGACGAACCGGTATCGGGTGAAGTTCCTACCGATCAACTACCTCAAGCGGATCGGCAAAAGCAGCATCCGGCCCTTTCACGATTTCATCAATTTTACCCTGTTGATCATTCGGATTTGCGCGTATTTCAAACCGCTGAACGTCTTCGTGCCGCCGGCGTTTCTGCTGATGGCTGCGGGCCTGATCAAGGCTGCCGTGGACTATCATAACCAGGGCCATCTCGGGTTGCTCGGCGTCAGTCTGGTGCTCACCGGGGTGCAGATGCTCTTCATCGGATTGCTCGCGGATTTGGTGGATCAGCGGATGAAGATGTAGCGGGTTTTTTTCCATTATCCAGTATGCCGAACATTCTTCATTCCAGCTTCTTTGTCGCCGATGCCACGCAGTTGATTCTCGATCACGCGGCGGTGGCGATTGAGGAACGCGGACGTTTTTTCCTGGCGCTGAGCGGCGGGAGCACCCCGAAAGCGATCTACGAAAACCTCGCGAAGCTCGCTCCGGACGCGAGCCGCTGGGTGGTGACCTTTGGCGACGAACGCTCTGTGCCGCCGGACCACGCGGACAGCAACTATCGGATGGCGTCCGACGCCTGGCTGGCGCGCAGCGAAGCGACGGTTTTGCGGATGAAAGGCGAGCTCGATCCTGCGGCGGCGGCGCTGGATTACGAAGCGCAGCTCGGTGCATTTCCCGATTTCCGGCACGATCTAATCCTGCTCGGCATGGGAGATGACGGCCACACGGCGTCGCTTTTTCCCGGCACGACAGCACTCGAGGAAACAACCCGGCGGGTGGTGGAAAATTACGTCCCGCAGCTCGGCGTCTGGCGGCTGACGTTCACATTTCCGTTCATCAATGCGGCCCGCAAGGTGGTTTTCCTCGTGAAAGGCCAGTCCAAGCTTGCACTGGTCCAAGCCATTATCGAAGGCGACACAGATTATCCTTCGGAGCGGATCCAGCCGGTCGACGGCCGGCTTCTCTGGCTGGTGGGCGAATAACGGCTACGCCGGGGGGTGCGTTCAAACCGTTTGGGCCCAGTTTGTTTTTCCAGGCGCACGTAGGCGTCATTCGTTAGGCAGCGTCACGCAATCGGGGCAGATGCCAGGGAATCCCGCCTCGCTGCATCAGGCCTTAAACCATTGGCCGCTGGTCGATAAGCGAGATCGCGGCAATGGGCGTCTTGCAAATCCGGGAAGGGAGCACGGCGAAATCGTCGAAGGATTGTTCCGCTGGAGTATCGAGCAAATGATAGCGCCGGGGAGCTTCGAGCCGTTTGTTTTCGTTGGAGGGAAACGACATCTCGAAATGAAATCGCTGTGTGGCAGGGCATCAAGGCGTCGAGACGTCGAGGCTTTGGCGCGTCGTGCTTATTCGAAGCGAAGGGCTTTTACGGGATCGAGCCGGGCCGCGAACCAAGCGGGAATCAATGCGGCGATCGTGCAAATCACAAAGCCGCTGATGCAGATCACCGCCACATCGCGCGGGACGATGACCGCAGGAATCTCGGCGAACTGATAGATCGCGGTGGGAAATATTTCCATGTGGAGAACCCGGCTGAGCCACGCGCGAAATTCATTGCGCTGCGCCACGATCAAGATGCCTAGGCCGAGGCCGGAAAGCGTCCCAAACACTCCGACGACGATGCCTTGTGCGAGGAAAATCCAGAGAATCTGGGAGACGCGGGCGCCGAGGGCTTTGATGACGCCAATCTCGCGGGTTTTCTGAACGGTGGTCGTAATCAGCGTGCTCATGATGCCGAAGGCTGCGACGATGACGATGAAAAGAAGGAGGAAAAACATCACGTTGCGCTCGACGTTGATCGCATCAAAAAGCTGGGAGTTTTGCTCAATCCAAGTCGAGGCGTCCACGTCCGGCGGCAAGATTTGGCGGATGGATTTCTGAAACTGCGGTGCGAGGTCGGCGTTCGTGGTTTTTACACTCAGGCCGTGGATGTTATCCTCCAATGTGTAAAGCTCCTGCGCCACATTCAGGGGCACCAGGAGATAGTCGGAATCGTAAGAAAAACGGCCGCTCTTGAAAATGCCGGCAATCGTCACGTCGATCGGCAGGACGAGTTCGCGAACCTGGGCGAGGGCGGTCTTGTCATTGGAGTTCGCGTCGATCCGGTCCAGCGAGTCAAGGATCTGGCCGATGTTGGAGGGAGAATAAATCGAAAGGGTGTCGCCGACGCCGATATCGAGCGACGCGGCGAGGTCGGTGCCGATGATGGCGTTGTTTCCGGTGAGATCGTAGGTGCCGCTGCCCGCAGGAATATATTTCTTGATGGAGGAAACGTGTTCCTCAAGGACAGGATCAATGCCGCGGATGTAGGGGGCGAGCCGGCGGTTGTTGAATTCCACGAGCACGCGGCCTTGGACGAAGGGAGCGATGGCCGTGACTCCCGGAATGGCGCGGGTGTCGTCCATGATTTTGCGCCAACCCTGGAGAACGCCGCCGCTGTTTCCAATGGTGAGATGGGCATCGAAGCCGACGACTTTTTCCCGCAACTCCCGGTCAAAGCCGGTCATCACGCTGAGGACGACGATCGGAACCATCACGCCGAGCGTCACGCCAGCGATGCAGATCAAGGTGATGATCGAGAGAAACGTGCGCTTTGGGCGTAGATAACGCAGCGCAAGAAAGAAAGTGAAAGGAAGTTTCAAAAGAACATCAAATTAAACCACGGATGGCCGCTCATCGACACTAATCATGAGAAACGACGAGGAACTCACGATCAAGACGATTGACCCCGCATTTACCCTCGCACCATGAGTCAATCATTCACTGCCGTGCTCATTCGGGAAGATAACGGATTCGTGGCACTATGCCCGGAGATCGATGTGGGGGGAAACAGTGGAAGACGCCAGGCAAAATCTTCGTGAGGCGGTGGAACTTTCTTCGAATGCGCGTTTCCCGAAGAGAATCAGCGAGCGTCTTTCGTCCGATGTATCCTCCATGGAGGTGAGCATTGCCTAAACTCCCAGTCATTTCCGGAAGCAGAAGTATGTAGGATTCTGGAGAGCATGGGTTTTCACTGACTTCGTAGATAGGGCTCAATACCCGAGCGACCGGCCCAATTGGTAAACTGCCAGGGTGAACACATACGCAAACGCGGTCATGTAGAAGAACTGGAAGAGCGGCCAGCGCCAGGTGTTGGTTTCGCGTTTGACGACGGCGAGCGTGGCGATGCATTGCATGGAGAAAACGAAGAACACCATGATGCAGAGCGAAACCAGCGGCGTGAAGACGGGACGTCCGTCCGGCCAGTGGTCCTTCAGTAGGGCGACTCGCAGCGGCTCGGTGTTTTCGTCGGCCCCGTCGATGCTGTAAACAATGCCCATCGTGGCCACGAAAACTTCCCGGGCGGCTTGAGCGCCGATCAGGCCGATGCCGATTTTCCAGTTGAAGCCGAGTGGCTCAAGAACGGGTTCGAGGAAATGTCCGGCACGTCCGGCGAAACTCCCGGAAAGGCCGGCCTCTGTTCGCGGGAAAGTGGAAACGAACCACAGCAAAATGCTCAACCCCAGAATGATGGTTCCGGCGCGGCGCAAAAAGGCGGAGCCGCGGGAAAGCATGTGTTGCAGGACCGTTACCAGGCCGGGAACGCGATACGGCGGCAGCTCGAGCACGAGGGGTGGCGGTTCTCCGCGCAAGAAGGTGCGTTTGAAAAGCAGCGCAAAGAAAAACGCGCCACCTGTGCCGAGCAGATACATCAGCATCATCAACCCGGCCTTCGTTCCGGCGCTCGCGACTCCGGTGGGCACGAGAGTGGAAATCATCAGCCCGTAAACTGGCAGGCGCGCCGAACAACTCATGAATGGCGCCACCAAAATCGTCGCGAGACGGTCGCGCGGGCTTTCGATCGTACGCGTCGCCATGATGCCCGGAATTGCGCACGCATAAGAGCTGAGCAGGGGAATAAACGACTTCCCGTGAAGGCCTACCCGGCTCATCACGCGGTCCATGATGAATGCGGCGCGCGCCATGTAGCCGCTGTCCTCCAGCAAACCGATGAAGAGGAAAAGAATCAAAATCTGCGGCAGAAAAATGACCACACCACCCACTCCGGCGATGATGCCGTCGGTCAGGAGGTCGCGGAGGTCGCCAGCGGGCATGGTTTCCTGGATGAAGGCAGAAAGTTTGCCGAAGGACGCGTCAATGAAGTCCATCGGGTAGCTCGCGAACGTAAAAATGCTCCAAAACATCAAGCCCATTAGCCCGAGGAAAACTGCCCAGCCCCAAACGGGGTGCGTCAGCACCGCGTCGATCCGGTCGGTGCGATCCTCGCCGTCCACTACGGAATAACTGATCACCTCCGCGGCAATCGACCCGATGCGCTCATATCTCGCTGCAATGGCCGCCTCGGAGACGTTCTCCAAATCCGTAAAATCCGCGTAAACGGACGAGTTCGGGAGGCCCGGTTGCGAAAGGGCGACGCGCAGGGCGAGCAGACCGTCGGAGTGATTCGCGGTGGTGGGCACAACGGGGCAACCGAGCCGGTCTGAGAGCAGTTCGAGATCGATTTTTTCGCCCTTGGCGGTCGCTATGTCCATCATGTTCAGGACCACAACCGTGGGAAGGCCAACCTCGAGAACCTGGGTCGCGAGATAAAGATTTCGCTCCAGATTCGAGGCATCGAGAACGCAAATGACGCGATCCGGCTGCGGGATATCGGGCTGGAGCCCTAGCAACGTGTCGCGCGTGACGCGTTCGTCCGGAGACTGCGGCACCAAGCTGTAAGTTCCAGGCAGATCGACCAAATCGCGCTTTTCGCCGTGCTGGGTGAAGAACGAACCGACCTTCTTCTCCACGGTCACGCCGGGATAATTTCCAATTTTTTGGCGAAGCCCCGTCAGCGCGTTGAAGATTGTCGTTTTCCCACAATTCGGGTTGCCGACGAGCGCAAACGTCGTGGTCGCGACGGCAGCCATTCTTTTAGGAAACTTCGGATAGAACCTGGATTAGCTCGGCTTCGTGCCGACGCAGCGACAGGCGGTAGCCACGAAGCTCGATTTCCAGCGGATCGCCCATCGGCGCCCAGCGGACAAATTTTATCCGCGTGCCGGGAAGAAGGCCCATTTCGCGGAGTCGTTTGGTGCGCTCCAAATCGCCGATGAACGCGGTAACGGTCGCGTGCTGCCCAGGCTCCACATCCGAAAGCAGGGTGGGGGATTCGTCCGTGATCACAGAACCATCTCGGTCTTCAAAAAGAATCAGGCGCGCGGGAATCAGGCGCGGCGGGCTCCCGCAGGCAAAGAACTCATCGGCTTGAGCATGATGCAATTTCCCAGTTCCCGGCTGAGCGCCAGCCGCACGCCACAGACCTGGCAGATCAGGTTGCTGCCGCTGGAAAGTTTAATCACCTGCGCGGATTCGCAGAAACCCATCTCGCGCAACCGCTGGCAGACTTCGGGCCGAGTGTTGAGCGCGTGAAGCTGCATCTTCATCCCGACAGGCGCTTCCAGCAACGTGGTGGGCTGGAGCAAACCGATTCCGGGGACGCAGTTGATTTTCACAGCGCAGATATGGCCTGATTGAGACTAAGTCTCAAGACAAATCTGGCGCATTATCTTTCACCTCATTTGGTGATGAACGGCTCGCAAGGAAGTCTGCTGCATTCGAGAGCGTCGTTTCGGCGATATTCGTCATGGCCGTTCTCGTGAAAAAAGCCTGGTGCGACGTGATCAGCACATTGGGGAAAGTGAGGAGCCGCTGCAAGGTGTCGTCCTGGATGATTTCGCCCGATAGATCCTGGAAAAACAACTCCGCCTCCTGCTCGTAAACATCGAGCCCGACGTAACCCACCTGACCCGATTTAAGCGCGCCGATCAACGCGTCCGCGTCCACCAGTGCGCCACGGCTGGTGTTGATGAGCATCACTCCGCGTTTCATCTCCGCGAGCGATGCCTCGTTAACGAGGTGAAACGACTCTGGCGTGAGCGGCAGATGCAGACTGATGATATCGGATTGCGCAAACAATTCCGCCAAAGGGACATACGTTCCACCTTCCGCCGAAAATTCGTCGCTCGGAAACGGGTCGTAGCCGAGAATTTTGCAACCCATCGCCTGGAGAGGACGCGCGGCAAGACGGCCGATTTTTCCCGTGCCAATGATCCCAACGATGGAGCTGTGAAGGTCGAAGCCAAGCAATCCTTCCAGGGAAAAATTGCCCTCGCGAA
>Ga0136638_10000286_pt1 | contig 11012 bp, 19 predicted proteins | sample AntDrymUQ8582206_2_FD_104671 | JGI IMG/M metagenome (GOLD analysis project Ga0136638, IMG submission 104671) | Polar desert sand microbial communities from Dry Valleys, Antarctica - metaG UQ858 (22.06) | ecosystem: Environmental > Terrestrial > Soil > Desert | place: Antarctica: Dry Valley...
CCAATCCTACTAAAGTGGCATAAAGTAAAGTCCGGTTGACAGGCACCTTCTACCCACAAAGCTGGTTTGGACATCTGGACACTAAACTCAAGTGGCGAGCAGCTCCGCTAGTGCGATCGCCGCCTGGACAACCCCATTCAACCACTGCATAACCGACGAGGACGGCACTCACCGCTACGAACCCGATGACCTGGCGCTACTTGAAGATGTCTTTGTCCGCGTCAACCAAGCACATTGCGCGAAAGCTGGCATCAAAGCGATCGACACCAAGACATACATCCAAGCTGCCCTGGCAGGGAAAATTCCAGAGCCACTAACCGGGGTGCGGCACGGACGGGTTGAAGGCAACGAGGGAACTTCATCCCCTGCCCCAGGAAGTTCATCCGGGAACTACGAGGGGGGTGAAGCCCAGGCGAATGTATTCGGCGGATTGTCCACCGTTGCTTCTGGATTGCAGGCGGGTTTCTACAACTCCGGTCGTGCGATAGCTAAACAAGTGGGGCTCCCCGCACTTCAGAAAGGCATCGTGGATCAGATTACCGAAGACCTAGAAGCGTTGGGCATCCAAGTCGAAGGCAATATTGAGGAGATTGCTGCCACGGTTCTTCAGTCTCAATTGCGGCAAGGTTCAAGCAACGTCTTCCAGCAACCTTCTGCTCCGTTAGCTGGGTATCTTAAAGAGTCCCAGCCAACGGGAGGGCTTTGGAACTGATTAGTTGAAAAACGGGTGCCTGGTTTGTACCAAGGCCCCGCACGCTCTTTTAATTACCCAGGCAGATTGTAGACTTTTAAGTAGTGGTTAACAGATGAAAATATGCCAAAGGTTCAGACTAAGCCCTTAGAGGGAGAGGAACTGCGATCTAAAGTCAAAGAATTAAGTACCCTTACTAAAGAAGAAAAGGCAAGGGCTTGCGGTTATGTAACCGTTACGAAAGCTGGCGTAGAGCGCATAAATATGATGCCGTTCCTGAACGCTTTAATGGAGGCAGAAGGAATTGAGTTAGATGGTAAAGGCGAAGCTGGGGGAAGTAGCGTTAGCACTGCGGGCTATAAAGTGGGTGTTCAAGCCAATGGCAACCTCTTAATTGGCTCGGCTTACACCAGACAACTAGGTGTCAACCCCGGGGATGAATTTGAAATTGTTCTAGGGCGCAAGCATATTCGATTAAATGCAGTAGACGCAAGGTCCCAGACTAACGATGAGTGAACCCACACCACTGAAAGGAAAAGCACTTTTACAAAAGGTCAAAGAGCTGGCGTCTCTCCCTCGGCGAGAAACAGCTAAACTTTGCGGGTACTACAGCACTGCCAAAAATGGAACAGTCCGGGTTAACTTAACTGATTTTTACGACGCCGTGCTAGCAGCCAAGGGAGTCGGACTCGATCCAGCAGGCACAAAAGATGGGCGCGGACGGGAAGCGAGTTATCGCTTGACCGTTCACCAAAACGGTCAAATTGTTATTGGTGCTGCTTACACTCAGGAGATGGGACTAAAACCTGGAGATTTGTTTGAGATAAAAGTCGGCTACAAGCACATCCACTTGAAGCAGCTTGAAGGCGTTGAGGAACAAGTGGAAGCTGAACTCCAAACCGCTTAACTGTACTGTCGACAATCGGGCCCAAAATATGCCGATAGCTAGCAACCCGCCCTACTCCGAATGGCGGGTTTCTTGTATATGTCCTTTTTCAGACTGGTTCGCCCATGAAGCCCAGGGTATGAAGAAGACATGGACATAATGCATTTCCCAGACGTTACCTTGCCCCCAATCGACGACTTGCTGGCGCTAGCAGTCGTAACGGCTGAATCAATTGATGCCGCAGTTGTGGCTTGGGAGAACAACCCACCCGATGAAGAGTTCAAATTGATTGTACGCGCTGAGGTGGAAGATGGCACTTGAATTCACGTTCGACCCACGCACCCAGCGATACCGCTATAGGGATTCTGGCAGATTTGTTTCAGAGGCAGCCGTGCGATGCGGAAGCCAACGCGAGTGCTTCGCTCACCCAGAAATCTATCAACCAAGTCATTCAAGATCTATCAACGATTGCGGAACTCCTGGTGAGCGCGAAAAATCAGCGTCGAAACCTGGGAAAAACCTACTGCAACCGCACTGAAGAATCTATATACCTGGAATTTTGCCCTTGGCGTCGGTGGGCAGGGCAACTTGACGCCTCGCGAGTACGGAATTCTAGGAGCAGAGCTGAAGCGCCAATATCAATATTTGAGAGGTTTTAGCCAAGAACTAACCACCAATGGGATGAGCGCAGCGCAGTTCCGGGCGCGTCTTGCTATGTACGTCCAAAATGCTCGTAATGCCTACGAACGCGGAAGATTAGAATCTCATTCCAAATCGGGGCACAAGTGGGAACGGCGGCGTCGGACTAAATCAGATAGCTGTCAGGAATGCATTAGCTATGAGGCCAGAGGATGGCAACCGATCAATACGCTTCCCAACCCCGGCATACAGTGTCGGTGCAGGGCCAGATGTGGGTGTTTTAAAGAATTCTCAAAAAATATAGCCAAGCCCGCTGATATGCTGCGCTGGGGATGGCTGGACAAGCAACCTTTCAAGCTGGGTAAGACTACCCAAAGTTTTTCTAATTATTTCTATTGGTAAAGATATGTATACTCCTGTAACGCCAGAACAATTAGACTTAATCAACCGTTACACTCCCGCATCAATGCCTTGGAGTAGAAACTGAGGAAGTAGCCAGCGTCATTTTCATTGCTACCGATAACTTGCTCACCCGCAGTCTGGGTAAATGGTCGGGGGGAGACTTGGACGCGATCCGCCAAGGGCGGCTGCGCTTCGCTATCGCACGACTACTTCCCGGTCTACCCTTCACCCTAGACCACGACTGGGGTGATGTCGCCAAGTCCCAAGGGCTGGTCTACGACGCCAGAGTAATCCGCAGCGACATGGCTCCCTCAGGAACGATCGACAGGGCAGGTAACTTGGTATCCAACCAGCAGATCGTTGAACAAGAAGGTTACATGATGGTTGAGGCAGATGTCGCGTTTCCCGTAACTTCGCCGGTGCTGTCGGGGCTGAAGTTTGGGCTGATAGGCAATGTCAGCCTGGGTGGTTTCGTTTATTCCGATGTTTTCTGCCCAAGCTGTCGAACGTCGTTTGATGATAAGCACTGTCCCCACTATGTACCTGATAGGGGTTGGACAGCCGAATCAGACGAGAATTTTGCTCCTTACTTTATCCGACAAGGCGTGTACGACCTTGGGGAACTTTCGATTGTGCTTATCCCTAACATTCCTGCCGCAGGGGTGGTCAAGAAAATTATGTAGAATTGGGTAGACTTGACTGTGAAAGTATGGGGGGTTAAACCGTTGTCTTAAAACAAGGCAGCGGTTATTTTTATATGCGATATTGTTCAGACTTAATTTTTATGGCAGTTCTTTGTACTTTAAAAGTATTGAGTTATAAAGCATGAAGAATGACACTTAGTTCAGACGTAACACCTAGCCCAGGTAATTCGGAAATAGATACAATTCGTACAATAAATAGCCGCAAAGGCTTTAAAGGTAATGATTCCGTGACCAACCCGCCTGAAGCAGAGCAGCCGAAGCCTGCATCCGTTTCTGGCAGTGACAACTCCGCCTCTTCTGCGCCAGCTGAAGAAAGTGAAGCAGGCGTGCTCAGGCTGACGACTGACCAATTGCAGAAATATATGCAGGCAGGTGAAGCCAAAGGTAAGCAGGAAATGCTTGCTAAATTTAAAGAGCTTGATGGGCGCTTCGAGAGTTTTAAGCAAGAAAGTGACGCTGCAATGCGTAAAGCTTCTCAAGAAAAGACAGATTTAGAAAAAGCACTTCAAGCTGAGAAAGAAAATAAAGATGCTCTCGCCAAAGTCTTCACCGATTTTGGCTACGTTCCGCCGGTTGGGGAAGACAGCGTTTACATTGCTTCCTCCTCAATGCGTGGCGGCATCTCACCCACCGATTGCGCCAGGGAGTTCGTCAGCATTTTAGATAGCCGCGACGCCACCCCTTCTGCTGTGTGGTGTTCTCCCTATACCGGGGAAACTTTCGTGCAGAAGGATATGTCGAAAGCAGAGAAATATTTGCGAGAAAACAAAGAAAAACTGCGCGATGGCATGGAAGCTTATGCCAAAAAGCACGGCTTGCTTCGGGGTAAGACATCAATGATGTTGAGCGGCAAAGACGCCGCAACCGCAAAGGCAGATATTCCTCCTGCGTTTTTGGATTACCTCAGCGCCTTTCTGCGGATGTCTCACTCGCCAAAGTTTATCTTTCATCAATTCGCCAATAAGCGGTTGGAACTAGGTAAAGGTCCGGGAGATACTATCCAAGTACCTCGCGTCGCTTATGCCGAAACTGGCTCCGCAACTACTGACTGGGAACTGACCCCAGGCACCCCTATCGTCGCTGATAATCAGCCTATCACGGCTTCCTCCGTGAGCATTGTCTTGAAAGAATACGGCATGGGCAAGTCTAATACGCTCCGCCCCATCGGTATTCCAGAGTTCGTTATGGCTTACAGCCTGATTGACTTGGAACAAGCCCTGCAACGTAATCTAGGTCACAACTTCAACGAGTTTGAAGACTTGAGCCTGCGATCGCTCTGGCTGGCAACAACTCGCGTCGTCTACAACAAGAAAGGCAGCGTAGTTACTGCCCCCGCTTCGGTTACGGCTGGTGATGACGGTACGCTGACCTACAAATTCTTGAATGCACTCTATGCCTATATGTGTGGGCTTCAAATCCCCGCATACATGAATGGAAAGTATGGGTTGACCCTGCATTCAACAGCCCTGGCTCAGTTGAAAAATGACTTGGCAGGCCAAAACCAGTATTTGAAAAAGGATGATTTGAGCGATATTACCAACATCTTTAACGCTGCTACCCAAAGCGACATGGCTAAGGTAAGCGGTTATGAAGGCGATATTGCCAACTTCATGATTTTCTCGACCAATGCTATTAGCTTGGGCGCAGCTGGTACGCCTGGGGCGCAAACTGAAACTATTGGTGGTGCTGCTAACACTACTCGCTCTAGCTTTGCCTTTGGAGCAGATAGCATCACCGAAGCAGTAGGTTTACCTATGCAAGTGAGAAAAGACGCGAACGACGACTTCGCTCGATTAATGCGGTTTACTTGGATCAGCTTTATGGGCTTTGGTTATCTGGACGTTGAGCCAGCCATTAATGCTAGCCAACAATTACGGGTCTTAGAGATCAGAACAACTGACCTAGCCGTTTAATCTTCTAAGAACAAGGGTAACTGATAGTAATCCAAAGCTGGACGCTGTTCATTTTCTGTATAGAGCGTCCAGCCATTTACACTTTTTCGTTTGCCTCGTACTACTGCGTAAAGATTACTGCACTGAATTTTATGCTGTTTAGCAAATTCGCCTATATTGTATACATCATGCATACAACCATCTGGCGATAGCAATATAACTATCGGTTCGCTTAAAGACCTATCAGCTTGCTTGCGAATTGTAAAGTTTTTATTACAACAACGACAAAAGTATCTATTGGTAATATCAATCACCGATCCGCATAATGGAAATGAACGGCGCGATCGTTAGTACGCGACGTTAGCGGAAGCCGCGATCGTTGTATGGAGTTGGGGCTGCTCCGTTGCAGCCCCGGTTGAGGTTATTCGTCTGAATCCGGTGCAGGAAGCGTTTCTACTTCTTCAAGAGGTTCTGACTCAGACTCAAGATGTTCTGGCTCAGGCTCAAGAGATTTCTGGCGTAGCTTCCACTTCTCAACGCAGATGAGATTTTCGTTAGGAGGCAGCGGCAGAATCCCTTGATGCTCCAAGAACAATATGTGAAGCACTATTGCATCCAACTCATCCGTAGCCGAACGCAAAAGCTGATTGGTACTATCGACGACATCGCAAAAATGGATGGCTGAATCGTTGTGTAGCAAACCCTGGTCAATGACCTTCAGGTGATTTTCGACTTTAAGCAACGTACTGACAATATGGATGAGTCGCTGCCGTGGGTTGACGGGATTGCCTGGATTATTCATGGCGCATCCCCCAGGCTTTAACGATGACTGCACCGGCTGCGTTTGCTGTGGGGTAGCGCTTGCGGACGCGGAAACCAACTGGCTCCGCAACCCAACGCCCATCAACGGGCGATCGGTAGAAAGTGCCGATGACTTTCATCCCTTGCCAGACGCGGTAGAGGATACCAAGGGCGCTAGAACTCGAGTCAACTTCGATGTCAGAATAAGGGGTTTGAGACGCTTGATAGTCTCGCTCCAGTTTTTCTTCCAGAGCAAGCGCGTATTCGACTTCAGGATCTGTTTCGGGTTGAGACTCCGTGGCTTCCAAGTCAGCTGCCGTGTTCCGGCAGTCTTGGGTTTCTTCCCAGTTGGCTTTCGCTACTTTCTCGAATAGCTGGCAGTAGCCCCGCCCGCGATCGCGATCGCCGCCATTGAAAGACTGGAAGTAGGGGCAGTTCGCGCAAGTTGGATTGGCTTGTTCCGTTTTCTGTTGTATCATCGGGTTAATACCTCTTTTGAGGGGGAAAGAAGCCACTCAAGTCCTAGGCCTAGTAAACTTTGGAACTTGGGTGGCTTCTGGGTTTGCATTTGAGGCTTTTAGCGACTTCCTCCAGGTCGAGCAAACTAGCGGCGGAAAATCAAAGAAACTACTGTCGCTACGGTAGCGCTGGCTATAAGCCCAAAAGCTAGATTTACCAGCGACTGGTTGGCCTGCCGGTAAACTTCAAACTTGTCGTTGGATTTCTCCACGTCAGCCGAAAGCTTGTCCAACCGCTGCACTACATTGACGATGGTTGACTGGGTTGCCTCCACATCATCTGCAAGCCTGTCCAGTCGCTGAAGTACATCTGCGATCGTTGGTTCTCTCTCTGGTGCTTGTGTCATTTCTCGATCCTCCTGGGATGATTAATTTTGACCTTAATGCAGCTTTTGGGCGGCGTACAACCAAGCTTGATGCACGGCAGTAGGCAGCCGAAAGGCTACAGCCTTTTCGAGGTAAAGATTTAAAGCATTTGTTATTAAATTTTCAAGGTGCGGGGCCATCCTGGTGGTCTGCTTCGGTGGGAGTATCTGGCATGGTGCTTCATCCCTGGCGGTCGCCGTTGCAGTGGGTTGGGCTTTGTGAGGCTTCGGGGAAGCTGGCGGGTCGTTGTCTACTGAGGCCGCCGCCTCTCAGTGGTTCGCTTTTCCTTGTTCCCTCATATATTTAATATACTGCTGAGAGCAATGTTGTCAATTGGCAGCAGTAAATATTTTTGCAGATTGGGCGAACAGATCCGTCAGTTCTACGCCTAGTGCTTGGCAAAGAACCTGCACGACCTCAATTGAGACAGTTAGATAACTGCTCTTGATTCGAGTCACGAACGCTTCTGGCTGTTCGAGCTGCTGAATATACTGGTGTGCAACGCGATGTCCTAGTTCCTCTGTCTTGGCTGCTAACTGCCGCCTAGACACCTCTCCCCTGAGTTGCTGGAGCCGCTCACCCAACTCCCCGTTCCACCTAATTTTGTCGATATATTGAATATCAATCATCACAACCACCGGATTTTTTGTACTGTTGACAGTTGACATGAGCGGAAATTTTGCTAAGTTCGCGGTATGACAAAAAAAGACGAAGGCGATCGCCCTCTGCGTGGAAACTTGGGAGCGATCGCCTTCACACACTCGCTTTAGAGAGAGGTGCGCAAAATGAATCGTATCGCCAAAGCAGCAAGGACAATCATATTTTTAGGGGATATTTCGCTGGAGGTGTTCATGCTGCCAGATGGCAAATACCGATTAAGCCAAACTCAGGCGGCTGAATCCATCGAAAAGGGCGAGATTTCGTTTCGACGGTTTTTGACATCTGGTAGCGCAGAAGCTGTGCCATATAAGGAGTTTCGTTCCGACAAGATATCTATAGAGGGGAACAACATCAAGATTAACGCCGTTCCGATTTCACTGGCTGTGGCCTATTGGACGAAGCAGGCGGTGTCGGGTAATGTGCTAGCTGCGCGAATCCGAGGCGCTTGCGCTACTGAGTCTATCGAGTGCCGCGCTGACGTAGCGTTCAATATTCAGCGGACAGAGGAGGATCGAAATGAGCGGATGGCTGCGCGAATCCGAGGCAAGCAGATACGCCGCCGCCTCACCGACGCAATCGCCGCTTACATAGAACGCCACTCCGAACTATCAGAAAACGATCGCAAGTGGTTGTTCGTAAACGCCAGTCAGCGAGTGATACTCGCTGTCTTCGGGCGCAAAGCGGCGAAGCTGGCAGAAGATTTGAAGACTGAGCGCGATCGCCTACGAGATGCCCTCACGCCGGAAGAACTGCTGCTGCTTCAAGAAGTTGAGGACACCGCCGTCCGCCTTATCGACTGGCGAGACATCCATCCAGACGAGGCAATTAAACAAGCAGCCGAACGGTTGCTAATTCCTGTGCAGCGTCGAGCCTTGTCATAGGAAATAGGCGCTCGCTGGCTTGCCAAACCAATCCCAGGGAGTAATCCAGAGGTTGCTGAGTAACCTCAAGCAATTTCTGTTCTTGCGCGCGATCGCCCTGCCATGTGCCCTTACAGCTTTTGGGTGAGGTTCGTAGCTTCATAGCGAATTAATTCACACTGGCTTGGGTTTCTCCATAAAGTTATAAAGAATATGGAACTACTTAGACTAACCCGTCTACTTGTATATTTCTTCGTTCAATAAAACTATGTCAAATAAACCAAAACCACTCCAACTCATCTTCGATAACCCCCAAGGCGACTCGCCGATAACCAATAAGGTGCCAGAACATCTATCGCACATGGGCTTTGGATATCTTGATGTCGATCCGGCAATTAATGCCGCTCAACAATTGCGCGTACTGGAGTTACGCACCACAGATGTATCAATGTAATGAAGGAGAACTGTGACCAGCAAATCTAAAAATATCGACATCGACAAAGCCGAGGATAGTCAACTCGTACCTGATGCCGTACCAGAAGACGCCGAAAACGCTATTGTATCGGAAGTACTGGTAGATTCACCCACGACTGTTTTTGCCACCGACTTTTATAAAGCATCAGGCATAGCCCACTGCTCTTTATGCGGCGAAAAGCAGCGAACTAATCAATCTGGATTGTTTTGCCCGACCAGCCATCGGGAGTGCCCGCTAATCTAGTCCACATCCGACTTGCCCAAGATTTTCCAGATCTGGCGCTCTGATAACTTGAAATCTCGCGCCAGTTCAGATCCTGAAGCGGATGTTCGCTTTGCCCGGATTACTCTATTCCGGGCTTTTGATTGCGCCCAGGCTGCCATTGGGAACTGCAAGGCTAGCCCCCCAAATTCCGCAGCAAGTTTTTCTAACGCCTCCCGGCCTGCAATCCGTGCTATGGGGTGGTTATCGCGGGCTTTCTTGGGGATGTATACGTTGCGTCCTCCGTAGACCTGGAGCAGCTTCAACGTTGGCTCTAGTCCAATCAGGTCGCTGACGAACTGCATTGAAGATGGCAAGTCAGCCTCTCTAATGCCTTGAGAAATTTCTTGGGCCTGTTCGTTGGATGCGGTCATGGCGGCTACTCCTGTTAGATTGCTTACCCCAGACTCGCAGAAATCCGGCTTTAGATTCACTCTGAATAATTGCACATCTACTCCTGTAGAGATGCTTAGATTCTATCCTTCGGTAGATGTACGCACCCTCAGCAATTTCACGGAAACCCTAGAAATTGTAACAAAACGTAACAAAGCCCCGTTAAAATACGGGGCTTTCGCATTTAATGGACAGCTAGATTAGTCCTTCGCGTGAGCCCTGTAGTACTTAAGCTCTGTAATCATCGCTTTCACACCTGGGAACTTGCGAGATAACGGGGCAAGTTGCTCGATTACAACGGTCAAATCCTCCACAACAAACGCTACTCCTTCAGTCGTGACCGTGCCGTCGGGGAGAGCGAGGTTGTGAACTATCTCCATCGCACACAGTCTGGAATGGGTTCCTTTGGGAATGGTGATGTTTGTCATGGCTATTCTCCTTTTGTAGAAGCTCGTCGTTCTAATTCGCGTGCTGCCGAAGAGATAATGGCTTGCAGCGCCAGATCGGAAAGCACAGAAAAGTCAATGTTGGGAACATCCTCAGCTACTGGCTTAATCTCTGCCGGTTCGACAGAGAAGCGATTACCGTGGTCAAATTGAATCCATAGCCCTGGAGCCTGCCCCGAAGGGGTTTCGATGACAGTACCCAGTCCAGCCTTAACGTGCTGAATGCGGGTTCCGGGCTTAACCCGGTTGAGCAATTCGGCATTTACGTCTCCAGCTAACCGATCGAGATCTTGCAGAAACGATCCTCGTTCCTTTTTGAGAGCGGCATTTTCAATGGCAAGCTTATCCCGATCTGCCATGAGAATCGCGACATCTTCACGACCTTGATGCACCTGCTCCCTCAGTTCATCGGCGGCAGTTTGCCCTAGAAGATCGGGTGGCTGGAATTGGGCTAGGCGAATTTCATCAAAACCGAACCGCTTGAACAAGTTGGTTTGTGTTTCGTCCAGTTCGATTAGTACTGCCTGCGAATCGTGAAACACATCGGCAATCACGACCTTACTACCGGGACTCCATCCTGACGCTGGGGACGGATTAATCAGTTCAACGGTGTCACCCGCTTTGAAGTTGATACTGGGTGGATTGGGTGTAGTGGTCAGGTGGGCGTCTTTCCACTTCGGTGCGGGAGGTTTCTTGTTGGCGCTGCGTTCGCCTTGGGTAGAACCCCTTGCGCGATAGCGAAGCGCTGCTGCGAAGCGCAGATCGCTCAACCCGCCGATGTTCATGACCGACGTATTGCCATACCTGTCCGTGTAGTGCTTTGTAGTACTCGGATTATCACTGCCCGAATCGGGCAGTGATTTTTTCATACGAGCAACCAAGTCATAACCAACCCCACAAGCCTTGGCAATTTCCCGTTCGCACTAGCCAGACGCAGTCGCATCGCTCCACTCACTCCACTCATCATCGAGCAACAGCAGTTCAACGGCGCGACGCTTGTCCTGGTTGGTTCGCCGCA
>Ga0136638_10000287_pt1 | contig 11009 bp, 9 predicted proteins | sample AntDrymUQ8582206_2_FD_104671 | JGI IMG/M metagenome (GOLD analysis project Ga0136638, IMG submission 104671) | Polar desert sand microbial communities from Dry Valleys, Antarctica - metaG UQ858 (22.06) | ecosystem: Environmental > Terrestrial > Soil > Desert | place: Antarctica: Dry Valley...
GACGCTCAGGCCGCAGTCGACATGCTTGCGCACGCGGGGCTCCAGCACCTCGGCGCCGGGCGAGAACTCGTCGAACTCGGTGTGGAAGCGATGCAGCAGCTCCGCGACCTCTCGCGAGTCGGCGGCCTGCGCGACGCGGCTCGGCTCAGCCATCGAGCTGAATGGTCGCAGCCGCCCAGCCATGCGTTCGGGGCCGCGGACTTCACTCTTGGGCGCCTTTACCGGGATATGGCCGGCAAACGCGCCCAAGATCTCCCATCGAGCGGAGCAGAGAGGGTAGGCACCCGCATACCGGATGCGGTCGATCGAGCTGAGCCGCCGAAAAGCGAGCCTGAGGCCGGAGCCGGCCGCGACGCGTGCTTCCGCACGCGAGCGGCCGGCGACTGCCTCAGGCGACGCTTTGCAGGCGGGTCAGCCGATCGAGCCGGTCATCTCGAGCTGGATCAGCCTGTTGAGCTCGACGGCGTACTCCATCGGCAGCTCCTTGGTCACCGGCTCGATGAAGCCGTTGACGATCATCGCGGCGGCCTCCTCCTCGGAGAGCCCGCGCGACTTCAGGTAGAACATCTGCTCGTCCGAGATCTTGCCGACGACCGCCTCGTGGGCGACCGTGACGTGCGGGTTCTGGATCTGGATGTCGGGCCAGGTGTCCGAGCGCGAGTGGGGGTCCATCATCAGCCCGTCGCACTGCACGTGGGACTTGCTGCCCTGCGAGTTGTGACCCATCCGCACCAGGCCGCGGTAGCCCATGACCCCGCCGTCCTTGGAGATCGACTTGGCGAGGATGTTCGACGTCGTGTTCGGTGCGAGGTGAAGCACCTTGGCGCCGGTGTCCTTCCACACGTCACCGGAGGCGACGCCGACGTTGAGGTGGTCGGCGCGCGCGCCCTCGCCCATCAGGAAGGAGCCCGGGTAGAGCATCACCACCTTGGCGCCCATCGAGCCACCGACCCACTCGACGGTGCCCTCGGCCTCGACGATCGCGCGCTTGGTGTTGAGGTTGTAGACGTCCTTGGACCAGTTCTGGACGGTCGTGTAGCGCGCCTTGGCGCCCTCCTTGACGAAGATCTCGACGACCGCGGAGTGCATCGAGTTGACCGAGTAGGTCTGCGCGGTGCAGCCCTCGATGTAGTTCACCTCCGCGCCCTCGTCGACGATGATCAGCGTGTGCTCGAAGGTGCCCTCGTTGGCGCCCTCCATGCGGAAGTAGGCCTGCAGCGGCAGGTCGACCTTGACGCCCTTGGGGACGTAGAGGAACGATCCGCCCGACCAGACCGCGCCGTGGAGCGCCGAGAACTTGTTGTCCTGCGGCGGCACGCACTTGTTCATGAAGTACTCGCGCACGAGGTCCGGGTACTCGGTGACCGCGGTGTCCATGGACGTGAACAGGATCCCCATGTCCGCGTATTCCTTCTTCAGGTTCTCGTAGACCGGCTCCTGGCGCCACGTGCCGACGACGCCCGCGAGGTGCTCGCGCTCGGCCTCGGGGATGCCGAGATCCTCGTAGGTCTTCTTGATCTCGGCCGGGACGTCGTCCCAGGAGTCGAAGCGGCCGGCCTCGGGCGGGCTGTAGAGCACAAGCGAGTCGAGGTCGAGCTCGGAGAGGTCGACGCCCCAGGTCGGGACGGGCTTGCGCTCGAAGATCTCGAACGACTTGACGCGCATCTCGCGCATCCAGTCGGGCTCGCCCTTGATCTTGGAGAGCTCCTCGATGACCTCACGGGAGATGCCCCGCTTGGCCACCAGCTGGCCCTGCTCGTCCTCGGCGATCGGGCTGGGCTTGGTGACGCGCGTCTTGTCGGTGGCTGCCATCGGTTTCCTCTGAGTCGGGTCCGTAAATCCGCTCTGCGCGGTCGGGAATGAAATTGTACCGATGTGGCCGGGCGGCCGGGGCTGAAGGCACGACCGGCACACGTCCCCCCGGCTGCATTAGGCTACCCTAAGCCGCATGTCACGACGCAAGCTCATGCTCGGCTCCTCCCTTGGCCTGATCGTCCTCGCCGACGCCTTCGTCGGCGTCGTGCTCGCCACCTCGGGCGGCGGCGACGGTCTCACGATCTACACCGCGCGCTCGCACTACGGCGACGAGCGGCCGTTCGACACCTTCGCCGCTGACACCGGCGACGACCTGACGCTGTTCGGCGGCTCGGCGCCCGAGCTCTTCGAGCGACTGAGCAGCGAGGGCGACCAGACCGAGGCCGACCTGCTCGTAACCGTCGACGCGGCCAACCTCTGGCGCGCCGAGCAGGCCGGGCTGCTGATGCCGCTGCGCTCTGCGGCCGTCGAGCGCAACGTCCCCGCGGATCTGCGCGATCCCGACGGCGAGTGGTTCGGCATCACCACGCGCGCGAGGACGATCATGCGGTCGACCGAGCGCGTGGAGGAGGGCGAGGCGAGCACCTACGCGGACCTCGGCGATCCGCGCTGGCGCGACCGCCTGTGCCTGCGTTCGGGCACCAGCGAGTACAACGTCTCGTTCGTCGCCGACCGCATCGCCAAGGATGGCGAGGCCGAGACGCGCGAGATGCTCGAGCGGTGGATGGCCAACGACCCCGAGATCCTGGGCTCGGACGTCGACGTGCTCAACGCGATCGCCGATGGCGACTGCGACGTCGGCTTCACCAACTCCTACTACCTCGGCCGCGAGCTCGAGGAGGACCCGGACTTCCCGGTCGCGCCCGTGTGGGCCGACCAGGACGGGCGTGGCACCCACGTCAACCTCTCGGGCATCGGCGTCGTCGCTGCGACCGATGACCGCGAGGGCGCGCGGGAGCTCGTCGAGTATCTGACCTCCCCCGAGCAGCAGCGCACGTTCGCCGCGAACAACCATGAGTTCCCGGTCGGCGATCCTGCCGACACGACCGAGGAGATCACGCAGTTCGGCGAGTTCAAGCGCGACCCGATCGACGTCGCGGGGGCGGGCGCGCAGCTCGAGACGGCGGTGCAGATGATGTCCGAGGTTGGGTGGGACTGACCGCCGTCGCGCGCGGCCACAAGCCACGGCGCCACCGCCTCGCGTCTCTCTACGACCGCTGGACGTTCCTGACCATCGCGCTGGCCCTGCTCGTGGCCGGACCGCTGGTCGCGCTGCCGGCGAGCTTCGTCACCGCACCGGGCGCGCTGGCGGACTTCTCGGCCCTGCTGCCAGGCGCCGCCCAGGCAACCGTCGTGCTGCTGCTCGGCGTCGGCGCCGGGACGCTGGTGCTCGGCACCGGGCTCGCGGCGCTGATCGCCTTCTGCGAGTTCCCCGGCCGGCGCTGGCTCGAGTGGGGGCTGGTGCTGCCGCTGGCGATGCCGGGCTACGTCTTCACCCTGTTTGCGCTCGGGCTCTCCGACCGTCTCGGCTGGAGCTGGCTCGACGTGCGCTCGACCGCGGGAGCGACCGCCGTCTTCACGCTGGTGCTCTATCCCTACGTCTACCTGCTCGCGCGCAGCGCCTTCCTCGCCCAGGGCGGCGACCTGCTGGAAGCCGCCCGCGGGCTCGGCCTCTCGCGCGGCAGGGCGATCGTCAAGGTCGCGATTCCGCTCGCGCGCCCGGCGATCGTAGGCGGCGTCGCGCTTGCGCTGATGGAGTCGCTCGCGGACTTCGGGACCGTCAACCTGCTCGGGTTGCAGACGTTCACCAATGCGATCTACAAGGTCTGGTACGGGGCCTTCGACCGTGACGCGGCGCTCCAGCTCGGCACGCTGCTGGTGTCGGTCACGCTGACCCTGCTGCTGCTCGAGCGGCTCATGCGCGGGCGCGCGCGCTACGCCGGCGGGGGCTCGCCCGCGCGGGCGCCAGAGCCGGTTCGCCTGCGCGGCGTGGCCGCGGTCGCCGCGGTCGCCGGCCCGCTCGCCCTGATCGGCCTCGTCGTCCTCGCGCCCCTGGCGCAGCTTTCGGTCTGGTCGGCGCAGGCGATCGGCAACGGCACGCTCGCGCCGGAGTTCGCGACCGCTGCGCGCAACAGCCTGCTGCTCGCGGGGATGTCGATCGCGCTCGTGCTCGGCGCGGCAGTGCTGCTCGCCTACGGGCGCCGCTCGGGCAGGCCTTCGCGCGTCAGCCGGGAGGCGGTCGGGCTCGCGACGATCGGCTACGGGCTGCCCGGCTCGGTCGTCGCGGTGGCGGTGATCGTGCCGCTCGGATGGATCGACCACCGCCTCGACGATGTCGCCGGCGTCGGGCTGCTGCTGACGGGCACGGTGATCGCGCTCTTCGCGGCCTACGTGGTGCGCTTCCTGGCGCTCGCCTTCCAGTCGGTCGACAGCGGCCTTGCGCGGGTGCCTCGGTCGCTCGACGAAGCCGCCCGCGGTCTGGGCTCGGATCGCATCGACGTGCTCGCGCGCGTGCACGTGCCGCTGATCTCGACGGCCCTGCTGACGGGCGCCCTGCTGGTGTTCACCGAGGTGATGAAGGAGCTGCCGGCGACGCTGCTGCTGCGCCCACTCGGCGGCGATACGCTCGCGATCGCGGTGTGGCGGGCGACCAGCGAGTCCCTGTACGAGACGGCGGCGATGCCGGCGCTGCTGATCGTGCTCGTCGGCCTGCTGCCCGTGGCGTTGCTGATCCGGCTCTCGCGGCGGGTACCGCAGCGATGAGCGTTCGCCTCGAAGGGGTCGAGAAGTCCTTTGGCGCGACACGCGCCGTCGCGGGCGTCGACCTCGAGATGCCTCCCGGGGAGCTGGTCGCGATCCTCGGCCCATCGGGTTGTGGCAAGACGACGCTGCTGCGCCTGATCGCGGGCTTCGAGGCGCCCGACGCCGGGAGGATCGTCGTGGACGGGGAGACCGTCGCGGAGGCCGGTGGCGCATTCACCGCGCCCGAGCACAGGCGCATCGGGATGGTCTTCCAGGACTACGCGCTCTTTCCTCATCTGCGCGTGCGCGCCAACGTGGCCTTCGGCCTGGCGCGCCGCTCGCGCGAGCAGCGCGAGTCGCTGACCCGGCGCACGCTCGAGCTCGTCGGGCTCCAGCACAAGGCCGACCGCTACCCGCACGAGCTCTCCGGCGGCGAGCGCCAGCGGGTGGCGCTGGCGCGCGCGCTCGCGCCCGAGCCGGCACTGGTACTGCTCGACGAGCCGTTCTCGAGCCTCGACGCCACGCTGCGCGGCGATCTGCGGCGCGAGGTCGAGCTGATCCTGCGCGAGGCGGGTGCGACCGCGCTGCTGGTCACCCACGACCAGGAGGAGGCGCTCGCGCTGGCGGACCGCCTCGCGGTGATGCGCGAGGGCAGGCTCGTGCAGGTCGCGCGCCCCGAGGAGGTCTACGCGCGGCCCTCCGGGCGCTGGACCGCCCAGTTCGTCGGCGACGTGAACGTGCTCTCGGGCATCGCGCGCGGCGGCGGGGTCGAGACCGAGCTCGGCACCGTGACCCTGGCCGCGCCCGCCCAGGGTCCCGTGCACGTGGCGGTTCGCCCCGAGCAGCTCGAGCTGCGTCGCGGCCACGGCACCAATGCGGAGGTGACCGCGCGCGAGTTCCGCGGTCACGACGTGCTCTACCGCCTGCGCCACGAGGCCGGGCGCACGCTGATCGTGCAGCTGCCCTCGCTCGAGCTGTTCGAGGTCGGCACGCAGGTGTTCGTGCGTCCCGTCGAGCAGGCCGTGGCGCCGGTCGTGGATTGAGGGCCCGACGCGGTCGATGCGGCCGCGTCAATGAGGCCTTACGTCAGCCGGCGACGCCGAGCCCGAGCTGCGCCCGGGTGGCGGCGGAGGCCGGTTCGCGCTCGCCCGCGATCCGGCGCAGCAGCGTGCGGGCCGCCTCGACCGCAAGGTCGCGGTTGTGGCTGACGATGAAGTCGAAGCGGCGGTCGTCGTCGGGCCCGCCGTCGCCGAGGTCACGTGCCACCAGGGTCGCGGCGAAGTGCGGGCCGATCACCGCCACGTCCCACTCGCCCCGAACCGGGTCGCCCTCGACGAGGTGCCCGCCACGCACGTAGGGGGCGGGGCGAGCGGGCATCTCCGCGCCGAGCACCCCGACAAAGGCCATGCGCGCGGCGAGCTCGGTGTACGTGGCGCGGACGGAGTCAGTGAAGTGGCGAGCTTCCTGGAAGGTCGCCAGAACGACCGCGCCGGAGCCGAGCGCCGATGCCTGGAGCTCGAGCGCGCGGCTGATCGATCGCAGCAGCGCCTTCGTGGCGCGCCGCGCCGGCCGCGCCGACTGGATGACCTCGAACGGCGTGCGCCGTTCGTTGTGCCCCGAGCGCCCGAGCAGCTGCAGGCCGGGCTCGAGCACGGGTGGCCGATCGGGCAGCGGGCCGGGGCGCCCGAGTAGGAAGCCCTGCGCGAGCGTCGCGCCCGCGGCGCGCGCCATCTCGAGCTGGGCCTCGGTCTCGATGCCCTCGGCGACGACGGCCGCACCGGTGCGCTCGGCCTGGGCACTGACGGCGTTGAGGATGTTCGCCATCCGGACCGAAGGGCGGTCGCGCACCAATTGGAGGTCGAGCTTGATCACGTCGGGCCGCAGCAGGGGCATCAGCGCCAGCGACCGGTCGTCGGCGCCGATGTCGTCGAGCGCGATGCCGATGCCCGCGCGGCGAAGCTCGCCGACCGAGCGGACCAGGGCCGCGGGCTCGGCCGCGAGCGAGCGCTCGGTGATCTCGGCGACGGTCTGCACGCCTTCGGGCAGCAGGCTCGCCGCCCGCGCGAGCTGCTCCGCGCTGGAGCTGTCCAGCGTCTCAGGCTCCACGTTGACGAACAGGGTCGTGCCGTGGCCGAGGTCGTGCCGGGCCGCCTCCTCGAAGGCCGCGCGGCGGCACTGGGCGTCGAGCTGGGCCAACAGGCCCTCGCGCCGGGCAGCTGCGAACAGCAGGTCGGGCCGCTCGAGCCGCGATCCGGCGGGCCCGCGGATCAACGACTCGTAGCCGATCGCCGCACCACCGTGGACGTCGAGCACCGGTTGAAAGACCGGCCGCAGGGCATGCGCGTCCAGGATCTCGCGCGCGGTGAGCGGTCCGGGTGCCTGGTGCTGTCGCTCGACCGCGACGGCCATCCTGGTTAACCTATCGGACACTCACGCCGATGCATTAGTCCCCGATGCGGGGGAATCGAAAGGTACCTAGGCCGGGCTACTCGGGCCAGGACGCATCGCCGCCGGTGGCGCCGCGCATCACCTTGAGGCTCAGCAGCGCGCACTTGCGGCGCGTGGGGGAGATGTCGATGCCGAGCAGGTCGATGACCCACGCGGCGCTCAGCGCACCGATGTCGTCCACCTGCATGCCGACCAGCTCCTCGCTAGCGATCGAAGCGGCGGCCTGCGAGATCGCGCAGCCCTGCCCGTGGAAGGCGAGCTCGGCGATCTTGCCGTCCTGCACGCGCAGGTGCACGCCGAGCTCGTCGCCGCAGAGGGGATTGTGGTCGTGCGCCTCGAGATCGTGCGGCTCGAGCGTCCCGAAGTTGCGGGGCTGCTTGTAGTGATCGAGAATGTAGTCGCGGTAGAGGGAGTCCATCACAGCTGGAAGACCTCGCGGGCGTCCTTGAGCGCGTCGACCAGCCGGTCGACCTCGTCGCGCGAGTTGTAGACGTGGAACGACGCGCGGGCGGTCGCACCGACGCCGAGCCGGCGCATGAGCGGCTGCGCGCAGTGGTGGCCGGCGCGCACGCAGACCCCGTGGCGGTCGCAGACCTCGGCGATGTCGTGCGGGTGGATGCCCTCGATCGCGAACGAGACCACGCCGCCGCGGCGGTCGAGGTCGGGCGGGCCGTGGAGGGTGATGCCATCGACGGCCGGCAGGCGCTCGAGGGCGCAGGCGGTCAGCTCGCGCTCGTGCGCGCGCACGCGCTCCATGCCGAGCGCGCCGAGGTAGTCGACGGCGGCGCCGAGGCCCACCGCCTCGCCGACACCCGCCGTCCCGGCCTCGAACTTGCCCGGCAGCTCGGCCCAGGTCGAGTGATCGAGCTCGACGCGCGAGATCATGTGCCCGCCGCCGAGAAACGGGCGCATCGACTCCAGCAGCTCGCGCCGCCCGTGCAGCAGGCCGACCGTCGGCCCGAGGGCCTTGTGGCCGGTCCAGACGTAGAAGTCCGCGTCCAGTGCCGCGACGTCGACCGGCATCTGCGGCACCGCCTGCGAGCCGTCTATCAGCGTCACCGCGCCGGCGGCGCGCGCGCGCACGACGACCTCCTCGACGGGGTTCAGCGTCCCGAGCACGTTCGAGATGTGCGCGAGTGCGACGAGCTTGACGCGGCCGCCGGCGAGCGCCTCGTCGAGCTCGTCGAGCGAGAGCTCGCCCGTGTCGGAGACCGACAGATAGCGCAGCGTTGCGCCGGCCTCGGCGCACAGCAGCTGCCACGGCACGATGTTGCTGTGGTGCTCCATGTGGCTGATGAGCACCTCGTCGCCGGGGCCGACATGGTCGCGGCCCCACGCGTAGGCGACGAGGTTGATCGCCTCGGTGGCGTTGCGGGTGAAGATCGAGCAGGCCGGCTCGGCGCCGACGAACGCGGCGATGCGGTCGCGAGCGCCCTCGTAGAGCTCGGTCGACTCGCGCCCGAGCTCGTAGACGCCGCGGTGCACCGGCGCGTTGGAGCGCCGGTAGTAGTCGGCCATCGCCTCGATCACCGCGTGCGGCTTCTGCGACGTCGCGGCCGAGTCGAGGTAGGCGAGGGGAAGTCCGCCGGCCGGCCCGGTGCGTTCGAGCACCGGGAAGTCCGCGCGGACGGCGGCAAGCGGGCTGGTGGCGGCCGCAGCTTCCACGCTCAGGTCTCCGCCCGCTCCCCGATGAACTCCTGCACCTGGTCGCGCGCCGCCTCGAGCTTCTCCGCGATGCGCCCGCGCACCAGCGCCGCGAGCTCGGGGTCGCCCAGCCGCTGCACGACCTCCTCGAAGTAGCCCTCGACGAGCACCCTGACCGCCTCCGCACGTGGGATCCCGCGTGAGGTCATGTAGAAGATCTGGTCCTCGTCGAGCTCTCCGACGGTGCCGCCGTGCGAGGCCGAGACGTTGTCGGTCTCGACGATCAGCGAGGGGATCGCGTCGCCCTTGGCCTTCTGTGAGAGCAGCATCTGATGGGTCTGCAGGTAGGTGTGGGTCTCCTGCGCGTCCGGGAGGATGTGGATCAGGCCCTCATAGGACGCCCGCGAGGCACCCGTCAGAGCGCCCTTCCAGATCGTGTCGCCGGTCGTGTGCCCGGCCTCCTTGCGATCGGTCGTGAACAGGTCGAGGTGCTCGTCGCCCTCCGTGAAGTAGAGCCCGGTGTGGCGCATGGCGGACCCGCGCTCGGCGGTGACGATGTCGAGCACCTGCTTGACCAGCCGTCCGCCGAGGTGGATCGGCACCCAGCCGACGTGGGCGTCGCGCGCTATCTCCACGCGCTTGGTCGAGATGTCGTAGATCTCGCCGGGGCCCCAGTCGTGGAAGTGGGCGAGCTTGACGTTGGAGCCCGGACGGGCGTAGAGCTCGAAGGCCCCGGCGTGCAGCGCCTGGCCGTCGATGGCGGCTCCGAGGCAGTACTCGCGGATCGCGCACTCGCTGTGCTCGCCGACGACTGCGAGGGTGTGCGCGTACTGGACGACTCCGGGCTCGTCGATCAGGTAGACGGTCTGGATCGGAAGCTCGACCTTGACGTCGGCAGGCACGTGGATGAACGCGCCACCGGTCCAGAACGCCGCGGTCGCCGCCGCGAACTTGCCTTCTGCGTGCGAGAGCCTGCCCATGTAGTGCTCGCGCACGAGATCCGGGTGCTCGTCGACGGCCTGCTCGAGCGGGCACACGATCACGCCCTGCTCGGCCAGCTCGGGGTCGAGCATCGTGTGGATGGTGCTCGCTCCCCGCTGGACGATCAGCGCGCCGAGGCGCGCCGCCCCGTCGTCGGTGCTGTGGCCGAGCGCCGCGGCGACCGTCGGGGGGAGCTCTTCGACCGCCTCGTAACGGCGCGCCTCGAGCGCATCGAGATCGAGCTTGCGCAGCGACGTCGTCCAGAAGCCCGAGCGGCGCCAGGTCGGCACCGGCTCGGCGTCGTATGCAGCGAGCGCCTCGGCGCGGCGCTCGTCGAGCCAGGTTGGAGAGCCTCGGTCCGGTGCTCGGCCGGTTGCCGATCGGCCTGCGCTCCTCCCGTGGGTGTCAGCGGGCATCGGCTGCCGCGACCTCCTCGCGGATGAAGTCGTAGCCCTTCTCCTCGAGCTCGTCGGCGAGCTCTGGGCCGCCCTCGCGCACGACGCGGCCGTCGAGCATGATGTGCACGAACTGCGGGCGCACGTAGTTGAGGATGCGGGTGTAGTGGGTGATGATCAGCGAGCCCATGTCCGGTCCGCTGAGCGCGTTGACGCCGTCGGAGACGATCCGCAGCGCGTCGATGTCGAGCCCGGAGTCGGTCTCGTCGAGCACCGCGATCTCGGGCTTGAGCATCGCCAGCTGGAGGATCTCCGCGCGCTTCTTCTCGCCGCCGGAGAATCCCTCGTTGAGGTAGCGGCTGACGAACTCGCGGTCGATCCTCAGCAGGTCGACGTTCTCGCGCAGGATCTTGCCGAAGTCCTTGACCTTGATCGGCTCCTCGCGGCGGGCGTTGACCGCCAGACGCAGGAAGTTGGCGACCGAGACGCCGGGGATCGTCGCCGGGTACTGGAACGCGAGGAAGAGGCCCGCGCGGGCACGCTCGTCGGGGTCGGCCGCGGTGATGTCCTCGCCGTTGAAGAGGACCCTGCCCTCGGTGACCTCGTAGTTGGGATTGCCCATGATCGTGTTGGCGAGCGTCGACTTGCCGGATCCGTTGGGGCCCATCAGGGCGTGGGTCTCGCCCTTCTCGACCTTCAGGTTCACGCCATGCAGGATCTCGCGCTCCTCGATGCGGACGTGCAGGTTTTCGATCTGGAGGCTCATACGTTCGAAATCACCTCCGCGGGGCGTCCCGCCCCGCGATCTGATGTTGACTTTCGGCTTCCAGCCTCTCGTGAACGGCCCGGCTCCGCCGGACCTTCTGCCTTCGTTCGGGTTCGGTGAGCGGCTACCTCGGCGGGGCGTCGTGCCCCGCGGTCTGATGGGGCCGCTCGGCCTTCGGCCTCTCCCGACCGGCGCGGCTGCGCCGCGCCTACCAGATC
>Ga0136638_10000288_pt1 | contig 11008 bp, 8 predicted proteins | sample AntDrymUQ8582206_2_FD_104671 | JGI IMG/M metagenome (GOLD analysis project Ga0136638, IMG submission 104671) | Polar desert sand microbial communities from Dry Valleys, Antarctica - metaG UQ858 (22.06) | ecosystem: Environmental > Terrestrial > Soil > Desert | place: Antarctica: Dry Valley...
AATCCGGTACAGAAATAGGTGCCGGCACAACGATTGCTGAGCTAATACCGCCAACCTTATCGTCTTAGACGACGGTTGTTGGGTTCGCGTCCTCTCCCCTCCCCTTCCCCGAGACGCGGGCCTGTTTTTAAAGCCCCCGCCTCGTGCGGGGCTTTTTTTAAGGGCGGCGGCCGCGACACTTAATTGCGATAATGAAGCAGGAGGCGGCACACATGGCAACAATCATCGCTGCACGGGTTGAAACACAGCAACGCGCCGACGACCTTATGTCGCAATTGCAGTCGCGCGGCATCGCGGCGGTCGACATGCAGGCGTTTTACGTCAATCCACCGGGCCAGCATGGCTCTTATCCAATCGGTGGCGACGTTGACGCCGACACCGGTACCGAGGATGCGAATGTCGGCCAAGCCTCCGGCATCGCAGCGGGTGCAGCGGCCGGACTGGCCGCGGGCGCTGTCGCTGGCGCAATCATTCCGCCGCTCGCTCCAATTATCGCGCTCGCTATGGCTGGAGTTGGCGCTCATGTCGGCGGCATGGCCGGCGCGCTGGCGTCAACTCGGACATCCGACGAAGAAAAGCAGGAAACGGAATCGAGCAGCCCCGATAAAGACGCGGTCGATATGCGACGCGGCGGCATGACACTCGCGGTTCGCGTCGAGCCTGCCAACGAGCAAACGGTTATCGACTTAATGTCCGCCTCTGCAGTCGAAGACCTTGAGCGCGCTCAGGGTGACTGGCAGGAAGGTCAATGGGCGGATTTTGACCCGCTCAAGCCGCCACACAAGATCGGCACCGAAAATCGCCAGCCGAGCTAACAGCTAGTAGAGCAGCACGACTCCCATACCGACCGAGGCGCCGATCAGCGCGCCCGCAACGACGTCGCTCGGATAATGCATGCCGAGCGCGACGCGCGAAAGGGCGATCAGCAACACCACGGGAATGAGCGCGGCGCCAATGAGCGGGAAATGCCACGTGAAGACAACCGCAAACGAAACCGCGTGCAGCGTGTGACCTGAAGGAAAACTGAACTTGTCGAGAGCGCGCACACACGCGCGAATATCGGGACACGCAACGAATGGGCGCGGGCGACCGATCGAATGCTTAAGCCAGAAGTAAAGCGGTAGATTAAGTAAACCCGCCAGCGACATCTGAGTCGCAACGTCACGACCGTTGGTGCCCCCGACCAGCGCCAGCGCTGCGATCAGCACGTACCAGAAGAGCCCGTCACCCAGCTTGCTGACGATGACCAGCGCTTTGACCGGAGTCTGGTAGCGGGCAACCCGGTGCAGCCATTGCGCCCAGACTAGATCACGCTCGACCCACACTTCGCGCCGCGCGTTACGCAGGGCACGATTCAGCAACAGGTGTTTCGATTGCATTTACTGCGTCCGATAGACAAAATTCGAATCGATTGATGACTGCATCCCAGCTCGCCGCCAGTCCGGCGCGGCGCGCCTCCGAGCGCATCATGCCTAGCCAACGAAACTGATGCGCCAGCGCGCAGGCGCCTGCGATGAATTCTTGCGAATCGTCGGGGTTGATCAGAATGCCGCTGGTGCAATCACTGATGTGAACAGCCGCTGCGCCTGAGCGAAATGCCACGACGAGCAGCCCGGAGGCCAGTGCCTCGAGCGTCACATTGCCGAATGTTTCGGTCAGACTCGGAAACAGGAAGATGTCGGCCGATGCGTAGTGCTCAGCCAACGCCGAACCGCTTTGCGGCCCAACAAAAATAGCGTCGGGATGTGCGCCCGCAAGTTTTTCGCGTAGCGGGCCGTCACCCACTATGACAAAGCGTGCGGCGGGAATTCTCGCGCGAACTGCCTCGAATGCGCGAAATGCAAGCGGCACGTTTTTTTCGGCGGCGATGCGGCCGACGTAGAGCAACACCGGCGCATCCTGCTTCGCGCCCCAATGATCCCGCAGCTTCGAACTCGTCCGCGCGGGCGCAAAATTCTCGGCGTCTACGCCACGCCCTACCACCTCCACACGCTCGAACCCGTTGTCCGTCAGCGCTTTTCGCATCGCCGGCGTCGGTGCGAAAGTGCGGTCGGTCGCATTGTGAAAGTGTTTGAGATATCCACTCACCAGGCCGCGCAGCCAGCTGAATCCGTAGTGATCACTGTACTGATCAAAGTTTGTACGGAAATCCGACGTAACTGGCACGCCAACGGCACGCCCTGCACGGATTCCCGCCCATCCAAGGGGACCCTCGGTAGCAACGTGAATGAGGTCGGGACGCACGGCGTTCCACCGTTTACGCAGCTGCGACACCAACGGCAGCCCAATGCGTAGGTCCTGATACATCGGAATCGGCAAACCGGGAACTCGCCATTCAAGAGAATCGTTACGGCGCGATTCGTGCCGTTGACGAGGCCGCACCAGATCGACCGTGTGACCACGGGAACGAAGACCGCGCACGAATCGCTCGACGGTCAGGGATACGCCGTTGATTTCTGGCGGGTAGGTTTCGGTGATGTAGGCAATGCGCACGATTCTTTAACGACGTAAGCAACACAAATTGCCAAACGCGTCAGTCGCATGCACAAAGCCTATGCGGAGACGCAACCGCGCGCCAAGCGCAACAAGTTAATTCGGCCGATCGTTCAGACTACGGCGAACCAGAACGCGCAAACGGCGCGTGATGGGATCGGCGCGGCGATCGACCGGCACTCGGTCGGGATGGTCGGTGTGCTCTCGACTGACCTTGTCGGTCGCTGGCACGAGCGAAAAAGGAAGTCCTTTTGGAAAACGATTCATTGCAATTCTCCCCGGGTTTTCCATGATCGAGCAAACTGTGTGCCCGAATGCCCTTGTAGCGGCGCCTGTAACTGAATATACCCAATTCTACGCACGAATTATTTCGCATACGTAACACGCATTCTTGCGCTTTAGCCACGCACACCGACGCTCACACCTTGCGTAGCAAGGGCTTTTTACCCGCACGCCCTGCCATCGCTTCTGTTTGTGCGCCCGGCGTCGCCAATCCACGCCGGCGTCTGCGCCGTAGTCCTATTCCAAGCAGCGCTAGCATAGTTGGCAACTCCGGCCTGCCACGATCGAGATAGACGCACCAGAGCCGCAGACTCTTGGACCGTCGGCGCAGCACTTCGAATGATGACCAGCAGCGGAACTGCGAGGAACGCACCGGCCACGCCCCACATCCATGCACACGCCATTACCGCCAGAAAAACGAACAACGGACTCATTTCGAGGCGTCGGCCGACGATCCAGGGCGCGATGAAATTACTTTCGATCACGTTGATAACCGCGTACGCCACTGCCGGTGCAACGATGTCACCGAATGTAGTGAAAGTGATGGTGCCGGCGAGCAGCAGCAGCGCAATGAATACCAGTGGCCCGAGATACGGAATGAAACCGAGCACGGCGATCACGACGCCCCATAGGATCGGACTCGGCAATCCGATTGCCATCATCGCCAGCGTGGTCGCAATACCCACCCCTGCGTTGATCATCGCCTGCGTGCCGAGGTAGCGCGCGATATCACGCTGTGCGGCGCGAAAGCCGCCGAGTACGGCGACACGCGCGCGACGCGCCGGTATGGCTTCCACCGTGCGTGCCATCAACCACCGCTCGGAAGCCAGAAAAAAGAACAGCAAGATAATCGTGGCGACCGTAGATATGCTGATCCAGGCGGCTTGCTTGATCACTGCACCAGTCAGCGCGATGCCTTCGACGGCGATCTTGTCCTTGAGCGGATCGGAGGTCGGCGCCGCTGGCGCCGGGACAATTTCTGCCGCCGGTCGACCGCGTGTTGTTACCGCCGGCCTGAGCGCGACCTGCGGCGGCGCCATAAAAGGAATCGAGCCGCGTAATCGCTCATAAGAATCGATCAGTTGCTGAACCGACGTCGGAGCACGCGCGATCCAAGCGCTCGCTGGCGCCAGCAAGCGGCTGCCGAGCAAGCCCAACACGAACAGCAACCCGAAAACCACTATAGCCGCGCTTAGCGCGTCGTTTAATCCGCGATTGCGCAGCGCACGCGCCAGAGGTGCGAGCAAAAACGTCAGAACGATGGCGATCGCGACTGGCAGCACCACTTCGCGCGCGCGCTCCAACAAGAAAGTGAGCGCAACAAAAGCAATAACCTTGATGGCGAGCGGCGCGCGCAGGCGCTCGATCGTTGCCCCGGAAGTCGCTGCCATCGTATTGGCAGATTACAGCTTGGAGAGTGCTTGCGGAACCCGCCTATACGGTTTCGGTAATGCGCTCAGCACCGTCGCGCGCACGTTGGGTATAGCCTTCAAGCCGGTTGTAGAGCGTTTTCAGGCTGATGCCGAGAATTTCTGCCGCCTTTTTCTTTACATTGCCGCAGCGCGCCAGAGTTGCCATCGTCACTCGCTGCTCGATCTCATCGAGCGGGGTGCCGATCCTCACCGTGATCACGTTATCCTCACCCACGTTGAAGTTTGCCGCGTCTGGCGGTGAAATGTCATCGATCAAACTGTCAGCAAGAATGTGGGCGCGCTGCACATGGTTTTGAAGCTCGCGCACATTGCCCGGCCACGCATGCTGATAAAGCGCGTTGATTGCCGTGGCGCTAAAGCGTTTAGATGAATGCTCAGTCGCATTGAGTTCATCGAGAAACAGCTGAGCCAGCATCTCCAGATCGTTATCACGCTCGCGCAGGGGCGGTAGGTGAATAGGAAACACGTTTAACCGGTGATAAAGATCTTCCCGAAACTTGCCTTCGGCTACCGCATTTCCTGGCTGCTCGCTGGTCGCCGCAATGATGCGTACGTCGGTCGCGATTGGTTTTGTGGCGCCAACGCTGAGGTAAGTCCCGGTTTCAAGTACGCGCAGTAACTTAACCTGAAGCGCGAGCGACATTTCGGTAATTTCGTCGAGCAGGATGGTGCCGCCGGTCGCTCTCTCGAAAATTCCTTTTTGATGATGCTGCCCGTCCGCGGCCGTGCTGCCGCTACCAAACAGCTCACCCTCGATCGAAATCGGCGGAATCGCTCGGCAATTTAGAGCCAGAAACGGCGCGCGCCTGCGCCTGGATAAATCGTGAATCGTTCGCGCGGCGAGCTCTTTGCCGGTACCGCTTTCGCCGATTAAGAGCACCGTCGCAGATGTCGGCGATACGCGCGCGATTTTGTCGTACAGCACCTGCATCAACGCCGACGCTCCATGCAGGTGACCAAAGCGACCCGCCTTGCGCAGCTCGTCCCTGAGTTCGCCTATCTCATGTTTTAAATCGACTGTGCGGGGTTGCCGGCGCAACATATTTGCAAGGCGCTCAACCTCGATCGGCTTGGTCAGATAGTCAGTCGCTCCAACGCGCAGTGCTTCCACCGCACTGTCGACGGAAGCGTGGCCCGTGACCACGATAATCTCTGTTTCGCCTGGCCGCCCAAGGTCACTAACGAGATCCATTCCGTTACCGTCAGGTAGCTGCAGATCAGTCAAAAGGACGTCAGGCTGTCGCACGACCAACTGCGCGCGCGCCGCGCGGAGCGATTCGGCAGCAGCGACGGTGAAACCTTCCTGCTGAGCGATATGCGCTAAAAGCTCACGCGCATCGGCATCGTCGTCGACTATAAGGGCGTGCGGCATACGAGTCCGTGTCTTACTCTACTCGCGGCGTCTTCGGGCCCGCGAGGTCGCAGGCCCGAAATCACAAGCGGTTAGGTTGCGGGACGAACGGTGACCCCGTTTTGTACCTGCTTTACGCCTGGCACCGAAGCGGCGATCTGCGCGGCGCGCAGGCGCTCTGCTTCACTCACCGCAAAGCCCGACAACTGAACTACGCCTTTAAGCGTTTCGACACTGATGCGGGTGGCGGCGACAATTTTGTCCTCGACAAAGCGCGCTTTTACGCGTGTCGTTATGGTTGAATCGTCTACCACGTCGCCCACTGACCGCTGGCCGCTTGCCACGGAGCAACCCGAGCTGTAAACGGCCGCAAGCGCGACCATGGCAGCAACTATTACGTTCCTCATTTTTATCCCTCATTAGTTTGTGAACAAGCGCGCCCGAACCCTGACATTCGTGCGCACACGTGACTCATGCAACATGCGTGCCTGTAATTTATGCAAAACGCCGGGCCCGCAGCAATTCGCTCGAACGCGTCAGTCAGGCTGCCTGATGCAGCCACGGCACACGGTCTTGCACGAAGTCGAAACCGCTGTTCAGCGTCATCAAGACAGTAGCCATCCCTGATAAAAGGCGCGAGCAGCGCTCCTGCGTCGATCGCCGCCGCATCATGCTTCGAGCACTTCACCCGTGCGCTCGCGGCCGATGCAGTGCAAATGCGCGTCGATAATCGCCTTGGTTCGTCAACTCGCTTGAAGCAACCCGGGCACCTCCACCGCGGGTGCCAAGCGTTGTGCTGCCTCCGCCTCGATGACTGAGTCAGCTGCTCGTTTGCCGGCGATGAACGCATGATCGGAGTTGTAGTACTCCCATTCGCTGTAGCGGCCCGCCAGTGTGATACCGAACGAGGACAACCATTTGCGAATGAGCTCGACATTGGCATGGCGCGCGTGGTCGTACACCACATATGCACAAGGCATATCGACCTGGTTGGCAGCGAGGATGACGTCGTCATCGCGCAGCATTCCGACCCGCACGCAATCCTGGCGCGCCAGCTCGATTAGCTGCGCACCGTCAACCGGCAGCGGCTTCGAAGGCGCATACGTGATCTCGCATGTGAATCCGAATCCCCCCGGCGCGTTGCAATGAGGACTCGCGTTGCCCTGCACGAAGATGCGATGAAACACCGTGTCTTCGGGGTAGTAGATCCAATGTTTGTCGGTCAGATTTTCACGCGCGATGCCGAAATTCACGCAGCGCACGGACACGTAGCGCAGCGCGCGCGCAGCCACACGAATCTCAGCCGGCGCCTCGTCACCGCACGCGCTAATCAACGCCGGCAGCGGCATCGTGCTGATCAGCGAGTCGTAACGAACCTTGCGGCCGTCTGACAGTATTGCCACGCGCCGCTTGGGTAAAACACTCGTCACCGACGTGTTCAACATCAACGTGCCGGCAAGATGCGGTAAAAACCCATCCATCAGAGCCTGAAATCCGCCTCGCAGCGGATATCCAAAGCGCGCGTTGGGGCCCATTGGCGCCGGCGTTGGCTCCAGCGCCCCTTCGATCATCTGCTCGAGGTCGGGCAACGGGACGCGACCACCAAGCCAGGAAGTCTCCATCGTTTCGAGCGGAACCGCCCACAGCTTGCGGTTATATGGAATCGCAAAGTGCTTGGCGATCCCGCCGCCCCAAACTTTGTGAATAAACTCTAGGAAGTTCGCCGGTGCCACGGTGCCAACCGGTTTGCGCGCATCGTCCCCTTTAGCATCCTTCCTGTCATTCGATGGGCCAAAGCGTGCCTCGATTGCGCCCATGATGCATTCCTTCATTACCTTCGGCGGCAGACCATAAAGCGACCCCTGAAACGGATAACGCGTGTAAACGTCTTTGCTGAAAATCCAGGCCTCGCGATTCTGCCAATGCACGTTATCGCCAAGCAGTGTCTGGTACAACGACAGCACGTACGGATCGTTCGAGAACATGATGTGCCCAGCATGATCGAACGTGAATCCATTGTCGACGATCGATCGGCACCATCCACCAACGGTTGCTTCGCGTTCGACTAGCAGCGAGCCGGCGCCGAGGTGGTACGCGGCAGCCAGTCCGGTTGGACCTGCACCCACGATTAAGGTCCGTACAGAAGTTTCGAGCTTTGCGCGGTCCACCGGCGTCACATGCGCTGCGTCTGCGAAAGCGGGGGTTCGCACCAGCGCCGAACCGATGTCGATGCCCGCGTCGTTCGCCCCGTTCGATCGCTGTGAAAGGGCGTCGATCTCACTGCGAATCGCACGAGCAGTGCGCTGCCACGTCAGCGCGGCAACGTGCTGCTGCATACGGTCGATTCGAAGTAGGCGTTGTTCCTCACTTTCCGACAGCGCCGCCTTGCACGCCGCAATGAATTCGGACGGAGTCGCGGCAATCGCCACCGAGTCTCCGTACAGGCTCACGACGTCATGAATCGGTGCACTGACGATCGGTTTCTCGGCCGCCATGTATTCGAGGGTTTTCGTCGGGCTGATGAATCGCGTTGACGCATTGCGCGCAAACGGCAGCAGGCATACCTCCCACTGCGCCACCAAGTGCGGTAGCAGCTCATAAGGCTGTTGCCCGAGCCAATGGATATTGGCTCGCTTCGGCAGCAGTTGCGAGTCTATTTTCACCACAGGGCCCACGATGACGACATTCCACGTCGGTTCGGCATCGGCAACTGCCGCAATCAATTCCAGGTCGAAGCGCTCGTCGACCACACCGAAGAAGCCGAGTCGCGGGCGGCCGATCGCCGCCTGTAGCTGATCGGCATTTTCCTGCCGCTCGCGCCGCTGTTTACTTTGCAAGTTGCCCGGTGAATAGTGTTCAGCGTCGACGGCGCTCGGAAAGCAGCGCACGTTGCCGTGCAACGCGCGCTTGACTTCGTACAAACTTGGCCCGCCAGTGAGCACGAGCTGTGCGCGTTTCATCAGCGCCGTTTCACGCTGCACCATTTGACGTGGCGCATCCTTAAAGGCCGATAATTCGTCCATACAATCGTAAATGACCGCCTGCGGAGCGAGTTCCGCAAGCAGCGGCAACGCCATCGGGGTGTAGAACCACACCAGGTAATCGGTAATCGAAAAGTCCCGCAAGTACTCGGCGAGCAATGGCTTTAGTTCAGGCAACTGATCGTCATGAAAACCCGTGGCCTGCGCTGTCGTATGTGGCCGCAACACCTCGACGTTCGAACACGGCGCAAACCGTTCAAGGAACGGAGTCAACTTGCCACGCACCGGCTCTTCAAAAAACAGGATCCGGTAATGCTGCGCGAGCCGTGAAAGCAAATGTTGCGGGCGCTGATATACAAAATCCCAGCGCAAATGCGAGAAGACGATCAGTGTTTGCATGGATGCTTTCTTATTGGTAAGTGAAGCTGAAAAACGGCGTTGCCAGCGTCTTAATGCTCGCGCGTACGAAAAATTCAGAAGCCGGCTACGCGGATTCGCGGACGACCTGTTCGAATCGATCGGAACATCCCACAGCCCACTGTTGTGCCAGTGCGCCGGCGCTTCCCAGTCGCATCGATCAACAATCGGGTAGAGGCAAAACCCCTCAACCGGTACTCCGCGCCGGCGCGCACGCAGCACTTCGGCTGCCATCTCGTCAAACCATTGCGCACGCCCGCAACCGACGTGGCTGGTTTCAGTGACCGCTATCGGACAGTGGAATCGCTCGTGCGCACTCGCCAACAACGACGACAGCGGCGCACGGCGCGAATCCCGCAAATGCCACTGCAGCCGGTGCCCGGTTCCAACCTCCCATTGACTGCTGTGATAATGGTTGACGCCGACGATGTCGAGTGCGGCAATTTTCCCGCCAAGCTCCGGGTCCATACGGCCGGTAATCATGTCCCATGATTGCCATTGGTATTCCTGCACCAGCGCAGCCTCCCTTGCAAGCTCGGGAGAATCATCGGGCGCGATGACATGCACGAGGGGATCAACGATCATCATGCAGGCGCGCGGCTCGACGCGCCGAATAGCCTCGGTCGCGGCCAGACTGGCTCGCACCAGGCGTCGCTTGATCTGGTACCCAAGCGACTGCGCAGCAGGATCCCCACAGTGAGGGAACATAAGACCCGTCTCTGCGACGGCGTAAGACAAAAAATTGATTTCGTTAATAGGTGTGTAAATCGGCGCGGGACCCGAATCGCCGCTTAACCGCTTGATTTCGCGTGCGACTGCCTCTGCAAAACGCGCGAACCGTTCAACGAAGCCTTCGTCAAGATAATCGACGTCCGCCGGTACTCCATAGTGCGACAGAGTCCACAGGATTTGCGTACCGCTTCGTTGCGCGGCGTCGATCAAACGGTGCAGGCGAGTAAAATCGAAACCGTTCGCGGTTTCCGTCAACCGCCACCCAAGCGACTCTCGCACGACGCGTATGCCGACTCTGCGAAGAAATTCGTAATCGTGATCGGCTTGATCGATATGCCCCGTTGCTGCACCGGGGTCGAGCGGCTGCCCCGAGCCGTTTACGTGATCCGCGCCCTCGAATCCGCCAATCCAGAACGATTCGAATAACTCGTTACTGTCCTCCGCATGATCCTTGCGAGCCGCATAGGCGTTCGCAGCCCGCATAAATTTGTGTACATCCTGAGAAGTAGGGCCTAGCAAATCGCAAGCGTAGGTGACGTTGCGCTGGTGAGCAAAGCAAGGTTCGTACCGCAGCTAATGAGCAGCGATTTCACGTGACGGCGCGCACGGCTAACCGCAATGCTGCTGTCGCGCGCTGTAGAAAATGCACACAGGCAGCTTCGCCACTCGCATTGACATTATTTTTCACGGCATGACACTTGCTTTGCCGTAGTCGGCAACGGGGACTCGTTGATCAGTGCTGAGGGGCGAAAAAAACGTATGACCGGGCGAGTCACACTCCTCACTCGCAGGTGCGCTTTTCATCCCAATTGCGGATTGTTAGCCAACGGATAGATAGTTAGCCATTAAAGGCTGCAGAAGGTCATTGTTCTCAATGAATGCACCGGTAATTCGACACGAGCAACGCCAGCACCAAACATTAACGCCACGGTTGCAGCAAGCGGTGCGTCTGCTGCAGCTCTCGTCGCTCGATTTCGCGCTAGAGGTCAACCAGGCGATGGGCAGTAACCCGTTTCTGGAATGCGATGAAGCGGTAGGAGATCCCGGCGTTGCAGTGCCGGCGGCGGGAGCCGAGGAATCCTCCGCGCTCGAGGCGCCGATAGTCGCTACCAGTGCCGACGGTGCGGCGGACGCGCCGGTGGATACGGCGTGGGAAGGCGATGGCTGGGCGCAGTACGGAACAAATCAACGTAACGGTGGCGGCGATCGCGATTTCGATTTCTCCGACATCACACCGGCCGATCAATCCCTGCGCGATCATTTACTCGCGCAATCAAAGTGCCTCACATCGTCCACGCGTGATCGCACTTTGATAACCA
>Ga0136638_10000289_pt1 | contig 11008 bp, 8 predicted proteins | sample AntDrymUQ8582206_2_FD_104671 | JGI IMG/M metagenome (GOLD analysis project Ga0136638, IMG submission 104671) | Polar desert sand microbial communities from Dry Valleys, Antarctica - metaG UQ858 (22.06) | ecosystem: Environmental > Terrestrial > Soil > Desert | place: Antarctica: Dry Valley...
GATGTCGGTCTTCCAGTTCTCAGCGAGCCCCGGTAGCCAGTCCTTGGGTGGGACGGGTCGGCCTGGTTGCGAGGTTGGTGTCGAATGCGGTGCGGTCGCATCGTCTGCCGTCATCGCTGCCCTCTTCCGTAAGCTGCTGAGCTGGCCCTGGCTCAGGGCCACTTGCCGCAGCCGCCCCGTCACATCCGACGGGACTGCTTGTTGCGCTGGCGAATGTCCGTGTGGTCATCCCCCGTGCCACGGTTATAGCGTTCTAGATCACACGCTGTCAATGAACCCAAGTGCCGGGCGCACGGTCAGCGGGTCGGCTACCCGTCGGCCTCCGCGTATCGCTCGTGCAGCCGCGTCCGGAGCTCCTCAGGGGTGTGGGCGCGGCGCTGACGACGCTCCTGCCGTGCGATCGCGGCGCCGGTCGCCGCCACACCGACCACGCCGGCCAGCCCGAGCCATTTCCACCATGCGCGCATACGGTGACCCTATGGCGCAGACACGGGGGCCGTCGGGCTCGACCGGGCGGTGGCGCTGACCCACACCGGCGACCTGTGGCTGTTCCGCGGTCGCTCAGGTCCCGACCGGGCGACGCATTGCTGGAGGACGCGATCCTTCAGATTGCCGAGATGCAGGATCCGGCGACTCTCGGCTTTCTTCACGCACTTGCGCGAGACACCCATGGCTCGTGCCGAATGCAGCTACGAACCAACAGTCGAGCTGGCATCCTTTGAGATCGCCTGGCCTACTGCGTCGCCTCATGGTCGTCCTCGACGCCCCGCCGCTAGCGACATCGCCACTGGCGTTGCCTTCCTTGCGTTGCCTTCCTGGCGCGCCCTTTACGGCCCCTGAACAAGCATCCTCGTCGACGTCATCGGGGTCCCGTACAGGCCGAGCAATTTGCAGCGCCGGTCCGAAAGCTTCACTGCCGCCGACACCGCGGCAGCGTGTCGCATCAGAAGCACCTAACACCGCCTCTGACCTGCACGAACGGGCCTGAGCCGTGAACCACCTCAGTCGAGGTAGTCGCGGAGCACTTGCGAGCGCGACGGATGGCGAAGCTTGCTCATCGTCTTGGACTCGATCTGACGGATCCGCTCACGCGTGACGCCGTAGACCTTGCCGATCTCATCCAACGTCTTGGGCTGCCCGTCGGTGAGGCCGAAGCGCATCGACACGACACCTGCCTCCCGCTCGGACAGGGTGTCCAGGACAGCATGCAGCTGTTCCTGCAACAACGTGAACGAAACGGCGTCGGCCGGGACGATCGCCTCGGAGTCCTCGATCAGGTCGCCGAACTCGGAGTCGCCGTCCTCGCCCAGAGGCGTGTGCAGGCTGATGGGCTCGCGGCCGTACTTCTGGACCTCGACGACCTTCTCAGGTGTCATGTCGAGCTCGATCGCGAGCTCCTCCGGAGTTGGCTCGCGGCCAAGGTCCTGCAGCATCTGGCGTTGGACGCGGGCCAGCTTGTTGATGACCTCGACCATGTGCACCGGGATGCGGATAGTGCGCGCCTGGTCGGCCATGGCCCGGGTGATGGCCTGGCGGATCCACCAGGTGGCGTACGTCGAGAACTTGAAGCCCTTGGTGTAGTCGAACTTCTCCACCGCACGGATCAGCCCGAGGTTGCCCTCCTGGATCAGGTCCAGGAACAACATGCCGCGACCGGTGTAGCGCTTGGCGAGCGAGACCACCAGCCGGAGGTTGGCCTCGAGCAGGTGGTTCTTGGCCCGTCGCCCGTCCTCGACGATCCAGGCGAGCTCCTCGCTCACCTTCGGTGTGATCTTGCCGCCCGACCCCAGGCGCTCCTCGCTGAACAGGCCGGCCTCGATGCGCTTGGCGAGCTCGACCTCCTGCCCGGCATTGAGCAAGGAGACCTTGCCTATCTGCTTCAGGTAGTCCTTGACCGGGTCGGCGGTCGCGCCTGCGACCATGACCTGCTGCTCGGGTTCGTCGGTCTGGTCAGCCGCAGACAGCGTGAAGCCGGACTTCTCGTCCTCTTTGAGCGTCGGGTCGGTGGCAAGGTCCTTCTCGAACTCGGTGTCGGCGATGTCGGGAAGAACCTTCTTCCCGTTGGCATCGACGGCGACCGTGTCGACGGCGCCGACAGCGGTCGGAGCGGCCTTGGTCGCGGCAGCCTTCTTGGCCGCTGACCTGGGGGCCGATTTCTTGCCGGCGGCCTTCTTGGCCGCTGGTGCCTTCACAGATGATCGCGAATTCGCTGCTGCGAGAACCGTCTTCCTCGCTGCTCTGTCAGGCGTTGAAACCACGGTGGCGACTCCCCTTTGGCCCGCGAGTTTCTACCGCGCGAACCTCTCGATTATTGAACAAGGGCGCGGCAAACCCCCCTGAGGTCAACCGCAGCTTCGACAAGTGTGCCACGGTGGCCAAGCGCCGAAGCACCTCACCCCCTCGAACGTCGAGGTACGGTCCGATCAGGCGGACTTGACCGCGAGCACAGGACAGGGCGCATCGAGCAGCACCCGCTGGGCGTTGCTACCGAGGATCAGCTTGCCCACGGGGGTGCGCCGGCGAAGGCCGATCACGATGAACTCGGCGTTGAGCTCGGTCGCGACCTTGATCAGGTCGTCGGCCGGGTCCATCCCTCGGACGAGCTGGCGGATCTCGTGCTCGATCCCGTAGTCCTTGAGCTGGTCGCGGACGTCTTGGAGCTGTTGCTCGGTCTCCAACGCGTCCTCGCGGTCGAAGTCGCGGCCACCGCGGTGGGAGTTGACCACGACGAGACGCGCACTCCGCAGCTTCGCTTCCTCTGCGGCCCTGATCAGGGCAGCGCGCCCCTCAGGCTTTGGCACGTAGCCGACGACGATGGTTCCCATGGCTGGAGTCCTCCCCTTGATTCGGCCGCAGCGGTTGGCGGCTCGTCTCGCCCTGAGGCTATCGGATCGCGACCCTACGGCCTTCATCGACGCCTGCCCGACATCGAGCACTCGCCTCGCCTGTGGACGCCCGTCGACGGCGCCGCCACGGATTCATCCTGAGTACGTGAGCATCGTCCGCCCCGAGGTCCCCGGCGTCGCGTCGGCAGCAGCCGACGCATTCGCCCGCTCGCGGATTCTTGCCTTGCGCGCCACGCGCGCTGAGGCCGCCTGGTCAGCCCGCCTCAGCGTCGTACGGTGCAGCGACATCAACACCGCGTGCGGCGCCGCGGAGGACGCAACGTGGTGGGACCTGCGCAAGGACGAGCACCTGCACCACGATCACGGCATCAGTCTCGACGTGGCACTCGCGCTGCTGGCGGCCCAGACCCGCGAGGCTGTCGTCGGCGTCTGGGCGCGGCACGGCCGGCCTGAGCCGGCCCAGAGCGACATCGAGTGGCTCGTGGCTCTCGGCCATGCCGCGGCGTTCACCGGCGGCGCCCCGCCTCCGCTGCTCGTCATCACCCGGTGGGGGTGGCGACTCCTGCCCCAGGGGACGAGTCGAGCCTGGCAGCGGCTACGCCACCGGGCCTGACCTCACGACCACGTGTGCACCGGTTCGTTGGTGTGCATGTGTGCCTCGTAGTCGCGGGTCACCTGACGCAGTGCCTCGAACCTGTCCCGGGCTCCGGCGTCGTAGGCAGCGCGGTAAGAGTCGATCATCCACACCGCGCCGTTGCGTCCGGTGACACACCGTTGCTCGATGATGCCGAGCAGCCGGTCCCGTTCGCCCGGCTCGACACCATGCGCATCAAGCCCGCGGTAAGCCAGGGGCAGCAGCCGCCTTAGCACCAGCTCCGAGGCAGGCACCCCGCCGAGACCCGGCCAGTACACCTGGGCCTCGATGCCGTGCTGGGCTCCCATGTGGAAGTTCTCCTCCGCAGCGCTGAACGACATCTGCGTCCAGACCGGGCGGTCTGCGTCGACGAGGGCGCGCGTGAGACCGAAGTAGAAGGCAGCGTTGGCCATCGTGTCGACAACTGTCGGGCCTGCCGCCAACACGCGGTTCTCGACCCGCAGGTGCGGTTTTCCCTCGACGACGTCGTAGATCGGCCTGTTCCAGCGGTAGATCGTCCCATTGTGCAGGCGCAGCTCCCCGAGCTTTGGTGTCTGTCCCGCCTCGAACACCACGTCCGGGTCCTCGTCGTCCAAGATGGGCAGCAGCGCCGGGAAGTAGCGGACGTTCTCCTCGAAGAGGTCGAAGATCGAGGTGATCCACCGCTCACCGAACCACACCCGCGGCCGCACGCCTTGGGCCTTGAGCTCCTCGCCGCGGGTGTCGGTGGCCTGCTCGAACAACGCGATCCGGGTCTCGTGCCACAGCTGCTTGCCGAGCAGGAACGGCGAGTTGGCTCCGAGGGCGAGCTGCACGCCGGCGATGGCCTGCGAGGCGTTCCAGTAGTCAGCGAACTCGTCGGGTCCGACCTGCAGGTGCAGCTGCGTGCTGGTGCAGGCGGCTTCGGGGACGATCGTGTCGGCCGTGGTGTGCAGCCGGTCGACGCCGTCGATGCTGATGGAGATGTCCTCACCGCGAGCAGCGAGGATCTGTTCGGACAACAAGGCGTAACGCGGGTTGCTCGACAGGCTGCTCGCCGCCATGTGTCCCGGTCTGAGCGTGGGAAGGATGCCGATCATGAGCATGTGTGCGCCCACGGTGGCGGCCTTGGAGCAGGCTTCGTTGAGGTCGGCGCGGATCGAGCTCTCGAAGGAGGTCAAGCCGTTGTCCTGCAGGCGTCGAGGTGGCACGTTGATCTCGATGTTGAACTGACCGAGCTCGGTCTGGAAGTCCTCGTCGGCGATCGCCTCAAGGGCCTCGGCGTTCTTCAGGGCCGGATCGCCGTTCTCATCTATCAGGTTGAACTCGATCTCGATGCCCGTCATCGGTCGGTCGACCTCGAACGCTTCCGCGCTGAGCATCCTGGCGAAGACGTCCAGGCAGGCGCGGACCTTCGTACGGTAGTTGGTCCTGTCCTCGCGGGTGAAGACGTGGTGGTCGACCTCTTGGCCCATCGGCACTCCTGAGGTTCGTCGGTGCACGCGCGGGACGCGCCTTGCGGACAGCCTACGTAAGCCCGGGCACCGTGCGCAGTACCGCCTCCACGTCCATGCCCTCCCACGCCTCCGGCGACAAGCCCTCGTCGAGCGCCTTGTGCAGCAGACCGGCCATCGAGTAGTCCGGATCGGCCAGCAGCGCACGCTCGATGGCACATCGTGCCTCGGCGCCGTGACCACTGAGCCACGCCGCGAATCCTGCAAGACACAGCATGGCCGGCTCGAACGGTGGGACCGCACGCTGCGCAACGTGACGCCACAGCTCGAGCTGCGCGGATGCGTTGCGTTGCCCGATCCGAGCCCACAGGACATCGCGGACCACGATCAAGGATCCCCAGACGGAGAGCGTCGCGACGTCCTCGTCGCCCAACGGCCACCGGCGGCTCGACGCGGCGTCGTCGACGATCGCCAGCACCCGGTCCAGACCCGGCTGCAGGAACTCCGCCGACCTCCCCCGGCCAGGACCACCGCCGCCGCTCGTCGCCATGGTCTGGAGGACCCGCTGCGTCAGGACCGCCACCCGCTCGGCCGCCTCCCCGTCGATCGGGTCGTACCTGCGCGCGACCGCTTCGCGGTCCGGAAGCACCTCCACCCCCCTGAACACCGCCTCTGCCAGCAGCATGTTGCTTCGCGCGTCGTACGGAGTCCCGTCGGTCGGACAGCAGTGGTCGTCCGGGCAGAGGTAGGACCAGTACCTCCTGCCGTCACAGCGAACGGCGTCGAGAAGCTCGAGGCCGGCGAGGTCGATCTGCTCGATGGTGGCCTCGACGACGGCATCTGCGTCGGTGGGGTGCTCGGCGAACGCGACCAAGAGGACACCGTCGGGACGTTGCCTACGGAGATGCTCGGTGACCTCGCGTGCGACGGCGGTGGCGTGCTCGACCGGAGGCAGGTCGAGACGCAGGCGAAGTCCCAGCCGATGCCGGGGACCGTGGACAGCGATCGCCACGAGGGAGTGTTGGGGGTGGAAGCCCAGGAGCGCCGGGACGACGGCGATGAGCTCATCGGTGGCACGGGCCCGCAGGACCATCGGTTCGGTGGGACTCGCCGGGTCGGGTGCGAAGGAGGAAGACATGTCCATCAGCGTGGGTCGCCCGGCACGAACCGTGCCGACGACCGGGCGGCCTGTGGAAAGGTGCGGCGGGGCGAGCCCCGCACATCCTCCCCAGGCCGCTTCTGCTCCACAGCCGGTGGTCACCGACACAATGGGCACATGCGTCGCGAAGCATCGGTCATGCATTTGGACCTCGACGCCTTCTTCGCCTCGGTCGAGCAGCGTGACAAGCCCTCACTCCGCGGCAAACCCGTCGTCGTAGGTGGCATCGGTCATCGGGGGGTGGTAGCGACCGCGTCGTACGAAGCGAGGGTGTTCGGCGTGCGCTCGGCGATGCGGACGGTGGAGGCGCGGGCACGGTGTCCGCACGCGGCGTTCCTGTCCGGGCGGTTCGAGGCCTACCGGGAGAGCAGCAAGCTGGTGATGGGCCGGCTTCGCGAGGTCTCGCCGCTGGTCGAACCGCTCTCGTTCGACGAGGCGTTCGTCGACCTTGCCGCCGGGGACCAGCAGCGAGACCTGAGTGTGGCAGGGGTGACGGCACTGGCACAGCAGGTCCGCGCCGACATCGCCGAGATGACCGGTGGGCTGACCGCGTCGGTCGGCATCGCCTCCTCGAAGCTGATGGCGAAGATCGCCAGCGAGCTGGACAAGCCCGACGGGCTCTTCGTGGTGGCACCGGGCAGCGAGCTCGAAGTCCTCTCCCCCATGCAGGTCACCGCCATCCCCGGGGTCGGTCCGGCAACGGCCGAACGCCTGCGCCGCATCGGTGTGCTGACGGTCGAGGCCATGCAGCAGGTCGAGCTCGACGACCTGGTACGCGTCGTCGGCTCGGCACACGGTCAGTCCTTGCACCAGCTGTGCCGGGCCATCGACCGTCGCGAGGTCGTCGCAGAGCGGGAGACGAAGTCGGTGAGCGTCGAGGACACCTTCGAGACCGACATCACCGACCCTGCGGTCCTTGCCGCCATCGTCGGCACGATGAGCTCACGCGTCGCCGCGCGCCTTACCGGGGCCGGGTTGTCCGGCCGGACGGTGACGCTCAAGATCCGCCACCACGACTTCGAGACGCACACCCGTTCCTCGACGCTGGCAGGCCCGACCGACGACCGCCGGGTGCTGGCGCGTACGGCTCGTGGGCTGCTGGCCGAGATCGACACCTCGGCCGGGATCCGGCTGATCGGTGTGGGCGTCTCCGGCCTGGCCGACTGGGTCCAGGACGACCTCTTCACCGACCTCGAGGACCTCGACGCAGGCGTCGGCACTCAGGATAGCGAGCCGACGCCGGAACTTGCGGCCGAGGTGAGACCGCGCGTGCCCGATCCGACCGAGGCACCTTCTGGACGGTCACCTGCGCGTACCTGGTCGCCGGGCATGGATGTCGAGCACGCCGAGCACGGGCCCGGCTGGGTGTGGGGGTCGGGTCTGGGACGTGTGACGGTACGGTTCGAAACCCGCCGTACCCCACCCGGCCCGGTGCGCACCTTCAGCAGCGACGACGCGGCCCTGCGGCCGCGCTCGGTCCTGCGTGACCCGCCCGTTACCGTCGAGCCCATGAGCCCATCGGACCAAGCACCGCCGAATCCTCCCGTTGCCGCGATCCGACCCGTGGTGCGCAGCCACCACGGCGATGACTTCGTCGACGACTACGAGTGGCTGCGGGACAAGGAGGACCCGGAGACCGTCGCGTACCTGACGGCCGAGAACGCCTACGCCGAGGCCCAGACCTCCCACCTCGCACCACTGCGCGAGACCATCTTCGGTGAGATCAAGGCACGGACGATGGAGACCGACCTGTCGGTCCCGTCGCGTCGCGGCGACTGGTGGTACTACTCGCGCACCGTCGAGGGCAAGGAGTACGCCCTGCACTGTCGCTGTCCCATCGACGACGCCGACGACTGGACTCCGCCCGAGCTCGACCCGGGCGCGCAGGTGCCGGGTGAGCAGGTACTCCTCGACGGCAACGTCGAGGCGGCCGGTGCGAAGTTCTTCTCGCTCGGCGCGTTCAGCATCACCGTCGACGGCAACCTGCTCGCCTTCGCCGTCGACAAGAGTGGCGACGAGCGATTCACGTTGCGGGTCAAGGACCTCGACACCGGCGACCTGCTCCCCGACGTTATCGACAACGTCTACTACGGCGCGACCTGGTCGCTGGAGGGCACGCACCTCTTCTACACGACCGTCGACGAGGCATGGCGTCCGGACCGGGTGTGGCGTCACGCCCTCGGGACGAGCGCCGCAGATGATGTCGTGGTCCACCACGAGACCGACGAGCGCTTCTTCACCGGCATCGGGACCACGCGCAGCGACCGGTATCTCATGATCGCCTCGGGTTCGAAGATCACCACCGAGGTACGCGTGCTGCCCGCCGAGGACCCGCAGGGTGAGTTCCGCGTCGTCGCCGAGCGACGTACCGGCATCGAGTACTCCGTCGACCACGCGGTGATCGGTGGCGTCGATGCGTTCCTGGTGCTGCACAACGACGGGGCCGAGAACTTCGCCCTCGCCACTGCGCCGGTCGACGACCCTGGCCCACACAACTGGCAGACGATCATCGAGCACCGGCACGACACCCGGCTCGACGACGTCGACGTGTTCGCCGGTCAGATCGTCGTGAGCCTGCGTCGCGACGCCCTCGCCCGGCTGCGGGTCATCCCGGTCACCGACACCGGGCTCGGAGACCCCCACGAGATAGCGTTCTCCGAGGAGCTGTTCACCAGCGCTCTGGGCGGCAACCCCGAGTGGGATCAACCGGTGCTTCGCCTGGGCTACGGCTCGTTCGTGACGCCATCGACGGTCTACGACTATGTCGTGGCGACCGGGGAGCTGCTGCAGCGCAAGCAGCAGATTGTGCTCGGAGACTTCGACCCAGCAGCGTACGAGCAGCACCGCGCGTGGGCCACAGCCGACGACGGCACGCGCGTGCCGATCTCCATCGTGTGCGCCAAGGACACGCCGCGCGACGGCTCGGCACCGGCGCTGCTGTACGGCTACGGGTCGTACGAGCACAGCATCGACCCCGGCTTCTCGGTGTCGCGCCTGTCGCTGCTCGACCGGGGCATGGTGTTCGCCGTCGCGCACGTCCGCGGCGGCGGGGAGATGGGTCGTGCGTGGTATGAGAACGGCAAGACCCTCACCAAGCGCAACACGTTCACCGATTTCATCGCCTGCGCACGTCACCTGGCCCAGGAAGGGTGGACGTCTGCCAACCGCCTCGTCGCCGAGGGCGGCAGTGCCGGCGGGTTGCTGATGGGGGTGGTCGCCAACACCGCGCCGGAGGCGTTCGCCGGCATCGTGGCCAACGTCCCGTTCGTCGACGCGCTCACCTCGATCCTCGATCCGTCGTTGCCGTTGACGGTGATCGAGTGGGACGAGTGGGGCGACCCGTTGCACGACCGCGAGGTCTACGCCTACATGAAGTCCTACACACCGTACGAGAACGTCTCGACCCAGCAGTATCCGCCGGTCCTGGCGATCACCAGCCTCAACGACACCCGTGTGCTGTACGTCGAGCCGGCGAAGTGGGTCGCGCGACTGCGCGCCACCGCAGCCGGTGACGCACAGGTGCTGCTCAAGACCGAGATGGAAGCCGGCCACGGAGGCGTCAGCGGCCGGTACGCCGGGTGGAAGGAACGCGCCTACGAGCTCGCCTGGATCCTCGCCACCTCCGGCGCGCTCGGAGACGCCTCAGCGCCTCCCGCAGGCGCAGCCGTACCCCGCTGACGCCCGCACCTTGATAAGAAACCGCTGAGAGCGGCAACTTCTCGAACTCCTCGACCGTCACAGCAGTAACGAGGTACCGCAGCAACGAATGCACAGTGACGGCACGGAATCGCCGCGGCCCGCGCAGCGTTGTAGAAGACAACGGTGCTGGGGGCCGGGTGATCGGAATCAGAGGAGTTGATGGATGTGGCTACCGCAACGCGACAGCGCAGTGCCACCGGAACACGAGAACGCGCCGAGGGGCGCGACAGCGTCGGGATGTACCTCGACGAGATCTCGCGTACCCCCCTGCTCGATGCTGAGCGCGAGGTTGCACTCAGCAAGAGCATCGAGGCCGGCCTGTTCGCGGCACAGCTGCTCGCCGAGGGCCGCGTCGGGCGTCGCAAGGGCGGCGCCCCCAAGAGTGCGTCCGAGGAAGAGCTGCAGTGGATGGTCGACGAAGGCGACCGCGCCATCCAAGAGTTCATCACCGCAAACCTTCGACTCGTCGTCTCCATCGCCCGCAAGTACGGACGCGCACAGATGCCCCTGCTGGACCTGGTCCAGGAGGGCAACACCGGCCTGATCCGCGCGGTCGAGAAGTTCGACTACCTCAAAGGCTTCAAGTTCTCCACCTACGCCACGTGGTGGGTACGCCAGGCAATCACCCGCGGCATCGCCCAGCAGGCGCGTGTCGTACGCCTGCCCGTGCACGTCGTCGAAGAGCTCAACCAAGTCGGCGCGGCACGACGCAACCTGGAGCGTCAGCTCGGGTACGACCCCGACCCGTCCGAGATCGCCGAGGAACTCGGCATGAGCGTCGAACGCGTCGTCGACCTGCTCGCCTGGGGCCGCGACCACGTGAGCCTGGACACCCCGGTCGATGAGGACGGAGACACCTCGCTGGGCGATCTCGTCGCCAGGGAGACCCTGCCCGGACCAGACCTGACCGTGCTCGACACCGAGTCACGCGACCGCCTGTCCGGTCTCGTGGACCATCTCGGCGAGCGGGAGGCCGACATCATCCGGGCGCGCTACGGCCTCCTGGACGGTCGCCAGCACAAGCTCGCCGACATCGGCAAGCGGCACGGCATCTCGGCCGAGCGCGTACGCCAGCTCGAGCGCGAGGCGCTGGCGCGACTGCGCCAGATCGCCGATCCGGACCTGGCCGCCTGACCGCCTGACCGCCTGACCGCCTGACTGCTGCTCAACCAGCGCGGGCTCGTAGCTCGGCCCACAGCTCGTCGACACGCTCGGCGAGATCGGTACGCGGACCGGC
>Ga0136638_10000291_pt1 | contig 11002 bp, 7 predicted proteins | sample AntDrymUQ8582206_2_FD_104671 | JGI IMG/M metagenome (GOLD analysis project Ga0136638, IMG submission 104671) | Polar desert sand microbial communities from Dry Valleys, Antarctica - metaG UQ858 (22.06) | ecosystem: Environmental > Terrestrial > Soil > Desert | place: Antarctica: Dry Valley...
GCCGTACGGTCACCAGCCCGGGCCCACCGCCGTCCGTCGCCGGGGCCAGCACGGGCACCGGGTCGGCCAGCACGGTGCGAGCCCGGTCGAAGAAGCGGGCGGAGCTCCAGTCCCGCGGGATGTGCCGCATGACCAGCACGAACTCGTCGCCGGACAGCCGGGCGGCGGTGTCGTGCGAGCGGACCAGCCCGGTGAGCCGCTGGGCCGCCGTCTGCAGCACCGTGTCACCCGCAGCGTGGCCCCAGGTGTCGTTGACCGCCTTGAAGCCGTCCAGGTCGACGAAGACGACCGCGACCTGCTCACCGGGTCGGCAGTCGCCCAGCGCCGCGTCCAGCGCGATCCGCAGCGCCGTGCGGTTCGGCAGGCCGGTCAGCGCGTCGTGGTGGGCCGCGTGCACCGCGGTCGCCCGGTCCTGCGAGATGTCGCGCAGCTGCCGCTCGTCGGCCGAGGCGTCCCGGAACAGGACCACCACCTGGTCGTCGGCGCACAGGGCGAGCGTGAGGTCCTCGGAGCGCGCCCACGCGCCGTGCTCGTCCTCGTGGTGGATGCGGACCGACTGCGGCCGGCCGGTGCTGACGGCCTCGACCAGCCGTTCCCACAGCCCGTACGGCGCGGCCTCGGGCACCAGCGCCCGCAGGTCGGCGCCGACCAGGTCGTCGGCGGGCACGCCCAGGCGGTCCGCCGCCGCGGCGTTGGCCAGCAGTGCCGGCGCCGCCACCACCTCGCCCAGCCCGTCCGGCCCGGGCCGCTCCAGGTCGCGCTGCACCTGGTGGACCAGGAAGGCGTCGACCATCGCGTCGATGGCGGTCTGCAGCACCACGCGCACCCGGGCGGTGTCCTCGTAGGCCTCGGCGAGCAGCTGCTCGCGACGGGTCTGCTCGGTGACGTCGCGCCAGCTGCAGAGCAGCCGGTCGCCGGGCAGCAGCACCTGCGAGGAGTCGAGCACCGCCGCGAGGCGGGTGTGCACCAGGTCCATCGTGAGCCGCTGCGGACGGCCGTCGCCCGCGGCCTGCACAGCGGCCCAGAGCCCGAGCGCCACCGCGTCCGGCAGCACGTCGCACAGCTCCTGGCCGACCAGCTCGGCCGGGGCGTGGCCGACGGCCCGGCTGCAGGCGGCGTTGACCGTCTCGAGGACCGCCCGGCACACCCGGCCGTCGGCGTCGCGCTCCAGCCGGCAGATCATGAACCCGTCCGGGGAGGCGTCCAGCGCCTCGACCAGCTGCGCGCGGGCCAGCTCGGACTCGCGGCGTCCGTCGGCCAGCTGCTCCTGCAGCCGGACCTGGGCGGTGACGTCGCGGGCCAGGGTGACGACCTCGACCACCTGCCCGGAGCGGCGCACGGGGGACAGGTGGCTCTCCATCCAGCGGACCGTGCCGTCGGCCTGCGGGACGCGGAAGCGGACCGTCGCTGCCTGCTCCCGACCGCTGAAGACGCTGTCCGTGGCCGCCGCGACGACGGCCAGGTCGTCCTGGTGCACGACCTCGGCGCGGGCGGCTCCCTGGACCTGCTCGGCACTGAGGCCGAACACCCGTCCGGTCGACGGGGAGGTCCACAGCACCGAGCCGTCGGCGGCGATCCGGCCGATGGCGTCGCCGGCGTGCTCGGCCACCAGCCGGTAGTGCTGCCCGCTGCGCTCGAGCTCCGCGCTGCGCTCCGCGAGGTCGAGGGCCAGCACGGACCGCTCGTCGCGGTCCAGGGCCAGCAGGACGGTGATCAGCACCACGACCACCACGAAGCCGTGCAGCAGCGGGCTCTGCACCGGCCCTCGGGAGTCGGCGAACGGGCCGGCGCCGGACAGCGTGCCGGTGGTCGCGGCGACGGCGGCGAACAGCGCGTGCAGCGCGGCCGCCCGCGTCGGCAGGCGGGTGCCGGCCCACATCGCCACCGGCAGCACCGCGTAGCCCATGGGGTAGCCGTGCTCCACGCCGAACACCACGGCGTAGGAGGCCAGCTGCGCCGCGTGGCAGAGCAGCTGCTCGAGCCGCGCCGCTGGTCGGGGGCGCCAGCGGGGGCGAGCGTCGGCCACGAGCAGGCCGACCGTCAGCAGGACGAGCATGCTGCCGCCGTTGCGCAGCAGCCACTGAGCGGCCGTGGCGGGCACCGGCGTGTCCAGCAGCGCCGCTGCGGCCAGCGCGGCGAGCAGGGCGGACGAGGCGGCACCCACCAGTGCTGCGACGACGACCGGCACCAGGTCGGCCGCGCGGCGCAGCCGCCAGTCGGCCGGGCGCAGGCGGTCGAGCACCTCGCACGCCACCGCGGCCTGCAGCGCGTTCGCCAGCCCGAGGACGAGCGCCATGGAGCGCGGTGCACCGGTGGCGGCGTTCAACGAGGCGCTGGCCACGGCGATGAGCAGCAGGACCCGGACCAGGCCGTGCCCCCGGCGCCGGGCGAGGACGGCCCACAGCACCGCCACCCCGGCGGCCGGCCAGACGAGGGCGAGCGGCGTCGTGGCGGTGACCGTGGCCCGCCCGAGCAGGACCGAGCCGGCGTAGACCAGCAGCAGCGGCAGGTCCGTCGGCAGCCCGCGTGCGGCCGCGGGGACCACCTGCCGTGCCTGGGCCGACGTCACGCTGCCTCCGGGTGTGGGTGCCTTCGCCCCTGTGCATCGGCGCCTGAGCCCGTCGCCTGAGCCCCGACCGCAGGTCCGTCCGTGCCCGGTGTGCACCCGTTCGGCCCTGTGTCCGGGTGTCCGGGAGGTCGACACCAGTCCTCGACCCGTTCTGGACGAGCGGGACCCACGACGGAGGAGACCTCGTGCCTGCAACGCCCCGCACCTCTGCCAGCCCCGACCCGCACCGCTTCGCCGACGTGCCGGCCCTGGTCGAGCGGACGTCGCGGCTGCTCCGCAACGGCGTGCCGCTGACGCTCCTGCTGGACCTCGCGGAGGAGGACGGCCCCCGCTCGGCGCAGCACTACACCGCCGAGGGCGGCGACGTCAGCTGGGTGCGGCGCTCGGGCTGAGCCGTGGCAGCCCGGCGACGACCAGGCCGTACGTCGCAGTGGCGGCCTCATCCCGGGCGACCTGCACCAGGTCGACGGCCGTGGGGTCCGGCACCAGCACGAGGGAGGCGCCCGCGCGAAGGGCCGTCAGCAGCACGCCGAGCCCGGCCGCGTCCGAGAGCCTGGTGCTGATGAGCAGCCGGTCGCTGCCCGCGAGCCCGAGCTCCGGCAGCGCCCCGAGCGGTCGGCCGGCGACCCGCACGTCGGCGGCCCTCGGGGGGCGACCGCTCCAGTGGTCGCCGTAGGACGGGACCTCCCGGGCGAAGTCCTGCACCATCTGCGGCAGCGGCCCGCAGGGTGCGCCGAGCGGGTGGGCGGACAGGGCCAGCACCTCGTCCACCCCCGCGTCCAGGACCGTCTGGGCGCAGCGCTCGACCGTGAAGGCGGCGTCGCAGCCGGCCAGGGCGGCGGGCTCGTCGACCACGGACACGGTCGCGCCGGTGGCCACCCCGGCGAGCAGCAGCGCCACGCCCTGCCAGTGCAGCGGCAGCAGCAGCCCGACGGTCGCGGGGCTGCCGAGCCCGTCCACGAGCAGGTTCGCCGACTTGGCCACCCAGTTGGCGGTGGTCGCGCCGGACAGCTCCACCCGGGCCGGCCCGTCGTACAGGGTGAGCAGCGGCTGGGCGGGGTCCCGCTCACCGGCCAGCCCGCCGGTCCAGGCGCTCAGCTGCATGACGGCGCGCTCACGTCAGACCGCGCACGGGTCGGAGGCGGCGCTGACGACCGCCGGGGCGGAGGCGGCCGGCGTCTGCTCCGCCGGCTCCTCGGCCGGCTCCTCGCCGGTGACCGTCACCGGCTGGGCACCGTCGTACGACGCCCCGACCACGACCTCGAGGGTCCGGGTGAGCGACGGGTCCAGCTCGGTGGTCGCCCCGGGGAGCGCGGCGGCCAGGGTGCGGGCGGAGTCGGCGCGGTCCGGTCCGTGCAGGACCACGGTCTGCCGCTGCGAGGTGCCGCGGTTCTCCGGCGCCCCGACGATCTGGAAGCCGACGCCCTCGAGGTCGCTGGCGGCCTGCCGGCCCAGCCCGGAGATGCCGGCGCCGTTGAGCACCTTCACCCGGATGGACTCCGGCGCCACGATGAGCGCCTCCTCCGGGGCGGGCGGCGACGCGGCCGGCGCCGGGGTGCCCGGCGGGACGTCGAGCCGCACGGCGTCGAACAGCTCGTCGGCCTTCTGCTCGTCGAGCAGGACCACGGACTGGCGCTCGCGCACGCCGTTGACGTCCGCGACCGGGACCGTCGTGAAGGTCACGCCGCCGGCGTCGAAGCCGCGCAGCCGGAAGGCCAGCTCCTGCAGCTGGCCGATGGTGAGGTCCTCGTCGACCTGCAGGGCCTGGGTCGCGACGGTGACGACCCCGTTGAGCTTGACCGGGTTCAGCAGCGTGCCGGCCGACAGGACCTTGCGGACGATCGCGCCGATGAACTGCTGCTGCCGGCGGATCCGGTCGATGTCGCCGTTCGGCAGGCCCTTGCGCTGCCGGACGAAGGCCAGCGCCTGCTCGCCCTGGATGACCGACCGCCCGGCCGGCAGGTCGATCCCGGAGTCCTTCTCCTTCGCGGCCTCCGGCAGGCACACCTCGACGCCGTCCAGCTGGTTCACCACTGCCTGGAAGCCGTCGAAGTCGATCTGCATGTAGTGGTCGACGTAGACGCCGGTGAGCTCCTCGATCGTGTCGATGAGCAGTGCCGGGCCGCCCGCGAAGAAGGCCGAGTTGAGCTTGCCCTCGTGCGCCGGCACCACCTCACCGGTCTCCGGGCTGACGTGCGACGGGATCTCCACCCACGAGTCGCGCGGGAAGCTGATCAGCTGCGCCTGGTCGGCGTCGCCGTAGAGGTGGGCCAGGATCACGGTGTCCGAGCGCTGACCGGTGACGAACTCGTCCCCGCGACCCTGCGTGCCCTGCCCGGGGGCCAGGTCGCCGCGGCTGTCCGAGCCGACGATGAGGATGTTCGTCGCGTCCCGGGGGACGTCCGCCGGGCGGTCCTCGCGGTCGAGCTCGAGGCCGGCGATCCGGGTGATCTTCTCGTCGTAGAAGCGCAGCATCGCCCAGCCGGCGCCGGCGGTGACCAGCACGGCGAAGGACGTCAGCACGGCGATCCACGACAGGGCGCGGGCCATCCGCCCGGAGCGGTGGCCGGCCGGGACCGGGGCGGCTGGGGCAGGGCCGGCTGGGACCGGGCCGGCTGGGGCAGCAGGCTGCGGCAGCCGGCGCGAGCCGCTCGACGGCCCGGGCCGGACGCTGCGCGGCGGGCGCGGCGGCAGCCCCCCGCGCGGCCCGCGCGGGTCCATGTGGGGCGGCAGCGCGGGGCGGCGCGCGTCGTCCGGGTCCGTCACCGCGCTCCCTCGTCACCTGCTGGCCAGTGGCATCCAGATCCTGAGCCTACCGACGCGCACGGGCGTGCAGGCGCTCCGGCTAGCCTGCGCCGTCATGAAGGCACTCGTCCTGTCCGGCGGCGCGGGCACCCGGCTGCGCCCCATCACGCACACCTCGGCCAAGCAGCTGGTGCCGGTGGCGAACAAGCCGGTGCTGTTCTACGGCCTCGAGGCGATCCGCGACGCGGGGGTGACCGACGTCGGCATCATCGTCGGCGACACGCACGCCGAGATCGAGGCGGCCGTCGGCGACGGCTCCGAGCTCGGCATCTCGGTCACCTACATCCGCCAGACGGCGCCGCTCGGGCTGGCCCACTGCGTGCTCATCGCGCAGGACTTCCTCGGCGACGACGACTTCGTCATGTACCTCGGCGACAACTTCATCATCGGCGGCATCACCGAGCTGGTGCAGGAGTTCCGCGAGGGCAGCTACGACGCGCAGATCCTGCTGACCAAGGTCGAGAACCCGTCGCAGTTCGGCGTCGCCGAGCTCGGGCCGCACGGCGGCGTCACCACGCTGGTGGAGAAGCCCAAGCAGCCCAAGAGCGACCTGGCCCTGGTGGGCGTCTACATGTTCCGCCCCGGCATCCACGACGCGGTGCGCGCCATCAAGCCGTCCCAGCGCGGCGAGCTGGAGATCACCGACGCCCTGCAGTGGCTGATCGACGAGGGGCGCGACGTCCGCCCACACCTCGTGACCGGCTACTGGAAGGACACCGGCCGGCTCGAGGACATGCTCGAGTGCAACCGCAAGGTCCTGGAGTCCCTCGAGCCGGCGGTCCACGGCACCGTCGACGCCGAGTCGGTGCTCACCGGCCGGGTGGTGGTCGAGGAGGGCGCGGTGATCGAGCGCTCGACGGTCCGCGGACCGGTGATCATCGGACGCGACACCGTGGTGCGGGACACCTACGTCGGGCCGTTCACCTCCATCTACTTCGGCTGCACGCTCGAGGACACCGAGATCGAGCACTCGATCGTGCTCGAGGAGTCGACCATCCGCGGCGTCGGCCGGATCGAGGACAGCCTGATCGGCAAGCAGGTGGAGGTGTCACCGTCGAGCGCCCTGCCGCGCGCCCACCGGCTGATGCTCGGCGACCACTCCCGCGTGTCGATCGCCTGAGGAGGCACCCCGAATGCGCGTGCTCGTGACCGGCGGCGCCGGCTTCATCGGTGCCAACTTCGTGCACTGGACCCTGCGGCACCGCCCCGACGCGCAGGTCACCGTGCTGGACGCCCTCACCTACGCCGCGGACGGCTCGAGCCTGGGTGGCGCCGCACCCCTGGTGCAGGGGGACATCACCGACGCGGCGCTGGTCGACCGGCTGGTCGGCGACGCGGACCTCGTCGTGCACTTCGCCGCCGAGACCCACAACGACAACTCGCTGGTCGACCCGTCGCCGTTCGTGCAGACCAACGTGCTGGGCACCTTCACCCTGCTCGAGGCGGTGCGCCGGCACGGCCAGGACCGTTCGGGGGGGCAGCCGCTGCGCTTGCACCACGTCTCCACCGACGAGGTGTACGGCGACCTCGAGCTCGACGACCCGGCCCGCTTCACCGAGTCGACGCCGTACAACCCGTCGAGCCCGTACAGCGCTACCAAGGCGGGCAGCGACCTGCTCGTCCGCGCCTGGGTCCGCTCCTTCGGCGTGCACGCCACGCTGTCCAACTGCTCGAACAACTACGGGCCGTACCAGCACGTCGAGAAGTTCATCCCGCGCCAGATCACCAACGTGCTCGACGGTCACCGCCCCAAGCTCTACGGCGACGGGCTCAACGTCCGCGACTGGATCCACGTCGACGACCACAACAGCGCCGTCTGGGCGATCGCCGAGCGGGGGCGCTCGGGGGAGACCTACCTGATCGGCGCGGACGGCGAGGAGTCGAACCGCACCGTCGTCGAGGCGATCCTGCGCGAGCTCGGCCAGCCCGAGGACGCCTTCGACCTGGTGAAGGACCGGCCGGGCCACGACCGCCGCTACGCCATCGACAGCTCCAAGCTGCGCACCGAGCTCGGCTGGGAGCCCGAGTACGCCGACTTCGCAGCCGGTCTCAGGGCGACCATCGAGTGGTACCGCGACAACGAGTCCTGGTGGCGGCCGACCAAGTCGGCCACCGAGGCGCGGTACGCCGCAGCTCAGCAGTGACCCCGGTGGTGACCCAGGCGCCGACCTTCGCCTTCCTCGTCACGGGGATGGGCGGCCAGCTCGCGAGCGACGTCGTCGACGTCGCGCGGCCGCTGGGACAGACGGTGTTCTGCAAGGGGCTCACCCGTGCGGAGCTCGACGTCACCGACCCGTTCGCGGTGAAGGACACGGTCGCCGAGTGGTGCCGCGTCGTCCGCTCGGACAGCCCGGACCACCGCGTGGTCGTCGTCAACGCCGCCGCGTACACCGCCGTGGACGCCGCGGAGGACGACGAGGACACGGCGTACGCCGTGAACGCCACCGCGCCGGCCCTGCTGGCCCAGGCCTGCGCCGCGAACGGCGCGCAGCTGGTCCACGTCAGCACCGACTACGTCTTCCCCGGCGACCGGGTGGACGGCCCGCCCTACGACGTCGACGACCATCCCGGGCCGAAGGGCGCCTACGGACGCACCAAGCTGGCCGGGGAGCTGGCGGTGCGCGAGCTGCTGCCGGACGCCTCCTGGGTGGTCCGCACGGCGTGGGTCTACGGCGTGACCGGCAAGAACTTCGTCAAGACGATGGCCCGGCTCGAGGCGCAGCGCGAGACGCTCACGGTCGTCGCGGACCAGCACGGCACGCCGACCTGGAGCCGCGACCTGGCGCGGGCGCTGTGGGCGCTGGCCCGCGAGGACGCCCCGAGCGGCACCTACCACTGCACCGGCAGCGGCCGGACCACCTGGCACGGCTTCGCCCAGGCGGTCTTCGAGGAGCTGGGCGCCGACCCGGCCAGGGTCCGACCGGTGACGACCGACGAGTACCCCGTGCCCGCGCCCCGGCCCGCCTACAGCGTGCTGTCGCCGCGCGCCTGGGAGTCGGCGGGACTGCCCCGGATGCCGGACTGGCGCGACTCCCTGCACGAGGCGTTCCGGCTGTACGGGAGCGCCTTGCGCCCCTGACCGCAGGCCGGCCGCGGCTCCAGTCGCGCCCCGAGGCTGTCGAGGACTCCCCGGGGCGCCGGCACTGGCCCCGGACCTGCTGTCGGCTGCAAGGGCTCCCTCGTGCGCGTGCTCCGCTCCCTGTCCGTGCTCGCCCTGCTCGTGCCGGGACTGCTCGCGGTGCCGCTGTGGACGGCGTCGGCTGCACCGGCGGCGCGTCCGGTCGCACCGGTCGTCACGGAGCTGCGGCTCAGCGGCGTCGCCGCCGCGGTGGTCCCGATGTCGGCCGGCCGCCCCGGTGCACGGACCGTCCTGCAGACCGAGCAGCGCGGCACGCGGCCGTTCGCCGTGGTGGGGGTGACCTGGACCGCGGACCGCTCCGTCGGCGCCGTGCAGGCCTCGGTGCGCACCCGCACGGCCGGGCGCTGGTCGGCCTGGCAGCCGCTCGGCGGGACCGCGGACGAGCAGCCGGACCCGGGCAGCCCGGACGCGCTGCGCTCCCGCCGCTCGGGCACCGCGCCGCTGTGGGTCGGGTCGGCCGACGGCGTGCAGGCCAGGGTGGACGTGGTCGGCGGGTCCGACCCGCGCGACCTGCGGCTGTCCCTCGTCGACCCCGGAAGGTCGCCGGCGGACGCCGGTCCCACGGCAGCGGCGGTGTCCGTCGCCGCCACGGGCGTCCCGGTCGTGCACAGCCGGGCGGCGTGGGGCGCCGACGAGTCGGTCCGCACCGCCGCCCCGAGCTACGCGACCGGCATCCACGCCGTCACGGTGCACCACACCGCGAGCTCGAACGACTACTCCGCGGCGGACGTCCCGCGGCTGCTGCGCGGCTTCTACGCCTACCACGTGAAGAGCAACGGCTGGTCCGACCTCGGCTACAACTTCCTCGTCGACAAGTACGGCCGGATCTGGGAGGGCCGTGCGGGCGGCGTAACGCGTGCTGTGATGGGCTCGCACGCAGGCGGTTTCAACACCGGCACGGTCGGCATCTCGCTGATCGGGACGTACGAGACGGTCGCGCCGTCCGCCGCCGCGCGTGAGGCCGTCGCGCAGCTCGCGGCCTGGCGGCTGTCGGCCGCAGGCAAGGACCCGGCGAGCACCGTGCGGGTGTACTCGGCCGGCAGCACCCGGTTCGCCGACGGCCTGCTCGTCACGCTCCCGAGGGTCTTCGGCCACCGCGACGTGAGCACGACCAGCTGCCCCGGGACGAAGGGCATGACCGCCCTGCCCGGCATCCGCCGACGCGCCGCGGCGCTCGTCGCGGGGATGCCGCCCGCCCCCGCGCCGCCGGTCCCGGACGAGGCCGTCGTGCCGATCCCGACGGTGCCCGTGCCCGTGCCACCGGCCCCTCCGCCGGTCACCGCGTCCCCCGACGGGCTCACGGTGCTGGCACCGGTGTCGGTCGGCACCGGCACGACGGTGCCGCTGACGGTCGCGGGCGGCGCCGGGGGTGCGCCGGTCGAGGTCTGGTTCTCCCGCCGCGGGGACACCGCCTCGTCCCGCCGCCGGGAGGGCCGCTTCGCCGCCGACGGCACCTTCCGGACCAGCTACGTCGCCAACGACGTCTACACCGTGTTCGCCGTGTCGGGCCCGCGGGCCAGCGCGCGGGTCGTCACGTCCGTGTCCGCGCTCCCGGCCCTCGTCAAGGCGCCGGCTCCGCGGCTGCGCGTCACGGCCCCGGCCACCGCCGACGCCGGCAGCGCGGTGCCGGTCACCGTGACGGGTCCGGCCGGCGCGCCAGTCGACCTGTGGCTGCGCCAGCGCCGCAGCACGGGCTGGACCCGGCTCGCCACCGGTCGGCTGGACGCCACCGGCCGCTGGACGACGAGCTACCCGGGGACCGACGACGCCGAGCACTGGGCCTCTTCCCAGGGCCTGTCGTCGCCGGACGGCGTCACCCTCGCGACGCCCGTCCTGCGCGCGCCGGCGAGCGCCGCCCTCGGCGCCCGGGTCGAGCTCACCGGCCGGGCCCGTCCCGGTGACGAGGTCGTCGTCGAGTCCCGCCGCCGGGGGTCGGCCGCCGTCACCCGGACCACCCTGCTCGCGGACGCCGCGGGAGCGTTCCGGACGGGCTACGCCGCCGACGACGAGTACGAGCACCGCGCCGTCGCCGCGAGCCGGACCGGCGCCCTGCAGCGCACGACCGTCGCGCCGACCGCTGTGGGCGCCGCTGCGGCCCGGCCAGGGACCCCGGTGCTGGTCCGCGGCACCGCGCGCCCCGGGGCGGAGGTCCAGCTGCTCGTCTCGCGCGGGACGCCGAGCGTCGCGGTCGGCGGCCGCAAGCCCCGCGAGGTCACCCCGTACACGGTCGGCCGGACCGTCACCGCCGGTCCGGACGGCAGCTGGTCCACCAGCTGGACACCGGGTGCGACCTCGCGCTGGTACGCCTGGTCGGACGGCAACGCCAGCCCGCTGCAGTCCACCTCGGTCCGCTGAGCCAGGGGTCCTGATGAGGTCACGAAGCGGACACATCCGACACGACCGGCCGCCCGGACAGGGTCGGCGGGGCCAGAGTGGACCGGTGCACCACCTGACCCGCACGGCCCTGTCCCTGAGGCGGACCCTGAGCC
>Ga0136638_10000292_pt1 | contig 10986 bp, 6 predicted proteins | sample AntDrymUQ8582206_2_FD_104671 | JGI IMG/M metagenome (GOLD analysis project Ga0136638, IMG submission 104671) | Polar desert sand microbial communities from Dry Valleys, Antarctica - metaG UQ858 (22.06) | ecosystem: Environmental > Terrestrial > Soil > Desert | place: Antarctica: Dry Valley...
AGAGCACCTGGCGTCGGTGTGGCAGGCGTTCGGTGTCGCGCCGGCAGACGTCGACGCACTCGACGCGCAGACCGACGACGCCGTGCCCGCCGAGCTGCTGCGCGAGAGCGACTACCTGACACATCCGGTCTTCTCCAGCCACCACAGCGAGACCGAGATGTTGCGCTACCTGCGCTCCCTGAGCGACAAGGACTACGCGCTGGATCGCGGCATGATCCCGTTGGGATCGTGCACGATGAAGCTCAACGCCACCACCGAGATGGAGCCGATCAGCTGGCCAGAGCTCGCCGACCTGCACCCGTTCGTGCCCGCTGTCGACGCGAGCGGCATGATCGCGATGATCGAGCAGCTCGAGCGCTGGTTGGCCGAGGTCACCGGCTACGCGGCGGTCTCCGTCCAGCCGAACGCTGGCTCGCAGGGCGAGCTGGCAGGATTGTTGGCGATCCGCGGCTACCACCGCAGCCGTGGCGAAGCGGGGCGGGACGTCTGCCTGATCCCCAGCTCTGCCCATGGGACCAATGCCGCGTCTGCAGTGATGGCAGGCATGCGGGTCGTGGTGGTCAAGGCAGACGAGGCAGGCAGCGTCGACCCGGACGATCTGGCCCGCCAGTGCGAGTCACACCGCGACGACCTCGCCGCGATCATGGTCACCTACCCCTCGACCCATGGGGTTTACGAGCACGGCATCACCGAGCTCTGTAACCTCGTACATCGACACGGCGGCCAGGTGTACGTTGACGGCGCCAACCTCAACGCGCTGCTCGGCCACGCCAAGCCCGGGCAGTTCGGCGGCGACGTGTCGCACCTCAACCTGCACAAGACCTTCTGCATCCCGCACGGTGGTGGTGGGCCCGGTGTCGGGCCGATCGGCGTCGCAGAGCATCTCGTGCCGTTCCTGCCCTCGCACCCCATGCATCCGCTGGTCTCCGGCCGTGAGGGGATCGGAGCCATCAGCGCCGCCCCGTACGGGTCGGCGGGCATCTTGGCGATCAGCTGGGCGTACGTCGCGATGATGGGTGGTGGTGGGCTGACCAGGGCGACGTCGGTGGCGGTGCTGTCGGCCAACTACCTCGCCAAGCGGCTCGGTGAGCACTTCCCGATCCTCTACGCCGGCGACGACGGCATCGTCGCGCACGAGTGCATCCTCGACCTGCGCGGGGTGACCAAGGCAACGGGCGTCACCGTCGACGACGTCGCCAAGCGGCTCGTCGACTACGGCTTCCACGCACCCACCATGAGCTTCCCGGTCGCAGGCACACTGATGGTCGAGCCGACCGAGTCCGAGCCGTTGGCCGAGCTCGACCGCTTCTGCGAGGCGATGATCGCGATCGCCGGCGAGATCGAGGCAGTCGCCGCCGGAACCTGGTCGGAGGCCGACGGTCCGCTGCGGCACGCCCCGCACACGATGCGAAGCCTGGCCGGGGAGTGGGACCGTGCGTACCCACGCGACCTCGGGGCCTTCCCGACCGGTCGTACCGACGACAAGTACTGGCCGCCGGTGGCGCGCGTGGACCAGGCGTACGGCGACCGCAACCTCGCGTGCTCGTGTCCGCCGATAGAGGCGTTCGCCGAGTGACGGGGCGCGCGCTCCTGCCGAGCACGGTCGTGCACCTGGCCGCGGCCGTCGCCGACGCACAGGCCGGTGGCCGGTTGCCGTCGCTGGTCGCCGGCGTCGTGCGTGCCGGAGAGCTGGCCTGGGTTGGTTCACGCGGCACCGCGGTCGAGGACTCCGGGAGGCTGCAGGCCGGTGCGGACACTCAGTACCGCATCGGGTCGATCACCAAGACGTTCACCGCGGCGATGATCCTGCAGCTGCGCCGCGAGGGCGGGTTGCGGTTGGAGGACAGTGCCGCGGCGTACGTAGCGGACGCGCCGATCGGCGACGCCACCCTGCGCAGCCTGCTCGCGCACGCCGGTGGGCTGCCGGCCGAGCCGCGCGGCCCGTGGTGGGAGCGCAGCCCCGGGACCGACTACGCGACCCTCGTCCTGGCCAATGCCGACGCCGAGCGGGTGCTGCCGGCGGGGGAGCAGTACCACTACTCCAACCTTGCCTATGCGGTGCTGGGCCGGGTGGTCGAGGAGCACCGCTCCATGAGCTGGTGGCAGGCGGCGGCGCACCATCTGTTCGAGCCGCTCGGCATGGGACGCACGACGTACGGTCCGGTGGCCCCGCACGCGGACGGCTACTCGGTCGACGCACTTGCGCCGTCCCTGATTAGGGAGCCGCACCAGGACACCGGTGCGATGGCACCGGCCGGTCAGCTGTGGAGCACGCTGGAGGATCTCGCCATCTGGTTGGGTGTCCTCGCCGGTGGGCGCACGGACGTCCTCGGGCCGGACGAGCTGAGGGCGATGACCACCGTCCAGTCCGCAGACCCGGACGAAGGGTTGTCCGGTGCCTACGGGCTGGGGCTGCGCCTGGCCGGTCCCGGCCCGCGGGTGCTCGTCGGGCACACCGGATCGATGCCTGGTTTCGTCTGTGGTGCGTTCGTCGATCCTGACACCGGCGTCGGCGCTGTGGTGCTCGGCAACGGCACCTACGGTCTGTCTCCGGAGGAGCTGACCCGCTCCCTCGTCGAGACCACCCTCACCCATGAACCGGAGGCTCCGGCGGCGTGGGTGCCGTCGACATCGGTCGGACCGCGCATCGATGAGCTCCTCGGGCTCTGGTACTGGGGGAGCGCGGCACACCTGATGACCTACGAGTGCGGGGCGCTGCGGCTCACGACGCTTGCGTCCGGTCGCGGGTTCGGCCTCGAGGCGGTGGGGGTCGACACCTTCCGGGGCACGTCGGGCTACCACACCGCCGAGACGATGCGGGTCGTCCGTGACGCCGACGGGGCCCTGAGCCACCTTGACATCGGGACCTTCTGCTACACCCGCGTGCCGTACGACGAACGCGTCGACTATCCGGGCAAGGGCAACGAGCGTCCGTGACTCGCCGCCGGGGCCGAAGTCCCGAGGTCGGGGACCGGTGGAGAAGCGCTCGGCGTCCCGGCGTGCCGGTGGGAGTCCACGCGATCGACTCGGGCACCGCCGAGATCGTCCAAGACCTCGATCGTTCCCGCGCGTACACGTTGCTGGTCAACGGCGTCCCGAGCTCCCATCTGGACCTGGAAGACCCGGCCTGGCTCGACTTCGAGTACCTGCGGTGGATGGCCGCGATCGTTGAGACCCACGTACCACCTGAGGCTCGGCTCCGGGTGATGCACCTCGGGGCGGCGGGGTGCTCGTTGGCAAGACATCTCATCGCTGTACGGCCGGACTCGCAGCACCTGGCCGTCGAGGTCGACGCGGTGCTGGCCCAGCGGGTCCGCGAGTGGTTCGACCTGCCGTCGGCGCCGGCGCTGCGGATCCGGGTGGGGGAGGCGCGGGCGGTCACCGAGGCACTTCCACCGGGGAGTCGGGACGTCGTCGTCCGCGACGTGTTCGCCGGTGCCTCGACGCCGGTGCCGTTGACGACGCAAGAGTTCAGTGCGGCCGTCCGGCGGGTGCTGCGCCCCGGCGGCCTCTACGTGCTGAACTGTGGCGACGTCCCGGATCTGGCGATGGCACGCGCCGAAGCCGCCACAGTCGCGCACACATACCCGCACGTGTTGGTCGCAGCCGACCCGGCGATGCTCAAGGGGCGCAGGCGCGGCAACGTGGTGATCGCCGGCAGCACGGCTCCGCTCGCCGGGTCCGGGCTGGCCCGCGAGCTGCTCGGTGGCGCGGTGCCGGCCCAGCTGTGGGACGACGCCCGTGTCCGCGACTTCGCGCGCCATTACCGTCCGTTGCGCGACGCAACGGCGCCGGGGTGAGGTAGTTGCACCGAGCCGATGGCACCGCAGTGGTGGAGGCTCTGCTGCGACGGCCTTCCCGGCACCTCCTGCTCGAAGGCGAGGTCCTGCTTACGGGCGAAGAGGAACAGTGGTAGAGAGTCTCCTGCGGAACCGCAGGACAATCACCGACGCGCGCGACCGCGGATCGGCGGCTCGCGGTCGCGCAGCGCCAGGGTGAGGTCGACGGTGATGTCTTCTCCGGGGCCGCTGACATCAGGCCCGACGGTCACCGGTTGGGCGTCCTCGGCGGGGGCGCTTTCGGTCCGCCTGGCGTACACGACGACGTCACCACTGAGCGAGGTGAGGCGGTAGCGCCCGCGCTGGTCTGTCGTACCCCTGGCGTGACCTTGCCGTTCTGGCGGATCTCGACCGTAGCGCCCGCCACCGGTGGACCCTTGCCGCCGTTTGTGGACGATCCCTCCACCACAACTCCCACGATGTAGCTGCTCTCCTCGGCTGCTGGGGGAGGAAGGTCCCCACCTCCTCCGCGGCACCCGGCCAGGACGCACGTCAAGACGACAAGGAGAAGAACCTGCACACGCGGCCCAGGTCGCATCGTCTCTCCCTCGTGTCGGCAGCATGCGGGCACCGCATCCTCTAAGGTTCGATCCTAGGTGCCGGCTCATGTCGTGCCCGTCCTCAGCTAATTCCTCACGTGCCGCAACAGGCAGTTCCAGAAGGGTTTGTCCGTGAAACCAATTGCAAGTCTGCGTGCCCTCAGCCGGACACCCCGTGCTGCGCTGATCGCCCTCACGCTGCTTGCCCTGGTGCCGGTGACCGCGCTCGCCGCCGGCACGTCAACCCCCGGCAAGGTTAGTTCGGTGGATCCAGACGGCTGGAGCCGCGTCCAAGGACGTCTCGCGTCGACCCTCGACGGCCGACGCCCGCAGATAGATCCCGACAGGTACCTCGCCTACACCCTCGACGGCGGCGACATGCAGTCGCGCCTCGCAACTGCACCGGCCGAACGCAGCAGCTCACCGCTCACCGTTTCGCTGCCATCGCCCGACGGGAACTTCGAGAGCTTCGCCGTCACCGAGTCGGCAGTCATGCAAGCGGGGCTGGCCGCCAAGCACCCCGAGATCTCGACCTACGCCGGGCGGAGCCTCGACAACCCGGATATGACCGTCCGGATGGACTACAGCCCGCTCGGCTTCCATGCATCGGTGCGCGGGCCCGCTGGCCTCACCACCTGGTACATCGACCCCTACTACCGGGGCGACACCAGCCGCTACGTCAGCTACTACGGGGATGACCTGACCAAGAACCCGCACGGCGCCGTCGTCGAGAACGAGTTCGCGCGTGGCGAGGACGCCGCCAAGAATGCGCTCGGCGCGGCAGCGCCAAAGCTCGCTGACGGAGCAAAGGTGAAGCGCCGCACGTACCGGCTTGCTCTCGTGACCGATCCGACCTACGCCCAGTACTTCGGCAAGACGAAGGTGACCGCGGCCAAGGCGGCGCTGATGAACCGCGTCAACCAGATCTATGAAGACGATCTCGCGATCCGCATGGTGCTGATCAACGCGACCGACAAGCTCAACCTCAACACCAAGGCCAAGGCCGTCGGCGCCTACGGCCCATGCGGCGCGGCTAGCTGCTACACCCCCGAGCAGCTTCAGTTCTGCGACGTCCCGCTGTTATTGCAGAACCGGATAGCGGTCGGACAGATCGTCGGGGCGAGTAAGTACGACATCGGGCACATCGGCCTCGGTGTGAACGGCGGCGGCATCGCGGGCCTCGGTGTCGTTGGTGGCAGGAACAAGCCAGTCGGCTGCACCGGACTGCCCGAACCTGTCGGCGATTTTTACGCTGTCGACTACGTGGCGCACGAGATGGGTCACCAGTTTGCAGGCACCCACACCTTCAACGGCACGCAGGCCAACTGCGCGGGCGCAAATCGCGCCCCGAAGGCGTCGGTTGAGCCGGGTAGTGGCTCGTCGGTCATGGCCTATGCCGGTATCTGCCTCCAGGACGACCTGCAGCGACACTCCGACCCGTACTTCTCCCAGCGGAGCATCAAGCAGATCACCGGTTTCGTGAGTGCAGCGCTGCCACCGATCAGCGAGATACAGAACGTCTCGTTGCGAAGGTTCGACAAGAGCGGCGACTCCTTCCGGCTGAAGTTCAACGGCAAGAAGTCGAAGCGCATCGTCAAGGGCAACAACTACAATAAGGGGGCCCTGTCCACGGTGCTGAAGAACATCACTGGCGCGAAGGTCACCGTCCGCAGGTTCGGGGGTGGCAAGAAGCCCCTCACCAATGTTGGCTTCCAGGTCAGCTTCGCAGGAAGCAACGCTGACAAGAACGTTGCCAACCTGAAGGTCAGGAACACCGTCGGTAGTGGCAAGGCGCTCGTCGGGGAGACCGCAAGGGGTGGCCCCGTCGACAACCACGGGCACAAGGTCATCCAGACCAACAACAGCTCACCGATCGTGACGGCGCCGCCCAAGCACACGATCCCCAAGCGCACGCCGTTCATCCTCAAGGGCAGCGCGACCGACGCCGACGGCGACAAGCTCACGTACCTGTGGGAGCAGAACGACCGCGGCGGCAAGGTCGGAACGTCGCTGGTGGACAACACCAAGAAGAACGGGCCGTTGTTCCGGCAGTTCGGTGTCGCCAACAGGGAGTCCGACAAGGACTCGCTGGAGTACGTTGCCGACGGCATCAACCTCGCCGACGGCAACTCGGCGCGGGTCTTCCCGGACATGGCGCAGGTTCTCAACGGCAACACCAACGCCAAGACGGGGCGGTGCCCGAAGGTGGATCCGCCGTCGGAGGACCCAGAGGTTCCCACGCCGCCCGTCAAGCGGTCGGTCGTGGCCTGCTTCTCGGAGTTCCTGCCGACAGCGCACTACCAAGGACGCAAAGCGACCAACGACGGACTCCCGACGATGCACTTCCGTCTCACCGCCAGGGACATGTTCCCCGGCGCCGGCGGCACCGACTTCGCGGACACTGCACTGCGCGTCGATGCGAGTGCTGGGCCGTTCCTGGTGACCTCGCACAAGCTGGGGTCCGCCCCGGCGAACGGTGGCCAGAAGGACACCGTCAAGTGGGCTGTGAAAGGCACCGACAAGTCGTCGCTGGCGCCGAAGGTGAGGATCAAGCTGTCCACCAACGGTGGGAAGTCGTTCAAGAAGGTGCTCGCGAAGAGCACGCGGAACGACGGGTCGCAGGTGGTGGACATGCCTAAGGTGACGACCAACAAGGCCCGGATCAAGATCGAGGCCGTCGGCAACGTGTTCTTCGATGTCAACGACTCGGACTTCAAGATCAACTGACACAACAGCTCAGCAGGATCGACCCCCGCCGCAGGCAAGCGTCGGGGGTCGACCTGTCTCTTTTGCGTCGCTGCCAACGTTTCCCTTTACGCTTCGGACATGGCGACGTACCTGGACGTGCACCCCCACAACCCGCAACCACGAGCCATCGGCAAAGCCGTCGCTCTGCTCCGTTCGGGAGGACTGGTCGCATACCCGACCGACTCCTGCTATGCGCTGGGGTGCCAGCTGGGGAACAAAGAGGGCCTCGCACGTATCAGGGCGATCCGGCGGCTCGACGACAAGCACCACTTCACGCTGATGTGCAAGGACTTCGCCCAGCTCGGGCAGTTCGTGCTCGTCGACAACGCCGCGTTCCGGTCCGTCAAGGCAGCGACGCCGGGCAGCTACACGTTCATCCTCCCGGCAACCAAGCTCGTGCCACCGCGGCTGCTGCATCCCAAGAAGAAGACCGTCGGCGTGCGCATCCCGGCGCACGTGGTGACCCAGGCTCTGGTGACCGAGCTGGGTGAGCCGCTGCTGTCCACCACTCTGCTGCTGCCGGACCAGGAGGATCCGATGACGCAGGGCTGGGAGATCAAGGAAGCACTGGACAACCAGGTCGACGCGGTGATCGACTCCGGTGACTGCGGTGCCGAGCCCACCACGGTCGTCGACTTCTCCCAAGGGGCGCCGGTGGTGGTACGTCGCGGCGCTGGCGACCCCGCGCCGTTCGAGTAGGGAGCGCGCCGAGGCTCAGTGCGCCTGGCTGACACTGCTCATGTTGAAGTCGGGTACGCGCAGCGCGGGGGTTGCGGTGCGCAGGAAGTAGTCGCCCCACTCGCGGCTGAATGACGGCACGGAGGAACCGGCGTGGCTGAAGCGGCCCAGCAGGTCGATGGGGCTCTCGTTGAAACGGAAGTTGTTGACGGCGCCGGTGATCTCGCCGTGCTCGACGAGGTAGACACCGTCGCGGGTGAGCCCGGTGAGCAGCAGCGTCTGCGGGTCTACCTCCCGGATGTACCACAAGCAGGTGAGCAGCAGCCCCCGCTCGATTCCGGCGAGGAGATCCTCGGTGCTGCCGGTCGCGTCATCGACGAAGACCTTCAGGTTGTCGACCACCGGTGTGACGTCGTGGCCGGTCAGCTGGGCGGAGTGGCGGGTCTGTAGGAGGTTCGTGAGGGTGCCTCGCTCGATCCAGTCGGTGGCGCCGACCGGCGAACCGTTGTCGAAGACCGACTGCTTGGCCGTCGATGAACGCGCGATGACGAACGGCGCCGACTCCAGCCCGGGGCTCGCCGGGTCCGAGGACAGGGTGACCGGCTTGGTGCTGAGCTGTTCGCCGATCCGGGTGCCACCACCGGGGCGCCCGAAGACGGTCTGACCCTCGTGCGCCGCGCGCGCACCGGCGGTCCAGTACGCATAGATCATCAGGTCCGCCACGGCGGCCGGCGGCAACACCGTGTCGTACCGCCCGGGCTCGAGCGACACCGATCGCTCGGCCCACCCCAAGCGGCGATCGAGCTCGGCATCGAGTGCCGACGCATCGACGTCAGCGAAGTCCCGTGTCGACTGACCCACCCACGCCGAGCGGGTCAGCGACTCGTCCTTCGCGGTGATGCTCACGTGCCCGCCCGGTTGCACGTGACGACGGCGCAGGCCGGTCGACGTGCCGAGGTACGTCGACGTGCAGGTGTGCTCGACGAACCCGTAGAGCACCCGACCGCTGCCTCTCGCGCGGCCCATGGCGTCTCCAAGAGCGGGGGAGAAGGCTTCGAACACGCCGATGCCGGTCACCTCGGGCAGTTCGTCCCAGCCAGGGTCAGCGTCACCGGTGACCAGCGGGTTGGCATCCGGCGCGGGAGACGCTTCGCAGGCAGCGGCATCTGCGTCGGAGACGAGGGCGCCGAGCGCCTCGAGACCCGTCACCGTGCGCGTGAGGGATGCCGCAGCGGTGCCCGCCGACGAGTCAACCGTGGAGATCGCGGTGACGACAGTGCCCCGACCGGAGCCGTTGGTCGTCAACGTGTTGTTGGCCCAACGCAGGTTCGCGGTCGTCTCGTGGTCGACGATGATGACGCATCCGTCGGCGGTCGAGGCGGCAAGGCCGCGATCGACGAGCTCGGGCAGGGCGGGGTTGGCCATGGTGGGCCTTTCAGCGTCCTGACTCGGTTGCGGTGTTGAGGATGCGCACCCCGCGGAACACCGCGGACGGGCAGCCGTGGCTGACCGGAGCACTCTGCCCGGGCTGGGCCTTTCCGCAGGAGAAGGTGCCGCCGAGGCGCCACGTCTGCGGACCGCCGACCGCACTCATCGAGCCCCAGAAATCGGTGGTCGTCGCCTGGTACGCCACGTCGCGGAGCTGGCCGGCGAGCTCGCCCCCGCGGATGGCGTAGAAGCGCTGTCCGGTGAACTGGAAGTTGAACCTCTGCATGTCGATCGACCAGGACTTGTCGCCCACGACGTAGATGCCGTTGTCGACGTCGCCGATCAACCCAGCGGTACTGGGCCCGTCCGGGTCGGGCTGGAGCGAGACGTTGGCCATGCGCTGCACGGGGACGTGTCGCGGTGAATCGGCGTAGGCGCACCCGTTAGAGCGTTCCATCTGCTTCAGCGCCGCCATCGACCTGTCCACCTGGTAGCCCACGAGCGTGCCGCGGTCGACGATCGTCCACTGTTGCCCGACCACCCCGTCGTCGTCGTACCCGATCGTCGACAGGCCGTGCTCCACGGTCCGGTCACCAGTGATGTTGAGGTGTTCAGAGCCGTACCGCAGCGACCCGAGCTTGTCGTACGTGGCGAACGAGGTGCCGGCGTAGTTGGCCTCGTACCCCAGGGCTCGGTCGAGCTCGGTGGCGTGGCCGATCGACTCGTGGATCGTCAGCCACAGGTTGGTCGGGTCGACGACGAGGTCGTACGTGCCGGGCTCGACCGTTGGCGCGGCGAGCTTCTGTCCGAGCAGGTCAGGCAGCTCAGCGAGCTCGGTGTCCCAGTCATAGCCGCCGGTGACGTATTCATACCCTCGTCCGACCGGGGGAGCGAGCGTGGTCATCGAGTCGAACCGGCTGCCGCTGCGGTCGATGCCGTGGATGGTCAGCTCGGGAGCCAGCCGTACCCGTTGCTGCGTGGTGACGGTGCCGGCAAGGTCGGCGTAGAACTTGTTCTCGACCACTTGTGACAAGGACGCCGACACGTGCTGGACGACCTCATGTGCCAGGACACGCCGGCTCCAGTCGGTCAGCGTCTCGGCCTTCTCCGCGACCGGGACGTCCAACGGGTTGACGTCGTACGCCGAGACCCAGGTCGCGTCGGCGTGAACCGCCTCGCCGACGAGCTCGACGGCCACCGGGCTGATCGCGGCCGAGACCTGGGCGACCCGGACCGCTTCCTCGGTGACCCGGACGACTTCCTGCGCGGTCAGGTCGACACCGGAGGCGAAACCCCAGGTCCCGTCGAGGATGACGCGCACACCGAACCCGACCTCGTCGGTGTCGTGGACGCCCTCGAGCTCGGCGTCGCGGAGCCCGAGGCGCTGCCCGCGAAGGCGCTCGAGCCGGAAGTCTGCGTGCGAGACGCCGAAGTCACGTGCGCGTTGCAGGGCCGCGTCAGCAAGGCGATGAAGGGGCAGTGCCGTGAAGGACTGGTCGACGGGCGACATGCTGTGAGCCTAGCGGGCGCCGTGGATGGCGCACGGCGCCCGCACGAGGAGGCTCACGCGGGCGCCGGCGTATGGGGAGGTGGTGCGAGGGGATCAGACGGTCATCGTGGCGATCGGCACCGTGGTCGGTTTCTCCGAGCCGCCCTCTGGCTCCTCGGTGATGGCGACCGCGTCGACATCAGAGACGTCTGAGACGAGCTTGCTGATCGGCTCGCCGTCGGCCTCGAGGAGGCCTGCCGACCGG
>Ga0136638_10000294_pt1 | contig 10962 bp, 8 predicted proteins | sample AntDrymUQ8582206_2_FD_104671 | JGI IMG/M metagenome (GOLD analysis project Ga0136638, IMG submission 104671) | Polar desert sand microbial communities from Dry Valleys, Antarctica - metaG UQ858 (22.06) | ecosystem: Environmental > Terrestrial > Soil > Desert | place: Antarctica: Dry Valley...
GTCTTCATTGAGATCCACCTTCAGCAGCCGCCGTTTCTCAGGATTCATCGTCGTCTCGAAGAGCTGCTTGGGATTCATTTCGCCCAGCCCCTTAAAACGTTGTATCGACAGACCTTTCTTTCCGATCTCCAATATTTTTGCGAGAATTTCCGGAATCGAAAACAGCCGGTGGATCGTCGCTTTGTCGCCCTCTCCCTCGGTCATCTCGTAGATCGGCTGGTCGCTATTCGCATAGTGATCGATTTTCAGCCCCTTGCGTGCCAGTTCGTCGATGATCTTTTGCACCGTGGCGGACTCGTGCAACTCCACCAGGCGCGCCCGGCGACGAAGCATGGGGTCCAGTTTCTTGGAGACTGGCTTCTCCGCGGCCAAAGGCTCTAAGGTCAGATCGACGGCAGGCGGTTCGTCGAAGATGTTCAGATCGCGATTCTCTTCGTGGAACGCGCGCAATTCCTTGTCGGTCGGGAAAAACGTCGTCCACTCCGTGTTGCCTTCGCGAACACGAACCAGATAGGCTGGCAGCAATCCCGTTTTCGGATTGCGTTCCTTCAGATACTCCTCGAATTCCCCCCCGTGGCGGCGAATCGCGTCGTTAAATTTCGCGAGCCGCTCTAGCAACTCCAGGACGTCCTTCAACTGCGTCGCGCTGAAAATTTTCCCGTCGCTGAGGTGTTTCAGCTTCACTTCGTCTGCACCCAGCGAGATCAAAATCTTGTTCAACTGCGCGTCGTCATCAACGTATTCCTCGCGCTTCTTCCGCTTGATCAAGTAGAGCGGCGGGCAGGCGATATAGATTTTGCCCTGTTTCACCAACTCCGTCATTTGCCGATAAAAAAACGTCAGCAACAACGTCCGAATGTGTGATCCGTCCACGTCCGCATCCGTCATAATAATGATCCGGCCGTAACGCAGCTTCTCGATATTGAATGATCCTTCCTGGTCGCCGCTGCCGATGCCCGTCCCGATCGCCGTGATCAACGTCTGCACCTCCGTATTTTGCAACACCTTGTCGAGCCGCGCTTTTTCCACGTTGATGATCTTGCCCTTGATCGGGAGGATCGCTTGAAAACGGCGGTCGCGCCCTTGTTTGGCCGAGCCGCCGGCCGAATCACCTTCCACCACATAGAGTTCCGTCAACGCCGGATCTCGCTCCGAACAATCCGCCAGTTTCCCTGGCAGACCGCCCCCGGTCAGCGCGCCTTTCCGCACCGTTTCGCGCGCTTTGCGAGCAGCTTCCCGGGCGCGCGCCGCCATCAGGCATTTTTCAATGATCCGCTTTCCGACGTTGGGATTTTGATCGAAATGCAACATCAACCCCTCGTAACTGACCGATCCAACGATGCTCTCCACTTCTGGCGTGATCAATTTCACCTTCGTCTGGCTCTCGAATCGCGGGTCCGGATGCTTCAAGCTCACGACCGCAGCGAGACCCTCCAAAACGTCGTTCCCGGTGATCGCTGGCTCCTTGTCCTTGATCAGATTATTGTTCTTCGCGTATTGATTGATCGCCCGCGTCAGCGACCCGCGAAATCCGCTGGAATGCGTGCCGCCGTCGGGATTCGGCACCGCGTTCGTGTAACACAGAAGCTGCTCGTTATAGGTGTCGGTGTAGTGCAACCCGATCTCCACGATCACCTTGTCACGTGTGCCTTTGATCATGATCGGCTTTGGATGCACCACCGATTTGTTTTCCACCAGACGACCGACAAACTCCTCAATCCCTCTGGGATGCACCACCTGAACCGAATGCGGACTCTCGACGCGCTCGTCCAGAAAGGTAAAACTGAGCGGCGCATTGATGTAAGCCAGATCGTTCAAACGGGTAATGATCCGCTCCGCCTTGAACTCCAAAGTTTCCTGAAAAATCTCCGAGTCCGGCATAAATGTGATCAAAGTCCCGGTCGATTTCTTCGTGTTCGTCTCCGCGACCACATGGAGCTGCGTCTTCGTCACACCACGCTCGAAAGACATCGCGTGCACCTTGCCCTCGCGCGTCACCTCGACCTTGAACCATTCCGAAACGGCGTTTACGCACTTCGCACCGACCCCGTGGGTGCCACCCGAATACTCGTAGTTCCCCTGGCCGTATTTACCGCCGGAATGCAGCCGCGTCAGCACCAGTTCGACGCCGGGAATACCCTCCTCCTTATTAATATCGACCGGAATGCCACGCCCGTTGTCCCGGATGGAAATAGAGCCATCGCTGTGAATCGTCACATCGATATGCGTGCAATATCCCGCCAGAAACTCATCCACCGAATTATCCAGCACCTCGCTTACACAATGATGCAGGGCCCGTTCATCCGTGCCGCCGATATACATTCCCGGCTTCTTGCGAACCGCTTCTAGACCCTTTAGCGAACTCAGGTCGTCGGCATTGTAATCGGATTTTTTGGAAGCCGTCTCGGAGTTGAGACCAGTTAATGGGAGCAATGGATTTTCGGAGGAATCGGAGGGGCTTTCGGCCATAGATAAACAATTAGTAAACTAAGCCGGAAATGTAGCCGCTTTGCACCGCAGGGACAACGCTTTTCTTCACCTTTGAACCCCTCCGGGACACGATATGGTGTGGTTTGGGTCGCCGCCGACCACAACGGGTGCTTTTTGCGGCGGAAATCGAAACTCGACAACCCACGATCCTCCGCAGATTTTGATTCCCGGTGAAACGCGGGCTTCTTCTCTTCTTCAGCCTCGCGTTAATCATTTGGGCGCGCGTTTGGAACCACGAACAAATTTTCGTGGACGGCCAGGTCTATTTCGTGGACGCCGACTGCTACTCGCGCATGACTCGTGTCGTGGAGGTCCTTGAAAAACCGGGCACGGTCCTGCGGCATCACGATTTTGAAAACTGGCCCGTCGGCACCATGCCACACGCCACCGCCCCGCTCGATTACCTCATCGCCAGCCTCGCTTGGGTCGGCGGAAACATCGACCTCGCCGGCGCGGTCACGCCGATTTTGCTCGCGCTCGCCTCCGGCTTCATTCTTTGGAAATGGGTTGCGCCGTTTCGCCTACTCACCCAGATCGCCGTTCTCCTCCTCTTTGCCGTCAGCCCGATTCTGGTCCACGGAACCGTCCTCGGCCGCCCCGATCACCAAGCCCTCCTCATCTTCCTCGTTATCGCTGCATTCGCCACGGAATGGAAACTCCAGACCGCTCCGACACGGATCGCCTCGATCCTCCACGGCGTCGCTTGGGGACTAGCGCTCTGGGTCTCGCTCTTCGAACCAGCCATTCTTTTCGGCGCGAGCGTCTTTCTCGGAATCGCCGCCCAAGGACGCGCCTGGTTCAACCGCACCCGCGGCTTGGCGGCCGCAGCGATGAGTGTAGTCCTGGTTTCGGCCCTTGTAATCGAGCATTGGCACCTCGGGTCGATCCCACGAGGGGCACTATTCGACCGCTGGGCGCAATCTATCGGCGAACTCGTTCGGCCCGGCTGGTTTTCGCCGGTCTATTTGCAATGGTTCGGCCTCGTTTTCCTCGCTCTTCCCGTTGCGCTGCTCTGGCAAACCTTTCGGACGAAAAATCGCGCCGCGATTCCTTGGCTTGGCCTGCTCGTGCTCACTTTCACCCTTTCCGCCGGGGCCGTGCGTTGGGGTTACTTCCTCGCGGTCGCTGTCCTTTTCACGCTGCCGTTGCTTCTGGAGAAATGGCGGCAAACTTGGGTCGCTGTCTTGTTTTTCCTCGGCTTCTGGCCGGTTGCCGTCGAGTGGGACACGCGCCTTTGGCCCAGCCAAGCGGAGAGTGAGCGCCTCGCCGAACAACGGGAGGATTACCGCCAGCTTCGCGAGATTAGCGTAGAAATTGGAAAAACCGGCGGTGGGGTCATCGCGCCGTGGTGGCTTTCGCCACCGGTTGCTTATTGGAGCGGCGCGAACTGCGTCGCAGGCAGTTCGCACCAAAGTCTGCCGGGAAACGAGGAAGTCGCGAACTTCTACCTTAGCCGTTTTCCCGAAAAAGCCCGCGAGATCGCCCGTGGGCGAAAGGTAGATTGGGTGATCGCCTATGAACCGGCCCGCGTTCTCGCCACTGCGTCCAGCTTGGTCGACATACCGGCAGCCAACGACGCCTTCGGAGCAACCATTTATAACAACGCGCGCCACGCCCCCGCCTTTCTCCGCCTGGAAAAAGAAACGTCGTTCTTCCGTTTGTATCGCGTCGTCGATCCGTAACTTCGTTGGCGGGCCAGCGGCCTGCACTCCCAGAACAGCACGCGGCATTTCACCCGGAAGCGTGGGCGTCTCGCTGAAAACATTTCGAGAAAATCACCTGCGGAAATCACGGAGGAAGTGTGCTTGGCCGTTGGTCGTCTGTAGTTCCCGGCGGGCCTCCTGTGCTCCCCAGAGCCCGGATTGTTTGTCCGGCAGCGAGCGCAGAGTTCTAACAGTGTGGCGGCTATCTATATCCTTGCCCTGAAAATTCGTTCCCGATTACCTCATGCAATGGAGCCATTCTTTTCATCCGGACCCAATGGCTTCAGCCGGTTGCTTGCTCCTTCGAATCGCCCCGCATTGCCGAACGACGAACCGGCGTTGCGGGCTCTTGCCGAAAGTATGTTTGGACTCACCCCCAAGACAGTTCGTGATCCTGTGCCGGGCCACGCAGGTTACACTTATTTCGGGCAGTTGATCGATCACGATATGACTCTGACGGACAACCCACTCGCCGAAACGGATGAGCATACCGAAACCCTGGTGAATCGTCATTCCCCCTTTCTCGATCTGGACACTCTCTACGGCACAGGTCCGGCGGGCGATTCCCGGAACCTCTACGAGCACGGAGCCTGGCTCAAATTAGGCGTGCGCCATCCCTCCGGACTCCTTTTCAACTTTGCGACCGATCCTCACACTGGCCAAAATCTCGTCGCGGATCCCCGGACTCTGGAAACTCCGATGATCCAGCAACTGGTCGTCGCCTTTGCCAAACTTCATAATGCCGCCGCCACGCAGATTGCCCGGCGGGAACGCGATTCCGAAGTCATCTTTCAGGAGGCGAGGAGAATGACGACGCATCAGTTTCAATATTTGGTGTGGGAGGAATGGTGTTGGAAGGTGCTGGATCTAACCATTCTGGACGAAGCCCGGAATCGGAATCCGGATGGCTGGCGTCAAATCCGGTGGCCAATGTTTTCCATTCCCGTGGAGTTTTCCATGGCTGCGATGCGCTTCGGCCATAGCATGGTGCGGGCAAGTTATCTCATTACGGGATTGCCCGCCGGGAGAGACCGCAAGATCGAAGAATTAGTGGCGCGCGCCGGGCAGCACGGACCGCTGGAAGGAGAATGGGCGGTGCGTTGGGGGGCTTTCTTTGGTGGAATTCCCGGCTCGAACCCGTTGCCTTTCGCCAAGATCGACACCCATGTGGTGGATGGGCTGCGGCGAATCCCCCGTATTCCAGAGACTCTCCCTGCGATGGCGCTGCTGCGAGGCTATCGGGCAAAGCTGGCAAATGGACCCGCCGCCGCTGAGGCCTTTCGCCTGGAGCCTCTCATGGTGGATGATCTGATCCCGGCGGAACCGGAAAGTGTGCGTCGGCAAGGTCGGATCCTGGAGGAAGGTGGCTTTCTGGAATCTCCGCCGCTCTGGTATTACCTGCTGAGAGAATCCGGCGTGCGAAACGAGGGAGTCCGCCTGGGTCCTCTGGGCAGCCGAATCGTGCTGGAGACGATCGATGAAGCGCTCGCCGCCGATCCACACTCCTACCGGAATACGCCGGGTTGGAGCCTGCCGGTCTGGGAGAAGTGGCCGACGGGAACGATCAACACAATAGGTAAGCTCCTCCGTTTTTCCGACTCGCTCTAGCGATTTATCGAGTTTCTTTTTTACGTCGGGCCGTAGGCTCGCCACGCCGCAACCCAGAACTTCTCGAGGACATCTTCGATCCTGGTAACTTCTCGGGCATCGTCGGGAAGAATAAAGACGATTAACTTGTCCAGTTTTGCGGTGTCGTTAGGCAGGCAGATGACTTCGACATCTGCGGGGATGTCGATGTCTCCTTTCTCGGCGAAAATTTCCCGTGCCCGCTCTCTATCGCTGAGCACCGCCTCCCGAAGTGCCTCGCTCGCGGGATCGTCTCTGAGGGAGACTGCTTTGAGGAAAGCCATGGCGGCTTTCTGTTTGTCTTCGGAGTCGGCCCAGTCAAGTGAACTCATAATTGTGTTTAGTTAATGGTTGTTAGTTTTCCTAGCCGCTGCATTTCTAGTTTGCGAGTTAAAGCGTTCAGAATTTTCGCAAAATCCTGTCCGTCACGCATCGCATCCCAGCGAGGATCGAGTTGCAAGGGCATGAGATCGGACCAGCCAAGTTCAAAGGCGGCACGCAAACTGGAAATGGCCTGAATTGGATCGCCGAGGATGCTTTGCAATATGGCAATTCGGTAGGCGATATCCGGGCAATTGGGACTCTTGCGCTGTGCCTCCTGCTCGGCATCCAATCTGGCCAGCAGGCGACGCTCTCGGTCGTTCGTGCCTGGTTCTGCCAAAAATGCCTCCACACATCGCCAATCAACCGCGCCGGATTCGCCATTGGGAACAACTCGATTGCCCTGTTGGGCCACCAACTGCGGGAGCAAGGTGCGGACTCTTGCCCAATCTCTCGTAAAGAAAACCACCAAGCCCTCCACGCGCAGGCATTCGTCGCTATCCTTGTATTCCTCCTTTTTACTGACAACCAGTTCCCGCGCTTTCGCAAAATTTTGCTGGCGCAATTCGAGCAGGCAAAGTCCGGCCCAGCCTTCGGGGAGCTCGGGATGGAAATCCATGGCCGATCGAAACGATTTCCGCGCCTCGGCGAAATCTCCCAACTGCGCTTGCACGTCGCCGATCTGCGCGTCCCAATCTGCAGGCTGGGTGGTGGCGATGCGGGCTTTGCCAAACCCACGCAATGCGCGATCCAGTTTACCAATCACCTTATAGGGATAGGCCATTTGCCCGATCGCCCGCTCGCTTTGATAGCCCCAGGAAACGGCGCGGGAGCAATACTCCGCCTCGGCCCGGCTGTCTCCGGAAACGCCTGACATGACGCCGAAGGATCGGTTGGCGGACGCATTTTCTGGCTCTAGCTCGACGGCCTCGCGTGCCACTTGCAATCCTTTCTCGAGAATGGCGGAATCCGGCAGAATGGCGTCGCGCCCCATGCAGGCGAGGGCTAGATACGAGCGCGCCAACACGCTTTTGGGAGCTTCCGCGATGGCGTTCTCGAAGCAGGCGATCGCCCGGTTCATATCCGGCAGATTGCGCCGGGTCATCAGATCAAGGCCGACTTTGAGATAATCCTTCGCCCGCTGGCTGGCCTGCGAGGCGTCGGGAGGTTCGATACTCGGGGGCGTCGCCTCCGAATTGAGTCGGGGATAAATCTCCCGGGCGATTTTTTCGTGGGGAAGAGGCTGGCCTTTAGACCAGCTCCAGGTCCCGATCAAGGTGGCGCCATCCGGGGAAACGAGGTAGGCATCGGTGCGGGAGGGGCGAATCACTCCGGTCAGCACAGCCCGGCTGCCGGTGGCCCGCGCCGCCGCCTGGATTTCCCGCGGGGTGCCAGCTCCCGTCCATTCCGGGATGGTTTTTTCGGGAAAAACGAGCCGGGCCGGGCCGATTTTGTGCATTTCCTGTCGCAGCGTTTCCGAAATGTTTCGCGTGCCGGTCGGATCATCCTGCAAAGTGGCGAGATCCAGAAAAGGGAGAATCGCGACCGAAACACGACTCTCGATTGTGCGATCGAGCGCTTGGCGGGTGCGCAACATTCGTCCCTGCACACCTCCGGCGGCGAGGGCTGTCAGCACCAGAATGGCCACGAGTGCGGCGACAACCGGACGCCTGCGGGCCGCACGCATCAGGCGCTCCGCTCCAGAAACAGGCCGGGCCAGGATGGGGCGTCGATCCAGCCAGCGTGCGAAGTCCTCCGCCAAAGCCTCCGCGCTGGCATAGCGGGCGAGGGGATCCCGCTCCAGGCAGCGTGCGCAGATCGTTTCCAAATCCCGATCCGCACCCGGGAGCAGCGTTCGAAGGAGCGGCGCAGGGCGGTCCGCCGCGTCGCGCACGACGGCCCAGGCATTTTCCCCAATAAACGGAGGACGCCCCGTGAGGAGCTCGAAAAGAATCGCGCCAAGGCTGTAGAGATCGGTGCGCGGCCCGACTGGTTTGCTGGAGGCTTGCTCGGGAGCGAGATAGCCCGGGGTGCCGAAAACGGTTAGCGAAGCCGTGAGATCGGAGGTGCGCTCCAGCCATTTGGCCAGGCCGAAATCGACCACCATGGGCTCGCCGCTGCCATCGAGAAGGATGTTCGCGGGTTTCAGATCGCGGTGCAGAATCCCGCGTCCATGGGCATGAGCCACGGCGCGGGCGATTTTTTCCATCCAGACCACAGCTTGCCGGGGAGTGGCTTTTTTCCCCAGGAGACTCCCTCCGGTGGCGAGTTTCATGCTGAAAAATGGCAATCCTTCCGCATCCAGCCCGACCTCGTGAATGGGGAGGATGTTTGGGTGATCCAGGCTGGCGACCGCTTCCGCCTCGCGCTGCAGACGCAGGATGGACTGGGCCTGTTCCTCCGGACTGATCCCTTCGATGCGCAAACGTTTTAGCGCCACGATTCGTTGCGGCTGCAACTGGCGCGCCCGGTAGATTAATCCCATGCCGCCCCGCCCGATTTCCTCCATCAACTCATAGCCCGCCACATTCCATGGCCCGGTTGGCAGATCGGAAAAGTCCAGTTCATCCGCGCGTTCCGAGTCGAGCAGCCCCAGGCCGAGGAGATCGCCGAGCGTTTGGCGATCTTTCATGAAGGCACAGGCTGGCCCGCCACGATCCGCTGGAGATGGCGCAACTCATTTTCCAGTTCGCCCGAGTCCGCCACGGTTTCGGCGACTTCCTCGCGCAGGAGAACGCGATATCTTTGCCGGAGGCGCAGCACCAGCATGCGAATCTGCCCGTCGTTAAGACCGAGACGCCGCGAAGCGACGGAGCTTTCCCAGGCGGTTTCGTCCGGGGCGAGAAAAACCTGCAACTCGAGGAAAACCCGTTCGCGCCCCTTGCGCTGGCATTCCTCCCGCAATCGGGCGAGGGCGCGATGGCTCAATTTCATGGCCCAGCCGAGGTCGAAGATTTCATCCGCCGACGCTTGGGGGTTCTGGGCGAGAATGTCGCTTTCCGACAGGTCGCTATCATGCAGGGAGAGGAATTGTTTTCCTCCGCCGCGTTTCTGGGTGAGTCTTTCGGCGTTGGCATTGCGGACAAAATTTTGCAGCGAAGTGAGGAGAAATGCCCGGAAGCGCCCACGTTGTTTTTCGACTTTGGCGATGAACTGCGAGTCGAGGATCATGACAAAGAAACCCTGTGTGAGGTCCTCGGCATCGGCCACTTGATAGCCGCGCCGACGGAGGTAGAGATAGATTGGCTGCCAGTAGATCTGGCATAACTCGCGCAACGCCACAGCAGATTTCTCCTCGGCAGACCGTCCGCCTTGGCTGGCCAGGATCACACTCCAGCGTGTCGTCACAAAGTAGGGCGGCGAAGGATCGGGTCCGCCCATTGTTTCGGAATTCACGCTTGGGGAATAACAAAAAAGCGGATGGCCAACAAGGTGAAATCAGACGCGGCCCTTTTGAATTTTGGAATGGAAGCCGTGTTTCTCCGATTTATTCTCCCAGCTTTGCAACAATCGCCCGCGATTCCTGTAATGCAGGGTGAGTGAACAAGCTGCCGCATCCCAAGCACCCTTTAGCCCGCTTCGCTGGAGCGTTTCGCCCATGAATCTGGACAGGGAAATGGCCAAAACGTTTGCGCAGCGAGTGACGCAGAGCTGCGGGACGTTTTGCGACCCGGAATTGCAGCAGCGCTATTTAATGGGCGCGCTTTGCGGAGTGGTGCAGGCAGATGCATGGACCTGGATGCGGGCGCAAAACGCAGGAGACTTTGAAACGGCCCTCCACCCGCACGTCCTCGCGGGAGGATTCACGGGCCTGGAGATCGGAAGTTTGCTGGAACTTTATCAAGATCGGCAGATGCAAAAGTCGGTCCGGAATCTGGTGTTGGAAATGTCAAAATCGTCGGAGCCGGTCACAGTGGGCGTCGATATGTTGACCGGTCCCGGGATTTCGGTGTCGGATTTTGGTAAGCAATGCAGAGCCTTGGGGACGGAGTTGAGAAGTTGCAGTGTTCTACCGGCGGACCGGGGCCGTTTTTTCGTGGTTTACCTGTTTCGGAGGGCAGGGCGTCCGCTCTTTTCCGATGCGGAATTGCGAACGGCACGCACGGTGATGGCCCACGCAGTCCTGCCACCGCAGCCAGCTTGCGGGCCGGCGAAGCACGCCCTTTCACCTCGCTGTCGCCAGATTCACGGATTGCTGGTGCAGGGTTATCGACGAGATGAAATCGCTCAGCGCCTGATGCTTTCGTTGCACACCGTCAATGGCTACGTGAAAGACATCTACCAACATGCGGGAGTGAGTTCCCAGACTGGCTTGATCCAGCGATCCCTCCGGCAGGTTACCGCTCAGGAAAGGGCGGGTAAAGAGGAAGTCCCGTCGCTGGCCAGGGTAGGTGGAGTTCTCGGGCTGGGATAAGCGGCGAGAAATTTTGCATCCAGTCAAGGACCCCAAAAAAATGGAAACACCGGTGCGATCTGATGTAAAATCCTTCCCGAGAGGTATGTCAGTGGCGCGAAACTTCCGGCTTCATCCGGCTTACGCGCCCCGGTCCGTTCACAGCATTCCGTGGCCGTGATCGTGTCGCCATCACCGGCTTGAAGAAAAATGAGCGCTTCTTTGGGAAGCACAATGCTCACGGAGTTCCCGATTTTGCGAAGTTTGAGTTCGAGCATCAAAAGGGGTGAGCGTAGCCACCGGCGTTGATACGCAAACGAAGGCTTCGATAACAAGGTATCTCCCACTGCGAGTTTCGGCTGCACGTTGCTCGCTGCTACGGCTGGTCTCGCAGGGAGAACTGGCGGCGGACTTCGGCCAGCGCCAGCA
>Ga0136638_10000295_pt1 | contig 10962 bp, 10 predicted proteins | sample AntDrymUQ8582206_2_FD_104671 | JGI IMG/M metagenome (GOLD analysis project Ga0136638, IMG submission 104671) | Polar desert sand microbial communities from Dry Valleys, Antarctica - metaG UQ858 (22.06) | ecosystem: Environmental > Terrestrial > Soil > Desert | place: Antarctica: Dry Valley...
CAGATGCCGGCGTATCGCGCGATGTCAGCCGGCAAAACCGGCTTGCCGACGGTGCTGGTGGTGCAGGAGGTTTTCGGAGTACATGAACATATCAAAGACGTTGCGCGCCGACTTGCCAAGCAGGGATATTTAGCGGTGGCTCCTGAGCTGTACGCAAGACAGGGAGATGCAACGCAATACACCGACACTGCCGTGCTGATGAAAGAGATTGTCAGCCAAGTGTCTGACGCTCAGGTGATGGGCGATCTTGACGCGGCGGCTGCGTGGGCTGCGAAAAATGGCGGCGCCGGCAAGCTTGGAATCACGGGGTTCTGCTGGGGCGGTCGCGTCGTGCATATGTACGCCGCGCACAATCCGAATCTGGCGGCGGGCGTCGCGTGGTATGGCCCAACAGCGCGTTCGTATCACGCAGGTGACAAAACTCCGCTCGACGTTGCAGGGCAAATCAAGACGCCAGTGCTCGGTTTGTATGGGGGCGCTGACGGTGGCATTCCGACCGACACGGTTGAAAAATTTGGGGCTGCATTGAAAGCCGCAGGCAACACGCGCTCCGAAATGGTGATCTTTCCGAATACGCCGCACGCGTTTTATGCCGACTATCGGCCGAGCTATCGCAAGGAGGCAGCCGATGATGGCTGGAAGCGGTTGACAGCGTGGTTCAAGCAGTATCTGGCGTAGCGCGCCGGTAAAAGGAAAAAAAGGGCGCACGATGTGCGCCTTTTGTTTTGAATCAATCAGTCGAGTATGACGCTTAGCTACATCATCCTTGCCAATCTGCTGTCGACATTTCTCTCGCTTGCGCTCGCTGCGTGGCTGAGCTTTCGCTACCTGGGCAAGCTGATTGACAAGCTGGTGCCGGTGTCGGCCGGACTGCTGCTCGCCACCGCGATCACGCATCTGCTGCCTGAAGCATTCAGCAGCGAGGCTGATCCGTTTAAGCTGGGTTGGGTGATTCTGGCGGGCATTCTTGGGTTCTTCCTGCTCGAAAAGCTGGCGCTGATCCACCACACGCACCATCACGAGGGCGATCAGCATCTGCATCACCATGGTCATGATGCACACGAAGCGGGGCGCGGAGGTGTGCCGCTTCTAATTGGCGATGCATTCCATAACTTTGCTGATGGCGTGGTAATCGCCGGCGCTTTCCTGGTGGACTCGCAGCTTGGTGTGATCGCTACGCTCGCCGTGATGGCGCATGAAATTCCGCACGAGGTAGGCGATTTCATGATTCTGTTGAACGCCGGCTTCACGCGCCGCCGCGCGTTCATGTTCAATCTGATTTCAGGTCTGTCGGCGGTAGTCGGCGGAGTCATAGGGTACTTCGTGCTCGACACGATGCAGGAGCTGCTTCCCTACGCACTGGCGCTCGCTGCAGCGAGCTTCATTTACATCGCACTCTCTGATCTCCTGCCCGAGATGATGCGACGGTCGTCGCTGGCGAAGTCGCTGCCGGAAGTCGCGCTGGTGCTGCTTGGCGTAGTGATTGCGGCGCTTGCGACCGGCGGGTTCGGCACGCATTAGGGCTGCGCGCCGGTGGCCACAGGTCGCGACCGATCGGATACCCACTCGCTCCACGAACCGCCGTACAGAGCGGAACCGGGCAACCCGGCGAGTTGCATCGCGAAGACACTATGGCACGCGGTAACGCCTGAACCGCATTGGTGCGTGATTTTCTGCGGGGCATCTGCACCCAGCATCAAATCGAATTCATGCCGCAGCTCAACCGCGGATTTGAACGTTTGATCTGCATTCAAATTTTGTTGCCACGGTCGATTACGCGCTCCTGGAATGTGGCCGGCCACAGGATCGATTGGCTCATTTTCGCCGCGATAACGCTCCGGAGTACGGGCGTCGAGCAATATTCGATCGCGACTGCCCAACGAACCTACGACTTGCGCCACGGTCACAACAGACACGAGCGATGTGCTAGCGACAAAACTACCGCGCGTTTGGTCGGCCATTTTTTGACTCGACAAATTCGCTTCACTCAACCATTTCTGCCATCCGCCGTCCAGCAATCCAACGCGCTGATGCCCTAGCCAACGTGCCAGCCACCAAAGACGTGCCGCGAACTGCCCGCCTTGTGCGTCGTATGCCACGATCTGTGTGTTGTTGTCGATTCCCCACGCGCGAAACGCTTCGACCAGAGCGTCACGCGGCGGCAAAGGATGCCGGCCGTTGCTGCCGGTTTTTCTGCCGGACAGATCCGCATCGATGCTGGCGAACACCGCTCCGGGAATGTGCCCGGCCTGATAGGCGCGCGGTCCGGCTTCGGCGTCGAACAGATCGTGGCGCACGTCGATCACGCGCCACAGCGGGTTGTTCACATGCTCGCGCAACTGCGCAACGCTGATCAGCATGCTCGAAGGTTCGTCGTCACTCATCTATTTCTCCGCCGCAGGTTCGATCTCCGACACCTCGGCGGCGCCGGGTGTGCCTCGTCGCGCGGCAAATGTGCTCGCTGCCGCACCGCTGAAGACGATGATTGCAATGCCGATCCAGCCGATAACCGGAATGCGGTCACCAAACAGCAACACGCCGAATATCGATGCAAACACGATTGCGGAATACTGCAGGTTTGCGACCAGCAACGTGTGGCCTTTGCCGTAGGCGCGCGTCATAGAAAGCTGCGCAAGAAGCGCGAACACGCCGACTCCGATCAACAACAAAGCGCCCGTGGTCGTATGCGTGGAGAATCCCGAGATCAGTGACCCTGCCAATCCGAGCACCGTTCCCGTCAGCGAAAAGTAAAACACGGTACGCCACTCGGGTTCACCGAGCCGGCCCAGCTTGCGCACGTTCCAGTAAGCGACGGCAGCGAGCATTCCGGACAACAACCCGGCGAGCGCTACGACGATCTGGTCGCGCGAAAAACTCGGCTGCAGCACCAGCAGTACACCGATGAAGCCGACGACGACAGCGGCAGCGAGCCTCGCGTCAACTCTGGCATGCCGGCGCAGCGCGCCCCCGATCACCGCGGCCGCGACATACAGGGACGATGCGTAACTGAGCGTCATTGCCGTCCCGAGCGGCAGCAGCGTGGTTGTGTAGAACCACAACGCGAGCGCGGCAGTGCCGGCGACGCCACGCAGCAGATGTGTCTTCGCCAGTGGCGTCGCCAGAGACGTCTTGCGCCACGCCACGAACGCATACAGGAGCACCGCCCCGATCAGCGAGCGATAGAAAACGATCTCTGCAACCTTGTAATAGTCGCCCGCCCACTTGACGCAGGCGCCCATGATCGAGAAGAAAAATGCCGCTGCAATCATCCAGAGCGCACTCATCGGCACCAATTCTAGAGGTTCAACTGACGTTTACGCCTGCACTAGAATCGCGCACGATGAAAGCAACGCCCGCAGCATCGCTTGCGCCGCCCGAGTCATTGAGTTTCGAGCAGGCGCTCGATGAACTCGATACGCTGGTGCGCCGGATGGAGTCCGGCCAGATGTCGCTCGATGATTCGGTTGCCGCTTACCGACGCGGCGCCGAGCTGGCGCGCTTTTGCCAGGGCAAATTGGCGAGCGCAGAGCAGGAGATCAAGCGGCTCGACGGAGACTTATTGAAGCCGCTTGATATTTCCGAGTTGCGCGTCAGCGGTGCGCGAGACACCGATGTGAGTGGCGCATGACTTGCGCTGCAGCCGTGCAACCCACCAGCTTCATCCGAATTCCGTTCGATCATTGGGTGCTCGCTGCGGGCGATAGGTTCGAAGATGCCGCGCAATGCGCATTGCCGGGTGATGGCGTCGTTCCGATGCGATTGCACCGTGCGATGCGTTACGCGGTGCTCGATGGCGGCAAACGCGTGCGACCTCTGCTGGTGTATGCGGCCGGAGAAATCACGCATGCGGAAGGCGAGCCTCTCGATCGCGCCGCACTCGCCGTCGAGTTCGTGCATGCCTACTCGCTGGTGCATGACGACATGCCATGCATGGACAACGATGTATTGCGCCGTGGCAAACCCACTGTGCATATTGAGTTTGATGAAGCCACCGCCATGCTCGCCGGCGACGCGCTGCAGGCCGAAGCCTTCAAAGTGATTGCCGACGGTGGCTTGCCGGCTTCGCAAACGGCGGCGCTGATGCGCGAGCTCGCACACGCATCGTCGACGGCCGGCATGTGCGGCGGGCAGGCGATCGATCTGGACGCCGTCGGCACCACGCCGGGAATCGACCAGCTGGAACGGATGCATCGGATGAAAACCGGCGCGCTGTTGAAGGCCGCGGTGTTGATGGGCGCATTGTCGGGACACCCCGCAGCACTTACCGAGGCCACGCGCGAGGCGCTGGCGCGTTATGGTGAAGCGGTTGGACTCGCGTTTCAGGTGGTCGATGATTTGCTCGACGTCGAAGCAAGCACTGCGGAGCTCGGAAAGACCGCGGGCAAGGACGCCGAGCACAGCAAGCCGACCTACGTGTCGCTGCTGGGTGTGCAGGCAACGCGTGCCTGGTCGCTGCGCCTGAGGGCGCAGGCGTTGGAAGCGATTGACGGCCTCGGCCCGAGCGCTGCGCGTTTGCGAGAATTGGCGGACTTCATCGTTTGCCGCAAGAGCTGATCGGGCAAACTCGAATAGCCATGGAACTCCTCAACAGCATTGATGCTCCGTCCGATCTGCGTGCGCTCGAGCGAGCGCAGCTGCCGCAACTGGTCGACGAGTTGCGTGCATTCGTGCTCGAATCGGTGTCGAAAACCGGCGGTCATTTGAGTTCGAATCTCGGCACGGTCGAGCTGACAATCGCGCTGCATTACGTGTTCAACACGCCCGAAGATCGCATCATCTGGGACGTCGGCCATCAGACGTACCCGCACAAGATATTGACGGGGCGCCGCGATCATATGGCGCGGCTGCGCCAGCACGGCGGCATGTCGGGCTTTCCGCGTCGCTCGGAAAGCGAATACGACACCTTCGGTACCGCGCATTCCTCGACCTCGATTTCTGCCGCACTAGGCATGGCGGTGGCGGCACGCAATCAGGGATCGGAAAGACATTCGATCGCCGTGATCGGCGATGGCGCGATGAGCGCGGGCATGGCGTTCGAAGCGCTGAACAACGCAGGCGTGACGGAAAACGTGCGCCTGCTCGTGATCCTGAACGACAACGACATGTCGATCTCGCCCGCGGTCGGCGGACTGAATCGCTACCTGGCGCGCTTGATGAGCGGCAAGTTCTACGCAACCGCCAAGCAGGCCGGCAAGCAAGTGCTGAAAAGTTTTCCGCCGGTGTTTGAATTGGCGAAGAAGTTCGAGGAGCATGCAAAGGGCATGGTCGTGCCCGGCACTTTGTTCGAGGAATTCGGCTTCAATTACATCGGGCCGATCGACGGCCACGATCTGGATTCGCTGATCCCGACGTTGCTGAACTTGAAACAGTTGGGTGAGCAGTTGAGCGGGCCTCAGTTTTTGCACGTGGTGACTCGAAAGGGGCAGGGTTACAAACTCGCCGAAGCCGATCCAGTGCTGTATCACGGCCCGACCAAGTTCGACCCGAATGTCGGATTTACCGCGGCGGCGGCGAGCAAGCCGAACTACACGAAGATTTTCGGCGACTGGCTATGCGATATGGCCGCACTCGACGCGCGGTTAATCGGCATCACGCCGGCGATGCGCGAAGGCTCCGGCCTGGTGCGTTTCGAGCAGGAATATCCCGACCGTTATTTCGACGTCGGCATCGCCGAGCAACATGCAGTGACTTTTGCCGCGGGCCTCGCGTGCGACGGCATGAAGCCGGTGGTCGCGATCTACTCGACGTTCCTGCAGCGCGCATACGACCAGTTGATTCACGATGTCGCGATTCAGAATCTGCCGGTCGTGTTCGCGCTCGATCGCGGCGGGTTGGTCGGTGCCGACGGCGCAACGCATCACGGCGCTTTTGATCTGTCGTATCTGCGTTGCCTTCCCAACATGATCGTAATGGCGGCGTCGCAGGAGAACGAGTGCCGGCAGATGCTCTACACCGCGTTCAAGCAAGATGGTCCGGCTGCCGTGCGCTACCCACGCGGCACGGGGCCCGGTGTTCCAATTGAAGAGGCGATGACCGAGCTGCCGATCGGGCGCGGAGAACTGCGGCGTAGTTCGACCGCCGCGACAGGCCGCCGGATTGCGATCCTTGCGTTTGGCTCGATGGTGCCGCCGGCACTTGCGGCCGCTGAACATTTCGACGCCAGCGTGGCAAACATGCGCTTCGTCAAGCCGCTCGACGATGAACTGATCGCGCGGCTCGCGCGCACGCACGACGCGCTGGTGACGGTCGAAGAAAACGTCATCGCGGGTGGCGCGGGCAGTGCGTGTCTCGAATCGCTCGCGATGCAGCGCATCGGCGTTCCAGTATTACAGCTCGGGCTGCCCGACCAGTTCATTGATCACGGCGACCCGGCGTTGCTGTTGAAGGATTGCGGGCTCGATGCCGCTGGCATCGCTGCCGCGATCCGTTTGCGCTTTCCCGAGCTCGTGCGCGACTCGCGCCTGCAGTCTGCGGCGTAGCGTCTCAAACGCGCGGCGATGAAGCCAATCGTCATCGTGCAGCACGAGGCTGACGCTGGCCCGGGCGGATTCGAGCAGTACCTGAGCCGCAGAGGTCTGCCGCACCTGACCGTCCGGGTGTTTGCGGGCGACGCGATACCGCGTTCCGCCTCCTCATATTCCGGTGTCTGTTCACTCGGCGGCAGCATGAGCGTCAACGACGAGCTGCCGTGGATCATCGAAGAGCTCGACTTGATGCGCGACGCCGATCGACACGGGGTTCCGATCATCGGGCATTGCCTCGGCGGCCAGCTGCTGGCGAAAGCATTCGGTGCGCCGGTGACGCGCAGCGCGATGAAGGAAATCGGCTGGAGCGAAGTCGAAGTCGACGATGTTGCGCTGGCTCGCCAGTGGATCGGAGATGATCGAACCGTCGAGCTGTTTCAATGGCACGGTGATACGTTCGCGCTGCCCACGGGTGCGCGCCGGTTTCTGACCAGCCGGCTGTGCGCGAATCAGGCGTTTGTGCTCGAGTGCGGAAGCTTCGCGCATCTGGCAATGCAGTTTCATGTCGAGATGACGCCGCAGCTGGTGCACGGCTGGGCCACCGATGCCAGCGGGGTGCAGGAAGTCGAACAGGCGTTTGCGCACCAGAACGGTATCGGCGTGCAGGTGGCGGCGGAGATGCTTCGTGATCTAACCCAGCGCACGCAGCGAATGCACATCATCGCCGAAAGGCTCTACGGCCGATGGATTCTCGGCCTGGCTGAGTAATAAGTGTTCGCGTTAGTCGCGGAAATTTTCGAACGTCAGCGGCACCTCGTCAATCTGGCTGCGCAGCAGTGCAATGCATTCCTGCAATGCGTCTTTCTTGGCGCCGGAAATGCGCACTGCGTCGCCCTGAATGCTGGCAGTGACTTTGAGTTTGCGTTCCTTCACCAGCGCAACAATTCTTTTTGCCAGCGTCTGTTCGACACCGTTTTTAATCTTGATCGGCTGCTTCGACTTGTCTCCCGAGATCTTCTCGGGCTTTTCGAACTCCAGCAGCCGCGCATCAACGCCGCGTTTGGCCATTTTTCCGGCCAGCACTTCGCGCACCTGTCCCAGCTTGAATTCGTCGTCCGCAAATGCGGTCAGCTCGAACTCCTTAAGCTCGAAACGCGCATCGGAACCCTTGAAGTCGAAGCGGTTCGCGATCTCTTTATTAGCTTGATCGATCGCATTGCGCACCTCGACCATATTGGGCTTGCAAACCGCGTCGAATGACGGCATCACTGCTCCTCGGATACGCACGCAGTGTATCGGCCTCTAAACTCACTTTATGGTGATTGCACAAGATCTAATGGCGCGGGATTTAATACAGCGCGATGTCTCGTTGCGAACATTCAACACGTTCGGCGTCGAGGCGCGGGCTGCGCTGTTCGCGCGCATCGGCTCGCTGCGCGATCTGCAGCAGGTTCTGGTTGATCCGCGCGTAATCGACGCTCCGCGCTTGGTGCTCGGCGGCGGCAGCAACATTCTGTTTACGCGCAATTTCGACGGCTGCGTATTAAAAGTTGAGATCCCTGGGCTGCAGCGCGAAGATCACGGTGCGTTCTCGCTGGTGAGTGTGGGCGCCGGCGAAAATTGGCACGCCATCGTCGAGCGCCTGGTCGACGATGATGTACCCGGCCTGGAAAATCTGGCGCTGATTCCAGGCTCGGTCGGTGCGGCGCCGATCCAAAACATCGGCGCCTACGGCGTCGAGCTAGCGGAGCGGTTTCATTCTTTGCAGACGTGGAGCATCGACAGCGGCTTGTTGCAGACGCTGAACTCTGAGGATTGCCGTTTCGGTTATCGCGACAGCGTGTTCAAGCATGAACCAGGATTGCGACTGATCGTCAGCGTTACGTTCGCGCTGCTGCGAGATTGGAACCCGGTGACCGGGTATGCCGACGTTGAAAACGAGTTGCGGCGGCGCCAGATTAGCGGGCCGAAGCCGCGCGATGTTTTCGACGCCGTGGTTGCAATTCGCAAACGCAAATTGCCCGATCCAGCGCTGATCGGAAACGCGGGCAGCTTTTTCAAGAACCCCGTGGTTTCGCGCCAGCAGCGCACCGAGCTGATCGAACGGCATCCATCACTGGTGAGCTACGACATTGGCGGTGGCCGCTACAAGCTTGCTGCCGGTTGGTTGATCGACGCCTGTGGCATGAAGGGCGCGGTGCGCGGCCGCGCGGCCGTGTTCGAACGACAGGCGCTGGTGCTGGTGAACCTCGGCGGGGCCACCGGTGCCGAAGTTCTCGCGCTTGCACGCGAAGTTCAGGATGTTGTGCGCGTCCGGTTCGGCATCGAACTCGAGCCTGAGCCACGGATCGTTTAGCTAGACTGGCTTTACATCCCTCGCATCAAGGACCGCAGATGAATAAAGAGATCGTTTCGACATCGGACGCGCCGTCCGCGATCGGCCCGTACTCGCAAGCCGTTAAAACCGGCCTGGTGGTATTCACTTCCGGACAAATCGGATTGGATCCGGCGACGGGCGAACTGGCTGCGGATTTCGAAGCGCAGGTGCGGCAGGCGTTTAAGAATCTGGCGGCGGTGTCAGAGGCGAGCGGTGCATCGCTCGCCAATGCAGTGAAGCTCACGTTGTTTCTGACCGATCTCGGACAGTTCGCAAAGGCCAACGCGATCATGGCGGAGATGGTCCCGCGACCGTACCCGGCGCGTTCGACGGTCGGCGTGGCGAGTTTGCCGCGCGGTGCGCAGTTCGAGGTCGAAGCCATTTTGGTTTTGTAATTTGATCGCGCGCAAACCTCGCACGGCAAAGGCGGACGGTGCACCGGTCAACACGATTGCAGCCAGGCTGGCGCGCGCGGGGCTGAAATCCGATTGGGATTTCGTATTGCATCTGCCGCTGCGCTACGAAGACGAAACGCGCATCACGCCGATTGTTCAACTGATCGCAGGCAACGAAGCGCAGGTGGAAGCTGAAGTCATTGCGGCCGACGTCGTCTATCGCGGCCGCCGGCAGCTGCGTGTAACGGTGCGAGACGCCACCGGCTCACTGGTATTGCGGTTTCTCAATTTCTATTCATCGCAGTCAAAGCAGATGGCCGTAGGGCGCAAGCTCCGTATCTTCGGCCTGGTTCGCGGAGGACTGGCCGGCGATGAAATGATTCATCCGCGCGTTCGCGCGAGTGATTTCGACACACCGCTGCCGCGATCGCTAACGCCGGTGTATCCGTCACCCGAGGGAGTACCGCAATCGTGGCTTCGCAAACGGATCGATAGAGCGCTGCGCGACGTCGATGTCGACGACGTGTTGCCCGACGCGATCCGTGCGCGTTATCGATTAACGGGCTTGAAGGATGCGATCGAGCGCTTGCACCGGCCGCCGATCGGCGCTGATGCTGACGCATTCGAACAGCGCACCGATCCGGCGTGGCGCCGCTTGATGTTCGATGAACTTCTGGCGCAGCAATTGGCCCTGCGTGCGGCGCGCGAGGAGCGTGCTGGTCGTCACGCTTTTCAGCTCGACGGTGTCGGCTCAATCAGTTCCCGATTGCTGGCGCATCTTCCGTTCAGTTTGACCGGCGCGCAGCAGCGCGTGTGGGTTGAGATCGAATCAGATATCGCGCTGAGCCAGCCGATGCATCGCCTGCTGCAGGGCGACGTCGGCAGCGGCAAGACGGTGATAGCAGCGCTGGCGGCAGCGCGCGCAATCGAGAACGGGTTTCAGGCCGCGCTGATGGCGCCGACCGAAATCCTCGCGGAGCAACACTTTCGAAAAGTGGCAGAGTGGCTATCTCCGCTCGGGGTGCAAATCGAATGGCTCGCGGGTCGGTTGACGGGAGCCGCGAAGCGCGCCGCACAGGACTCGATCGCGCGCGGAAACGCCCAGTTGATTGTAGGCACCCATGCGTTGATTCAGGAGGCAGTGGCGTTCACCAAGCTGGGCCTCGCAATCGTCGATGAGCAGCACCGCTTCGGCGTGGCGCAGCGCCTCGCGCTGCGCGGCAACTCGTCAGAGGAAAACTCGCCGCATTTGTTGATGCTTTCTGCCACGCCGATCCCACGCACGCTGGCGATGAGTTATCTTGCAGACCTCGACGTCTCGGTGCTGGACGAACTGCCGCCGGGCCGCAGGCCCGTGATTACCAAGCTGGTGTCGACGCGCCGGCGCGAGGAAGTCACGCAACGCATACGCGCGGACGTAGCGGGGGGCCGGCAGGCGTACTGGGTGTGCCCGCTGATCGAATCGAGTGACGTTATCGAAGCAGCCACTGCCACTGAGACGTTCGAGCGCATTGTCGAGGCGCTGCCTGACTTGCGTATCGGGCTGCTGCATGGCCAGCTGCACCCAGCGAAAAAAACCGAAGTCATGCAACGCTTCGTACGGCGTGAGATCGACTTGCTGGTTGCGACCACCGTAATCGAAGTGGGCGTGGACGTACCCAATGCGACGTTAATGGTGATCGAGCACGCGGAGCGCTTCGGCCTCGCACAGTTGCACCAGTTGCGC
>Ga0136638_10000297_pt1 | contig 10953 bp, 8 predicted proteins | sample AntDrymUQ8582206_2_FD_104671 | JGI IMG/M metagenome (GOLD analysis project Ga0136638, IMG submission 104671) | Polar desert sand microbial communities from Dry Valleys, Antarctica - metaG UQ858 (22.06) | ecosystem: Environmental > Terrestrial > Soil > Desert | place: Antarctica: Dry Valley...
GGACAATATATTTATCCCACAATACCCCAAGGCACTATCACCTATTATTATCCCAATGGCAAAATAAAATGTAAAGAAATATGGAGCAAGGGCACGCTGCAAGACATCTCTGAATGTCTCGACCCGAAAGGAATAAAATTAAATATTGGAACGATAAAAAATGGTAACGGACTCAGAAAATATTATGATGATAATGGTCAAATAGTTTCAGATATTAACTATAAAAATGGACTGCAAGACGGAGAAGCCAAAAGCTTTTTTAAAAATGGGAAATTAAAATCTTTGCTATTTTTTAGAGCAGGCATAGAACACGGAAAGGCTCAGGAATACCATGAAAATGGGCAAGTAGCGTCAGATGTAGATTATATAGATGGTACCGAGGAAGGATTTTTTAGAGAATATTTTGAGGATGGGAAACTAGCGGTCATCGGGTATTATTTGGACGGGAAAGAGGATAGTTTGTGGCAGGAATTTCATGAAAATGGTAAGCTTTTAAGCCAAGGCAAATATCAGGACGGCAATAAAATCGGGCAATGGCAAGACTTCTATGACACCGATACTTTGGCAGCCGTGGGCCATTACAAGGATGGATTGCAAGAAGGACTATGGATGGAGTTTTATGACAATGGAAAATTGAGCTCCCGAGGGAATTTTTTACTGGGAGAAAAAGATGGTATTTGGGAAAGTTGGCATGAAAACGGAAAACGCGCTATGCAGGGCGTATTTGTTGGTGATCGGGAAGATGGAGAATGGAAATTCTATTACAAAAATGCCGCTTTAAAAATGCAAGGAACCTACAGCTACGGCTTAGAAATAGGCACTTGGACAGAGTCTGCCGAGAATGGTAAAATCATAGAACAAGGCGATTACCAATTGGGCAAAGAAAATGGAATCTGGAAATCTTATTGGGATAATGGTGCTGCACGACAACAGCAGACCTTTGAGAAGGGGAAGTTGATGGAGGTATCTGGATTTACCACCAGTACAGGCAAGAAACTTGATGCCGGAACGCTGACCAAAGGCAATGGTACTACCAAATCTTACCATACCAATGGAAAACTAGAAGCGGAAGGAAACTTCCTAAACGGCCTTCCCGACGGAGCTTGGAAATATTTTCATAACAATGGGTTCGCCTCCGGTATGGGTCAGATGAAGCTAGGGAGCCGAACTGGTTTATGGAAATATTATTATAGTTCGGGAAAAATAGAATCGGAAGGCAATTATTTGAAAGACGAAATGGTAGGCACTTGGAAGTTTTACGACCAAGGTGTGTTGAAAGAAATCAAAAATGTGGATGAAGAAGATTGATAATTAGAAAAACCAACTTTTACTCCCCCAAATATTCTACAAAGTTTCTAGGAGTTTCGTAAAGGGTTATTTTATGCAAGCGTGCCGTAGAACCGTCCGCCACTAATGGAGCGAGTATTTTCCATATTTCTATAGCTAGGTTTTCTGTACTTGCCATTTTGCCAAGCATAAAATCTACATCAACATTTAGGTTTTTATGATCCAGCTTTTCTATTACATGATCTCTAATAAGCGTACTGAGCTTTTTCAAGTCTATCACAAAACCGGTGTCTGGGTCGGGTTCCCCTTTTACCGTAACAGTCAAATCAAAGTTATGACCATGCCAATTGGCATTAGAGCAAGGCCCAAAAACCTCCTTGTTTTTCTCTTCGCTCCAATTGGGATTGTTTAATTTGTGTGCAGCATTGAAATGCTCTTTTCTACAAACGTATATCATAATGACTTTTAGATTCCGCTGATACTGTGGTGCAGCGGTGTTGAAACTTTTACAAATATAAGCAAGGGAAATCAAATCGGTATAGGTAAGCGTCAGTTTTAGCAAATCCTTTTCAGCATGCTTCTATCTACTCTGGAATTGCCACTAAAACCGATTATTTTTTATAACTTTAATGCTAAAATGTTTTAATATGATTATAGTCACAGGGGCAGCCGGCTTTATTGGTAGCTGCCTCATCAGTAGGCTTAATGCTGATAATTTTAATTACATCATTGCCGTAGATGATTTTTCAAATACAGAAAAAAATAAAAATCTGGAAGGCAAAAAAATTCAAGAAAAGGTAGAACGATCTGTTTTTTTTGAATGGCTGGAGAAAAATTATGAATTCGTCGAATTTATCTTTCACATTGGTGCACGCACTGATACCACGGAGTTTGACAAAAATATTTTTGATGACCTCAATGTAGAATACTCTAAAAAAATATGGAAAGCTTGTGTAAACTATCAAATCCCTTTAGTTTATGCTTCTTCTGCTGCTACTTATGGGCTTGGTGAATTGGGCTATGACGATAACGAAGCCACTATACCACAGTTGAAACCGCTCAACCCTTATGGAGATTCTAAAAATGAATTTGACATTTGGGCATTGCAACAAGAGAAAAAACCTTTCTTCTGGGCGGGTCTTAAATTTTTCAATGTGTACGGGCCCAATGAATATCACAAGGGCAGGATGGCTTCGGTAATATTTCATTCGTTTTACCAAATAGAAAAAACAAACGCCATGAAGCTATTTCAATCTCACAACGCCAAGTACAAAGACGGAGAGCAAATGCGTGATTTTATTTATGTAAAAGATTTGATTGAAGTCATTATATTTTTAATGCACCATCGCAAAAACTCGGGCATCTACAACCTAGGTAGCGGTACGGCGCGCACGTTTTTAGATTTGGTAAAAAACACTTTTGCCGCCATGGAGAAACCAGAAGATATTTCTTTTATCCCCACTCCAGCCGACATTCGCGACAAGTACCAATATTTTACCGAGGCCAATATGGACAAATTGCTGTCGATAGGCTACAGCAAAAAATTTCATACTCTGGAAGAAGGCGTGAGTGACTATGTTACCAATTACCTTCCAAGCAATAAATATTATTAAAAAAAGAGTTTCTTAAAAAAATATGACTTCCAATTCCCTATTTATACTCATCATCTTTTTGGTCACGTTCGATTTTATACTCGACCAGGTGATGGATTTTTTGAATCAATCTTATCAGAAAAAAGAATTGCCTGAAGAGTTGAAAGGCATTTACGACGCAGCGCAATTTGCGAAGTCGCAAGAGTATCAAAAAGTCAATGCAAAGTTCGACTTTATACAGTCTAGCTTTAGTTTTGTTACGACGCTGGCTATGTTGTTTCTAGGTGGTTTCGGATGGCTCAATCAATATTTGTCACCACAAATAGCAAACCCAATATTACTAGCATTGGCCTTTTTTGGAATACTATTTATTGCCTCAGATATTTTGGGGTTGCCTTTCGCTCTCTACAAAACCTTTGTGATTGAGACAAAATTTGGTTTTAATAAAACTACTCCAAAAACTTTTGTACTGGACAAACTAAAAGGCTACGCCCTAGGAGCCATTGTTGGTGGGGCTTTGCTCTCTTTACTACTTTGGCTAATGACCAGTATTGGCATCAATTTTTGGGCTTATTTTTGGGTAGTTGCAGGCATATTTATATTGCTTATAAATATGTTTTATACTTCACTCATTATGCCATTGTTCAACAAACTAAGGCCTCTGGAGCAAGGTGGTTTAAAATCTGCAATAGAACGCTACAGCCAAAAAGTAAGCTTTCCTCTGGATAATATATTTGTAATTGATGGATCGAAAAGAAGCACAAAAGCCAATGCATTTTTTAGTGGTATGGGCAGCAAGAAAAAAATTGTGCTTTACGATACCCTTATCAATAATCATAGTGAAGACGAGCTGGTGGCAGTATTGGCGCACGAAGTAGGGCACTATAAAAAGAACCATATTATTTTGGGATATGTACTTTCTATTTTACAAATAGGATTAATGTTGTTTATACTTTCCAGACTAGTATTTAACACCGAACTATCCAAAGCAATGGGTTCTGCGACGTTGTCCATACCTATTAATTTGATTGCTTTTGGAATATTATTTTCTCCGCTTTCTCATATTATTGGTATGGTCATGAATTCAATTTCTCGCAAAAATGAATATGAAGCAGACGAATTTGCAGCGACCACCTTTGCCTCTATGCCATTGCAAGATGCCTTGAAAAAATTATCGGCCAATAATTTGAGCAACCTTACGCCGCATCCCGCATATGTATTTTTTCATTACTCTCACCCACCCATGTTGGAAAGATTGAGATTTTTGAAAAAGTTTTAATTCAAATCAGACCTTATTATATTTTAAAAAAATAAATTTTAACCCTCGTATTTTGTTTGAAAATCTAAAAATAGCGCACAAACTTTCAATCTATTATCTCACTATATCCATAGTGTCTCTAATGATTTTGTCAACTATTTTTTACTTTTCCAGCCAAAAGGCCTTGATAGAGCGCACTTCCGCTCAGCTTTCCTCTATCAATATTTTGAAGAAACGCCAAATCGAAGAATACTTTAAGTTTAAAGAAATGAGCTTAAAAATATTCCTGGTAGATATTATTAAGGAGCAACACATGCGCGAGAAAGGCGATGAAAAATCGATTTTGGAGCATGCCGTACTCAGCAATATTGCAAGGATGTCGGAGGAGCTTGGCTACCTCAATGTGGCCTATCTGGACAAAGATTTTAACCTGATAAATATATCAGATTCTACAGACAAAAATTTTGTGCACGTCCTCAAAGACCATGAAGTAGGCGATGCTCAACTTAAAAAAATATGGAATAGCAAATCGCACTCTTGCAGTATTTTTGATATTGTTCCTTTTGAAGACGACAGCGAATTAAAGGTGTTGCTTATATGCCCTTTGAAAGATGGAAATGATAAGACCATAGGACTACTGGTACTGGAGCAACTAGGAAATCAAATTCAGGAAATATTATTCGAGCTAACTGGCATGGGCGAATCGGGAGAGTCGTATATCGTTGCAAAGGATCAAAAAATGAGATCTCATTCCCGTTTTTTCCCAAATAAAAATCCAGGTTTTATTCAAGTAAAAACGACCGCTGTAAGAAATGCTTTTAAAGGATTAAAGTCTGTTGACATCATCAAAGATTACAGAGATATAGAAGTTCTTAGTGCCTACAGAAAGGTTGATATCGGTGGGCTACAATGGGCCATTATCTCTGAGATAGATTATAAAGAAGCAATGAAGCCTGTATATAAATTAGGCAAATACATAATAGTCGTGGGGGCTCTTATTTCATTTTTTGTATTACTATTTACAATTTTAATTGCCAGCCGCATAGCCCGTCCTATAGAAGAAGTAAGAAAATTGATCGTACAATTATCCAAAGGAAATTTGCCTGAAAAAAAACCTGTACCAAAAAATTTAGATGAAGTTGGTGACATGACGCTGGCTATCGGCCACCTCGTAGATGGATTGAAAAGAACATCCTTTTTTGCATCTGAAATAGGGAACGGCAACTTCAAACAGCAGTACGAACCGCTAAGCGATCAGGATACTCTGGGGCAGTCACTTCTTCAAATGCGGGATAAATTAAAAGAACTGAAAAAGAAAGAATCAGCAATGATGAGAGAGCGCTCCTCGGCTTTGCTTGAAGGGCAAGAGAATGAGCGGAGGCGATTGGCCAGAGAACTGCATGATGGAATAGGACAAATGCTAACTGCCATAAGGTTTAAATCTGCAGCCATTGATGATAAAAATGTATCTGGCGATATTAAAAATTTGCTCGACGAGACCATTAAAGAAATAAGAAGAATATCTATTAATGTAATGCCATCGGTATTGCTAGACTTTGGGCTAGACGCGGCCATACGCACGCAGTGTGAAAACATTTCTAATTATTCGGGAGTGCTTGTAGACTACAATTACACCGTGAGCAATGCCGATTTGAAAATCAATTTTGAAACCTCTGCTTCTATTTACCGCATCGTGCAAGAGGCACTCAACAATACGGTTAAATATGCCGAGGCTACATTTGGTGCCGTCGACGTAAAGCATACCGCAGAGTACATTAAAGTGGAAGTACGAGACAATGGCAAAGGATTTGACCTTAATGCCTATAATTCCAAAGCCAAACTTTCAAGTGGCATAAAAAACATGAAAGAGCGGGCAAGCCTGCTACGAGGCACCTTCCAAATACAATCCAATAAAGAAGAGGGCACCACCATCAATATTTCTATTCCACTATTATCAAAAGATTTATAATGGAGACAATAAAAATAGTTTTAGCAGACGATCACAAACTGATTCGGGATGGCATTAAGACCTTGCTAAAAATGGATCAGGCATTCGAAGTGATTGGGGAAGCCAACGACGGAGAACATCTTATTGAAGTGCTGGAAACATGCCACCCACATTTAGTGTTGGTAGATATCAGTATGCCTAAAATCAATGGAATTGATGCCATCTCCCAGATTAAAAAAAAATATACCTATTTGAAATTCATCGTACTCACCATGCACGATGAGGGAGACTATGTAAGAAAGTCTATGGATTGCGGGGCTGAAGGTTATCTACTAAAAAATAGCGATTTTGAAGAATTGCAAAAAGCCATTAAAATTGTAGCGAGTGGTGGCAAGTACTACAATTCTGTAATATCTCATCTATTCACAGATAATCTACCCAGCGAGGAGATCAAGGCGCCAAGGCCAGAGCTCACGCCCAGAGAAATAGAAGTATTGAGAGAAGTTGCTGATGGATTGAGTACAAAATTAATTGCAGAGAAATATTCCATTAGCTCCCGAACGGTAGAAACACACCGGGTAAATATGATGAAGAAAATGAATGCCCATAATACAGCAGAGCTCATCAAAAAATCCCTTTCCTGGAAACTAATTGGCTAATTGATTACTCCCATTCTCCTAAATATATCCCAATATTTTCATCATACTTTCTTTGGATTGCTCAGGTGCAAATAGCTTTGTTTCTATCTCTCCATTCTCATTTCTATTTATAAGAATATGTTTGGGTGCTGGTACCAAACAATGCTGAATACCCCCATACCCTCCTAGTGATTCCTGGTATGCACCGGTATGAAAAAAGCCAATATATAATTTTTCCTGATCTTTCACTTTAGGCATAAACACCATATTCTGATGGGCCTCCGAATTGTAATAGTCCATACTGTCGCAAGTGATGCCACCAATTTTCACTTTGCTGTAGCCCTTTTCCCAATGGTTTACGGCCAGCAGAATGTATTTTTGGTTGAGCCCCCATACATCGGGCAAGGTAGTGATGAAAGAGCTATCGATCATGCACCATTCTTCTTTGTCATTTTGCAATTTGTTGCCCAATACCGAATAGATCACAGCACCACTCTCCCCTACGGTAAATATGCCAAACTCCGTGAAAATATTGGGTTCTGCTACACCTTCCTGTGCACAGATTTTTTTTACGGTTTTTATTATTTGATCGGCCATGTAGGCGTAATCGTAATCAAAATGAACGGTAGTTTTGATGGGGAAACCCCCACCAATATCAATACTGTCCAAATCTGGATTTACTTTTTTGAGATCGCAGTACATGTGCACAAAGCGGCTTAATTCACTCCAATAATAGGTGGAATCCTTTATTCCACTATTGATAAAATAGTGAAGCATTTTAAGTTTAAAATTGGGATTAGGCTCAATTTCATTCTTGTATAAATCTATCACATCATTGTATCGTATGCCAAGTCGTGAAGTGTAAAATTCTGACTTCGGCTCTTCGTCCGACGCTAAGCGTATGCCCAATTTGCAAGGGCTGTGAAGGTGCTGACGGTATACTTCAAATTCCTCCAAATTATCTAAAATAGGAATACAATTCGTGAAGCCATCATTAATTAGATCAATAATATTTTGAGTGTATTCGGGACGTTTGAAGCCATTACAAACCACATAATTTTCCTTGGTTAGTTTTCCCTTTTCATAAAGGTTACGCACCAGAGGAATATCGTAAGCAGAGGAGGTTTCTATATGTATTTCGTTTTTCAATGCCTCCTCTAGTACGAAACTAAAATGAGAAGATTTTGTGCAGTAGCAGTAAGTGTAGCTACCCTGATAATTATTTTTCTGAATGGCTTCATTAAAAATCTTTTTCGCCTTCTGAATCTGAGAGCTTATTTTGGGCAGATAGGTTAATTTTAGGGGCGTACCGTAGGTTTTCACAATATCCATCAAGGGTACATTATTAAAAAACAATTCATTGTTTTCCACTTTAAACTCTTCGGTAGGAAAGTAAAATGTCTGCTCAATAAGGTCAATATATCTGTCCATTTCTTTGCTTCAGTATTTATATTACAGGAATAATTTCTTTATTAAAATCGCCAATGCAGCGATGTAGTCTACAATATTGCTATAAAATTACAATCTTTGCAATCCGAGAGATACAATTGCTTTAAAATTGAAAGCAAAATGGATTTCTTAACATTTATATAACACTGATCATCGCCACATGAGCCATATAGAACTGCAAATAAAGCAGGCAATCTCCGAGAGTTTGAGTAAGATTTTTGACATCACCATTCCACAAACTGATATTGTCCTACAACCTACAAAAGCCGAATTTGAAGGGCAATACACCTTTGTTACGTTCAGTATTGGTAAGCTTACAAAAAAATCGCCAGAGGAAACGGGCAATATTGTTGGCGAATATTTGCTTGTAAATAACCCATTAATTGCTGCCTACAATGTTGTCAAAGGATTTTTAAACATTACCGTCAGTGATGCATCATGGCTACAAACTTTTCAGGAAATTTTTAAAGATTCTACTTTCGGAAAATTACCCAAGAACAATAAAAAGGTCATGGTTGAATATTCTTCGCCCAATACCAACAAGCCATTGCACCTTGGTCATTTGAGAAATAATTTTTTGGGTTATTCGGTTTCACAAATCCTTACGTCCGCCGGCTACGATGTAGTGAAGGCAAATTTGGTCAATGATCGTGGCATTCATATTTGCAAATCGATGTTGGCCTATATGAAACAGGGGAACGAGGAATCGCCCAGTTCTACAGGGCTGAAAGGCGACCACTTGATAGGCAAATATTATGTACTGTTTGATAAATTATACAAAGCGGAAATTGAAACTTTAGTTTCGGAAGGAATGCAAAAAGAGGAGGCGGAAAAAAAAGCGCCTATCATGCTAGAGGCTCAGGATTTGCTGCTAAAGTGGGAACAAGGTGATGAAGAAACGATCACACTGTGGAAACAGATGAATGGGTGGGTATACGATGGTTTCAATGCCACCTACAAAAATATCGGGGTAGATTTCGACAAATTTTATTACGAATCAAACACCTATTTGCTAGGTAAGGATATCGTGAAGGAAGGACTTTCAAAAAAGGTACTCTTTAAAAAAGAGGACGGGTCGGTGTGGATAGACCTTACCCCGGAAGGATTAGATCAAAAACTCTTGCTTCGTAGCGATGGCACTTCGGTGTACATGACTCAGGATCTTGGTACCGCAGAGCTAAAGTTCAAAGAATTTGGCTGCGAAAAATCTATTTATGTGGTGGGCAACGAGCAAGACTACCATTTCAAAGTATTAAAATTAGTATTAGAAAAACTTCAGAAGCCCTATGCCGCAGGAGTGTATCATCTCTCGTACGGCATGGTAGACTTGCCATCGGGCAAAATGAAATCGCGCGAAGGCACCGTAGTAGATGCCGACGACCTGGTACAAGAAATGGTAGATACCGCAGCCGAGCATACCAAGGAACTAGGAAAGATTGAGGGATTCACCATATTAGAAGCAAATGCGCTATATAGAAAATTGGGCTTGGGGGCCCTCAAATACTTTTTGCTGAAGGTAGACCCTAAAAAACGAATGCTATTCGATCCCCTCGAATCAGTGCAGTTTCAGGGCAACACCGGGCCTTTTATCCAATATACCTATGCGAGAATATCTTCTATCTTGAGAAAAGCTTCGCAAATGGATATCGATGGCACCACGCTAGAAATTACAAAAGTTTCTCAGCTTCATGCTACAGAGCGAGACACCATTAATCTGATTCAGGATTTTCCCAATAAAATAATGGAAGCCGCCAATGTTTACGCACCTTCCATCATAGCTCAATATGTGTACGATGTGGCCAAACAATACAATCGATTCTATACCGAAGTATCCATTTTCAATGAAGAAAATAACGACTTATTGGCTTTTAGAATTGCCTTCTCACAAGTGGTTGCACAGGTGATTTCTAAATCCATGAATTTGCTAGGCATAGAAGTACCAGAAAAAATGTAACTAGACGAAAACCTCGAGGCGCAATATTTGTTACACCAATCAAAACGATTATCTAAACAAATTTTTATGAACTATTTTAGAAAGTTACCCTACACACTGATCATGTTTTTTACATCTTGCCTAGGCAAGGGCGAAATTCAAACCAAACCACCAGAAACCATCGAATCAACGACTCAAGGAAGCATCTACGATTTTAAAGTAAAATCTATCGATGGAAAAGAAATCGACCTTAGCCAATATAAAGGCAAAAAATTATTAATCGTAAATACCGCTTCCGAATGTGGGTTTACACCACAGTATGAAGATTTACAAAAATTGCACGTAGCTCATGGTGATAAGGTGGTAGTATTGGGCTTTCCCTGCAATGATTTTGGTGGTCAAGAGCCAAAAGGAGAAAGCGATATTAAAACATTTTGCCAAAAAAACTATGGCGTTACCTTTCAACTTTTCGAAAAAGTACATGTAAAAGGAGACAACGTAGCGCCCATATACCAGTGGCTAAGCGACAAGTCTAAAAACGGTTGGAACGACAAAGGACCTACTTGGAATTTTGGGAAATACCTTATCAATGAAAATGGGGAATTGGTAAAGTTTTACCCCAGCAATGTGAAACCAATGGGGAAAGAAATATTGGATGCTATTGGGGTTAAGTAGAAGGGACGGGGCGGCTGGGAAGTTATCCGATCTATTTTAGGACCATCTTGAGTTTTTCAGGGTCTTGGCGGTTGTCCCAGATTGTTAAAATCATTATTTGACTATCAGTTTAAGTACGAACCACAGTTAGATTTATTTAAAATTACACTCAAGTCTCTAGTTTCCGAGAAACA
>Ga0136638_10000298_pt1 | contig 10946 bp, 7 predicted proteins | sample AntDrymUQ8582206_2_FD_104671 | JGI IMG/M metagenome (GOLD analysis project Ga0136638, IMG submission 104671) | Polar desert sand microbial communities from Dry Valleys, Antarctica - metaG UQ858 (22.06) | ecosystem: Environmental > Terrestrial > Soil > Desert | place: Antarctica: Dry Valley...
ATCCGAGTCCAGATCCCCCTCAATCCCCCTTAAGAAGGGGGAGGAAAGAGAATACTCTTGTCCCCCCCTTCTTAAGGGGGGCTAGGGGGGATCGGTCTTAACTGAGCAAAACATAGGCAATATTACCTATGTTTTGCTCAGCGATGCAGTCATGACCTAAGGATCGAAAGTCTTCTTACCAGTGAACTTCACCTTAACCGGATCGGGATTGCTGCCAATATTGCGGTCAATCTTACCGTTGTAAGGACGACCTTCGTTCACCTTCTCAGGGAACACGCCATCCTTGGGATGCAGGTACTCAGTAGCACCGTCGGGAAACACGCGGTAAATTTTGTAGTTCGAGATTTTGAATTTCGCCCGCAGTTGCTGGCCGCCCAAAGCGATGCACTGCTCCTTCCGGGGCAGATACAGCAAGTTGTCGCCTTGACGCATAATCGCTGCGCCACCCGTCGGCATTTCAAAGACTTGTTCCTTGGGGCTAGTCCAAGTGATAGCATACTTCTCTTCAACTAGCGCCTTGGTCAGCAAGCCGCCGGTGCTGCCGCCGAAGATGGGGGGTTGTCCAGTCAGTTCTTCTGCCATAGATATATCCAAAGGATTTTTACGGCATCGTATCATCGCCACTGCACCCTGTTCTCGAAATTGTAAGGAAAATTAACAGTTTTTGGGCGATCGATCTTTTCTGATAATTGGTAATTAGTAATTAATAATTGATAATTGGTAATTTTCACCAAAGTTAGAAAACAGAATTATCAAGCACGAATCCCGAAAAAAATCCTTAAAAAAAACAGGAATGCTTCGGGTGCTTGTAGCGCACCCGAAGCATCGCATATTCCCCCAATGTCCCCCATACACACGATCGAACAATTATTGCCCAATCGAAAATCTCCAATGCGAAAATCTCCAATGCGAAAATGGTATAAACCCTAAGTCAAGAACCAATTAGGGTCATAGCCGCGCGGAATTTGACTCAAAGCAGCCCAAGTTTCTCGATCGACAATCCCGTCGGCCTCAATCCCAAAGCTTGCTTGAAATGCGCGAACAGCCTCTTCCGTCAAAGCAGAAAAGTCACCGTCAATTTCGCCGCCGTAGTGCTGGGAAACCCTCAGAACTTCCTGAACAGTAGCGACTGCTTCCCCAGAACTGCCGAATCTGAGTACCGGCATATTCACTGGAGCTTCAGTATAAAGCGCCTGCCAAGTCAGGGGCCCGACAATGCCGTCCGGCGGCAAGAAAACCCGAAACTGAAACAGTTTCACAGCAAATTCAACTGCTTTGTTAAAAATTCCTTTAGCAGGCTGCCGGTAAACGCGCAACTTAGTTAGCAGTTGTTCGAGTTCCAATACCGCTTGACCTTGAGAACCTAATTGCAGTTGCGGCTTGTTGGGGATAACTTGGGTAGATTTCATCTTGGTTGTAGGTGACATAATTGATTTTCCTAACCTCTAGGTTTGAGTATTCTTTTTGCAAAAAACTTTTTCCGGGCGAAACATTTGCATCCTAAACTTTTCGCGAATCAACACTGGCGCCCGCAGTGCCTCAACAGATTCGATCGACTTTTATTGTCTCAGGAGTTGTGCACGGGAGACTTATTCTCGGGAGCATCCCGGTAGTGCTCTGCCGCCCAACCCCTAAATTTTGCCTAAACACCGGGTTTAACAGAGCAACCGCGTCCTGAATCTGCTTTGATAGTTTCGATCCTAATGCCCAACGCCGCCGGCCCGCATCACCTGCAAGGCCGATATCACAGGGTGAGGCTTGAGAGTGAGAGGGGGTGTAGCAGCTTCCGGCGGGTTCTGCGGTGAAAACTTTTCTGTGTTATCCTGCATCGGGCGATCGAGTTAGTCGATCGACACTTACGCGCTCTGAGGCTCAGAAACCCTGTTTTTGCGCAAGTCTTGTTAATCTGCGCCGCCACACCCTACAAAAAGAGTTTTTACCTAACTAATATCCGCAGCGTGCACCCAACAACGAGAGTTTACACGTAAGTAAAATGCCCAGTGTGCACCCTATAATCAGATTTTTTATGCAAGTAAAGTGCGCCTTACTGACTCGTGCAAAAACCAGGTATTTCTGTGATTCTTTGTTGCGGCAAGCAATCTCCACATTCTGCGATTGCTTTCCCAAACTCGCAATGACCAGGTATTTATCTACTCCCTCACTTTTATCATTAATTTTTGATAAACTTAATTTACAGCGCTCGGCGCGAGGTTGTAATTTTTCATTTAAAGCCTTTAACACTTACACAGCAGGAACGAAAAATAAAGAGTGGCAATTGCTCGGACGCTCGACCTATAAAAAAGACCTGTCAATACCAATAGTCCGGACAGTTTTTAGTTGGTAGTCTGAAACCCTCTATTTTTCGTTGGTAGGTCGATTGCCGAATCGCCTTGAAACCCTTATTCTGCCGTTGGAAATCAAAAACTGTCCGAAGTATTGAATACGTAAGTAATTTTTAAATTGTGCGAGCGCTCGATACATCATTTTTAGAACGCTGCCAAAATCAAATCGAGAATTCAGGTACAATTTCTAACTTTATTCCCGGACAACTGGATGCCCTGAGTCAGTTGTCAATTCCTCAGAAACTCTACGGACGAGAAACGCAAATAGCACAACTATTACAAGTATTCGCTCGCGTCAGCAAAGGCAGCAGTGAAATTGTCCTAGTAAGCGGCTATTCCGGCATCGGAAAATCTGTATTAGTCCATGAAATTGTCCCCAATATAACGCGGCAGCGCGGCTATTTCATCTCCGGTAAGTTCGACCAATTTAAGCGCAATGTTCCCTACGCTTGTTTCACTCAAGCTATGGGCAACTTCGTGCAGAAAATTTTAATGGAAAGCCCAAGTCAGCTAGCAGCATGGCGACAAACACTACTAAACGCTTTGCAGAAAAATGCTCGAATTGCGATCGATGCCATCCCAGAATTAAAATTGATTTTAGGCGAGCAACCAGAGGTTCCCGAACTCGGCGCTATTGAATCTCAAAACCGCTTCAACCGAGTGATGCAGCACTTGGTGCAAGCAATTGCCACAGCCGAACATCCCCTGGTACTGTTTCTCGATGACTGTCAGTGGATAGATGCTGCAACACTCAATATGTACCAACAAAATTGCCTCGTAAAAACCCCTTACTTGCTGCTTATTCTTGCTTTTCGAGATAATGAAGTAAGTCCGACGCATCCCTTGATGCTGGCAAATGAGGCAATGAGGGAAACAGGAATTCCGAGCGCAAATATTGAGCTAAAACCCTTAGCAATTTCTGATGTAAATCGATTAATTTCTAAGAGCTTAAACTGTTGTCCTCGCAAAGCCGCATCCTTGGCAAAATTGCTGCTAGAAAAAACTCACGGAAATCCATTTTTTTTTAACAGTTATTAAACTCGTTACATCAAGAAAAACTGCTAATATTCAACGTAAATTATGCCGCGTGGGAGTGGGATATCCAAGAAATTAAGCAGCAGAATATTTCCGAAAACGTGGTGGATTTAATGGTGGAAAAAATTCAACATTTATCAGGCGCGACTCAGAGAATTTTACAGTTAGCGGCCTGTATAAACAACCAATTTAGTCTCGATATATTGTCAGTATCGAGCGAACAATCTTTGACTCAAACAGCACAAGATTTATGGGAAGCCCTAGAAGTAGGGTTGATTTTGCCTGTAGACTGCGCCTATCAAGTACCGCAAGTATTTGAGCAGCAGGAATTAGAAAAATTGGGTAAAATAGCCGGCCAAGTGCGCTACAAGTTCTTGCACGCTCGGGTTCAACAAGCCGCCTATGTGATGATTCCTGACTCGCAAAAACAATCCGTGCACTGGAAGCTGGGACGTTTGTTGTTGGAAGGAAGTAATGAAGCTGAACGCCAAGAACAGATTTTTGATATTGTCAATCATTTGAACTTTGCTCGTGGGTTGATTGCTAATCCTGAAGAACTTTATGAATTAGCAGAATTAAATTTACAAGCAGGGAAAACTGCCAAAGCTGCTTCGGCTTTTGAGGATGCACTTACTTTTTTTCAAACCGGGTGCGACTGTTTGCCGATGTCAAGTTGGCATGATAATTATGCTTTGAGTTTGGCGCTAAATTTATAACTGGGTGAAGCGGAATATTTAAATGGCAAAAATGATGCAGATTTAGCAATTTTTGACCGGATTTTGCCCCCCACTCATACTTTGTTAGAAGAGTCTTCTATCGCTGAATTAAAAATAACTTGTCTGCGGATGAAGAATGATTTATCGGCCGCTTATAAGTTAGGTATTGAAACCTTAAATTCTTTGGGGATTGAGATTGAACCGTACCCGGATGATGGCTTTCTAGCCAGCGAATTAGCCAAGACGAAGAAAATGATTGGCCGATCGATCGACAAATTAGCCAATTTACCAGAACTTACCGAGCCGCTGCAACTCGCAGCTCACCGGATTTTGAAAGAACTTTTCCCGATCGCCTATTTTACCAGTCCCAACGCTCAATATCTCTGCGCGATGAAGTTTGTGCAAACGAGCATTCTGTACGGAAATTCGCAACTTTCTGCCTTTGGTTACACTTTGTATGCGTTTACTTTGGTCAATAAATATCGCGAAATCAAGGCGGGTTGCGCCGCCGGAGAACTCTCGCTGAATCTCTACGAACGCTGGGATAATAAAGAGTTAGGTGCTTGTATTTTCCATATGTGGGGGGCTTTGACTTTACATTACATCAAATATATCGATGAGTGCAAGCCTTTTATGCTAAAAGCCTTCACTAGCGGTTTAGAAACAGGTGCTTATCAGTGGTCGGGATATGCTTCGATTAATTATCTCTGGGTCTGCTTTTTTGGGAACGAATCTTTGCTGAAAGCTACGGAAATTACGGATCAATTTATTCCAGTGCTGTCAAAGGTCGATCGCAATATGTTAGCTTATCACTTGCTGAACAAAAATGCGATCGCCCAACTCACCACCCCAGCAGAAACCGCCGCAGAACCGGAAACCTTCATCGACGAACAGCAGCTTTTAGCATTCGCGAATTCCTCTGCCGATCTTACCACTGCTTTTGTAATTTATCTTTACAAGCTCACCCTTGCTAATTGGTTTGGCGAGGTGGATTTGGCATTAGAATATGCTCTGACAGGCGCGGAATTTTTGAAAGGGGGCGCCGGTCATTTTGTCAACCCGGTTTTTCGTTTCCATCACGCGATCGCCCTAGCTGCTGCTTGCACAAAAGCCAGTGATAGCGATTGCAAACTCTACCGAAAACAGCTCAACATTAGTCTGGACAAGTTTCGAGATTTGGCAGAGAGAGCATTGTCCTGCAAATTATCTGCACAAATATTCATTAATTCAGGCAGAAATCGCGAGGTTGTCAGGAGACAACTATGCAGCAGCACAATATTATGATTGGGCGATCGCCTCCGCGCTCAAAAATGGCTTCGTCCAAAATGCTGCCCTAGCCAATGAATTAGCTTCCCGATTTTATCAAGCACAAAATCGTTACAATCTCGCCAAAATTTATCTCACTGATGCCCGATTTTGCTATATGGAATGGGGTGCAACTGCCAAAGTTCATCAATTAGAACAATCTCATCCAGATTGGTTTAACACAATCAGCGACGATCGGATAACGATAACTACAACTGCGAGTACCGCCACTGATGCCAATATTTTTGATTTAAAAACGGTAATCAAAGCCTCTCAGGCTATTTCTAGCGAAATCGTCTTAGAAAAATTGTTAAAAAAACTGCTGCACATTATTTTAGAAAATGCTGGCGCTCAAAGCGGGTGCATTCTTTTAGAACGAGACGGATACTTGTTCGTTGAAGTGTCGGATAGCGACCAGCAGGATTATGCAATATTTGAAGAATTGCAGCCTGTCAAAAAGCACTGCCAAGTGCCTCTTTCTATCGTCAATTACGTGGCGAGAACCCAGGAACCTCTGGTGCTGAGCGATGCAACTAAAGAAACAATTTACCAATTTGATAGCTACCTTCAAAATTATCAACCGAAGTCGGTTTTGTGCGCGCCAATTATCTATCAAGGAAAGTCGAGCGGTATAGTTTATTTAGAAAACAATTTGGTGCCCGGAGCGTTCACTCGCGAAGGTTTAAAAATTTTGGAAATGTTGACCGCACAAGCAGCACTTGCAATGGCAAGTGCGCATTCCTACGCTGGCGAACAAGACAAATCCCGCCAGTTAGCTGAATCCCTAGAAAACTTACAAAAATCTCAATTTGAACTCGCCCAAAAAGAAGAGGAGTACCGCAGTATTTTTGAGAGTGTAGCAGACGGACTTAGCTTAGTAGATTTGGAAACAGGAAAAATCGTGGCAGCAAACCCCGTAGTCTGCGAAATGTACGGTTATTGTCTGGAAGAATTCTTGAGCTTAAATCCTTTAACTCTCATGCACCCAAACTACCTACATCTCTTGGACGAGTTTATCGCAACCGTCAGCTCGCGCCACGAATTTTATTGTGAACCTGTAGTGCTGCGAAAAAACGGTACACAATTTGACCTTGAGGTAAGAGCAAAATTTTTTGAATACAAAGGAAAACCCCATGCTTTGTCAATTACTCGCGATATCAGCCAACGCAAAGCAGCGGAACAAGCTCTACAAACATCAGAAGCTCAACTGAGAGAGAAAGCTGAAAATTTAGAAGCTATACTGATCGAACTGCAACAAACTCAAGCACAATTAGTTCAAACTGAAAAAATATCGCAACTCGGACAACTGGTTGCGGGAGTTGCTCACGAAGTTAACAATCCTATTAGCTTTATTTCTGGGAACTTGCACCACGTTCAAGAATATATTGCTGATTTAATTAAGTTGGTGAATCTTTATCAAGAAAAGTTTCCCGAACCGGGCTCGGAAATTGAAGAGGAAATTGAATCGATCGAGCTAGAATATCTATTAGCCGACTTGCCCAAAACTACCGCGTCAATGAAAATGGGCATCGATCGCATCCGCGACATTATGCAGTCTCTGCGCAACTATTCCCGCACCGACAGTATTGAAAAAAGAGCAGTTGACATCCATGAAGGCATGGAAACTACTTTAATGATTTTGTCTCACCGGCTCAAGGCCAAGCACAACAGACCTGCAATTAAAATTATTAAACATTACGGTGAGTTACCAAAATTAGAATGCCATCCCGGGCAAATCAATCAAGTATTTATGAATTTGATTGCTAATGCGATCGATGCTTTGGAAGAATCCAACGCGGGCAAAACCTACGCCGAAATTGAAAAAAATCCGCATACAATTATAATTTCTACGGTGGGCGTTTGCGAGAAACAACCGGAAAGCATCGACACAATTGTGATTCGGATTGCTGACAGCGGACTGGGAATGCCGGAATCAGTCATAGAAAAATTGTTTACGCCATTTTTTACAACTAAAGCAGAAGGCAAAGGTACGGGATTGGGACTGTCTATTTGCCATCAGATAGTAACTGAAAAACATGGGGGAACTTTGGAATGTTTGTCTTCGCTAGAAGGTGGAACAGAGTTTGCGATTTGTATTCCGATGTAGGGGAGTCATTAGTCATTAGTCATTAGTCATTGGTCATTAGTCATGTCCATTGGTGTCAACAATCGCCTGAAAACCTTTGTATCTCTCGTTCATAGCAGAGGCTTCTTCCCCCTCGCATCCCCCTGGTTGTAGGGGGACGCAAGAGCAGACTCTTATCCCCCCCTACAACCAGCTATGCCTTACTCACATCTTTCTTAACAAAACTCAGATAGCTGTAACAGTAAGGGTTAGAGCGTCGAGAGTGCAGAGTAGTATATTGACAAAATGAACCTCTTCGAGTCGGCTTTAAATTAAGATCATCAACGCGAAGCGAACACCCCCGAGGAACTATGACGGCTCTTGGGGGCTGTAGCAGAACTAAAATTTGCAAATCTTGGCGATCGCCGTCGCCAAAAAAGACTCGTGCCGATGGTATCAGACTTAGCCTCACAGCCCCATGCCAGTGTGCCACAAGCATCAGGAGACTGGGCAGCCACTCAAGCTGCCTATGACTTCTGGGCATCTGGACGAATTAAAGCAGAGGCGATTCGCCAAGCCCACCAAAGAAGTACCAGGGAACGAGTCAAACCACACCCAATTGTTCTGGCGATTCAAGACACAACCGAATTGAATTTTAGCCACCATAAAAGCAAGGTGGGAATGGGATACTTGGATAGTGCCATCTGTCAAGGCTTAAAAGTTCACTCAGTATTTTGCAGCTCGGCCGAGGGAGTACCATGTTTGAGTGTTGCACCAACAAGTATGGGCGCGAGATCCTACCAATCTTGGTAAGAAGCATTCTCGGCATCAAAAAGAAACTAAAGATAAAGAAAGCCAGCGCTGGCTAACGGCTTTAGAGGTGACTGAAAATGTCATGCCACAGTCTACTACTGTGGTGACGGTGGCCGACCGCGAAGCCGACATCTACGACTTTTTAGCTCTCAAAAGGCGAGAAAATTCTGAGTTATTAATTCGCGCCTATCACAACCGTTGTGTCCAGAACCGAGATCGCACAACCAGAAATAGAGCGACTACAAACTGCGATCGCACAGGTGGCGACTGTAGGACAACTGACGCTAGAATTGCGAGCACATCCAGAGCGAGAAGCTCCTGAGAGCGACTCTCAATCTCCGAACTACTTCTGAGCGAGATTCTACCTCCTCAAAATCATCCTCACCACCAGGATTTACAGCCACTTCCGATACAAGTGATTCAGGCAACAGAAGAAAACCCACCGCTGGGGGTTGCGCCTCTGGGTTGGTTGTTATTAACCACCTTGCCCATTACTGGTATTGAAGATGTCGTGCAGGGAAGAGCGTTGGTACACTTACCGTTGGTTAATTGAACGCTATCATTATGTCCTCACTCTTTGGATGCGGTTTGGAACAGCTACAACTGAAAACTGCTGATCGTATCGAGCGGGCTCTGGCTACTTACACAATTGTGGCATGGCGCTTATTGTGGATGATTTACGAATCTCGTCATCATCCTGATACTCCGGTTGACACAATTCTGGAAACCCATGAATGGCTTGCACTTTACTGTACGATTCATTCGACTCCTATCCCTCCTGAATCACCCCCAACTTTCAGTGATTGCCTGAGTTGGATTGCGAAACTTGGTGGATTTTTGGGCAGAAAAGGAGATGGTGAACCGGGAGTCAAGACTCTCTGGCGAGGCTTACAACGCTTGCATGACATCGCTGCTACCTGGCAATTAGTTTCTACCCGTTCCCCCCCTTATGTCAAGCCTGATTTTGTTAAGAAAGATGTGAGTAAGGCATAGCTACAACCAGGGGGGTTAGGGGGGATCTAGACTTAGCTATAAACGAGAGATACAAAGGTTTTTAGCCTTACGTTGACATGGCTTTGGGTATTGCCATTTCCCTAGATTCTAAACAATCGGAATAGTAAAGTGAAATTCACTTCCTCGGTCTTTTCCTGCGGAATCTACCCAAATTTTACCGCCCCAGCCTGCGACAATCTGCTTGCAAATTGCCAACCCCAAACCTGTACCGCCGGCGCTGCGCCGCAATGCTCCTTCTTCTTGATAAAATCGATCGAACACTACTTTTAAACTGTTCGCCTCTATTCCCCTCCCCGTATCCGCTACGAGCACTTCCACCATCCGAGAACCGTTGAAGACGGCCCGCACTGTCACACTTCCCTGGGCTGTGGTGAATTTGCAAGCGTTGTCTAGCAGTTTGGAGAGCACCTCCACCAACCACTCGCCGTCTGCTTGCACTAATGGCAATTCTGCGGACACTTCGGCGATAATTTCCGGTAACTGTCGATCGAGTCCGCCGCGCGATCGCACGCTGCTGAGGGCCAAATCCACGCATTCTTGCAGCGTTAGTGATTCTACATTCCATTTAACTCGCCCGCTTTCTAAGTGAGAAAGAGTTAAGAAATCCTGCACGAGTTTCCGCATTCTATCGGCATCGCCCAGGGCAGTTTCTAACATGATTTGCCGCAATTCTGCGGGCATATCTGGCTCGGAGTTCAAACTTTCTAGACACACTTGAATCGTCGAAAGCGGAGTGCGGAGTTCGTGTCCGGTGATGGCAATTAGATTGCTGCGAGTGCGGTCTAATGCTTCTAATTGTTGGTTTAGTTCTTCTAAATGAGCGTAGGTTTCTGCTTGAATTAAGGCTGCTCCGAGTTGGGTGGCGATCGCCTCTACTAAAGCAATTTCGTCTTCTTCCCAAGGCAAAGCCGATCGACACTGGTGCATTTCCACCATGCCCAAAACCCGCCCTTGATAAAGCACCGGCATCATTAACCAAGAGACAATCTGCCAATTTTTAACAGTTTTTCCTAGGAATTTTGTATTGACAATCAGCGGGTGTTGTGCTGTGTCTTGGATGTAAACTCGCTCTTGCCGCGCTACCGCGTCCCGGAATATTGGATTTTCCTGCAACGGCCAAGTCTGATTTAGTAGAGAACTAGCGCCTTGGCGCAAAAACTCGCGATCGATTTTGACGGCAATATCTGTGGCCTTGCAGCGATAAATCAAACAGCGGCTTGCTGACAGGGCTGTTCCCAGTTCTTGCACTGCGACTTCGACGATTTCTTGCGGGTTGAGAGACTGCCGCATTGCTGTTGTAATTAGGTTGATCAGGCGTTCTTTGCGTTCCTGGGCGGCGATGGATGCGTAGGCTTCCAGCAGTTTGTACTGGCCTTCTTGCAAGTAGGTTACTAACCGTTCGGTAAAAGCGTCGCTCAATTTGGGATTGGGAATTTTTGAGTCTTTTGCCGCACTTTTTTCGGGTTTGGCGGCTTTGGATGCGGCGGATTTCCGCGTTTTTTTAGGTGTTTTGGCGAGATTGTAGGTAGTTCGCGCTCGATCGATCTTTTCGGCCAATTCCGGGCGATATTTGATAATTTTATCGAGCAACAATTCGGCAGCTTTGCAGCTTACCTCGCGATCGAACGTCCAAATTCCTTCAAATCTGCGAGCTTG
>Ga0136638_10000299_pt1 | contig 10933 bp, 8 predicted proteins | sample AntDrymUQ8582206_2_FD_104671 | JGI IMG/M metagenome (GOLD analysis project Ga0136638, IMG submission 104671) | Polar desert sand microbial communities from Dry Valleys, Antarctica - metaG UQ858 (22.06) | ecosystem: Environmental > Terrestrial > Soil > Desert | place: Antarctica: Dry Valley...
CCTTCGGCTTCTTCGGGTCCTTGCAGTACTTGCCCTTGCCGTAGATGCCCTCCATCTTGGCGCCGTCGGACCCCGCCAAGCGCAAGGAGCTGGCGGAGATCGGCGCCAAGATGGAGGGCATCTACGGCAAGGGCAAGTACTGCAAGGACCCGAAGAAGCCGAAGGCCTGCAAGGACATCGGCCAGCTCTCGGACATCATGACCGACACCCGCGACTATGATCAGTTGCTCGACGCCTGGAACGGCTGGCACAGCATCTCGGTCGAGCTGCGCCCGCTGTACACCCGCTTCGTCGAGCTCGCCAACGAGGGCGCGCGGGAGATCGGCTACACCGACCTCGGCGAGCTGTGGCGCTCGGGCTACGACATGAGCGCCGCCGACTTCGAGCAGGAGACCGAGCGCCTGTGGACGCAGGTCAAGCCGCTGTACGACCAGCTGCACTGTCACGTGCGCGCCAAGCTGGTCGAGAAGTACGGCAAGGAGCGCGTGCCAGAGAACGGCCTGATCCCCGCGCACCTGCTCGGCAACATGTGGGCGCAGGAGTGGGGCAACATCTACTCGCTGGTCGAGCCGTACCCGGGGACCACCAGCATCGACGTCACCAAGGCGCTCAAGAAGGCCAAGTACGACGAGCTGAAGATGGTCAAGCTCGGCGAGTCGTTCTTCACCTCGCTCGGCCTCGACCCGCTGCCGGAGACCTTCTGGGAGCGCTCGATGTTCATCCAGCCCAAGGACCGCGAGGTGGTCTGCCACGCGAGCGCCTGGGACGTCGACCTCAACAACGACCTGCGGATCAAGATGTGCATCAAGGTCAACCAGGAGGACCTGATCACGATCCACCACGAGCTCGGCCACAATTATTATTACCACTACTACTACAAGCTCCCGGTGCTGTTCCAAAACGGCGCCCACGACGGTTTTCATGAGGCGATCGGCGACGCGCTGGCGCTGTCGGTCACGCCCGCCTACCTCAAGCAGATCAACCTGATCACCGAGGTCCCGAGCGACGAGAAGGGCCTCATCAACCTGCAGATGCAGGACGCGCTCGACAAGATCGGCTTCCTGCCGTTCGGCAAGCTGATCGACCAATGGCGCTGGGACGTGTTTAGCGGCAAGATCAAGCCGGAGCACTACAACGCCTCCTGGTGGGCCATGCGCGCGAAATACCAGGGCATCGCGCCCGTCGGCGAGCGCCCCGACCCCGACTTCTTCGACGCCGCGGCGAAGTACCACGTGCCCGCCAACGTGCCGTACACCCGCTACTTCCTGGCCCGCATCCTCCAGTTCCAGTTCCACAAGGCCCTGTGCCAGGCCTCCGGCCACACCGGCCCGCTCTACGAGTGCTCGATCTACGGCAAGACCGCCGCCGGCGACAAGCTCAAGGCGATGCTGGCCATGGGCAGCAGCAAGCCCTGGCCCGAGGCCCTCGAGGTCGTCACCGGCAGCAAGCAGATGGATGCACAGCCGATGATCGAGTACTTCGAGCCGCTCCTGAAGTACCTCGAGGAGCAGAACAAGGGCCGCACCTGCGGCTGGCAGTGACCGGCTGACGCCATTCACGGCGGGCGGAGATCGGCGCGCGGGCTGCGAGGCCCGGGCGCCGTTCGTCATTTTTAAAAAGCGCGTGACGGCCGGCCGAGCGCGCTCACCACGTGGGCGACGAACTCCTTCTCGAGCCGGCTCGGCACCCGGTCCAGCATGCGCACCAGCGACACACGGTTGCTCAGCGCGCGCCGCCGGGTCGTGATCGTGACGAGGCGCTCCTCCTCCAGCGCCGCCGCGACGGTGTGCGCCGGCACGAGCCCGAGGCCCATGCCGTGCTCGACCGCCCGGATCACCGCCTGCACGCTCTCGACCGCGAGCGCCACGTCGATCCTCGGCGGCACGCGCTCGAAGTGGTGACGAAACCACCCGCGCACCGCCGGCGCACCCGGGTGATAGTCGACGAAGCGAGATGTACTCAGGCGCGCGAAGCTGCGGGCGCCCTGCAGCTGCTCACGCTCGTACTCCGGCGCGCTGACCAGCACGAGCGCCTCGTCCATCACCTCGACGACCTCGAGGCCGGCCAGGCGCGTCGAGGACGGCTGCTGCGCGTCGAAGAGGTCGACGAAGCCGAGGTCGAGGCGGCCCTCCTCGAGCAGCGGGATGACCTCCGACGGATGCCCGAGCCGCAGCGTGAAGCTGACACCGGGGTGCGCGCGCGAGAAGCCGGCCAGCGCCGCGGGCAAACGATGCGCGCCGAACTCGACCGGCGCGCCGATGTGCAAGGTGCCGGCCAGCGCGTGTCGACTTCGCTGGATCTGCTCGATGCCGCCGTGCAACGAGGAGACGAACGGCTCGACCACGGCGAACAGCGCCTCCGCGGCCGCGGTCGGCACGATCGCCCGATGCCGGCGCACGAACAGCTGCGCGCCGAGCTCGTCCTCCAGCTTGGCGAGGCTCTGACTGACCGCCGACTGCGTCACGTGTAACGCCGCCGCGGCCGCGCTGACGCTGCGGGCCTGATGCACGTGGAAAAATACGCGCAGGCGATTGAAGTCCGGCAGCATAAGCACAGCTAATCTTACTTTTTAAAACTTCGAAAGTGACTAATCCATCCGCCGCCCGCACTCTCGGGTCCAGGAGCGCCTCACATGCGAGGCGATGGGATGCGATGACGACAATTACGATGGACATCACCGACGTGAATGGGGCCCCTGCGGGACGCGACCGGATCGAGTGGGCCGAGCGGGCGATGCCCGTGCTCGCCGCGATCCGCGAACGCTTTAAAAAGGAGCAGCCGCTGGCTGGTGTGCGGATCTCGGCGTGCTTGCACGTCACGGCCGAGACCGCGGCGCTGGTGCGCACGCTCGCGGCCGGGGGCGCCAGCGTGCGCCTGTGCGCCAGCAACCCGCTGAGCACCCAGGACGAGGTCGCGGCCTCACTGGCGGTGCACGACGGCATCTCCGTGTTCGCGCGGGCGGGCGAGGACCGGGCGACCTATTTTAAACACCTCGAGGCCGCGCTCGAGCACCGCCCGCAGCTGCTGATGGACGACGGCGCCGACCTGGCGACGCTGGTCCACACGACCCACGTCGCGCTCGGCGAGCAGATCGTCGGCGGCACCGAGGAGACGACCTCGGGCGTCAGCCGCCTGCGCGCGATGGCCCGCGACGGCGCGCTGCGCTACCCGGTGATCGCGGTCAACGACGCGACCACCAAGCACATGTTCGACAACCGCTACGGCACCGGCCAGAGCACGATCGACGGCTTCCTGCGCGCGACCAACCGCCTGCTCGCCGGCGCCTGCTTCGTCGTGTGCGGCTACGGCTGGTGCGGCCGCGGCCTCGCCACCCGCGCGGCCGGCATGGGCGCGCGTGTCATCGTCACGGAGATCGACCCGCTGCGCGCGCTCGAGGCGACGATGGACGGTTATCAGGTGCTGCCGATCGCCGCAGCCGCCGCGCTCGGCGACTTCTTCTGCACCGTCACCGGCAACCGCGACGTGATCGGCCGCGACCATTTTTTAAAGATGAAGGACGGGGCCGTGGTCGCCAACGCCGGGCACTTCGACGTCGAGCTCGACCTCGAGGCGCTGCGCGACCTGGCCTCACCGGCCCGCAGGATCCGCCCGTCGCTCGACGAGTTCACGCTGCCGGACGGGCGCAGGATCTACCTGCTCGCCGAGGGCCGGCTCGTCAACCTCGCCGCCGCCGAGGGTCACCCCGCGGCCGTCATGGACCTCAGCTTCGCCGATCAGGCGCTGTCGGCCGAATACGTGGTCTCCCAGGCGCGCTCGCTCGCGGTGGACGTGCACGCGGTGCCGCTGCACATCGACCGCGAGGTCGCGCGCCTCAAGCTGCGCGCCCTCGGGGTCGAGATCGACGTGGCGACCGACGCTCAGCGGGCCTACGTCGACGGCTGGCACACGGGCACCTGAGCGTCAGTCGTCCTTGGCCCCCGCGGCGATCCACGCCCGCAGCGCGGCGACGTGTTCGTTCGGCAGCAGGGTCGGCGCGTTGTACGGCATCGTGCGCACGACGTTGCCGCTTCGGTCCTTGGGCTCGCAGCGCGACACGATCTGGTACAGCCAGCTGCCCTCGGGGTCACCGGGCTTGACCAGCGGCAGGTCGACATCGGCGACCGTCGTGTGCTTGAGCAGCGCGGCGTGCAGCTCCGGGCCCTGCAGATCGAGCCCGATCGTCGGCGTCTTGGCGTCGTGACACGACGAGAAGATGCAGCCCGGCGTGAACACGGCGCCACGTAGATGCGACAGCGTGGTGCCGCTCGGCGCCGCGGTGAGGTCGCTGTCGACGCAGCGCTTGTCGGGTTCGAGGTCGACGTCACCCTCGTTGCTCGGCGGCACGTAGAGCTCGCCGGCCTTCTCGGCGTCGGTGGGCAGGGTCTGGGCGGCGTTCTTCGGCAGGGCGACGACGCTGCACGGGCCCTCGTTGAGCAGGACCTCGCCGTCCTGGCCGACGACCATGGAGCCTGACTGTACGGACATGTCCATGATCGCGCGACTGTCGGCGAGGCCGAGCATCACGCACATCTCCTGATCGCCGATGCCCCACCCGATCTCCTTGTCGCGCCAATTGTCGTAGCCGCAGGAGAACCGCAGGCCGGTCGAGCCCGCCAGGTCGACCGGAGGATTAAAGGTGCGGCCGTTGGCGTCGGCGTCGAAGCCATCGAGCGTGTAGAGGTTGCGGCCGTCGTCGGGGCCACCGACCACGTCGACGCTGAAGCTGTCGCCGAGGTAATGGAAGTGCGGCAGCACGTGGTACAGCTTGATGTCGAGCGGGGAGCCGACGGCGCTCTCATAGTCTGTATTAAAGGTGCACGTGCTGGTGTGGCGGGAGCGCTGGCCCGCCGGGATGTGCAGGTCGACGTAGCTGAGGCGAAACGGCGCGACGACGACCTCGACGGTGCGCGGGTGCACGATGTCGAGGGCCATGCGCAGCTCGCTGTCGAGGTCGGTGCTGCCGAGATTTAAAAGATGCACCCCGGCGATGATCTTGTGGCGCGGGGGGATCTTCACGACCACGCCGGGTGGAAGCTGCTGGACCTCGCTGCGGGACTGCGTCGACTGGGCGAACAGCACCGTGCCCGAGACGGCGCCGTCGAGCTCCGTGAAGTTGCGCTCGGCGCAGTCGAAAAAACCATCGGGGCCCGCGAACTTGGTCTCGGGCACCGCGAGCCAGTTCGAGTGGTGAAAGCCACCGTCGTTGACCATCGTCACCGTGTTCACGTAGATCTCGCGCTCGTTGTCGAGAGTCCACTGAGCACACGGCTCCGACTCGGCGAACGGCTTCATGCTGCGCACGCCGAAGCTGTGGACCAGCGTCTCGCGGTCCGGGTCGTCCACCTCGGGTTCGGTGGTCGAGCCCGTGCTCGTGCCGGTCGTACCCGTGGTGCCGGTCATGCCGGTCGTGCCGGTCGTGTCCGTATCGTTGGTGTCGCCGCTGCACGCCGCCAGCGCCAGCGCCGTTCCAAGCCAATGAGTCCGCATCGCCACGCTCCCTTTTTAGAGGTCGGGGCAAGCTAGCAGCTGCGCGCGGGTGCGGCCACGTTGCGAAGGACGATTACCCGCGCTTCGGGGCGTGGCGCGCGACGACCAGCGCCGCGTCGATGCGGGCCTCGAGCCATGGGATCACCAGCGCCTCGTAGCGCAGCCTGCCCTCCGCGGGACCCAGGCACCAGTGGGCCACCAGGGCCTCCAGCGCGGTCGAGGAGCGATAATCGCGGGTGCTTCGTACACCCCGTCCCCCCGCCTTGATGTTGAGGTTGCGCGCGCGCCGGACCACACCCGCCTCGGCCTCATCGAGGTTCGGCTCCAGCGTCGCCAGCAGCTCCGCCTGCGCCTCGGCACACACGACCCGGGCCTTCATCGCGTGCAGGCGGTCGGTCGGAAAGTCGCCGCGCCGCGCGAGGCGGACCCGCACCTCTCGCTCGAACTCGGCGTCCCCGAGCCACGCCATCGTGCGCGCCGACCTCTCGGGCATCGGCACATCGGTCATGTCGGGCCGCCGCCCCCGAGCGCCTCACGCACGCGCTTGGCCAGCGCCGGGCCGACGCCCTTGACCGCCGTGAGCGCGGCGTCGTCGGCGGCGACGATGCCCGCCACCGAGCCGAACGCCTGCAGCAGCGTTTTCTTCAAAGCAGGGCCCACGCCCGGGATGTCATCGAGCGCGCTGTGCAGCGCCCGCTTGCCGCGGCGCTTGCGGTGATGCGTGATCGCGAAGCGATGCGCCTCGTCGCGGATCTGCGTCATCAGGAACAGCTCGGAGGTCCCGGGACGCAGCCGGATCGCCTCCTTCGCGCCCGGCACGAACACACGCTCGGGCCGCACCTCGGCGTCGCCGTCCTCGGACTCCTCGGTGTTGAGCACGTAGTCCTGATAGGTCTCACCCGGACGCGCGACGGGCTCGTCGCCGGGCACGGTCGGGCTGTCGGCATCGAGCTCGCCTGACCCGGATTGCGACGCAACGGCGACCGGCCGGCCCTCCGCATCGAGCTCGCCTGGACCGGGTTGCGATGCATCGGCGACCGGCTCCGGGCCATCACTCGATATTTCGAGCGCACCCACGACCAGCTCCGCGAGCTGCCCGGACCCCGCGCCCATGCCGTTCGCCGCCATCTCGGCCCGCGCCGCCGCGACATAACGCTGCGCCGCGCTCGGGTCGGCGCCCGCGTCCTCGGCCCGCAGCACGCCCTTGCGGGGGTTGGCGCGCATCTTGGCCCGGTGCTCGCGCAGCTGCTCGAGCGCAGACTTGCCGCGCCCGATCTCGACCTTGCGCTCCTTGGCGAGCGACACGACGTCGACACCACCCGCGCCGACCGTGATGCCGAGGTCCCGCATTATCGCCAGCACGCGGCCGAGCTGGCCCTTGCCGCCGTCGATGACGATCATGTCCGGCAGGGCCCACGCGTCACTGACCTCCGCCTCGGCCTCATCGCCGTCTTCCTGTTCGGGTCCCTTGCCGGTCGCGACCGCGAGACCGCGACGCAGTCGACGCCCGAGCACCTCGGCCATACTCGCAAAGTCGTCGTTTTGTCGGTTGCCCTGCGCGAGCCCCTCGGAGCCGCCGCGGATGCGAAACGACCGATAGCGCTTGCGGGCCGCCGCGCCGTCGACGAACACCACCATCGACGCGACCGTATCCGACCCCTGGATGTGGCTGATGTCGTAGCACTCGATCGTGCGCGGGAGCTTGCTGAGGCCCAGGCGCTGCTTGAGCGACAGCAGCGCCTGGTCGCTGTCTTCCTGCCGGTTGCGCCGCGTCGCAAAGCACGAGGCCGCGTTCTTCTGCGCGAGCGTCAGCAGCTTCTTGCGGTCGCCGCGTTCGGGCACCACGACGGCGACCTTGCGTCCGCTGGTCTCGCGCAGCCAGGCCTTGAGCGGCTCCTCGTCGTCTTCCACCAGGGGTGACGGCAGGATCAGCTCGTCGGGGATCAGCGGCGCGTCGTCATAGTAGGCGAGCAGGAAGCTGCCGAGCACCTCCGCGTCGGGCAGCTCCATGCCACGCGCCGAGAAGCTGCGGTTGCCGAGCAGCTTGCCCTGGCGCACGTGCATGACCACGAACTCGACCTGCCCGCCCTCGCGGTACATGCCGATGACATCTTGATCGAGCGAGCTGTTGTCGACGATCTGCTGGCGCTCCAGGCTGGTCTCGATCGCGTTCAATTGATCGCGCAGGCGCGCGGCGGACTCGAACTCGAGCGTCGCCGCGGCCGCCTCCATTTGGCCCTGCAACGCGTGTACGAGGTCCTTGTGGCGACCGTTGAGGAACAGGCCGACGTTCTTGACCTGCCCGCCATACGCATCCCGATCGACCGGGTACACGCACGGCGCCGGACAGCGGCCGATCTGGTGTTGCAGGCACGGGCGGCTGCGGTGGCCCAGCGTGTAGTCCGTGCAGGTGCGCAGCTTGAAGTAGCGGTTGACCACCCGCAGCGTGTGCCGGGCCGAGTTCGCCGAGTGGTACGGGCCGAAGTACTGCGCGCCGTCCTGACGCATCCGGCGGACCAGCTCGAGCCGCGGCCACTTCGCCTTCGGGTCCAACCGCAGCACCAAAAACTGCTTGTCGTCGCGCAGCTTCACGTTGAAGCGCGGCTTGTGCCTCTTGATGAGGTTGTTCTCGAGCAGCAGCGCCTCCTTGTCGTTGGAGGTCACCACCGTCTCGATGTCACCGAGCAGGTTGGCGAGGTACGGCACGAAGTGCCGCGTGTCCGTGCCGTTGAAGTACTGCTTGACCCGCACGCGCAGCCGCTTGGCCTTGCCGACGTACACGATGACGCCCTTGCGGTCGCGCATCACGTACACGCCGGGGTCGTCCGACAGACGGTCGACCAGCGCGTTGATCTGCTCCAACCCCTTTGCCCGCGGCTGCCACTTGGCGTCCACCACCGGCGCGATCTGGGCCGCCGCCTGGGCCTCCCCGAAGCGCCCGGGCTCGTCGAGGTCGATCGCCATCGCGTCGGCCAGCTCGAGGTTCTCCGCCGCGGACTCGACCTCGGCCTCACCATGATGAAGAGTCGGCTGCGCCTCGGACTTCCTGCCGCGCCGGCCTCGCGCCATCGGCACGGTCCCTGGCGCAGGTTTGGCTGTAGACGTGGCTACAGGCGTAGGTACAGGCTCGCTCGTTTTCGCGCCCTGCGGCGCGGTCGAAGTCGGCTCGCCGGGCGGGCCGCTGCGTCGTGGTCGGCTCATGCGCGCTTACTTGAAAAAACTGCCGAGCAGGTCGTTGGCGATCGTGACGTAGAGGATCAGGCCGAGCAGCGCGAGCATGCCGTAGCCGTGGATCGTCTCCTCGACGCTCTTGCTGATCGGTCGGCGGATGATCGCCTCGATCAGCATGAAGACCATGCGGCCGCCGTCGAGGGCCGGCAGCGGCAGCAGATTGAACAGGCCGAGCAACGCGCTGATGATCGCCATCAGCATCACGTACTCGCCGATGCCCTTCTCCGCGGCCTTGGCGACGCTCTTGACGATGCCGATCGGGCCCGACATCTGGCTCATCGCCGTCGCGCCGGTGAACAGCTTGCCCATCGCCTGCAGGTTCTGCTTCGACACGATGTACGGCTGCGTCAGCCCGAACGCCGCCGCCTCGGACCAGGTCGCCGGGGTCGTGAGCACCTTGCCGCGATCGAGGCCGATGCCCATGCGGCCCTGTTCGTTGACGGGAACCTGCAGCGTGACGTCCTGGTCTCCACGATGCATGACCACCGGGATGACCTCGCCCTTGTGGGCCTCGGTCGCCGCGGCGATCTTCACCTCGGGGTCACGACCCTGGACATCCTGGCCGGCGATCGTCACGAACTCATCGCCGGGCTGGACGCCGGCCGCGGTCGCCGACTCGCTGATGTCGCTGTTGGCCTTGCGCGAGACCAGCTCGCGGTGACCGACCGCCGCGAACAGCCCGAAGAACAGCACGATCGCGGTGACATAGTTGGCCAGCGGACCGCCGAGGATCGCCAGCATGCGCGCCCACACCGGACGGTTGCGGTACAGGTACGGGTCGTTGGGGTCGTACACGACCGGCGACGGGTCCCCGGCCTTGATCGGCGGCAGCGTCTGCGCCGGCTCGTCGCCGGACTCCATGCCGACGATGTGCACGTAGGCACCGAAGGGGATCGCGCTGATGACGAACTCGGTGCCCCTCCAGGTCCCGAGCCGCGCAACCACCGGACCGATGCCGAGCACGCTGAAGCGGTCGACCCGCATCCCCGTCGCCCGGGCGCAGAGGAAGTGCCCGAACTCGTGGATGACGATCAGGAGCGACACCCCGAGGATGCCGAGCAACGGCCAGAGCAGCGTGAAAAACACCGGGGGACTATAGCAGCCGCGGCCCGATCACCAGGCCACGGGCTGCTAGGTCCCGCGAGGCCGGTCGAGCTGGCCCAGACCGACCATGCCGAGCCGTCCGCGCAGGAACAACAGCGCCCGTTCGGTCAGGCCGCGATCCGGCGCCGGTCGCGTCGCGGGCCGACTGCCACGCCCGACCAGCTCGCGCGCGACCGCCTGCTGCGCCGACACCAGCCCGCCATAAAGATCGGCGAGCACGTGCGCGCCCAGCCGGGCCTCGACCGCGAGGATCTCCCCGGGCACGAGCGCAGCACGCTGACCACCCGCGAGCTGGCGCACACCCCAGCGCAGCAGCTCCGGCTCGACCTCGCGGTCGATGATCAGCCACTTCTCGCCGCGCGCAGTGCGAGCCGCCTGCGCCACCGCGGTGCCCTCACGCACCTCCTGGATCGTTCGCAGCTCCGGCAGTCGCCCGTGCAACACGCTCAACAGGCTCAGCGTGTTGTCCCCCGAGTGCTCGTCGAGCGCGAGGATCTCGAAGCGGCCGCCGTCGGTCACCATGGCCCGACCCAGCGCCGCCGCCTGCCGAACCATGGCGGCCACGGCCGGCTCACGGTCGCGTAACAGGAGGATGACGCTGAACTGGACCGGCATGCGTGCGCGGCAGCGGGGAGTTCCCGCAGCTTCTAACGTAGTAAGCCCGATCGTCCGTCACGGTCAAGCAAACAACGTATGGAGACCGCTCACGGCAGACCTGGAGGACCTGGTGCGAGGTCCCGCGAACCCGTGCGAATCGTCACAACTTCGCGACGACCGGGCAGGCGCCCACGACAACCGCGCGTCCCCAGCAAGTCTCCTGCAAGTCCCCTGCAAGTCCCCTTCAAGTCCCCTTCAAGTCACCTGCAACGATCCCGCGCGTCAGGTCGAACCCGCCTGCGCGCCGGGGTGCAAATTCGCATATGCTCCGGCCGCGCTCGCGCCACCCTTCGGCGCGCCCAAACACGAGAGATCAACTGCTCCCATGGCCGGCGTCAACAAAGCCATCATCCTCGGTCACCTCGGCCGAGATCCTGAACTCCGCTACCTTCAGAGCGGGCAGCCCGTCTGCAAGCTCAACATTGCGACCTCGCGCAAATACACCAACAAGAAC
>Ga0136638_10000300_pt1 | contig 10917 bp, 8 predicted proteins | sample AntDrymUQ8582206_2_FD_104671 | JGI IMG/M metagenome (GOLD analysis project Ga0136638, IMG submission 104671) | Polar desert sand microbial communities from Dry Valleys, Antarctica - metaG UQ858 (22.06) | ecosystem: Environmental > Terrestrial > Soil > Desert | place: Antarctica: Dry Valley...
AACATTCAGCAGAATTAAAATCTAATTCCACCGTTTCCGAGCATAAAAAGTCAGGGCCTAAATCGCCGAATAATTGGACGCTGCGAGATTTGTTGCGGCGAGTAACTTATTTTGAACAGTGTACTGATTTAGAACTGCGACAGTTAATTGAATACGGCTACCGACAACTGTTTCCAGCGGGACAGGTTGTATGTAAAGAAGATGACCCGGGCGATTCTTTTTATATTATTCTTTCGGGTGCTGTAGAAGTTCTTTCTGAAAAAGCCGATCAGTATATTGCGACGTTGCACGAGGGCGAGTTTTTTGGGGAAATATCTTTGCTGTTGGGAACTCCGAGAACGGCGACTGTTAAAACTAGCGAAGATGCAATTTTGTTTGTGGTGGAACGCCACGACTTGCAAAAACTTTTAATCGAACAGCCGAATTTAGCAGATCAGATTGCTCAAAAATTGTCGGAACGCCAGCAAGCTTTGAGAGATTTGGGATTGTTAGATGATGACTCTCTTGAACAAACTCCTTTTATTAAAATTCGGAAGCGAATTCAAGTTCTTTTTGGAATTTGATACGGAAAGCTCGGCAACGGATTCGCTCGACGAATTTAACGGATTTAACGGATTTAATGGATGAATGTTGAGGGAATTGGGAATTGGGAATTGGGAATTGGGCAATTTTCCCCTCTCCTACTCTCCCATTCTCCTACTCTCCCATTCTCCCCCTCTCCTACTCTCCTTCACTAGACTTGAATTGCATTCCCAAGCTCGCTCTTCTTGAAATTATCTGCTTGCGGGCGTGTGTTGCATCTGCCTTATATCTGCGGTTGACCGATTCTATCAAAGATTTATGCAATTCAAGTCTACTAACTAACTTTTAAATTTCAATTCCTCCTGTGCTTCCCGCCGCAGTCTAGCGGCAATTCTAAACAATTCTTGACCAGTGTGCAAGTGGCGATCGTCATAATTCAGAGTAAATAAATGCAATTCTTCTATGCCATCGCCCACTTGATTGATGGAGTAGTAGAGATGCGCCGCAACTCCGGCTACATTAGATGGATTGGGCATCGATCTCAGAAAATTATGAGCTTTTTTGAGAAAGTCGCGGCTGGTTTCGATATAAGCTTGAAACTTTTCTATCAGTTCGTCATCAAACGGATCTGCTGACAATTCGTTTATTTCCTTTTTAAGCGGCTTCAAGATGCTGTTGAGCATTCTATTGACTGGTTTGTATACTTTAATCAGCCACTGTTCCATTTGTTCGTCGGCATCCCGCGCTGCTTGTTGGCGCTGGCGGGCGACGTTTGGCGCGCCGGGTGATTGCTGTTGGCTTGGCTGGGAAATTTGGCGATCGTAAGATTGTCTTTGCTGGGTGTCTCCTAATATTTCATAGGCTGCATTCAGGCGGACAATCTCTTCGTGACCGGCTGTGGAACTGTTGCTGTCTGGATGAAATATTTTGACTAAACGGCGGTATGCTTGTTTAATCTCGGCTTGTGTTGCGGTTGGGCTAATCTTTAGGGTTCTGTAGTGATTGGTAACGGAAGACACGCTGTTATTTCCTTGAAATCTGGATGATCTGCGAAAAAGTGCTTGACAAAAATATCATTATTTGCTAATATATTAGTTATTTATATGATATAAATGCCAAAAAATGTAAGTCAAAAACCTCAGTTTTCAAATTACCATAAATCTATTTTATAAAAATATTGATGCTTTTAAAGTTTGTAGTGAGGACTTCAGTCCTCTCTTGAGGGAGTTGAGTTAAGAAGGACTAAAGTCCTCACTACAAACAACAGCAGGACGTACAATGTACGCCCTGCTTTTAGTTTTTGGGACTCGGGCCGTCATCCGGCTTAGTTGACAGCCATCGCCAGATTGAGTTCTGGATCTTGGAACAAGGGAGTGCTGAGATAGCGTTCGCCGAAGCTAGGCTGAATCATCACAATTAATTTGCCTGCATTTTCGGGACGCTTGCCAACTTTCAAGGCCGCACACAGTGCCGCACCGCTGGAAATGCCCGACAAAAGTCCTTCTTCTCTGGCCAAGCGGCGGCCGTAGGCGATCGCCTCGTCATCTGTAACAACTATCACCTCGTCGATCGCATTCACATTCAGCACCGGCGGCACAAAACCAGCACCGATACCTTGAATTTTGTGAGGCCCGGGCTTTCCGCCCGACAGTACGTGACTGTTGGCCGGTTCAACGGCGATCGCCTTAAACTCGGGTTTCCGCGACTTGATCACCTCTGCAACACCCGTAATCGTACCGCCCGTGCCGACTCCAGAAATCAGGAAATCCACCTCGCCGTCGGTATCTGCCCAAATTTCCTCAGCCGTTGTCGAACGGTGAACCTCCGGGTTCGCTGGATTCCGAAACTGCTGCAACATATACGCGTTCGGAGTTTTGTCCACAATCTCTTGAGCGCGGCGGATGCAGCCGCTCATGCCGTCAATTCCGGGAGTCAGTTCTAGTTGGGCCCCGTAAGCTCGCAGCATCGATCGGCGTTCCGTGCTCATTGTATCCGGCATGGTCAAAATCAACTGGTAGCCCTTTGCCGCCGCCACCATTGCCAGAGCAATTCCGGTATTGCCAGAAGTCGGTTCCACTAAAACCGTTTTGCCTGGACTAATCAGCCCTTCTGCCTCGGCTTGATTGACCATATTGACACCAATCCGGTCTTTTACCGATGCTGCCGGATTCATGCCTTCGAGTTTTACCACAATCCGAGCCAAGCAGCCTTCGGCTTGGGGAATGCGGTTGAGTTGCACTAGGGGCGTCCGCCCCACCAATTCTGTAATGTCGCCAGCAATACGCATAATCTTTGTCAGTTTGTTGAGAGTAAATTGTTAATTGCTCGTTGGCAATAGTAACTAGATGTAATACATAATATCGAGCTGCCGCCTGCCATTGCGTTTTTCGCACAGATCCTGTAGCGTATATTTTTGCAAAACCGAGTTGGCAATCGATCGGGCTTCTTGCCAAACTTCCCAAATCACCGCACTTTCTACAGTTTGAGCAGGCGAGTTTTTTTCAGAGCGATCGAACTCTGAGCCTTCGAGGCAGTTGATAATTTCGAGGAGTGTAATTTTCCAGGGTTCCCTCGCCAAGATGTAACCACCCTTAGCTCCTCGCTGGCTGCGAATCAGCCCGCAGCGTCTCATGGTAGCCAGCAACTGTTCTAAATATCGATCGGGAATATTTTGCTGAGCCGCTATCTGGCGAATTTGCAGGGGTTCGCCCTCATCGTAGCAATCGGCCAGCTCTAGCAAAGCTAAGATTGCGTATTCGCTTTTACAGGAGAGTTCCACCATAATTGCTTGAAATACCAGAATTCTCAAATCCGAAGTCAGACAGTGACATCCTCCCACACTAAATGCTACGCATTATATTGTGGGCTTCCAATATCGCTATTGGACATTCCTGCCCTACGCCACTTGTCTAGGCTCATCACCCCCGACAGACCGACTTGACAGGCTATTTCTTTCCCCCAGAGTCCCTGGGTACTAAGCTGTTCTATTCCTCGATTACATATTTCTTGAGCTGAGGCTATGTCTCTGTCAGCTTCATAGAGACATTCTGGGCATTTGTGCCATCTATCTTTCAGCTTTTTTCTGACTTCAATGCGACAATTTGGACAAGTTTGAGATGTTCCTCTGTGGTCAACCTCTGCGACATAAACGCCTCGCTGTTTCCCAACATATTTAAGTATGTTGCGGAACTGCCCAAATGCCGCATCAAGGGTATGTTTTCCCAAAAAACCTTTAGCCATTGTGCGGAAGTCTATATCTTCGACAAAGATAGTACCCGCTCTATCGCAAAGCTTGTGCGCTAACTTGAACTGATAATCTTTGCGCTTAAAAGCAATATGATTGTGCTTTTTCTCTATCTTGAGTCTGGCTTCTTCGTAGTTCTTGGAACGCTTTGTTTTCTTCGATAGTCTGCGTTGCAGCACTTTAAGCCGACGATGCTCTGTCTTGAAAAACTTACGTCCAGGCTCTAAAAATCCGTCACTTGTAGCTAAGTATTTATCCAGTCCAATATCCACTCCAATGCTGTTACCGTGAGGCACGGGTTCGGGAATAGAGATGTCGGACTGGATGCTAATGATAGCAAACCAACCCATTGCTTTTTTGATGATCCTGACTTGTTTAACAGCAAAACCATCAGGTATTGGTCGATGCAAGTTGATTTGAACTTTAAGAAGTTTTGGCAGTTTGATTTGCCACCCTGTTAGGGGGTTAGTAAAAAACTGAGGAAAAAGTATCGACTTCATTTGCCCATACTTCTTGAATCTCGGAAATCCGTAACCCCGTTTTTGGAAAAAGTCCCACGCATCATGCAGTCTCCTGATGTTGGTTTGCAGCACCTGAGAAGGTACTGCTGCCAGTCGCGGAAAGTATTTCTTGGCTTTGGGTAGATTGTTTTGTTGCTGATGATATCCAGGGAAAGGATATTCAGCACTTATGATGTATTCTGACTCTAAACTACACCTATCTATTGGACACTTCCTCGAAGCAATCCAATCCTTGAGCTCCCTCAGCGCCCAGTTGTAAGATACCCGACAAGTTTCGAGCCACTCGTCTAGTAGCTCAACCTGGGAAGCGTCTGGATATAGGCGGTATGTGTAGTTGAGAGTTATCATACCACAATCTTACTATGCCTAGGATCAATGGTAAATGCTAATTTGACCGGGATTGACCGGATCAAATTAGCACAGGGGGGTGGCTGTATCCCGCCGCTAAAATATCGGGCGCAACAACTGCGTTGTTTTAAATCGCCCTGATTTATAGCGGGGGAATTAGCCACCCCCAAACCCCCGGTTAGTTAAAATTTTCCTCAATGTTGAGTTCAAAATTTTAACTCCTAGCTTTCTATTATACCCCGGTTTTCCACTGAACTTAATCGACTTTCAAAAATTCCTACGGCCTTACCTCAACAAACCGGGTTTCTGGGTCTAGGACTGATAATTTTTAATTGCTTGTCGGCGTCCAATTCGTCTCCCGCACAAAAAAGCCCTGCCAGAAGCAGGGCTTTCTTTGGCTAGAGTTGCCAGCAGAGAGGGTTTGACCCGCCCTGCCTCTATCTCAGTCGCTCTTAGAACGTGAAAGTAGTTCTCAGAGTACCAATAATGATGTCGTCGTTACGGCGGTCTTGATTCGGGTTGGTAATCCAAATGACGCCCGGAGTAACAGCAATGTTATCCGTGAGCTTGAACTTGTAGAACCCTTCAAAGTGCCACGAAGTATCGTTTCTGAAGCTCCGCAAATTGCTTGCAGCCTCAAGTTTATCCAAGTAAGGCTCGCGACCTACCACAAAGCCCAGCAAGTTGCCTTCTTTCCCTAAATCGGGTAAAGCCAAAGTAACAGCGTAGTTCCAAATTCTCGCATCGCCGATGCCGAGAATGCGAGCATTTGTTAAACCAGCCCAGCCCCCAAGGATAAACCTGGGGTTGAGTCGGAACGAAGCCTGAGCGCCGTAGGAGTTGCTGACAACTTTGCGAGCGCGGAAGCCGGTGAAGCCTTCGCTCAAACCGTTGATGGAATTAGCCACGCCAGTACCGGTGAAACCGCCGATATTGCCTGCACCGTTCCCTAAACCGTTGTCAAACCCGAAGTTACCTCGGCTAAAGTAACCGTGATTGTAGTTCACAGCAAGTTGCAAGTTGCGTCCGGGAGTAAAAGTCAACTGGCCCATCGCTGCGTAGTCGCCGTTGAACAAGCCTCCGCCCTTGGCGGGACTGGCTGCATTTGACGCCAAATAGCCGAAGGACAGAGAAGTCGGGCCGAACACGCCGCCCAGCAAGCCCCTGCCGCCGAAGGCATAGTCAAAGCCGATACCAGCGCCGCCACCTAGGCGATAAATTGGGTTGCTCTGACCGAAGGCGCTGAGCGAGCCATTACCGCCGTCAAAGTCTTCAAAGTAAGGGTTGACGGTGGGGATGAAATCGTTCCAAAGACCGTTAGCAGCTTCAATGGTAACGTTCAACCGATTGCTAGCGGGGAACTTGTAAAGCAAGCTGCCCAGGTGGAAAACGTTGTCGTTGCGGTTGATTACGTTCCAGGTTTGAGTGCCCTCGCGGGTAGCCCCCAAGTTAAAGTTTTGACCGTTCCCCACATCAAGCCTGGTCAGCAGCAAGTCTCGGCCGGTGAAGCTCGTATTTAAATTGAGACGGACCCGCTGTTGGAAGACGGTTTGATTGTTGTCGCTGCCGACTCTTCTTTCGTCTCTGCCAAAAAAGCCAACGTTGCCACCAAAGTCGTCGCTGAGGGCAAAAATTGCTTCCCCAGTCAGCTTGGTAGTTGTTGAGAATTGGTTGGCTTCGAGTTCGGATGTCCGAGCTTCCAGAGCATCGACGCGGCCGCGCAGGGTTGCCAGTTCCGCTGCAAATTCTTCTTGGAGCCGTTGGAGGGCTGCCAAGTCATCTTTTGTAGCTAAGTTGGTAGTGCCTGCTCTAATTAGCTCGCTAACTTTATCTAAGCAAGCATTTAAACCGGCGGCGAATTCGTAGCGGGTCATTGCCCGGTTGCCGCGGAAGGTGCCGTCGGGATACCCGGCAATACAGCCGTAGCGCTCGACTAGGGATTGCAGTGCTTGGAATGCCCAGTCTGTGGGCCGCACGTCGGAAAGTTGAGATACTGAGGTAACTTGACCTTGAGTTTCGCCGCCGGCCGCACCTTCGCTGCTGTACTCATTGAGCTGCTCTAATGTGGCGGCTGGGTTTTGAGCTTGTGGTGCTGCAGTTTGGGCTACAGATTCAGCCGGTTTGGGCAAAGTTTGTTGTGCCGGCTCTGCCACTGTCGGGGCAGTTGTTTCTAATTGAACTGCACCGATTTGCTCCTCGACAGCGGTAGCTGCCGGGGCTAGATTTTCTAGTTTGGCTGCTGCTGAATTTTCTACTGGTTGAGCGACTGTTGGCTCAACCGTGGCTAAAGATTCACTTGCAGGTTGTGATGCCGCTTGGGGATTTTCCGCTGCGGGGGCTGTGTTGGCTGCGGCGATCGCGCTTTGTGTTGCAGCCGTGTCTATCGCTGCAATCGCTGGCTGGGTTTCGCTGCCTGCGGCTTGGGAAATTTCTTCGACTGGCCCGGAGGCTGCCGTAGTTTCGGAAACAGCAGAAGAAGCATTGACTTTCGCTTCGGAGGTTTCAGCAGTTTCAGCTTTGGCAGCTTGAGGCTTGAGCGCATCAGCCGTCGGCTGAGCGTTTGCTGCCATCGCGCTCGAAGAAACTACTAGGGTAGCTCCTAAGACTGCTGGGCTGATTAGTAGGTAACTCCACAAAAATTTCGACATATTCACTCTCATCCTCACACCGATTACAGAGAAACTTTTCTAGTCTTCTATGTGGTCAGTAGTTGCTCGACTAGCATACTGCAAAAAAAGACCTAAAATTCACTTGTTCTTTTGATTCTTTCGGGCTGACTGAGTGTATAGATGTTACTGGCGGCTGCGGAGAGCCTGTTTTTTACCCTTTAATCAACCGCCTCAAAACCTGACAAGACTTGGGCTGTCGATTGATTTGACGGCTGACACTTAAGGCGCCCGATCGCCTATTTACTTTTTAGCACAGCACGCCCGACTCGTCTAGGCTGATTCGACTTTAACATCCAAGCTGTGTCCGAGGACGCTAAAGACTCGGCGGTTATCGAACAATTCTAACAAATCGGCGTTGATTTTGTTGTGAGCTGCTTCTTGCCGCAAAATTTTCATCGCTGCCTCAGTGCGCAGAGCTCGCTTGTAGGGACGATCGCCTGCTGTCAGGGCGTCGTAAATATCGGCGATCGTCATTAATTGCGCCTGAATCGGGATTTCGGAGTTTTTTAGACCTCGCGGATAGCCTGTACCGTCGAGTTTTTCATGGTGTCCGTAGGCTATTTGGGGAACATTTTTTAGATCCTTTGTCCACGGAATTTGGTTGAGAAATTCGTAAGTGTGAGTTACGTGAGATTCTATTGCCGATCGTTCTTCCGGCGTCAGGTTGCCCCTCGACACCATCAATTGCACGATCTCGTCTGGGGTTAGCAGCGGTTTAATTGCGCCGTCTATATCTCTGTAAGTTTGCCGAGAAAGTTCTCGGAGTTGAGCTAGGGGTTCTTCTGCCAAAATGTGAGGTTCGTTTGCCTCTAGCAGCACTTCCCAGTATTCTGCCAATCTGGTTTTTGCGTCTGCTAGCTTAGTGTCTAGCTGCTCGATTTCCTGGCATTGAGCGCACTCTGGCTCCTCCCTCGTCGGGTGTTTTCGGTAGGCTGAATGCTCTAGCAAGTATTTGTATTTAGACTGGACGCATTCCATTTCCAGCGTCCGCTGAGCTAAGCCAAAGCGGTGGCGGATGATTTCTAGCTGTGCGGGGTAGAGCTTTTTCTGCTTGGTCAAAACTGCTTCTGGCACTCCGATTTTGCCAAAATCGTGCAGCAGGGCGGCGTAGCGAATTTCTTGAATTTGGCGGTTGTTAAAGTAAACAGAGCGCAGCCATCCGCTGCTGGCGGCGTTTACTTCTTCTGACAGGCGTACTGTCAGGGCTGCGACTCGTTCTGAATGGCCGTAGGTACAGGGGTCTCTGGCTTCTATGACTTGCACTGAGGCTTTGACGAAGCCCTCGAACAAATGTTCTATGCTTTCTTGGAGTTGATTGCGCTCGATCGAGATTGCTGCTTGAGAAGCGAGCGATCGAACTATCCTTTCTTCCCACTCCGAATACTGCTGCGTCGATTCCCAGGCATTCTCTGCAGTCAGCATAGCATCTGCCTTTGTTTTGCGGTTAATCAGTTGCAGTATGCCTATTGTCTCGCCCTGTCGGTTTTGCATGGGCAGCACCATTACCGAGCAAGTGCGGTAGTTAATATCTCGGTCAAAACTGGTATCTAGCTGGTAGGGCACACCGGGGGGCAAGTCGTAGGCATCTGACAGGTTCAAACTTTGACCTGTAATTGCCACGTATCCAGCCAAGCTTTTGTCTGTCAGTGGCAGGGCAAACTCCTTAAACGACAGTCTGGGTTTAGAACCGTTTTGGGCTACTTTGAACAGCAGCTTAGATGTTTCGTCGCTGTGATCTACTAAGTAAACGCTGCCCGCATCGCTGTAGGTGATTTCCCTGCTTTTGGATAAAATTAAGTTTAACAAGCCGCCCAAATCTTGGGCGCTCGACAGAGCTGCGCCAATATCCAAAAGCTTTTCTATCAGATCGGTTCTTTCAGCAGACTCGTTCTTGAACTCTGGCTTTTCAAATACGATCATGGTCGGAGGATGGCGAATAGCCTTTTATACATTGGACTTTTTGCATCTCGACTTTTTCACCCAAGAACGAGAGGGAAGCCCCGGGCTAACGACACGGGGAGGAACTCAACTGCGGTTTCAACGGTACGTCCAGATGCTAGAGTTGATCCGTGAGTAAGAATAACCATCTACGTGTTGAAGTGTTTTATTAAGGAGTAACCCCTGATTTATCTCGGAGCGGCATGACCGCAGCCTCGGTAAACAAGTAATGGTGAACATGGAGCGTACCTATCTGGCTCAAGTGATGGACAAAGGAAAACAAAACAAGACAAAAGTAAGCGCAATTGCAATACAAGAACGTACTGGTAGTTGTTTTTGAGCGAGAGCGAGGTGATTTGTCAGCACCTGTAAGACTGAAATTATGGTATACATGAATTCCCTCGCCTTTTCAGGCTAGGGAGATGTCAAACCCGATTCTAACCCAGAGTCGATTTTTTGCGAACTTTCCGTTACCAGGGACTGTCGCTAGACGCAGTGGCTCCTGTTGCGAAAACGGGAGTTCTTTTAGTCTAGCGTAGAAATCTCTTGGGCTAGCGCAAAGTCTTTCTCAGTTAAGCCTCCGGCATCGTGAGTTGTCAAGTTAAGTGTAACTTTGTTATAGGAGATTTCTATGTCTGGGTGATGTCCTGCGGCTTCTGAGGGGGCTACCAACTTATTCACAAAGGCGATCGCTTCGATAAAATTTTTAAATTTCCGGGTACACCGCAGTTGCTTGCCTTCAACCATCCAGCCTGACAATTGACTGGCGCGCTCTTGAATTTCAGTATCGTTAAGTAGGTCAGCCATAATTTTTTTTGTATTTTGGGATTAGCGATCGCCGATTCACAGCCCACCTGTGGAAAATCTGACCAAAAACTATCCGCTCTCACCAATAGTGTTGAGGCTCAAGTTTTAAGACTCAAGATTTAACACTATTTGAGGTGAGAGCGGTCTAGCGGGTCTTCAGATTAGAACCTGACTGCCGGGAGAATCCCTAGCTCAGCCTGGTTCCCGATGGAATTCGTTTCCCGTTGGAAACGAGGGCTGGCTGCTAGTGAGCGGCCCCGGCGCACAGCCGGTAGTTTCCAATCTGATGACCCATGCGTTTACTACCTATCATGGGCATCACCTCCAGGATTAGCTAAATTGCTTCATATTTGAACGCACATCACCTAAATACAAGATTTAAGGTGATGATTTGTGCGCTAGGCATTCCCAGCGTTACCAGAAGAACTTGCGTTCTGAGTATCATTCCAGTAGTCACAATTATTAGAATAACACAAGGAATTAGAAGTGGGGGGATGCAAATTGACATTTTTGCAAGATGCGGGCAAATTACTGCTACTGCAAGGTTTTCGATCGATCTCTACAGCCAATGGGCGATCGAGCTTTTGAGCGGATTTGCAGATATTTGAGTCAGAGGCTGGGCTGTGGGGCGATCGGGTGTAAAGCGGGAAATGTGCGATCGCCCGCTGCTCGATTTCTTGCCAGATAGGAGGTTGACAAATGTGGCGATGTCGTCTGGTGCAGCGAAAGTCAGCCAGATTCATGAAAGGCAGAATTTGACTGTTGTTGAGTTAGCAAGCTGGCAGAATCCTAATGCGGCTGAGAACGTCAACGGTTAGGGTAATTAACGCAAGTTTCATAGCATTGGACAGGTTTGTCTGTTAAGAGC
>Ga0136638_10000301_pt1 | contig 10908 bp, 13 predicted proteins | sample AntDrymUQ8582206_2_FD_104671 | JGI IMG/M metagenome (GOLD analysis project Ga0136638, IMG submission 104671) | Polar desert sand microbial communities from Dry Valleys, Antarctica - metaG UQ858 (22.06) | ecosystem: Environmental > Terrestrial > Soil > Desert | place: Antarctica: Dry Valley...
AAGCACTAGAGCGGGCGGAGGGATTCGAACCCTCGACCCCAACTTTGGCAAAGGTGTTCTCCATCCCGAGCTGAGCTAGTTCTTAAGCTGAGAGCGGCGTCACCCACCTGCGTTTGCCCGGCGGGGAAGTCGCGCATTCAGCAATGTCGGCGGCCGTCCTGCCACATCCCGAAAGCTCCCTGAGAGCGGAAGGGAGCCCTTCCATTCAGGTTCACCCGATTCACATCTGAAGCAGCGGCCTTCAAGTGGCGGGACGTGTGGGGGGACGACGAGGTATGAGGCTCATTGTCCATCTATTTATAGTTCTCGATCAATAGTTTACGATTTAGGTTCGGTTCGTCTCGACCGCACCAATCTTTCAAAAGTCGCGCCAGACGACTTATTTGGCAGCCACCGTTTGCCTCACTCTGGCGCGATGACGGTGCCAAGCCTCACAGTCAAAGCGGCCTCGCCTACTTTTGCGCGCACGGTCAGCAAGGGCGAGAGGTTGGCGGCTTCGGCCGAAAGCTTCGCCACGCGAAAGTGTGTACTGGCCATAAGGTACGCTTTCGAACAGGAAGAAACCGTCCAAATCGGTTAGCTGGGTCGCTACGATGACGCCTTTGCCATCGACAAGCTCCACATGGACGCCCTCGATCGGCCCGCCGCCATCGGCGGTCGAAATGCCTTCGATTTCTCCGGCGCCGACCAGAGGATATCGAGCTTTTTTAACGCAACGCCCGGCCGCGGAATGACGCGGTGCCCGCGTACCTTGGGCTGGATGAGCGAATCGGTATTAATCCTGGCCAGCAGCGGCAGCGCGCTTAAGTCGAGCCGGCCTCGGACGGTTGGCTTTGGCCATGGCACGCTGGTGGGTCGAACGGCCTCATACCCGCTTCAGAAATTCAGCCGGATTGTATAGCCTTGAGACACCACGTTGACGGCAACCGAGGATGACGAACCATGGAAAAGGTCGAAAAAAGCGAACAGCAATGGCGCGAGGAACTTGGTGAAGAGCGCTACCATGTGCTTCGCGAAGGCGGCACTGAACGTGCCTTCGCGGGCGCGCTCGTCGATAATCATGACGATGGCATGTACCGTTGCGCAGGGTGCGGGGCGGAACTGTTCGCGAGCGACACCAAATTCGAATCCGGAAGCGGATGGCCGAGCTTCACCGCGCCGACCGACAAGGGCGCAGTCAGCGAGATTGCCGATACCAGCCACGGCATGCGCCGCGTCGAAGTGCGTTGCGCGCGCTGCGAGGGGCATCTAGGCCACGTCTTCCCGGACGGTCCGGGACCGGCGGGCCAGCGTTACTGCATGAATTCGGCGGCGCTCGACTTCGAACCCGCCGCCTCCGGCGAGTTGGCGCGCGACCCGGATTAGCGGGAAGCCGCTTGTCGGCGCTGCGCCCCTGACTTATCGCTGCGGCGCCCATGGCCAAGAGCGCTTCGTCCCCCGCACCCGCGCACTCCGCCAAGCGCGTCTTGGTTCGCTCGGCGAAGATCGGCATTTATCTCGGCATCGTTGCCTTGATCGCGCTCGCCATTGCGGTTTGGACGGCGCGCACATCGCTTCCGAGCTTCGAGGAAATGAAGCAGACGCCGAACGGCCAGATGATACGAGTTCGCGCCGCGGACGGGACGGTGCTAGTCTCACTTGGCCCAAGCTTTGGCGAATGGCTGACCAGCGACGAAATCCCCAGAATCATGAAATCCGCGATGCTCGCGGTCGAGGATAGACGTTTTCGCAATCATCCGGGCGTCGATCCGATCGGCAGCGCGCGAGCGATCAAGGTGCGGCTTGAAAGCGGCGAATGGAAACAGGGCGGCTCGACCATCTCGCAGCAGCTCGCTCGCAACATCTTCCTGACCAACAGCAAGACGTTGGACCGCAAGGTTCGGGAGGGAATTCTGGCGCTCGCGCTCGAACGCAAGTTCAGCAAGGACCAGATACTCGAACTCTATCTCAACCGCGTTTATTTCGGCGGCGGCGCCTATGGCATCGACGCCGCGTCGCGACGTTTTTTCGGGCATAGCGCCGACGATCTCAGCCTTTCGGAAGCCGCGATCATCGCCGGTCTGGTCAAGGCGCCGTCGAACTATTCGCCGACCGCCGACGCCGAAGCGGCGCGCGGACGCGCCGCGGTCGTCATCCGGCTGATGGCGGAAAATGGCGACATTTCGGCGGCGCAAGCCGCCAGCGCCGATCCAGCGCGCATACGCCTGGTGCCGCCGCCCAAGCAGAACAGCATTCGCTACTTCACCGATTGGGCGCTGCCCCAGCTCGATACGCTGATCGAGGAGACTCAGGCGCCGATCGACGTCTGGACGACGCTCGACATTCCCATGCAGGCCGCGGCCACGCGCGCGATCGTAGCCAACACGCCGAAGAGCGCCCAGGGCGCTTTGGTTGCCCTCGATCGGGACGGCGCGGTTCGGGCAATGGTGGGCGGGCGAGACTATGTCGATTCGCTCTACAACCGCGCAACCCAGGCGGTTCGCCAGCCGGGATCGGCTTTCAAGCTGTTCGTCTACCTTGCCGCACTCGAGGCCGGCTACACGCCGGAGAAGACCGTGATCGACGGGCCGGTGACGATCGACGGATGGACGCCGCGCAACAGCTCCCGCGGCTATTCGGGAACCGTCAGCGTCCGCGAAGCCTTCGCCCGCTCGATAAACACCATCGCCGCAAAGCTTGGCGACGAAGTCGGTTTCGACACCGTCGCCGACATGGCGCAGCGTTTCGGGATCACGACCGAGATCAACACCCGGCCGTCGATGGTTCTTGGAAGCTCGGACGTGCGCCTGATCGACATGACCCGCGCCTTTGCATCGGTGTCGCAAAAGGGCACCGCGGTGGTCCCCTACGCGATCACGAAGGTTGCCAAGACCGGAGGCCAGGTCATCTATCGCCACGAACGGGCCGAGCCGCGGGTCCTGGTCGCGCCGTGGGTCGCCGCGCAAATGACCGATCTCCTGCAGGCGGCGGTGCTGACCGGAACCGGCCGGGCGGCGCAGATCGGCCGGCCGGTGGCGGGCAAGACGGGTACGACAAGTTCGAACAAGGACGGCTGGTTCCTGGGCTTTTCGAGCGGTATCACGACCGGCGTCTGGATGGGCAGGGACAATGCCAAGCCGGTTGCGGGCCTGCAGGGTGGAACCGCGCCGGCGCGCGCCTTTCACGACTTCATGGTGACCGCGGTCGCGCGCCGCCCGATCGAAAATTTTGACACCAAGGTGACGCTCCCGGACTGGCAGCTCGAGCCCGACGAGGAAGCCTATTATGGCGATCCCGACGCCAGCCTGATGGTCGATGAAAACGGCAATCCGATTTATCCGGAGGGAAACAGCCCGGCCTATGGCGAGCCGCCGCAAAGCACGGTGACCACGCAGGTCGAGACCCCCGACAACCTCGACCAGCAATGGCTCGATTCGGTCTTGGGCCGAGACGAAGACCGCGGGCGAACCCGCGGACCTCGGGAGCGTAGCGAGTTGCCGGCCCTGCGCAACCGCCCGGGCTCAGACCCACCGCCGGGACGCGAGCCGCCGCCGCCGCCCGAATCAGCCCCCCCGCCCGAAGAGGTGGAGTTCCGCCCCGTGCCGTCTTAGCCATAGACGGGCGGGCGCAGGGTCTTCCCCAAGCAGCCTTCGATGCGCGGCGTGGAACGCCGGGCTGTGATCCAGATGCAGGCGATGCGCGACTTCGTGCGCCGCGGTCGATCGCCGAACGAAGCCGGGGGCAAGCGCCAGGCGCCAGCTGTATGCGATCGCTCCGGTTGCCGAGCAGCTTCCCCAGCGGCTTCCCGGGTCCGACACCGACACCTTGGTCACTCCGATCCCGGCCCGGCGGGCAAACTCCTCTGTGTCGTCGCGAAGCAGGAGCAGCGCCTGCGCTTTCAGCCAAGCCTCCACGCGCGCCGGAACGCGCTCGACCGGCCCTCCGATCAGCAATCGCCCGTCATCCCTCGCGACGGTGCGCGGAGCGTCGACATGCCATTCTATGGTGAGACGCTTATCGTCGAACGGGACGGGCGCGCCGGGAACGAACGGCCGACCTTGGGGAGCGCGCGCGAGCAATTGTTCGACCCAGGCGCGGCGGTCTTCGGCCCAGGCAATCGCGGCTTTACGCGAATGACGGTGCGGGATGGTGAGCAGCACCCGCCCGCGAAGGGCATCGACCCTGAGCCGCAATCCGCGCGCGGACTTCATCGGTCGCACCGTTAGGGCAACTTGGCGTCCGCCGCCGCGGAACACCGGGTCAGAGTTCGCGGTTGACGATATGATATTCAAGCTCGCCGGCCTCGCTTTCGCAAACGGTCCACCCGCGCACCGAATGACCGGCGCGATGAACGCTTTCCGGATTTCCGCTGTTGAGAGGGTGCCAATCGGGAAGCGGCTTTCCTTCGCCGCGCAGGCGGTAGGCGCAGGTCGAAGGAAGCCATTCCAAGGCGTCGACCTTGGCGGGGCTGAGAACGACGCAATCGGTGACCATCGCGCGGCGATTCTTGTAGTCGGAGCATTGCCCGCTGCGCCGGTCAAGCAAGCGACATGCGACGTTGGTCGGGAAGATTTCCCCCGTATCGGCGCATTCGAGCTTGTGCAGGCAGCATTTACCGCAGCCGTCGCACAGCGCCTCCCACTCGCCGCGGTCGAGCGCGGCGAGTGGTTTGTCCCAAAAGCGCGCCGTCACTTGACCCATAGCGCGAGCGTTTCGGCGACCGCGCCGGCCCCTTCGTCCTGCGGGACGATCGCGATCGGCCGGCCATCGGGGCCGTAAAGCGCGGCGATGCGGCTGTGGTCCATCGTGTAGGCATCGGCGCCCGCGCCCGGGCGTTTCGAATAGGCGATGCCGTAGCGCTTTGCCGCCGCCGCGATTTCGGCTTCGCTTCCCGTCAGAGCGACCAGGCGGGGGTGGAAGGCAGCGGCATAGGGCTTGAGCGTTGCGGGCGTGTCGCGAGCCGGATCGACGGTAACGAAGATGGGAACGATGCGCGCGCCTCGTGCCGGATCGCTTTTCTCGAATTGCCGAAGGCCCTGCCCTATACGCTGAAGATCGACCGGGCAGACATCGGGGCAATAGCTGAAGCCGAAATAGACCAGCCGATGTTTGCCGATGAAATCCTCGTCGGTGACGCGGCGGCCGTCCTGATCGACCAGCGAAAACGGCCCGCCGAGCGATGCCCCCGCCAGCGGCGCGGTGCCCGCCCCGCCGCTCCCGCACGCGCATAGCGACAGGCAGGCGCCCGCAATCGCGGCAAACAGTGCGGTCTTGTTCATTTCCTCGCCAGCCATGCTTTGCTAGGGCGTTTGAATCAAGCAATCGGCATAATTGAAGGACTTGGCTCGTGCGTTTCCTGACTTCGTCATTATCGATCGCACTCGCGACGGTCCTTGTGCAGGCCCCGGCCATCGCTCAAACGATGTCCGACAGCTATAATTTCATAAAGTCGGTCAAGGACGGCGACGGCGCCAAGGTCCAGGCGCTGCTCGCCGCGCCCGGTTCGACCGTGGCAAGATCGCGCGATCCCGGAACCGGGGAGAGCGCGCTGCACATCGTCGTCAAGCGGCGTGACGTTAACTGGACGGCCTTCCTGCTGCAAAGGGGCGTCGATGCCAACAGCGGCGACAAGGCCGGCGAAACCCCACTCGGCCTGGCGGCGCGTATCGGTTTTTCCGAAGGCGCGCGTACGCTAATCGCGGGCGGCGCGCAGGTCGACGGAGCCAACAAGCGCGGTGAGACCCCGCTCATCATTGCGGTCCAGGGTAGGCGCGTCGACATGGTCCAGCTGCTGATGCGTGCGGGCGCTAATCCCGAAAAGACCGATTCCGCCGCCGGATATTCTGCGCGCGACTATGCCAAACAGGATCGTCGCGCGGCCACCATCCTGCGCGTGCTCGATGAAAAGCGCGCGCCCGCGCCGCGCAAATCGCCGACGTTGCCTCAGTAGGCGGCAAGCTCGGGATCGAGGTCACCGATCAGCCGGCGTGCGGCACGGCGGGCAAAGCGCAGCGTCTCCGCCTTTCGCCGGGCTGGCGCGAGCGGGCGGTGAGCTGGCTCGCGGACGACCGCGGCATCGTAGCGATCGGCGACGATTAGGCCGGCGACCAGCGGCTGCCGGCATTCATCCTCAAACAGATCGAGCGCGAATCCCCCCGGGACCGCCCAGAAGAAGCGGTCGCAATAATTGAGATAGTCGGGCCATTTACAGTCGCCGCGCAAATCGGCCCGCGACACCTTGATTTCGACGATCGTCAGGCAGCCCTTGCCGTCGATCGCCATCATGTCGGCGCGCCGCCCATTGGGAAGTGGAACTTCGCACAGCGCGAACATATCCTGGCGAAAGAACAGCCGCGTCACCCCGCGCGCGACATCGCGCGCGGCGGGCGGCGCGTCTGCGAAGCAATCGGGTGCGGGGGACTGGGAAGCGCTGGCCATCGCGCTTGCGGACTAGAATGAAAGGGGAACGAAGGGAAGGCGCAGCGAAGTGCCGCGACACCCTCTAACGGTAGAAAATATGGTTGCCGACCGTTGCGATCCTGTTCAACTTCCAGCCCGGCGAGACGTAGCGTGCGTGGAAGAACAGCGCCCTTGGCACGACCGCATCGGTGAGGTCGTTGGCGACGATGTGCGCCACCGCGACAGCGGTTTTCCAATGCGCGCTGCCACGCGGGATAGGCGGCAAACCGCCGCTGCGGACGAACGAGAACTGGCTGCGCTGAAAAACGACCCCGCACCAGCTCTTGGGAAAACGGCCCGATGTCGCGCGGTTGACGATAACTTGTCCAACCGCGACCTGGCCGGAGAGCGGTTCGCCCTTGGATTCGAAATAGATCGCACCGGCGAGGCACTCGCGCTCGCGGTTCGGAACCTCGGTCGAACGGTGCTCGGCGACGAGCTGGGCAAGCGGGGCGCGCACCGCGTTCACGGGTGCCGGAGCAGCCAGTGCGGGAAGCGCAGGTGACGGATCTATCGGCGCTGCGGGCTCGACCCCGTCGATGGTAATATCGGAATGGTCGGAACCAAAGGAAGTTTCGCGCTGAACCGGAACAACGACCTGGGGAACGTCCTGCTCTGCGGCGAGGGCGACAGGTTGGCTGTCGATGGCTTCGTGCGGATTGATCGCTGAAACCGGAGCCGGGGCCGACGAACCCAAGGCGAGGGACGGATCGGCGGCGACGACAGTGGCGCTTAAGAGAGCGGCCGCAGCTGCGAAGCTGCCGGCGCGGAACAATCGGAACATCATCACTCTTGTCTGTGCGGTTAGGCGAATCTGCGGACGCGGCTCTAAAGCTGCGGCGTCCCGATTTCCTCCCCGACTGCGTGACTGGCCAGAATTCCGGCAGCCCCCCGCTCTTCGATGGAAAAGCTATGCGAGCCAACCAGTTAATGGGTCAAGTTTCGGCAAGTGAATCCACGATGAACCGTTCGACATCCGGGACATCCAACTCAAGTACCCAAATATCGGGGTCGAACCGTTTCCTTTTGCCGATGAATTGAGCAACCGTTTCCGATTGCAGCGATTCGTTATTTTTAGTCCGGTTCCAGCAATAGTCGCCTTGGCTGTCCAGAATACGCTCAAGAATGACTTCGATGCGGCCGCGATTGGTCAGGACGACGAGTATTGAACCGCGCGAAGCCTCGCCTCTCAGCAATACCAAACCGTTGCCGCCGATGGTTTGCGCGGCCTGCAGCAGCCCGCCGGCGACTATGTTCGAAGCCAAAGGCGTGGCCATTTCAAGCCACGTCGCGCGCTTCGTCGTTCGCCAGCAATGCGAACAGTGCATCTCGCGAGCGAGCGCCGCGAAGCTTGTTCACGGTCGCTTGATCGCGAAGCAGGCGGCTTGCCGCGGCCAGTGCCTTCAAATGCGCGACGCCGGCATCGGGGGGCGAGAGCAGCATCAGAACGAGGTCGACAGGAACGCCGTCGACGGCTTCATAATCGACTGGCTCCGCCAGCCGCGCGAAAAAGGCGTGCACTTCCGAAAGCCCGGCAAGGCGGCCGTGCGGGATTGCGGCGCCTCCGCCATAAGCAGTCACCCCGCTTTTCTCGCGCTTGTTCAACGACGCCAGGATCTCGCTTTGGTCCACGCCCAGGGAACCGGCGGCAAGCGTTGCCAGGTGCTGGAAAAGCATCTTCTTCGATCCCGCCGGCAGTCGCGCGCGTACAGCATTGACCGGCAGGATTCGTGCGAGTTCGCTCATCGAAGGGTTTAAGAGAGTAACGGGCTAAACCTCGCGCTGGGGTTCGACCCAACCGATCGTGCCGTCGCCGCGGCGATAAACCATGTTGAACGCGCCAGTTCCGCTGTTCTTGAACAGCAGGGCGACGGTGTCGCGCAAGTCGAGCATCATCACCGCGTCAGAAACGCTTGCCTCGGGGATGTCGACCCTCGTCTCTGCGATAACCGGCGGATTGTCCGCTGCTTCTTCCTCGTCGTCACTACTTTCGAAAACGGTGTAATTAGCATCGTCGGACGCCTCCCCGGCCGGGGTCGAAGAGCCATGGCGGGTCTTCAGCCGCCGCATGTAGCGTCTGAGCTGCTTTTCAATCCTGTCCGCAGCGCCATCGAACGCGATCCGCGCATCACTGGCCTGGTTGGCGGCCTTGAGGATCACGCCCTGCATAACATGGGCGACGATGTCGCAGCCGAACCGGTGGTCGTGCGGTCCCTTGCCGAACGTCACCTGGGCGGAGATCGCGCGTGAGAAATATTTGTCGGCAATGGCGGCAAGACGATCTTCGACGTGGGTCCTTAGCGCATCCCCCGTGCTCACCTGATGACCCGAAATCAGGACTTTCATTCTCGTCTCCAAACTAGAGCGATCGCGCCTCCGATCGACCGCGCGGTCAAGCCGCCCGGTTCCACAACGGGTCGGTGAGGCCGCGAACGAAAGCGGCGTGGCGCGTTAGCTCGTCTGCGGACGCGGCGTGCGGCCGCGCCTCGCGCACCGTGCGGGCCGGCGAACGCGAGATCGACGCAGCCGAAATGCGGCCATCGCGGCGCGTGTTCTGGCTTCCCAGAGAAAAACCGATCTGGCGGCCGCCGGTAAGCTCGACATAGACCTGCGCAAGCAGCTGCGCATCGATCAGTGCGCCATGCTTGACCCGCAAGCTGCGATCGACGCCGTAGCGGGTGCAAAGCGCATCTAGGCTGTGCTTGGCGCCAGGATGGCGGCCACGGGCGAGCGCGAGCGTATCGACCATGCGCGTCATGCAGATCGAAGGCCGGCTGCATTGACCCAGCTCGTGATTGAGAAAGCCGAAGTCGAACGCCGCATTGTGCGCGACGAGCGGGCAATGGCCGAGAAACCCCATCAACTCCTCGACCTTGTCGTGAAATCGCGGCTTGTCCGACAGGAAGATGGTGGTGAGGCCGTGCACGCCTTCGGCGTCGCTCGGCATCGGCCGTCCGGGATTGAAATACGCGTGGAAGGTGCGCCCTGTCTCGACCTTGTTGACGAGTTCGACGCAGCCAATCTCGACCAGGCGGTCGCCCGTGATCGGGCTCAGGCCCGTGGTTTCAGTGTCGAAGACGATTTCACGCATGAAGGGAGCCGCCTATCGGCTTTCCGTCCTGATCAGGCAAGCGACGATGCGCCGCACCTCGGCGCGGGTCGCTTCGAGCGGGAGCGAGGTGTCGATGACGAAGTCGGCGCGCGCGCGCTTCTCCTCGTCGGGCATTTGCTGCGCGAGGATTCGCTCGAACCGCGCCTCGGTCATTCCCGGTCGACTAAGCACGCGGCGGCGCTGCTCCTCGGCAGGCGCCGAAACCACGGCGACCTTGTCGATCTGGGCATCCCCGCCCGTCTCGTACAAGAGCGGGATATCGAGCACGACCAGCGCGGCGCCGGTATTGTCGTGGAGAAAGCGTTGCCGTTCGAGAGCGACGACGGGATGGACCAGCGCTTCGAGCGCCGCCAGTTTCGCCGGATCGGCGAGCACGCGCTCCGCAAGGGACGTGCGATCGACGCCGGCCGGCCCGGTCATCTGCGGGAAGGCGGCTTCGATGGCTGCAACGAGCCGCCCGCCAGGACCCTGAAGGCGGTGCACCTCCGCATCGGCATCGAACAGCGGGACACCTTCATCGGCGAACATCTGCGCGACGGTCGATTTGCCCATTCCGATCGATCCGGTGAGGCCGAGAACGATCATTGCGCCAGCGCTGCCCGCAGCTCGGCTGTATCGGCAACTTGCGGACCATCGTTAAAGAAGGCCGCGAACGCCATCGCGCCCTGCTCGACCAGCATCGCCAGACCGTCGATAGTCCGCAGCCCTCGCGCCTCGGCCCGCAAAAGCAGTTCGGTGCGGGGTGGAGAATATACCATGTCGAAAACCGTTGCTGCGGGAAGCAACGCATCGATGTCGAACGGGAGCGCGGGCCGCCCATCCATTCCCATCGGGGTGGCATTGACCAGCAGGTCCGCCGCCGGGCTCTCGCCAAGCATGCGGACCCGTCCGTCGATCTCGAGGTCGTCGAGCGCTCTGCGCGCGTTGATAGGCGTGCGATTGATGACGGTGATTCGCTCGACAGCCATGACCTTGAGCGCGAACAAGGCGGCGCGCGCGGCGCCGCCCGCGCCGATCACGACGGCATGCCCCGCCTCGACGCCGGCGAGCGCGAACAAGGCGCCGTGCGCGTCGGTGTTGACCCCGAGCAACGTCTCGTCCGCCTGCGGAATGATCGTATTGACCGCGCCAATGCCGCGCGCATCGGGACTGAGGCTGTCGAGATGGCGCGCGACGAGCGTTTTCAGCGGCGCGGTAACGTTGCAGCCGCGCCAGTCCGGGTCGCGGCGGCGCTCGCGAAGATAGGCCTCTAATTCCTCAGGGCCAACGCGCCGTTTGCGATACTCCGCATCGATTCCGAGTTGCCGCAGCCAGAATCCATGCATAGCCGGCGACATCGAATGATTGATCGGGTCGCC
>Ga0136638_10000302_pt1 | contig 10902 bp, 9 predicted proteins | sample AntDrymUQ8582206_2_FD_104671 | JGI IMG/M metagenome (GOLD analysis project Ga0136638, IMG submission 104671) | Polar desert sand microbial communities from Dry Valleys, Antarctica - metaG UQ858 (22.06) | ecosystem: Environmental > Terrestrial > Soil > Desert | place: Antarctica: Dry Valley...
CCCGACCGGGTTCGTGCCCTTCTGGCCGATTGTGCCCTTCGCTGTCGCTGACCCTTGGTTGTCACGACAGATCTCCGGCCGCTCGCATGCCGAGACATCCGGCGAGTGAATCCACAGGCACCGCTCTGAGCGCCGTGATGAAGGGGAATCCGCCTCGACTGGCTCGACGGCGAGACGGTCCCGCCGATCAAGGTCGTTGCGACTGGGGACCGCAACGTCATGTTTCGAGTCGCCCCCCGGGGCAGCAGCTGCGGATGGTCGGCCGGGACGTACGCAGCAGGTAGTCGTCGATCAGTGCGACCAGGTGTGGGTGCAGTGGCAGGTAGCGGCCTCGCGGAGCATGCTTGGCTGCGTGATCGAGATCTGCCGTCTCAGCCCGCACGACTGGGAGCTCTGGCGCACACTGCGACTGGCTGCGTTGGAGGAGGCACCCCACGCGTTCGGCTCCCAGCTCGCGGACTGGCGAGGTGAGGGCGACCGGGAAGAACGGTGGCGCAGTCGGCTGGGCATCCCGGGGTCGTACAACATCCGGGCGATGCTCGATGACCAGGCGGTCGGTATGGCGAGCGGTGTACCCACTGCTGACGACGGCGTGGTCGAGCTCATCTCGATGTGGGTGTCTCCGACAGCACGCGGGAGCGGGGTGGGAGACGCGCTGCTGTGCGAGGTCGAGCGTTGGGGAGAGTCCGTCGGCGCCCACACCTTGCGTCTCGACATAGCGGACGGGAACGGCGCCGCCGCTCTGCTCTACCGACGCAACGGGTTCAGCTTCACCGGAGAGCTGGGCGATCTGATGGCTGACGGGGTTCGGCGAGAGCGGGTCATGGCAAAGGATCTGCAACCCGGCTGACTGACGCGGCGGAAAGTCAGGAGGTGACGTGGGTGGATGTGCCAGGCTGGCGGTGCCCCATGCGCTCGAGGTCGGCGCCGAGTCGATTCAGTGACCTCCCAGCAGCGGGGCCATCGCTTTCGCCACAACGGATGGACGATGAGTCATCCTCTCCTCGAGGTCGGCGACGGTCATCGCCCGCAGGCCGGCGTTCACCCCCAGCCAGCGAAAGGGCTCGGGCTCCCACCGCCTCGAGCGGTGGTTGACCCACGGCAGGGCCGTCAGGTCGGACGCCGTACCGGTCACCAGATCGGCGAGGGTGCGACCGGCCAGGTTCGTCGTCGTCAACCCATCGCCGACGTACCCGCCGGCCCAACCGATGCGAGTGACTAGGTCGAGGCCAACAGACGCCATCCAGTCGCGCGCGATCCCGAGCGGACCGCCCCAGGCGTGCGTGAACCGCGCCCCGGCCGTGGCGGGGAACAGCTCGGCAAGCGTCTCCTGCAGCTTGGCGAAGACCCGCGGCACCCGGTCGAACCCCGGCTCCACCGCCGAGCCGAGGTGGTACGGCGCGCCGCGTCCGCCGAACACGAGCCGATCGTCGGCGGTGCGCTGGCCGTAGACGATGAGGTTGCGATAGTCCGAGAACGTCGGTGCGTCCTCCAAGCCGATCTCGTCGTACACCGACGCGGGCAGGGGTTCGGTCGCCACGATGAGGGAGTAGACGGGGATGACGGAGGTGGGTGCTCCGGGCAGCGTCGGCGAGTAGCCCTCGGTGGCGACCACGACGTACGACGCCCGGAGCGTGCCGTGCTCGGTGGTGACACGGCCTGGTGCGATGCGGGTCGCGGCGGTGTGCTCGTAGATCGTGACGCCCAGCCGTTCGACTGCCTGGGCGAGACCACGGACAAGCCGGCCGGGATGGACCCGGGCACAGTGCGGGGTGTACGTCGCACCCAGCACACCTGTCGCGCGAGCGTGTTTGTCGGTCTCGGCGGTGTCGAGCAGCCGCAGGTCGTCCTCGGTCTGGCCCCAAGCGTGTGCCTCGGCCACCTCGGCGCGGGCACGCTCGAGCTGGCTGGGCGAACGCGCGAAGACGAGGGTGCCACCGCGTCGGAAGTCGCAGTCGATCGCCTCGGTGGTGATGACGTCCTCGACCTCGCCGATGCTGGCGCGCATGGCCGCACCGAGTCTTAGGGCAGCATCCCGCGACGACCCCTTCAGCTGGGAGAGCCGGCGCAGCGAGGTGGGGAAGAGGGCGGAGAGCCAGCCGCCGTTTCGACCTGACGCACCGAAGCCCACCAGGTCCTTCTCCACCACGGCGACGCGCAGGGACGGGTCACCGAGTGCGAGGTAGTAAGCGGTCCACAACCCGGTGAGCCCGCCGCCCACGATTGCCACGTCGACGTCGTCAGGGCCGGGCAGTGGTGGGCGAAGGTTCAGTGGGCCCGAGGTCTCGTGCCAGAGCGACAGGTCGCCGTAGGTCACCTGACTCCCCACGAGTAGGTCTGCTTGTGCAGCTTCAGGTAGACGAAGGACTCGGTGCTGCGGACGCCGTCGACGGCCCGGATGCGTTTGGACAGCAGCTCGAGCAGGTGGTCGTCGCTCTCACAGACTGCCTCGACCAGCAGGTCGAACGAGCCGGCCGTGATGATGACGTAGTCGACCTCGGGCATCTCGGCGAGCTGCTCGGCGATGGGTTCGAGGTCACCCTCGGTGCGGATCCCGATCATGGCCTGCCGGGCGAAACCCAGCTGGAGCGGATCGGTGACGGCGACGATCTGCATCACGCCGTTGTCGATCAGCCGCTGCACGCGTTGACGGACCGCGGCCTCGGAGAGCCCCACGGCCTTGCCGATGGCGGCGTACGACATCCGGCCGTCGAGCTGCAGCTGTTCGATGATCCGCTTCGACACGTCGTCGAGGGCCGGCGGCGAGGTGCCGTTGCGATTGACCACGCGCCTCATCCTGGTGGGATACCGAGGTGATTGCAAGCGTTCAAGGCCAGGATCCGTCGTCATCGATCACAATCTCGACGGATTCCCTTGTCGAGTCGGGCATTACACTGACAGGATCGCAGCGTTCGCAATGTCACACCTTGGAGGTTGTACCCATGCCTGACCCACGTGAGCGCCGTCACCTCAGTCGCCGGGGCTTTGTCCAAGGAGCGTCGTTGTCGGCGTTTGCGCTAGGCGGCTCCGGCCTGCTGTCAGCGTGCGGCACCAGCGGCGCGAAGGTAGACCAGGACGAGTGCAGGAGCACCGACAAGAGCGACAGCGAGCAGCAGCTCGCCTTCTCGAACTGGCCGCTCTACATCGACCCGATCAAGGCGAAGAACACGTCGACCCTCGAGGCGTTCGAGCAGGAGACGGGGATCACCGTGGACTACACCGCGGATGTCAACGACAACGACGGCTTCTACGCCAAGGTGGCGCCTCAGCTCAGCGAGTGCAAGTCCACCGGCCGCGATGCCTTCGCGTTGACCGACTGGATGGCCGCGCGGATGATCGACCTCGGGTGGATCCAGGAGCTCGACCACGACAACATGCCCAACGTCGACGCCAACCTGCTCGACTGGTTCAAGACCCCTGCCTGGGATCCCGACCGCAAGTACAGCGTGCCGTGGCAGGCGGGCATGACGGGGATCTGCTACAACTCCGAGCTGGTGGACCCGGTCGAGAGCTTCGAGGACTTGCTGACTCGGCCCGACCTCAAGGGCAAGGTCACCGTGCTCAGCGAGATGCGCGACACGATGATCTTCATGCTGCTGCTGCAGGGCGCCGACCCGGAGGACTTCACGAGCCAGGAGTACTCCGCGGCGATCGGTGAGCTCAAGAGCGCCGTCGACAGCGGCCAGATCCGCCGCTTCACCGGCAACGACTACATCGACGACCTCAAGTCGGGGAACGTCGTCGCGTGCGAGTCCTGGAGCGGCGACGTCTCGCAGCTCGGTGGTGACAACTTCAAGTGGGTCAAGCCGAGCGAGGGCTTCGCGGTGTGGGCCGACAACATGATGGTTCCGAACCTCGCGACCCACAAGGCGAACGTCGAGAAGCTGATCGACTTCTACTACCGGCCCAAGGTGGCAGCGCAGCTTGCCGCCTGGAACTACTACGTGTGCCCAGTGCGAGATGCGGCGGATCACATGGCCGAGTTCGACAAGTCCGCCGTCGACAACCCGCTCATCTTCCCTGACGAGCAGGAGCTCGATGCGGGGATTGACTTCATGCCCCTCGACAGCGGGCAGGACAAGGAGTACCAGCAGCAGTTCAACGAAGTGCAAAGCGGTTAGCGCTCATGACAGCTGGACCCGGATCGGGCGCGGTGGCCGGTGACCGCGACCTGAAGCTGAGTCGTGTCACCAAGCGTTTCGGGGATTTCGTGGCTGTGGACGACCTCACTCTGACTGTCCCTGAGGGTTCGTTCTTCGCCTTGCTCGGACCCTCGGGTTGCGGCAAGACCACGACGCTGCGGATGGTGGCAGGTCTCGAGGAGCCGACGGCGGGCAGGGTGTCGATCGGCGACCAGGACATCACGGGGTTACGCCCCTACAAACGCCCCGTCAACACCGTCTTCCAGTCCTACGCGCTCTTCCCCCACCTGGCGGTCTTCGAGAACGTCGCGTTCGGCCTGCGCCGCCGTGGAGTGAGGGGCGTCGAGGAGAGAACCGAGCAGATGCTGGAGCTGGTGGAGCTGCGCGAGTACGCCGGCCGCAGGCCAGCCCAGCTGTCCGGCGGCCAGCAGCAGCGGGTCGCTCTTGCTCGGGCGCTGATCAACGAACCACGGGTCCTGCTGCTCGACGAGCCACTCGGGGCACTCGACCTCAAGCTGCGACGCCAGATGCAGATCGAGCTGAAGCGGATCCAAACCGAGATCGAGACCACGTTCGTGCACGTCACGCACGACCAGGAGGAGGCCATGACCATGGCCGACACCATCGCGGTCATGAATCGAGGCGTCATCGAGCAGCTGGGTGCTCCGGCTGAGCTCTACGAGAACCCGCTGACGACGTTCGTCGCCAACTTCCTCGGGCAGTCGAACCTCATCATGACCGAGGTGATCGACCCCTCCGGCCACACGGTTGTCGTTGACTGCCACGGACAGAAGGTCGCAGTGGTGGCGTCGCGCTGCCACACCCAGCAGGGCAGAGGCTGGCTCGGCGTACGCCCCGAGAAGATCTCCGCCAGTGCGGCCGGTTGCGAGGACCACGCTGACGTCAACGTGCTGACGGGAGGTGTTGTCAGTGACGTGAGCTTCGTCGGTGTCAGCACCCAGTACCTCGTCCGGATGCCCTGGGGTCAGGAGCTGATGGTGTTCGAGCAGAACACTGGGACGCGGTCGCCGCTGACAAACGGGGACCAGGTCGACCTCGCCTGGTCCCGCGACCATGCGTTCCTCCTCGACGCCGAGCAGGACGCCCAGGCTGGAGTGGTGCGCGAGGACGATTTGTGAGCCAGCGCCCGGCGCCGGTCGTCGACGGTGAGACCGCGCGGCGCCGAGGCTACGGGTGGCTGCTGCTCGTGCCGGGCATGCTCTGGCTGGTCGTCTTCTTCCTGATCCCGACAGTGCAGCTCTTCTTCACGTCGCTCTATGACCCGAGCGGGTCGTATGAGCTCGGCTACGCGATGACGTGGCACTTCCAGAACTACCCAGACGCGGTGCGGGACAACTTCGACCTGTTCGTCAGGTCCTTCCTCTACGCCGGGATCACGACCTTCGTCTGTCTGCTGCTCGCCTATCCGCTGGCGTACGCGATCGCTTTCAAGTCGGGCAGGTGGAAGAACTTCCTGCTGGTGCTCGTGATCGCCCCGTTCTTCACCAGTTTCCTGCTGCGGACGCTGTCGTGGAGCGCCATCCTCTCCGACCAAGGCGTCGTGACCTCGCTGCTCAAGTCAGTCGCGATCCTTCCCGAGGACGGAAGGCTGCTGGCCACCCCCGTCGCGGTGATCGCGGGTCTCATCTACAACTTCCTTCCCTTCATGACGTTGCCGCTCTACGCCTCGCTGGACAAGGTAGATCCACGTCTGATCGAGGCGGCGGGTGACCTGTACTCGAGCCCGTTCACCGGCTTCCGCAAGGTAACGGTGCCGCTGTCGATGCCTGGCGTGGTGTCGGGGACGCTGCTGACCTTCATTCCCGCCTGCGGCGACTACATCAACGCCGAGCTACTCGGCACGACCCGCCAGTACATGATCGGCAACCGGATCCAGGCCGCGTTCCTCAGGGAGCGGGACTATCCCGTGGCGGCGACGCTGTCACTCCTCCTGATGCTCGTCGTGGTCGCCATGGTCGTCGTGTACGTCCGACGCGCCGGCACCGAGAAGCTGGTCTGAATGGCGACGGAGACGGCACCGAAGGAGCAGTCGGGCGGCGCTCAGGGCTCGGCGCCGGCTCGCCCGAAGGGCGTCGGTCGCTGGTTCGCCGACCACCTCGTGCTGCTGGTCGGCATCGGGGTGCTCGTCTACACCTTCATCCCGATCGGCTACATCATCGCGCTGTCTTTCAACCAGCCGACCGGCAAGTCAGCAACGGCTCAGTTCGACGCGTTCACATGGAACAACTGGCAGTCGATCTGTGAGCCGGACGGCCTTTGTCAGTCGCTCAAGACGAGCTTCGCGGTGAGTATCACCGCCACCGTGATCGCGACGCTGCTCGGGACGCTGATGGCCTTCGCGATCGTCCGCCACTCGTTTCGTGGCCGCGAGGCCTCGAACCTGCTGATCTTCCTGCCGATGGCCACGCCCGAGGTGGTCATGGGCTCGTCGCTGTTGGCGATGTTCATCGCGATCGGGTTCAACGGTCTGCTCGGCTTCTTGACGATCGTCATCGCCCACGTGATGTTCTGCCTGTCGTTCGTGGTGGTGACGGTCAAGGCCCGGCTCACCGGGCTCGACTCCCGGCTCGAGCAGGCGGCAATGGACCTCTACGCCAACGAGTGGCAGACGTTCCGGCTGGTCACGCTGCCGCTCGCGCTGCCTGGCATCGTCGCTGCGGCCCTGCTGGCGTTCTCGCTGTCGTTCGACGACTTCGTGGTCACCAACTTCACCGCGGGCCGGACGGAGACCTTCCCACTGTTCATCTACGGCTCCAAGCTGCGCGGCTTCCCGCCACAGCTCTTCGTGGTGGGCACCTTGATGTTCCTTGTCTCGTTCGTGCTCGTCATCGGCGTGGAGGTCTGGCGCCGCCGCCGCCGTGCCTACTGACCTGCGTGTGGCGCGCCGACAGTCAGCTCATCGCCGGCCTCGCGTTTGCCATGTGAACAAACCGGCTGGCTTGTTCACATGGCAAACCTGCCGGGTAGAGAGGCAATCTGCCATGTGTACATGGCAGGCGGAAGGCGGGACGTACGACGTCGAGCCGCGCCGCCGCGGGTCAGACCTTTGTCGACGCGTCGGTCAGCACCGAGCGCAGGATCTGCTCGATCTCGTCGAAGTGCTGCTGGTCGCAGATGAGCGGCGGTGACAGCTGCACCACCGGGTCGCCACGGTCGTCGGTCCGGCAGTAGAGGCCGGCGTCATACAGCGCCCGAGACAAGAAGCCTCGCAGCAGCCGCTCGGACTCGTCGTCGTCGAAGGTCTCCTTGGTGTGCTTGTCCTTCACCAGCTCGATGCCGTAGAAGTACCCGTCGCCGCGGATGTCGCCGACGATCGGGAGGTCCTTCAGGGTCTCGAGCGTGGCGCGGAAGGCGCCCTCGTTGTCGAGGACGTGCTGGTTGACGCCTTCGCGCTCGAAGATGTCGAGGTTGGTCGTCGCGACCGCCGTCGAGACCGGGTGCCCGCCGAACGTGTAGCCGTGCAGGAACGACGCGTCGCCCTTGCTGAACGGCTCGAACAACCGGTCGGTCGCGATCATCGCTCCCAGCGGCGCGTAGCCGGAGGTGATGCCCTTCGCACAGGTGATCATGTCGGGCTGGTAGCCGTAGCGCTCGGCGCCGAACATGTGACCGAGGCGGCCGAAGGCGCAGATGACCTCGTCGCTGACAAGCAGCACGTCGTACTCGTCGCAGATCTCGCGGACCCGTTGGAAGTAGCCGGGCGGCGGCGGGAAGCACCCACCGGCGTTCTGGACCGGCTCGAGGAAGACGGCGGCCACGGTGTCGGCGCCCTCGTTCTCGATGGCGACCGCGATCTGGTCGGCCGCCCAGCGACCGAACGCCTCGGGGTCGTCGCCGTGCAGGGTCGCGCGGTAGATGTTGGTGTTGGGCACCCGGAAGGTGCTCGGCACCAGCGGCTCGTACGGCGCCTTGAGCGCGGGCAGGCCGGTGATCGACAGGGCGCCCTGCGTGGTGCCGTGGTAGGCGATGGCCCGCGAGATCACCTTGTGCTTGCCGGGCCTGCCGGTCATCTTGAAGTACTGCTTCGCCAGCTTCCAGGCCGTCTCGACGGCCTCCCCGCCCCCGGTGGTGAAGAAGACCCGGTTGAGGTCTCCAGGCGCGTAGCTGGCCACGCGCTGCGCCAGCTCGATCGCGTTGGGATGCGCGTATGACCACAGCGGCATGAAGGCCAGCGTCTGCGCCTGACGGGCTGCCGCCTCGGCCAGCTCGGTGCGGCCGTGGCCGAGCTGGCTGACGAAGAGGCCGGCGAGCGCGTCGAGGTAGCGCTTGCCGTTGGAGTCCCAGATGTAGGCGCCCTCGCCCTTGACGATGATCGGCACGTCGGCCTTGTCGTACGACGACATCCGGGTGAAGTGCATCCACAGGTGGTCCTTGGCGGACTGTTGCAGCGCCGCGTTGTCGAGCTGGGTGAGGTCGGTCGTCTCGTCGATCGTCATACGCGTCAGTCTGCCGCAGCAGGTCAGGCTCCGCAAGCGATTCCGGCTGTGAGACGTGCCCGCGTCCACCGAATGCACTCTCTGATGCCACGCCCACAACTGATTTCGCAGTGCTGCCTTGTCAGGCAAGCCTTTCAGGACGTGTCGCCGCTCAACCTGACACGGCGTACATGGGCGGCGCTGTACTTACTCAGCACCGGGGGAGGCAACCGACTCCGACACCCACGTGGTCACCTGAGTATGGGATGACAACCGTCGCCCATGAGGCCGGGAGGACACGTGGCAGGACGTTCAACGCGAGCGCGACCAGCTCCGGCACTGGCACAGGCGGTGGGAGACGATGGCGGCATGGCCGCTCGCGAGACCTTCGAGGATTTCCCTGTCGCTCGCTCGGGGTCGTTGCTGCGGACGGCGGCCTCGACGAGTGGCCTCTCGGACTCGTTCGAGATCGCTGTGGACGACTGTGACGCGGTGTTCTTGTCGGTGGACGCGGACGCTTGGGGCCGCGGGTGGCGACTGGGGCGAGGATGATCCCCTGTTCGGGGAACGTTGGCCGGGCTTGGACGCCTGCGGGCTTCCCTAGACCTCCGATGCGCTCGGTCTCATGTAGTTGACCCTCTCGCTCCGGCTCCGTCGGTAGGCGCGAGGCAACCTTTGGCGACCCTGAACTGATCGAGAGGGGTGAGGCGGAACAGCCGACCTCGGACAGGGGGCATCATGGGAGAGTCGCTAGCACAGGGCGCCACCACTGCGACGAGACGTGAGATGCCAGCCGACGAGCCGACGGACGATCCCCGGATTCGCTTCGAGCACTTCGTCGCCACTCGGGCCACTGGACTGCGGCGGACGGCGTACCTGCTGACGCAGGACTCCCACCTGGCAGACGACCTCACGCAGACGGCGCTCGCCAAGGCGTGGCCCGCCTGGTCGCGCATCCACACCTCACCTGACGCCTACGTGCGCACGGTGATGGTGCACACCTACCAGCAGTGGTGGCGGCGCAAGTGGAACGGTGAGACACCGACGCAGGACCTGCCCGAGTGGGCCCGCGACGAGCCCGACGCCGATCTCGTTCACGAGGTCCGCGGCGCGTTGGCGCGGCTGCCCCGCCGTCAGCGCGCGGTGATCGTGCTGCGTTTCTACGAGGACCTCACCGAGGTCGAGACGGCCCGGCTGCTCGAGTGCAGCGTGGGCACCGTCAAGAGCCAGACCAGCAAGGCATTGGCGAAGCTCCGGATCGATCCGGCGTTCGCGGACGACGACAGCGACGACGAGGGGACGAGACGATGAGGCTGGACGATCTGAAGCAGGTGATGGACACGATCGCCCTCGACGTGGAGCCGGTGCACCGACAGGAGTACCAGCAGGCGGTCGACGGTCGGGTGCGCGCTCGTCGCCGCTACCGTGCCGTCGCGGCGGGTGCACTGGGTGCCGCAGCGGTGCTGGCGGCGGCGGTCGTCGCCCCGACCGTGATGGACGACGCCAGTCCGACGCCGCCGAGCGACAAGGACAACGGGGTCGTAGACAAGAGCGACGGAGACCTTGGCACGACTCTGCCGGCGGTGACGGAGAAGGGTGTGGTCTTCTACACTCAGCCGGCCGGCGCCAGGCTGGTCGAGCACGCGGTGTCCGACCCCGGACAGCGGTCTATCACGTTCAGCGCGACGCCGACGACGCTCAACCTTGCCTGGTCGGCTGAGTGCTGGGATCCGCTCGTGAAGGGAGTGGGCAACGGCGCTGGCTACCGGGTCCTGGTCAACGGGAAGTTCTTGGAGGGCGGCAACTGCGGGGGCTCCCCTGACGGGCCGATCGAGCCCGGGGGATCCTTCGGCGGCGGATCGCCCACCCAGAACGCGGCCCGCTGGGCTGAGTACGGCGTGAAGGTCGGCGTACCGTTCGAGGTGACGTTGAAGCTCGATGACACCGGCGAGAACTCGTACCGGCAGGGCGTCGCTCCGCAGCTGGCAGCCGCCATCTTCACGAGGGGTCCGGCGGACCTGATCAGTGGGGTGTGGGTGGACCGAGAGAACGTCCATGAGGGCCATCTGTACCGGGCCATCGCCTGGGAAATCGGCAGGGTTGTCGACGGGCGTCGCGCGCGGGTCGTGCTCGGCCTGCCTGCCTCCGACCACAAGCTGTACGTCGAAAGCGGCGCAGAACACGTGCGCGGAGCTCTCGTTCTGAGCAGCGGGCCACGGGGCGGTCGGACGTCATTCCAGCCGGGAGTCTCCAGTGGTGGCTTGAGCGGTGACCTCGTCTCTCCCGAGAGGGGAAGCGTCTCGATCTCAGGCTGGGGCCGCGGG
>Ga0136638_10000303_pt1 | contig 10898 bp, 6 predicted proteins | sample AntDrymUQ8582206_2_FD_104671 | JGI IMG/M metagenome (GOLD analysis project Ga0136638, IMG submission 104671) | Polar desert sand microbial communities from Dry Valleys, Antarctica - metaG UQ858 (22.06) | ecosystem: Environmental > Terrestrial > Soil > Desert | place: Antarctica: Dry Valley...
CGACAGCATCCTCGTGGTCGCGTTCGAGGTCACCGAGCTGGCGCAGGCGAAGCGGGAGGCCGAGGCGAGCGAGCGCAACCTCAAGACCTTCATCGACCACCTGCCCGAGCTGGCCTGGACGGCGCAGCCCGACGGGCACGTCGATTATTATAATCAGCGCTGGTACGACTATACCGGCCTGACCCTCGCCGATATGCAAGGCTGGGGCTGGGCGCAGGTGCACGACCCCGAGATGTTGCCGGCGGTGGTCGAACGCTGGCAGCGCTCGCTCGCCACCGGCGAACCATTCGAGATGGAGTTCACCTTGCGCGGCAAGGACGGCGTGCCGCGGTGGTTCTTGACCCGCGTGATGGCCGTGCGCGACGCCTCCGGGAAGATCGTGCGGTGGTTCGGCACCAACACCGATATCCACGACATCAAGGCCGCCCAGGCGCTGATGACCGAGATGGTCGAGCAGAGCCGCGACACCCAGCGCATGCTGCTGGCGATGCGGGCCGACAAGGAGCGCGCCGAGCGGCGGCTCGCCGAGCTCGAGGGCCAGCGATCGCCGACGTGAGATCGCGGTCACGGCGGTCCTGGGTTATCCTGCGCGCGCATGGCCCTGACCGCGACCCTCTATCACCTCCGGATCGAGCTCTCGGACGTGGACCGCGGCGTCTACCTCCCGCTCGACCTGCGGCTCGCGCGGCACCCCTCGGAGACCATGCGCTACATGCTGACGCGGCTGTTCGCCTACTGCCTGGCGCACACCGAGGGCATCGCGTTCAGCAAGGAGGGCATCGCCTCGACCGACGACCCGGCGATCGCCGTGCGTGACCCGACCGGTCAGCTGCTCGAATGGATCGACGTCGGCGCGCCCTCGGCCGAACGCCTGCACCGGGCCACCCGCATGGCCCGCAAGGTCTCGCTGTACACCTCCGCGGCGCTGGCTCAGCTGCAACGGGAGGCCGCCAGCCGGACGATCCCGCGCGTCGGGGACATCGAGGTCTGGCGCCTCGAACCGGCCTTCCTCGACGCGATCGACCCGAAGATGGACCGCAACGGCAAGCTCGAGCTCGTGCGCACCGATGGCCTGCTGTACGTCACGATCGGCGGCGAGGTCATCGAGGGCACGCTCACCCGCGCCTCGCTGGTCGCCGAGGCCTGAGCCGCCGCTGCGCAGGAGCAGACCGCGGGTGACGCAGGCAGGCCGACGGGGTAGTGTCCCGAGATGGGCCACCGGGGCAAGAGCGCGCGGCAGGAGCGAGACCAGACTGACCTCAGCCTGCGCACCGAGCGGAGCAACAGCGACAAGGTGCTCGAGCAGCGACGCACCATCATCGAGGAGGCCGCCGACCAGACCATCGAGCGCGCCCGCGACCAGGCCGACGCGGTGCTGGACACCGCCCGCGACCGGGCCGACGCCGAGCTCGACCGCAGCGAGCCCGGCGCCGCGACGCCCCCGGCGGTCATCAAGGAGCGCGCGCGCGAGGACGAAACCTTGCAGGAGGAGCGCGACACCGCGGACCGCAGCCTCGGCCGCGAGCGGGCAGAGCAAGCCAGGCTGCTGGCGGCCCTGCTGCCGCTCGAGCGCGACAAGACCGACCGCTACCTGCTGACCGAGCGCCTGCGCTCCGACGACGCGGTCGAGAACCGCGACGACTTCCTCGGGATGGTGAGCCATGACCTGCGAAACCTGCTCAGCGGCGTCCTGCTCAACGCGACGCTGGTGATGAAGCGGACCTCGGACACCGAGGAGGGCGAGCGCACGATCGACGGGATGCGGCGGATCCAGCGGTACGTCGCCCGCATGAACCGGCTGATCGGTGACCTGATCGACGTCGTCAGCATCGACGCCGGGAAGCTGGCGGTCGACCCCAAGCTGGGCGACGCGGCGACGCTGCTCGGCGAGGCCGTCGATGCGTTCGCGCAGGTCGCCGCGGACAAGGGGATCACGCTCGAGGCGGTCGTCAGCGCGGACCCGCTGCGCGGTCGCTTCGATCACGATCGAATGTTGCAGGTGCTCGCCAACCTGATCACCAACGCCCTCAAGTTCACGCCGCAGGGCGGCCGGATCGTCGTCGAAGGCGAACACGTGGGCGACGAGCTCACGCTGTCCGTCCGCGACACCGGCACCGGCATCCCGGCGAGTATGCTTCAGGCGATCTTCGACCGCTTCTGGCAGGTCGGCAAGAACGACCAGCGTGGCCTCGGGCTCGGCCTCTACATCTCGCGGTGCATCGTCGATGCCCACGGCGGCAAGATCTGGGCCGAGAGCACGATGGGCTCGGGGAGCGTATTCCATCTGACGATCTCGGCGGCCGACGAAGCAGCCGATCCGGACCCCGTGAATGCCACCGAGCCTGCTCCCGATCCGTCGCAATCCTGATCAAGCGCCACCGTTGAGTCACGCGCGCGCCGCAAACGCGCGCCGCGAGGGCTGATATAACGATCGGTGGTGCGTAACAACCTCGGAATGGTCATCGGGCTGGGTGCGCTAGCCGCGCTGGTCGGCTCGGTGATGTATTTTAAGTGGAACTCCGACGGTCCCGGCAGCGACGGCGGCGGTGAAGACCACGACCGCAAGGTCGCGGCCCCGATGGCGGCGCCCCAGGGCGCGCCCGAGCTGGCGCCCGCGCAGCGCCGGCGCGAGCGGGCCGTAATATCAGGCACCGTACGCGACGGCGACGAGGCGCCGATCGCAGGCGCCCTCGTATGTGCCACCGGCGACTCGTCGCTGCTCAGCGCGAACGACCGCCGTAACCCGCGCTGCGCCGAGACCGGCAAGGACGGCGGCTACCGCATCGACGACCTGTTCGGGGTTCGCCAGCGCATCAGCGCCGGTGGGGCAGGCTTCCTGCCGGCCGACCACGTATACCTGCGCACGGGCGTGCGCCGGCGTGCGATCGACCTCCGACCCGGCGCCGAGGCGACCGACATCGACCTGACGCTCGAGCGCGGCGGCGTCGAGATCCGCGGGGTCGTGCAGGACCTGCAGGGCGAGCCGATCGCGGGCGCGTGGGTCGCGAGCGGCGGCTCGGCGCTCGGCACCGGCGTGGTCTGGACGCGCTCCGACGCGGAGGGTCAGTACGCGATGTGGGTGCGCCCGGGCACGACGACGGTGACCGCCCACGCGATCGACTATACCGCGGGCAGCGCGACCGGACCGAGCGAGGGCCACGCGTTCACCGTGTACCTCGCGCCGGAGTCGGTGCTGCGCGGCAAGGTGTTTCGTGCCAGCGACCGCGAGCCGATCGAGGGGGCCCGCGTGCGGGCCGACGTCGGCGGCGCCGCGGTGTTGACGGACGCGGCCGGGCACTTCCACTTCGACGGGCTGCCGCCGGGCGTGTACAGCCCGCGTGTCGAGACCGATGACGGCTTCGGCATGGCGGCCGAGCAGGTGTCGCTCGGCCTCGGTGAGACCTCATGGCCGCTGATGATCGGCGTGCAACCGGCGGTGTTCGTCGAGGGGCGCATCGCGTACGAGGGCGGCGAGGCCTGTGACGACGGGGCGCTGATGCTGCGCGAATCCTCGAGCGGGCGGGAGATCAGCGACACCACCGAGCCGAGCGGGCTCGTACACTTGCGGGGGCTGTTGCCTGGCACATACACCGCGAGCGTCACGTGCAAGGGGGCGATCGCGGCGGCTCGTTATCCGCTGACGGTCGTCAAGAACAAGGATGTCGTCGATCAGGTGTGGCAGGTCGCGCGCGGGCGATCGATCGCGGGCGTGCTGACCGACGCGAGCGGCACACCGATCATCGGCGCGACGATCGTCGCGCGGCCGGAGGATGGCAGCGAGAGCCCGCCCACGGTCGTCAGCGACGACGCCGGCCGGTTCTTGCTGAGGGGTCTGGTCGCCGGCACGTATCAGGTCGTGCCGATCGCACACCCGCGGCGCACGATGCCGGATGTGCCGGTCACGGTGGAGGTCGGCGACGGCGACGTCGACGGGCTGAACGTCGCGCTCGCCGCGACGGGTGAGGTCCGCGGAATTTTGCAGGACTCGAGGGATCGACCGATCGCGGGCGCCGAGCTGTCGCTGCGGACCAGCCGCGGGACACAGATGGCGATCTCGGCGGACGACGGCAGGTTCGTGTTCGCCAGCGCGGCCGCGGGTGACTCGGCGTTCGGGGTCAGCCTCGGCGGCGCGCCGCTGCGGGTGCTGGCCCACGCACGTGTCGTGGTCGTGGCCGACAAGACCACCACCGCGACGCTGGTCACCACAGCTCCCACCGGCACGATCACCGGCACGCTGCGCGACACCGGGGGAAAACCCGTCGCCGACGCGCTGGTCGAGATCCGTCCCGACGGCGCCACCGAGGTCGGTCAGGCGATGCTCGAGCGCATCGGCGGCGAACGACCGCGACGCACCGATGCGGCCGGGCACTTCGCGCTCGCCGACCTGCCGGACGCGGCCTACACGGTCGTGGCATATCGGCTCGGCGGCGGTGAGGCGCGCCAGGAGCACGTCAAGCCCGGTACGGCGCTGGCGCTGGCGATCACCCCGACGGCACACCTGACCGGCACGGTCGCGCTGCGTCGCGGTAGCACGCCGGAGTCGTTCATCGTCGACCTGCTCGACCGGCGCACCGGGGAGCGGCGCAGCGGCGACTTCGTCGGCACGGCCGGCGCGTGGGGCTTCGGCGGGCTGCCGCCGGCCACCTACGAGGTGCGCGTGCGGGCGCGCGAGGGCGAGCGTTCGTTGACGCTGGCCCTGGCGGCCGGGGAGGAGCGCTCGCGGGTGCGGCTCGAGCTCATCGGCGCGACGATGCTGCGCGGCACGGTGCTCGACCTCGACGGTGAACCAGTGCCGGAGCTCGAGGTCGGCACCAACTCGGTGCTCGGCGTCGACGCGGACACGCGCTACATCACCGACGCGGAGGGGCGCTTCGAGCTGCCGCGGGTGCCGGTCGGCCTGATCTCCGTGACGGTCGCGCCGCCACCCGGCCGTCCGAGCCCGTTCGGCGCGGCGCAGATCCCCGTCGAGGTCCAGCCGTACATGCGGGTGATCGACCTGCCGCCGATCCGCGTCGCTCGCCGCCGGATCGCGCTCGGTGGTGCGCGTGGGGACCTGGGCTTCACGATCGTCTCCGGCGGGCCGGATGCCGATCCGCTGCTCGCCGACCTCAAGGTCAGCTCGGTGCGCGCGGGCGGTCCTGCGGCCTCGGCCGGGTTACTCCCCCACGACGAGATCGTCACCGTCGACGGTCAGGACGTGCGCGGCGCCAACCGTTCATTGTACCCGACGATGACCGAGGTGGCTCCCGGTAGCACGGTGCGCCTCGGGCTCCTGCGCGGCGCCACCGTCGAGATCGTGGCGGCCACGCGGCGGTAGGGCGTCCCTGTGATAGCGTGCTGTGATGTTTTATAACGGCATCGCCGCGGCGCTGACCTACAACACCATGGCACGCATGCGGATCACGACGGCCTTTGCGGCCGCGCCACCGAGCCGGCGTCGATCGGAGAGTTTTTAAAGTCGGCGAGATCGGTGGTGCCCATGCGGGCGCATCATAGCGGTTCACCCGCGACGCGTGCGTGCCTGCAGGATCATGGTGATCGCGGCGAGCACCAGCCCGGCGCCATTTTGCACGCCGAGCACGAGCGCGGCGAAGTACGGGAAGAAGAACACCTCGGGTGAAGGCGCGGGATAGCCTGCCTGCCAGCCGAGCGCGAGCGGATGGGCGAGGCACACGATCGTACCGACGAGCGACAGCGCGCTCCAGTCGAGCATCAGCGCGGCGAGGCCACGCCGCGCGAGCAGGTGCAGGCCGATCGCCGCGCCGCTCCAGACGAGCGCCATGGCGATCGTGTATTGAAGAAAGTCCTCGCGATATGCGACCGAGCTGAGATCGAAGCTGCCGCGCAGGCCGGTCTGCAGCAGGATGATACCGAGGCACGCGGCGAGCACGAAGCCGACGCCGAACAGCGCGGGCCGGCGCGAGCCGCTCGGCGACAGGCGGCGATTCTGACGCCATTGCGCCGCGAATACGAAGATCAGCACGGCGAGGCAGGGCAGGGCGCGCAGCACCTGCGATCGACGTGACAGCGCGTGGAAGCGGTCCCAGCTGCCCTGACTGGCTGGCAGCCACGCGAGCAGCTGGTCCTGGTTCTCGGCCCGGAAGCGCTCGACGCTCGCGCGCCGCCGGTCGAGATAACGGGTCGGAAAAGCGTCGGGGTCGGCGATGTCCCACAGCGCATCGAGGTCGTCGTCGCCGGCGCGCATGGTGGCCGGGAACGGCAGCCCGAGCAGCAGCGCGAGCGACGGCCCGATCGTGGTCGCCCGCAACGCGCCTTCTTCCGCCACATGACGGACACCGAGGCCGGCGTGGCAGGTGAGCACGTGCGCGACGCGGTCCTGCTGCCCTCCGTGTCCGCCGCGCAGCGAGTGCCCGTGATCGGCGGTGACGATCACGAGATCCTGCGATAGATCCATCGTGGCGAGGAACTCGGACAGCTCGCGGTCGGCCCGCGTCACCGCGGCCTGATACTGTGACGACCTGGCGCCGTGCTCGTGGCCGGTCTCGTCGACATACAATGGATGAATGATCTGAATGTCCGCCGGGGGGGCCAGACGAAAGAAATTATCGGCGCGCTCGGCCAGTAGATATTTGTCGAAGCCGTCCGGGAACAGCTCGCGCCACCACGGCAGCTCGCTCACCGCCGACACCGTCAGGCCCGCCGCGCGCGCGACCTCCCACACCGACTCCGCGGCGAGCGGCGTGATGTCGTCGTTGCCACGCGCGCCGGTCCGGTCCTGCTCGAGCCCGGTCGACAGCACCGCGTATACAGGGCGAGACAGTGACAGCGAGCCGACGTGGGTCTTGCGACACTGGCCGTGCGCCTGCAGGAGCGAAAGTGATCGCATGCTGCTCGCCTCGAGGTAGCCGAGCCCGTCGAACACCACGAACGCGGTTCTGCGCGGGCGGCGCAGCAGCTCGTCCGGCGCGTCGGTCGGCTCGACGGAGTCGGCGACTCGTACGTGATGGAAGCCCGCGTGGGACGAGTGGCGCGCGGTGAACGTATTGCCGAACACGGCGGATACGCAGACGCCCACCACGCAGCAGGCGACGAGGAGCAGGATGCGGCGCCGCGGGGTCATCCGCACCTGAGCATGGATCCGGTCGCGCGAGAGCGCAGCGGGAGAACTGCTGCTACGAGGTTCGCCCATGTCCCGTCCTGCGCTGCTGCTCGGATCGCTCGTCCTCCTCACTCCGGCGTGCGCCCCGAAGTGGCGCTCGGCCACCCTGGTCGACAGCCGCGCGGTCGCCAGGGCATTACACGATCCGGCCGAGCTGACGGCCCCCTTCGACCCGGCCTCGGTCCCCGACTTCGAGCCGCCGAAGAAGGTCCGGCCGTGCTGCGCGTTCGGGGTCGACCTCAAGGCCAAGGTCGGCCCGGTGCCGATGCCGCTTTACGAGAACGAGAACATTCGCTCGCCGGAGGATATTGGGCCGCACGGCTACGACAAGGGCGAGATGACGAAGGAGAACAACGGGCTCATCTACACCTGCCGCGGCGGCTTCATCGACCTCGCCCACGTGCGCGACACGGCCGACAGTACGCTGTACCTGGCGATGCAGATCGCACGGGGTCTGCCGGGTGCGATCACCATCCAGATGCCTGACCAGGGCACGAAGCGGCGGATCATGATCAAGCCGCTGCCGGAGGGGTTGATCGCGCGACACGGTCGGTGGACGGTCGCCACGGCGATCGCCAGCTACATCGCCTACGACCTGTCGATCTGGCACGAGGTGGTCACGTGGTACGGCTGGGAGAGCACGATGGGCATCTCGGAGCGGCTCTCCGCGTTCTCGCCGGAGGACCTCTATTCGAACATCCTCGGCATCAACCTCGCGGCCGGCGTGATCCTCGAGCGCGAGGCGAGCTCGCGCGAACAATACGACCAGGCGATGGAGCTGTGGATCCGCGAGGCGATGCGCCGCCTCGGCGCGGTCAAGCAGGACCAGGGACGCAAGGCGATGAAGGCCGTCGACGGGCTGTGGTGGGACTCGAGCAAGCGCCTGCCCGACTGGAAGCTCGTCACCCACCGCGACCTGCACATCGACACTCCTGTGCCCCCATGGATCGTCGCGGAGGTCGTGCCCGACGCACCGGGGGTCGCGCAGATGTGTGACAAGCAACCGCGGCCGCTCCCGCTCGAGATCGAGGACAAGATCGGCAGCACGAAGATCGAGGATCTCGTCGAGATCCACTTCGAATTCTCGGACTGGGTCCCCAAGGAGTTCCCGCTGCCGGCCGCCAAGGGGCAAGCTGTCCAGCGCACGGACATCCCGAAGATCGTCGAGGACATTCGTAATCAGGGCTCCAAGGACCTCGGCCCGGACTTCGACCAGCCCAAGAAGGGTGCCGGCGAGGCGAAGAAGGACGGCGAGGCCGAGAAACCCGCAGAGGCGCCCGCGCCCTGAGCACGGCTGGTATGCTCGTCCGTACGCCGTGCATGTCGACCGAGATGATCCGTGCGGGCGAGACCCGGGTGGGGCCGCAGTAGCCACGAGCGAGGCCCTGCGCCTGTTCACGGCCCTCGCCGAGCAACTGCACGGCCGGGGTCACGATGCGCGGGCGGTCGTCCGGCTGCGCGATCGCCTGATCGTCTGTCTGTTCGCCGAGCACGCCGGGCTGCTCCCCCCGGGGCTGATCGATCGTGCGCTCGAGGGCTCTGCGAGCGCGATGGTCGGGCTATTTCAGGCGGTTGTTGCGTGCGGCTGGTTCGACGGCTGGTTCGCCGACGACGAGATCCTGCCGCTGCATCGGGAGGACCTGCAATTGCTGCGTGCCGCCGCACGTCTCGACTGGAGCGCGGTCGAGCCGGCGATCCTCGGCACATTGTTCGAGCGTGGGCTCGACCCGGGTCGCCGAAGCCAGCTCGGGGCGCATTACACCAATCGCGAGGCGGTCCTTCGCATCCTCGATCCCGTCATGATGGCGCCGCTGCGCGTCGAGATGGCGGCGATGCAGGCGGCCGTCAGCGACGCGCTCGCACTGGACAGGGGAACCATCGCCGCGGAGCGTTTCGAGGGGTTTCTGATACGCCTGCGGGGTGTGCGTGTGCTCGACCCTTCGTGCGGAGCGGGGAGCTTCTTATACTTGGCCCTCCAGGAACTGCAGGCGCTCGAGCGCGAGGCGCTGGCCTGGGGGGCGCCTCGTATGGCGAGGTCCGGACGATCGCCGCTGCTTGGTTCCGAAGCGGTCCTCGGTATCGAGCGCGACGCCGCGGCGGCCGAGCTCGCGCGCATCACACTGTGGATCGCGCAGATCCAGCGACGCAACGTATTTGATAGAGATATCCCCGTACCTGGGGTGCCGGGCACGATCATGTGCAAGGATGCGATTTTGGCGATATCCGGCGATGGCCAGCCGGTTCGCCCGGGGTGGCCGGAGGCCGAGTTCATCGTCGGTAACCCGCCGTTTCTCGGCGGCAAGAAGCTGCGCGCGGAGCTCGGTGACGGGTATGTGGATCGGTTGTTTGCCGCCTGGCACGGTCGTGTGCCGCGTGAAGCGGACCTCGTCGCGTACTGGCACGAGGCCGCGCGCGAGCAGATCGCAGCGGGGCGCTGCCGGCGGGCCGCATTGCTGGCCACGCAGGGGATCCGCGGCGGAGCCAACCTCGAGGTGCTGCGCCGGATCAAGGCGACCGGCGACATCTTCATGGCCTGGAGCGATCAGCCGTGGGTCGTCGGGGGCGCGAGCGTCCGCGTATCGATGATCGCCCAGGACGACGGCAGCGAGCGCCAGCGCATTTTGAATAGTGCTTCCGTGGCTGTGATCCACCCCGACCTGACCGGTGGGGAGCCGGGTGCGCCGGATGTCTCGCGCGCCCGGAGATTGCAGGAGAACCTCGGAGTCGCGTTCATGGGTGATACCAAGGGCGGAGAATTCGAGCTCTCGCCCGCGGAGGCGGCGAAGCTGCTGGGCGCTGCGAATGGATCCGGACGCCCGAACAGCGACGTGGTGGTGCCCTGGGTGAACGGACTCGACATCACCCGGCGGCCGCGCGGCAAGCATATCATCGACTTCGGGGTAGATATGCCTCAGTCGATCGCGGAGCAGTATATCGGGCCGTTCGCCCATGTCCGCGAGCACGTCGCCCCGAAGCGCGCGCTCAATCGCCGCGACGCCTACCGGGAGCGCTGGTGGATCCACGTCGAGCCACGGCCGGCCCTGCGCGCGGCGATCCGCTCGCTGCGGCGCTTTCTCGTCACGCCGACGGTCGCCAGGCACCGGATCTTCGTGTGGCTGACGCGGCCGACCCTGCCCGATCATCAGCTGATCGTCGTCGCGCGTGAGGATGACTATACTTTCGGGGTGCTGCAGTCGCGGATCCACGAGCTCTGGTCCCTGCGCATGTGCACGTGGCTCGGCGCCGGCAACGATCCACGATATACACCGACGACCACCTTCGAGACGTTTCCGTTTCCGTGGCCGCTCGACACCCCGGAGGAGCGCCTGACATCGGAGCAGCGCCGGCATCGGGACGCGATCGCGGCGGCGGCAGCGGCATTGGACCGCGCCAGGCAGCGGTGGTTGTTGCCGCTGCCCGGCGGGACCGACGCGACGGGCGAGCTCGAGCGGCGCACGCTGACCGCCCTGTATCGCGTCCGGCCCGCCTGGCTGGTGACTTCGCACGCGCAGCTCGACCGCGCCGTGGCGGCCGCGTACGGCTGGCATGATGAGCCCGGGGACGATGAAGTGCTCGCGCGCCTGCTGGTGTGTAACGGCGAGCGGCCTGCACGTGGTGCACGAGCGCCGTGATCGCCGCGGGCTACCTGTGCGGCTCACTATCTGTCCCGGGAGACAGGTCGACGATCGTCGCGCCCCATCCGCCGCCGCCGTGTCCGCCGAGGCGATAGCCGCGGACGCGAGGGTGCCGGCCGAGGATCGCATGGACGGTGCGCCGC
>Ga0136638_10000304_pt1 | contig 10868 bp, 10 predicted proteins | sample AntDrymUQ8582206_2_FD_104671 | JGI IMG/M metagenome (GOLD analysis project Ga0136638, IMG submission 104671) | Polar desert sand microbial communities from Dry Valleys, Antarctica - metaG UQ858 (22.06) | ecosystem: Environmental > Terrestrial > Soil > Desert | place: Antarctica: Dry Valley...
CACATGACCCCGTCGACGTCGTCCCGCTCGCAGCGCGGCTGCGGGTGCGCGGCGTCGTAGAGCCCCCCCATCACCAGGCCGAGCGCCGCAAAGCCGAGGCCCGTGCCCGCCCCGCTGCGCGCCCACTCCGAGGGCGTCGAGTCGTGCGTCTTGCACTCCCACGAGTTCTCGTGCAGCGAGGTCACCGCGGACAGCGGCGCCTGCTGGTTGCCATTTTTACGATGGGTGTAAAACAGCGCGTCCGGGGTCTTCTTGTTGAGGGTCACGCACTCGCGCACGCCCGATCCGAACACGATCAGCAGGTCGCGGCCGACCAGCGACGGCCACACAGAATCAGGGAACGGCGCCCGGTAGTACCGCGGCTGCGCCGTGGGGTCGGTCTTCACGCCGCCGACTGGCGCCTCGACGACGCCGACCTGCGGGCGGAGCATCATCGTGCGCCGCGCGCCCACGGGTGCAGTCGGTGCAATCGGTGCGGGCGCAGGCGATGCCGTCGTCGGCGCCGGGCTCGTCGTGATCGGTGTCGGTGGGGTCGTCGGGCCCGGTGTCTCACCTGTCCCCGGGGACAGCTCACCCGGACCCGGGGCCACGGCATCGGGCGCACCAGAAGGCCGTTGCACAGGAGCCGGCTCGGCCGCGCCGGGTCGCTGGACCGCGGGCGCCAGCGGATCGGCCGGGGCGAGCCGCGCGGCGGCCGTCGAGGGCAGCGCGAGAGAGACGGTCAGGAGCGCGACGCGGAGCACGGGCGGCATTCTACACGCCGCCGGTGGATCCGCGGATCCGGTCGCCGGAAATTCATGCCGGGTGGCGCCGGATCCTGTATCTCGCCTACTTCGTGGTCTCGACCGTGTCGACGGCCTGCTGCGTCAGCGCATCGACGACCCGCTCGAGCCGCATACCGCGACTTCCCTTGATCAACAGGGCGCCCGGCCGCGTGTCGAAGCGGGCGCGCACCGCCGCCACCGCGTCGTCGACGCTCTCCCCCGCGTGCCACGCCGCGATGCCACCCGCGCGCGCCACGGCCGACGCATGCTGCGCCAGCGGACCGAAGGTGAAGATCGCATCGAGCCCGAGGTCCGCGGCCAGCGCCCCGAGATCCGCGTGCAGCTGCGGCGCGCTCTCACCCAGCTCGAGCATGTCCCCGAGCAACGCCACCAGCGGCCCGGTCCGGCGCCCGCGCAGCCCCGCGAGGCTGCGCAGGGCCGCCGCCATCGAGCCCGGGTTCGCGTTGTAACAGTCGGCGATCAGCAGGTGCGGCCCGAAGCGAAGCACTCTTCCGCGATCGCCGACCGGCAGCACTCGCTCGAGCGCCTCGAGCATCGCCGGCACCGGGCAACCCAGCTCGAGCCCGACCGCCAACGCCGCCGCAGCGTTGCGGGCGTTGTGCGCCCCGAACACCGACAGCCCGAGCCGGACCTCCTCACCACCCGCGCGATGATGCAGCCGCAGCGTCACGTGGGTGCGCTCGTCCTGCTCGACCCCGACGATCTGCACCGCGCTGTCCGGACCCTCGCCGAAGCGCAGCGCCCGCACGTCGCCCATGTGCGGGGCCAGCAGCGGCTCATCGTCGGGCACCACCACCACCCCGCCCGGCTGCACGTGGCGCACCACCTCGGCCTCGGCCGCCGCGATCGCCTCGAGCGAGCCCATGAACTCGAGGTGCTCGAGCGCGATGCTCGTGATCACCGCCACCTGCGGCCGCACGATCGCCCCGAGCAGGTCGTTCTCGCCGGGCGCGCTCATGCCCAGCTCGAGCACCGCCGCCTCCGGGTCCTCCGGCTCACCGAGCAGCGTCAGCGGCACCCCGAGGTGATTATTGAAGTTGCCCCGGGTCGCCAGCACCCGCGCGAAGCGGGTCCCCAGCACCGCGTCGATCATCGCCCGCGTCGTCGTCTTGCCGTTGCTCCCCGTGATCGCCACCACCGGTCCGGTGCAGCGGGCCCGGGCGTCGCGCGCCAGGCGTTGCAGCGCCAGCAGCGTGTCCTCGACCTCGACCACGGTGCAATCTCCGCCGTCCGGCGCCAGCCCCGGCCGCACCAGCACCGCCGCGGCCCCGCCCGCCAGCGCCGCCGGGATGAAGTCGTGACCGTCGCGGGCGGCCACGATCGGCACGAATAATCCGCCCACCACCGGCGCCCGACTGTCGATGAAGGCGCCGGCGATCGCTCGCTCGCTGCGCCGCAGCAGGCGTCCGCCCGCAGCGGCGGCCAGGGTCTCGGGGGTCCAGTGCACGTCCCCGGATACCAAACTCCAACCCCCGTCCGCCAGTCACCCCCGCAACATCCAGATCGGGGCAGGTCGGGCGCGGCCGCGAGCCCCCGAAACCGCCACCTCGGCCCGTCCGTCGCCTCCCCGGCCTCGTGCTAGCCTGGTGCCCTGCGCACGGGAGGGAGGTCGCATGAAGACATTGGTCCTCGATCAGGGCTTCGTGCCGGTGAAGGTCATCACCTGGCGCCGGGCCCTGTGTATGAGTCTGATCGAGAAGGTCGAGGTCCTCGCCTCCTATGACCGCGAGGTCCACACCGTCTCCCGATCCTTCCGCGCGCCCGCCGTCATCCGCCTGCTCCAGACCGTGCGCACCCGCCCCCAGCTGGTCCGCTTCTCGCGTCGCAACGTCTACCTGCGCGACAACCACCGCTGCCAGTACTGCGGCGTCACCTTCGCCGCCGCCGAGCTGACCCTCGACCACGTCGTGCCGCGCGTGTTCGGCGGCAAGACCTCGTGGACCAACGTCGTCGCCGCCTGCGGCAGCTGCAACCGCCGCAAGGGCGGCCGCACCCCCGAGCAGGCCGGGCTGCACCTGCGCACCAACCCTCGCCGCCCGCAGTGGTCGCCGATGTCGGTCACGCAGCGGCTCCCGGACGCAGACGTCCCGGAGATCTGGCGCGCCTGGATCTTCACCTGAGCCGTCGTACAGGCGCACCCGGCTCCCCAACGGGCGCGCGCCCCCGGTACTCTTGGGGCAGCGCTCCGCGCCGAGGACACATGCGACTAGCCGACTTCATCGAGACGAATTCCGAGGCGATCCTCACCGAATGGGTCGCGTTCGCCAGGACCTGCGGACCCACCGACGAGCAGATGGACCTCGAAGCCCTCCGCGATCACGCCCTCGAGATGCTCGAGAAGATCGTCGTCGACCTGCGCACGCCCCAGACCTCCGCCGAGCAGGCGCACAAGTCGAAGGGCGGCGCCGACTCGGAGAGCGCGGCCTCCACGGCCGCCGAGGTCCACGGGGCCGACCGCGCCGAGAGCGGCTTCTCTGTCGGCGAGATGGTCTCCGAGTACCGGGCGCTGCGCGCCAGCGTCATCCGGCTGTGGACGAATTCGGCCGGCACCCTCACCGGCGACGACCTCGAGGACCTGATGCGATTTAACGAGGCGATCGATCAGGCCCTCGCCGAGTCCATCACTCGATATACCCGCGACATCGATCGCGCGAAGGAGATGTTCCTCGCCATCCTCGGCCACGACCTGCGCATACCGCTGGGCGCCGTCAGCATGGCCGCGCAGTACATGCTGCAGACCCGCACGCTCCAGGAGCCGAACCTGACGCTGGCCAGCCGGGTCCTCCGCAGCGCCCGGCGCATGAGCCAGATGGTCGCCGACCTGCTCGACTTCACGGCGAGCCGGCTCGGCCGCGGCATCCCGACCGCGCGCGCGCCGATGGACCTCGCCAGCGAAGCCGCCCACGCGGTCGAGGAGATGACCGCCGCGCACCCCGAGAGCACCATCCGGCTGGTCACCTCCGGCGACCTGCGCGGGACCTGGGACAGCGCCCGGCTCGGCCAGGTCATGACGAACCTGCTGGCCAACGCCGTGCAGCACGGCTCGGCCGCGACACCGATCACCATGACCGCCCGCGGCGACGCCGACGAGGTCGTGCTCGCGGTCCACAACCTCGGCCCCGCCATCCCGCCGTCGCGCCTGCCAGAGCTGTTTAGCCCGTTCAAGCGGCTCCGCTCCGGCGACGCCCCGAGCCCGACCGGCAACCTCGGCCTCGGCCTCTATATCACCGAGCGCGTCGTCACCGCCCACAGCGGTCGCATCGACGTGACCTCGTCCGACCCGGCCGGCACCACGTTCACCGTCCACTTGCCGCGCTGACCTCGACGCGCATCCGCGTCCGCCTCGTCGGCGCAAGGGCCCCCTTCGCCATCCTCGAGCGCGGCTCGCCCCGCGCAGCCAGACACAGCGGGATATGAACGTCGGGTGGAGATCACCGGGCGGCGTAATGCTCATGCCGGCCAGCAGAAAATGGCCTATCCTGGTCCACGGATGAGCGCGATGCCCGGCAAGGTCCGTACTTTCCTTCACGTCCTTGGGCTCGGCATTTGCGGTGCAGTGCTCGGCTGCGAGCCCGACGCCCCGCTCCCCGACTATCCGCTCGACGGCATCACCGTGTACATCGGCTTCGACGAGCCGGTCTGCGGCGGGACCTTCGACTGGATCGAGGCGCGCCTGCGCTGGCTCGAAGCGGAGACCGGTCTGCCCGCCGCCGCTCCCCCGATCTCCTATTACTGGCTGCGAGAAGACGTATACGATCATTGCCCCACCGGCGCGTGCGCGAGCCGGAGCGACAACACCATCTATACCCCGCTCGAGCTGTTCTCCCACGAGTTGGTCCACGGGCACCTGGCCCAGCTCGGTCTGCCCCGGCCCTGGCTGGCCGAGGGGATGGCGCAAATGCTCGAAGACACGCGATGGGACGTGCCTGATTCGCCCGTGACGCCGTCGACGATGCTCGTGACGAAGGTACTGGATCTCAATTACCCCTCCGCGGCCAGCTTTGTCCGCTACTTACGGGATCGCTTCGGCATGCCCGCACTGCTCGAGCTCTACGCAGCGCTGGACCACGTGGACGCGCAAGCGACCCCGGACGTCTTCCTCGAGACCCTCGGTGAAGCCTGGGACGTCGTCGAGGACGACTACCTGGCCGCGTACACACCGACCTACGTGGGTTCGATCAACTGTGATTTCCCCGAACTCGAACCCGAGGCGGGCACCTGGACCTTCCCGATCACCTCGTCGTGCGAGGACGCGGGGTCGATCGGTCCCTTCCTCGGCTGGATAGACACGGATTCCCCGCGTATCGAGCGTTACGTGATCGTGGATATCCCCGAGGCTGGCATTTACTCGCTGTCCATGACGAGCTCCGCCACGGTCTCCATCGAGATCATCGCCTGCGACGAGCCGCTCCGATCATACAGCGGATATGACACGCGGCTCGACCAGCAGATCGAGTTCGTACCCGGACGTAAGCGCCTCGTGGTCTCGCCGGACATCGCCGATGAGACGGTCGGCGAGATCGTAATTCGCGGGCCCCTCACGATGCCGGCCCCCCCTTGAAGCTTTGGCGGCCTCCCGCCGGCCGTCCGAGCGGGGCCAGGTGCGCGTGGACGAGCTCGTGGGAGAACCACTCGAGCGGGGAGTAGGCACGATTGCCGATGGCACACGCGCCGGTCGGGCAATAGTCGCGTGCTGCATCGCCCTACGAGCTTAAAACGGGCCGCGCCCGCTGTCAGCTCGAATCTGCCCATGCCGTGGATGCCACGGCCCGCCCGGCGCAGGCCGCCCCGGAGCATCTTGCTCCCCACTGGCCGAGCCCGCAGACGAGTCCGGTCGCTCGGACACGAGGGCTTTGGCCGTCCCCGGCGTCGATGGCTCGCGCCGAAGCACGACCTCACCGACCGGCTCATCCGCGATGTATGTCATGATCGTGAGGCGCTTGCGTCCGGGTACGAACTCGATCAACTGCTCGACTTGGGTGGCATAGCGAGAGAAGCCGTCCAGCGGCTCGTCACATGCGATGATGTTGACAGCGGTGTCCACGGAGCTGGTCATGGTCAACGTATATATTCCGGCCTCGGGGATCTCCACGATCACGGAGCGCTCGCTATACGGGATAGACGAATCCCTCCACCCGAGGAACGGGCCGATCGTGGCCGCGTCCTCGCACGGCGACGCGACCGGGAGCGTCCAGGTCCCTGCCTCCGGCGCGAGCACGGGGAAGTCACAGCTGAGCGCGCCCACGGGGACCGGGGTGAAGGTCGCCATGTACGCCTCCTCGACGGACCTCCAGTCCTCGCCCAGGACCGCCAGGAACACGTCCGGGGTCGCCTCCGCATCCACACGGTTTAAAGCGGCGTAGAGCTCAATGAGGCTCGGCATGCCGAAGCGGTCACGCAGATAGCGGACGAAGCTGGCCGCGGAGTCGTAGTCCAGTCTCAAGGCGTCCGACTGCGCCAGCATCTTCGACGGTGTCATGGGTCGATCGGGCACGCTCCACCGCGAGTCCTCGAGCATCTCTGCCATCCCCTCGGCCAGCCAGGGTCGGGGCAGGCCGAGCTGGGCCAGGTGTCCATGGACGAGCTCGTGGGAGAACAACTCGAGCGGGCTGTAGATGCGGTTATCCGTCGCGCTCCCGCACGCGCCAGTCGGACAATAGTCAAAGACGTCCTCACGCAGCCAGTAGTACTGGATCGGAGACACGCTCGCTGCGAGGCCGGTCTCTGTCTCGAGCCAGCCCAGCCGCCCCTCGATCCAGTCGAAGGTCCCGCCGCAGATCGGCTCATCGAAACCGACAAACACCGTGATGCCGTCCAGCGGGTACTCGGGGTACACCGGGTCGGATGCGCAGCCAGCCAGTGCACCGCACTGGCCGAGCCCGAGGAACAAAACCAGGGTCGCGTGCTGCATCGCCCTACTTCGTCGTCGTCGGCGTCTTCACGTCGGCGTCGTCCCCGACCTCGACAAACGGACCCGGTGGAACGCACCTGCAGCTCAGGCTCGTCTGGTACCAGTCACAGTACGCCACGTCGAGGATGGACGGGCACTTTGGGGAGAAGTCGGCGGAGCCGCACGGCATGATGCTCATGCACGGCTCGTACTGCTCCATCGCCGTGCACTTCCCGAGGATCTCTGGATTCAGCATGTCCTCGTTCTTTTTGTACTCGCAGAAGTAACCCGCGGGGCAGATGTACGCGAAATCCGCGGGCATGCCTGCCTTGCAGCGGTCACCGATGGGTCCCGCCGTGTCGCTGTCGCCCTTCTGCTTGCAGCCATCGCCGCACCCCGGGACCACCATCCCGAGGAACGCCACCAAAAGACCGAGTCGAGAATCTTGCACCATTTCCAGATCCCCCGCCCCAGCCTACACCATGTTCACGCAGCTCGAGGCCTGGTACGCCGAGCATGATGCGGGCTCGCGGTGAATCCGTAACCATCGCCTTGATCATCGGCCGCCCCGGAGACGCGCGGGCGCACGTACGGCGTTCGCGTCGTCGGTTCGTCCACGGGGTCGTCGGTCGTCTTGAACGACCCATCCGACCAGGAATCCCTGAAACACGACTCCCGCGCGCATCGTGGCGGCGATGACGACGCCGCCATGCGAGTTGAGGGCAACTGACCCTGCCATACGCAGGTAGAAACTGCTCCCCGCATGACATCCGACGGGTAAAGCGCTAAAGTGAGCGCCATGCGCCGCCTCGCCCCTGTCGTCGTCCTGGCCGTCGCCTGCGGGGGTGAGCCCGCGGTCGGGTTCTCGTCCAGCGGCCCCGGCGTTACGTCGGTGTCCCCGGCGGACACCGGCGGCGGGTCGTCGACCTCATCGACCTCATCGACGTCTTCGACCTCTTCGACCTCGTCGACGGGCAACCCGGAGAGCAGCTCGACAGGCACCACCGGGACCAGCACCGGACTCATCCCCGACATGGGCCTCATTCCAGACTTCGGGCCAGTGCAGCCGCCGGGCTGCAAGGGCAAACTCGACTTTCTGTTCCTGATCTCGCGCTTCGGCACGATGAAGACCGAGCAAGCGCAGCTGCTCGCCAGCCTGCCCGGCTTCATCGACACCATCCAGGCCACCTTCCCGGACTTCGACACGCACATCATGGTCGCCAACCCGGACGGGACCTGGCCCGGATGGGGTTGCAACGTGGTGGAGCTGTGCGGCATGCATAAAAACTGCGGCCCGAACGCCCCCGACTTCAAGTGCGGCAGCGACACCTGGTCGCTCGTCACACCATGCGATGAAACCATCGGCGCCGGTCTCGTGTTCAACGCGGGTCCGTATGCGACCAACTATCCGTGTACCCTCGCCGAGGGTCGCCGGTATATCGTCCTGCCCGGCCAGCCCGAGCCCCGACGAGGCATTCGAGTGCATCGCCCGGGTCGGGACCTACGGTGATCCCCCCCCCTCGGCGACGCGCTCATCGCCGCGGTCTCGCCCGCGCTTAACGCAGAGGACGGCTGCAACGCCGGGTTCCTCCGACCGGATGCGCTGCTCGTCGTCACGATGATTTTGGACGTCGAGGACCAGTCGAAGACCAAGCCCGCGGACTGGTACAGCGCGGTCGTGAACGCCAAGGGCGACCCGGGCGCCGTCGTCATGCTGGCGATCGAGCCGCAGGCCCTCGTCGGCGAGGAAAAGCCAGGCTGTACATATGATCTGTCTAATGAGTCTTCCTTAAGACAACTCATCGAGATGTTTCCCTTCCACGCGGAGGGGAACTGTTGCGCGGACAGCTATGTCCCGTTCTTCCAGGACGCCCTCGGCCTCGTCGCGGAGGCGTGCAGCGACTTCGTCCCGCAGTGAAAGCCCGGGGATGCCCGCCTCGCCGACCTCCTACGGGTGAACCAAGAGGACCCGTGCCTCGGTGATACCGCCAAAGGTGCGGTAGCCGGCGCCGAACACACGATCGAAAGGATCGATGGCAATGCCGGTCGCCTCCGAGTCCTCCTTGCTCGGCGGGAATGGCACAATTGACTCGCCGCATGACATCCGACGGGTAAAGCGCTAAAGTGAGCGCCATGCGCTGCCTCGCCCCTGTCGTCGTCCTGGCCGTCGCCTGCGGAGGTGAGCCCGCGGTCGGGTTCTCGTCCAGCGGCCCCGGCGTTACGTCGGTGTCCCCGGCGGACACCGGCGGCGGGTCATCGACGTCATCAACATCTTCGACCTCATCGACCTCATCGACCTCATCGAAGGGCAACCCGGAGAGCAGCTCGACCGGCACCACCGGGAGCAGCACCGGACTCATCCCCGACATGGGCCTCATTCCAGACTTCGGGCCCGTGAAGCCGCCGGGCTGCAAGGGCAAGATCGACTTTCTGTTTTTGATCTCGCGCTTCGGCACGATGAAGACCGAGCAGGCGCAGCTGCTCGCCAGCCTGCCCGGCTTCATCGACACCATCCAGGCCACCTTCCCGGACTTCGACACGCACATCATGGTCGCCAACCCGGACGGGTCCTGGCCCGGCTGGGGTTGCAAGGTCCCGGAGTTGTGCGGCGCGCAGCAAAACTGCGGCCCGAACGCGCCCGAATTCAAGTGCGGCCACGACACCTGGTCGCTCGTCACACCCTGCGATGAAACCCTCGGCGCCGGTCTCGTGTTCAACGCGGGTCCGTATGCGACCAACTACCCGTGCACGCTGGCCGAGGGTCGCCGGTACATGGTCCTGCCCGGCCAACCCGAGCCCGACGACTCGTTCGACTGCATCGCCCGGGTCGGGACCTACGGTGGCCTTCCCCCCATGGGTGAGGCGCTCGTCGCCGCGGTCTCGCCCGCGCTCAACGCGGAGGACGGCTGCAACGCCGGCTTTCTCCGCACGGACGCGCTGCTCGTCGTCACGATGATCACGGATATCGAAGACTATACGTCCAAGACCGCGCCCGCCGACTGGTATGCCGCGGTCGTGAACGCCAAGGGCGATCCGGGCGCAGTCGTCATGCTGGCGATCCAGCCGCAGGCCCAGATAGGTGAGGAGAAACCGGGGTGCACCTACAATACGAATGGAAAACTCCGGCTTCGCGATCTCATCAAAATGTTTCCCTTCCACGCCGAGGGGGACTGTTGTACGGACAGCTACGTCCCGTTCTTCAAGGACGCCGTGAGCCGCGTCGAGCAGGCGTGCCGCGACTTCGTTCCGCAGTGACCGGCCCGGTACCGGCCGCTTCACTGCCCCTACGGGTGAATCAGGAGGACCCGTGCCTCGGTGACACCGTCAAAGGTGCGGTAGCCGGCACCGAATACACGATCGAAGCTGTCGATGGTGACGCCGGTCGCCTCCGAGTCCTCCTTGCTCGCCGGGAACGGCACACTAAATGGTTCGAGGTCCGCATGGACGACCCGCCCGAGCAGGAAGCCCCGAAGCGCGGCTCCCTCGCGCATCGTGGCGGCAATGACGACCCCGCCATGCGAGTTGAGCGCCACGGCGCTGCCGTACGCCACCGCGGCCGCAGGTTCCTCGGGCAGAAACCATGTACGTACTCCCGCGGCCGTGTAGAGCGCAGTCTCGACGCGCTGTGTATCGCAGGCCTCGTTGCAGCCGTTGCCGGTCACGAGGATGCCGTCCGGATGCACGGCGGCCCCGAAGAATTTACTCTGCGTCCACGCTGCCGAGTCGGGCGCGATGATGGCAGGCCCGAGCGCGCCCGCCGTGTCGATGTCGACGCGCAGGATGAGACCGCGGCTGCGTGTGCCCATGATCTCATCGTGCTGGCCGACGCTCATGCCGACGATCCACGCGACCCCATCCTTGACCACGACATCGGTCGCCAGATCCGTGAACCAGTGCGCCTTCTGACCCGCCGGCTGATAGTCCCAGGTCTTGCCGCTCAGCACCGGCACGTGCTCGCCGTTCATACGCCAGAACGCGACATCCGTATCTCCCAGCCCCGTGCCGACGAAGCCGACCGCGACACAGCCACCGGTGCCATCATGATCGATACCGGTGACCGTCTGTCCGGCCTCGGTGGGCACCTCGACATTGAGAAATTTCCCCGCCGCGTCGAGCAGCACGATCCGCGGGCGCCACTTGTTCGCCGCTTCACGCACGTTCATCGCCACCCACAGCCGTCCATCGGGTGCCAC
>Ga0136638_10000305_pt1 | contig 10867 bp, 10 predicted proteins | sample AntDrymUQ8582206_2_FD_104671 | JGI IMG/M metagenome (GOLD analysis project Ga0136638, IMG submission 104671) | Polar desert sand microbial communities from Dry Valleys, Antarctica - metaG UQ858 (22.06) | ecosystem: Environmental > Terrestrial > Soil > Desert | place: Antarctica: Dry Valley...
CCGGCGAGCTTGGGCGACGCACCCTCGCGGTGCGCGCGCACGCTTTCCACGAAGAAAGCCTCGCCCTTGGGAAAGATCGACGACAGCGCATTATAGAATGCGGTCGCGATCGGATCGCCCCCCATCCACCAGCGGCCGTTCTCAACCGTAGTTATGCGCATTCCGCGCCCGAAGCGGCGGTCGCGCGGCGTGATCGTCAAATCGACGGGAGTGATTGCCTGTGCCATGTAACAGGAATAACCGGTAACTAACAACGATGTCAATAGCACGTACGCGATTAAGTCCAGAAGAAAGCCGCTCGGCCGCGGTCGATGCCGCGCGCACGATCCTGATCGCCGAGGGCCCGCAAGCGGTAACGCTGAAGGCGGTCGCGGCGCGGGTCGGCAAAAGCCACGCCAATCTCCTCCATCATTTCGGGTCGGCGGCGGGGCTTCAGGCGGCGCTCGCCGAAGAGATCGTCCTGCGCGTCACCGCCGGAATTGCCGAGGCCGTGCAAAAGACGCGGCGCGGCGAGGCCGACGCCCGCGAGATCGTCGACCGTACCTTCGACGCCTTCGATACCGAGGGGGCGGGCGCGCTCGCCTCGTGGATGATCCTGTCGGGGAATACCGGTGCGCTCGAGCCGATCATGGCTGCGATCCACCGCCTCGTCGACCAGCTCGGCGAGGGCCATGAGGACCGGCCGGTTCACGAGCACACGCTCGTCCTCGTCCTCATGGCGCTCGGCGATTCACTGCTCGGCACGCCGATGGCCGAAGCACTTGGCCTCCCCCGTCACGCCGCCCGTGAGCTGGCGCGAAGGCAGCTGCTCGGGCATGCGGGGTTGGCGGAGGCGGGCGCAATATCCTAAGGAGACCCCTTCCCCACCCCGTTGCCGAGCGAAGTCGAGGCGCGTGTCGCCTGCACTCGCGCCTTTGTGTGCATGGGACCAACGGAAGCGAGTGATTAGCCCGTGCATTTCCTCGATCAGGCCAAAGTCTATCTCTCTTCCGGCGCCGGCGGACCGGGCGCGGTCAGCTTCCGGCGCGAGAAGTTCATCGAATATGGCGGGCCGGACGGCGGCAATGGCGGCAAGGGTGGGGACATCGTGTTCGAAGCGGTCGAGGGTCTCAACACGCTGATCGACTTTCGCTACTCCCAGCATTTCCGCGCCCCCCGCGGCAAAGGCGGCGCGGGCTCCAATCGCACCGGTGCGGGCGGCGACGACCTCGTCGTCAAAGTACCCGTCGGGACCCAGATCCTGTCCGACGACAAGGAGCATGTGCTCGCCGACTTCACCCGCGTCGGGCAGACGCGGATATTCCTGAAAGGCGGCGACGGCGGACGCGGCAACCTCACCTACAAGACCTCGACCAACCGCGCGCCCCGCCAGCATGGCGAAGGCTGGCCTGCCGAGGAAGCCTGGGTTTGGCTACGCCTCAAGCTGCTCGCCGATGCCGGTCTGGTGGGGCTTCCCAATGCGGGCAAATCGACCTTCCTCAACATGGTCACCAATGCCAAGGCCAAGGTCGGCGATTATCCCTTCACCACGCTGCGTCCCCAGCTCGGCGTGGTCAGCGTCCACGGCCGCGAGTTCGTGCTCGCCGACATTCCGGGGCTGATCGAAGGTGCTGCCGACGGCGCCGGGGTCGGCGACCGCTTCCTTGGCCATATCGAGCGCTGCCGCGTGCTCATCCATCTCGTCGACGCCTCGGGCGACGACCCGGTCGACGCCTACAAAGTGGTCCGCTCGGAGCTCGACGCCTACGGTGCCGGCCTCGTCCAGAAGGAGGAGATCGTTACGATCAACAAGATCGACGCGGTGCCCGCGAAGGCCGTCGCGGCACTTTCCAGGCGGCTCGAAAAGCTGAGCGGCTCGGCGCCGATGCACATATCGGGCGCGGTCGGCGACGGCATGCCCGCGTTGCTCGATGCGGTGGTCGCGCGGCTCGGCCCGGCCGCGAAGGACGCCGCTGCAGCAAGAGGCGACTGGTCGCCTTTATGACCGCGACGATCGCCGTCACAGGCGGCACCGGTTTCGTCGGCGCGCAGCTCATCGAACGCGCTTTGGCGAGCGGCCGCCAGGTGCGCGCCCTCACCCGCCGGGACCAGCCACGGCGCGCGGGCGTGATTTGGGTCTCCGGGTCGCTCGAGGACCGCGAATCCCTCGTCGCGCTTGCCGCGGGCGCCGACGCCATCGTCCACATCGCTGGAGTGATCAGCGCGCCCAGCCGCGCCGGCTTCGAGGCTGGGAACGCGACCGGCACCTGCAACATGCTCGACGCCGCCCGCGCCGCGGGGGTGCGCCGCTTCGTCCACATCTCCTCGCTCGCCGCGCGCGAGCCCGCGCTTTCCGATTACGGCTGGTCGAAGTCCCGCTCCGAAGCGTTGGTGAAAGACTCGGGCCTCGATTGGACAATCATCCGCCCGCCCGCGGTTTACGGCCCCGGCGACCGCGAGACGCTCGACCTGTTCAAGATGGCGCGGCGCGGGTTCGTGCTGCTGCCACCCGGCGGGCGCTTTTCGGTTATCGAGGTCGGCGATCTATGCCGGCTCATTTTGGCGGCGCTCGGGAACTGTGACGCCATCGCGCAGACTTACGAGCCGGACGACGGCACCAAGGATGGCTGGGAACACCGCCACTTTGCCCGCCTTCTGGGCCGCGCGTTCGGGAAGCGCGCCAAGCCCTTGCCGATGGGCGGGCGGGTGCTGGCGACCGCCTCCTGGCTCGACCGCATGGCGCGCGGCGATAAGGCCAAGCTCACCGCCGACAAAGTCCGCTACTTCCTCCATCCCGACTGGGTCGTCGCTGCGGAGCGGCGCCCGCCGCCCGCGCTGTGGAGCCCAACCGTGCGCACACCGACGGGGCTGAAGGCGACCGCGGACTGGTATTTGGAGCAGGGCTGGATACGCTGAGCCGGCCCGCTTAAGACGCGCAACATGACAGATCGAACCGACACTTTCGACCGCATCGCCGCGCTGATCGAGCCCTTTAACAAGAAGGACGCGCCACTGACCGACGCGACCAGCTTTCAGAACGATCTCGAATGGGACAGCCTGACGGTCCTCGATTTCGTCGCCAACGTCGAGGACGAATTCGACATCACCATCACCATGAACATGCAGGCCGAGATCGAGACCATCGGCCAGCTCGTCGATGCCGTCGGGAGGCTGAAGGGATGAACGGCGCGATAATCCTCCCCATTGCGAAGCGATGGGGAGGGGGACCTGCCGCAGGCCGGTGGAGGGGCGTCTCCGCCCCAGCGCCAAGCCCCTCCGCCACTCGCTTGCAGCGAGCGGTCCGCCTCCCCGCGCGCTGCGCCCGCAGGGAGGATATTCGTTGACCGAAGCCGCGCTCACGCCCGACGACCCAGCGGTCGATCTCGCCACCGGTCCCGGCGGCCGCGACCTGTTCTCCAAATTCGATCCGCTCATCGCAGAGCGCCAAGCGCTGCTCGACACCGGAGTGCGCGATCCCTTTTCGATCGTCATGGACGAAGTCCTGTCGCCGACCGAAGCGATGATAAACGGCCGCAAGACGATCCTGCTCGGCACCTACAATTACATGGGGATGACCTTCGATCCCGACGTCGTCGCCGCCGGCAAGCGCGCGCTCGACGATTTCGGATCGGGCACCACCGGAAGCCGCGTCCTCAACGGCACCTACCAGGGCCACCGCGAATGCGAGGACGCGCTCAAGGAATTCTACGGCACTCGTTACGCGATGGTCTTCTCGACCGGGTACCAGGCCAATCTGGGCGTGATCTCGACGCTCGCGGGCAAGGACGACTATATCGTCCTCGACGCCGACAGCCACGCCTCGATCTACGATGGCTGCGCGCTCGGCAACGCCCAGATCGTGCGCTTCCGCCACAACAGCGTCGAGGATCTGGAAAAGCGCCTCGCCCGCCTTCCCGCCGACGCCGGCAGGCTGGTCGTCCTCGAAGGCGTCTATTCGATGCTCGGCGATATCGCTCCGTTGAAAGAAATGGTCGCCGCCGCCAAAAAACACGGCGCCATGATCCTTGTCGACGAGGCGCACGGAATGGGTTTTTTCGGCAAGCATGGCCGCGGCGTGTTCGAAGAAGCAGGTGTCGAGGCTGACGTCGATTTCGTCATCGGCACCTTTTCGAAGTCGGTGGGCACGGTCGGGGGCTTCTGCGTTTCGAACCATCCCAAGTTCGAAATATTGCGCCTCGTGTGCCGGCCTTACGTCTTCACCGCGTCGCTCCCCCCCTCGGTGGTCGCGACCGCGGCGGCCTCAATCCGCAAGCTCATGCATGCGAGCGAAAAGCGCGCGCATTTGTGGGAAAACAGCCGCCGCCTTCATGACGGGCTGCGCGAACTCGGCTTCCGCCTAGGCACCGACACGCCGCAGTCCGCGATCATCGCCATCCTCATCCCCGATCAGCAGACCACGGTGATGATGTGGCAGGCGCTTCTGGAGGGCGGGCTTTACGTCAACATGGCGCGCCCCCCCGCGACCCCCGCGGGAATGTACCTGCTGCGCTGCTCGCTGTGCGCCGAACACCGCAGCGAACAGGTCGACCAGATTCTGGCCATGTTCACCGCCGCGGGCCGCGCCACGGGTGTCATTGGCGCTTCTGGCTAAAGAGGGACCGGCGCACTCCCCACCTGGCCACCTAATGAGGATATTCTGAGGGAGGCCGGGTGGGGGAGTGGGCCGGTGCGGCACTCAGCAACCTGAGACAACCTAACCCACTTTCGCCGAGTCGCGGCATCGCTTAAGGCTGGCGCGCATGGCCGACGACGCTTTGGAAAGCGCCTCTCCCTTCCCCGGAGGCAATTGGCGGCGCAACGTGGCGAGCGCGATCGCGCTCCTCGCCACCCTGCTCCTCCTGGGGCTCGTTGTCATGGTCGCGGTGTCGAGCCGGGACCGCGACAAGGCGCTCGAATGGGAGCGCGAAACCCAGAACGTCATCTTTTTGACCAGTTCGGTCGACGCCAGCATGGCGCGCTCGGAAGCCGCGCTCGGACGCTTCGTGATCGGCGGCGAAAAGGACATGGGCGCGCTTTACTATTCGCAGTGGCGCATCGCGGGGCGCCAGCTCGGTCAGCTTCGGCGCCAGGTCAACGACAATCCCGATCAGCGCCGGCGTGTCGCCATGCTAGAAGCGCTTTACCGCGAGCGCGGCGAAGAGCTCGGCGCCTCCGCGACCCGCGCCAATTATCGTCAGGGCTGGAACGCGCTCGCTGCCTTCGATCAGGCCGGCAAATCGCCGAGCGGCCCGCGCATCGCCACGCTTTTGCGCCAGATCGCCGACGCCGAGCGTTCGCTGCTGCGTGGGCGGCTCGACCAAACCCAGCGCTTTTCCGATCGTGCCTCGTTCTTCACCGACCTGCTCTCCTGGCTCGGACTGCTGATCGGCTTCGGCGCGATCGTGCTGGGCTGGACCGCGATCCAGGCCGTGCGCCAGAATCAGGTCGCGCGCAGGCTCGCCGAGTTCGAGGCCGAGCGCGCCGAGACGCTTGAATATGCCGTCGCCGAACGCACTTGGGAGCTCGAAGACGTCAACGAGCGCCTGCGCCAGGAGGCGGTTGAGCGCGCTTCGGCAGAAGCGCAGCTGCGCCAGGCCCAGAAAATGGAAGTGGTGGGGCAGCTCACCGGCGGTATTGCGCATGATTTTAACAACATGCTCGCGGTCGTTGTCGGCGGGCTCGATCTCGCCAAGCGCCGGCTGGACGGCCCGCGCCACGATGTCGAACGCCATCTCGACAACGCCATGGAAGGCGCGACACGCGCTGCGGCGCTCACCCGGCGGCTGCTTTCGTTCGCGCGTTCCGAGCCGCTCAACCCCGAAGGGGTCGACAGTTCGGCGCTGATCTCGGGAATGTCCGACCTGCTCGACCGCACGCTCGGCGAGCGCATTGTGATCGAGACCGATTTCGAGGCCGAACCCTGGCCGGTGTTCGTCGATCCGCACCAGCTCGAAAACGCCATCCTCAACCTCGCGGTCAATGCCCGCGACGCAATGGAAGGCACTGGAACGCTTCGGCTCGCGACGAACAATATTGCGCTCGACACGGACGAGCTGCCCAACGCGTCGCCCGGCGATTATCTTCGTGTCAGCGTTTCCGATACCGGTTGCGGGATGGCGCCCGAAATTATCGAGCGCGCCTTCGAACCCTTTTTCACCACCAAGCCGGTCGGCAAGGGCACTGGCCTCGGCCTGAGTCAGATTTTCGGCTTTGCGCGCCAATCGGGCGGCGAAGTCGCGATCGCATCGCGCGCGGGAGAGGGCACCACGGTCTCGCTCTACCTTCCACGCGTGGGATCGGCCGCCTTCGCCGCGGCGCAGGTGACGCCGATCGCGGATGCAGCGAAACCAGCCGACCACGCCCTCGATACGGCGCGTATTCTGGTCGTCGAGGACGATCCCCGGGTGCGCGTCGCGACCGTCGGCGCGCTCGAAGAGCTTGGCTACGACCCGGTTTCGTGCGGCAGCGGCGTCGAGGCTCTCGCCATATTTCGCAAGAACGGCGATTTCACGCTGCTCATCACCGATGTCATCATGCCCGAAATGACCGGTCCCGAGCTCGCCGCCCTGATCCGCGCGGAGCGGCCCGAAATCGCCATCCTGTTCGTCACCGGCTATGTCGGCGAAGCCGGCGAGAAGGACGCGCTCATCGGCGGCGAGATACTGCGCAAGCCCTTCACCGTCGCAGCCCTCGCCAACGCCGTCGCCGACGCCATGGCCCGAAGCGTCAGCGCACCGCGCCCCGCGCCAAAAGCTTCGGCAGCAGGATGAGAGCGGCGAACAGCGGAAAGCGCCGGTGCCAAGGGTGAATGACCACAGTTTGCCCCGAATGGCGGCTGATCTTCCAGGCGAGATAATCGATTCCGCCGGCAAAGGTCGCGCTCGCCTTTGCCAGGCGCACTACCGACAAGAGCTTGCCGCGCCGCCGCAGCCGCCGCCACGTCCGCTCGGCCGCAGCCTTAGGAAGCGAGACGACATGCGCAAGCGCCGCCTCTCCGAACCGCCGGTATCGATCGGGCTCGCTTTCGACGATCGATGGGGACCGGTCGCCTTGCTCCGCGCGCAGCTCGGCGCCGTAGGTGAGCGAAAAGCCGCGCGTCCATATCGCCCGAATATCGGCTTCGCCCGCATCGAATAGAGGCAGGGTCAGCGCGAGCAGGGTTGGGACGGCCTCAGCGATGCTGGCAATGGCCCGCCCGCCCGCGGCTTCGTGACGCGCCCAAACCAGCCGCGAAGGTTGCGCGAAGCGCGCCCACACCGAAACGCTGCGCGCCCGGCTGCCGCACTCCTGCGCGAAATCGTCTTCGCTCAAGACAGCATATTTCGCGGCCAACCCTTTGTGCTCGAAAGGGAAAACATTGGGAGGAACGAGCCGGTTCGCGGTCGCGAGCCAGCTTTTTCCGTAAGCCGCGCGGTAGCTCGACACGATCAGGTAGAAATCGAGCATGGCGCCATCTAGGCTCGAAGAGCGAAGGCACGAGCCGTAAAACAGCACCGCTTGCGCCGCGTTCGGGTAAAGGGCCGCGACCGCCGCGGCCGTTTGCACCACCCGCGGGTCGGCGGGTTGCGCCAACTCGGCCGCGACAAGTTCATGCAAGGTCGGCAACGGCCCCACCTTCGTCAAAGTGCCACTTTGACGAAAATTCTTACGCCGCAAATCGCAGGAACGATACCGGCGCGGTCGGTGTCAGGATGATCGGCCGGCCCATTTCCGCTTCGAACAGCTCGCCGTCGAGGATGACACTCGAATTCTTGCCTTCGATCCTGATCTCGTCGCCGCTTTCAACATGCACTCCGGTCATCTGCGTCCGCCCAAGCTTTCCCGCGACCCCCGCCCACATCGCGCGCAAAAGCGGCATCGGGCGCTGTTCGACGGCCAGCATTTTCAACGAGCCGTGCCGGTTGACATCGTCTCCCATCGAGCTGCTGAGCAGCATTTTCTCGAGCGTGGTCACGAGCAACAGCGCAAACCGGCCGGACAGCACGCCCTGACGAAGAACCCGGACTTCGACCGGGCTCGCCTGTGGCGGCAGAAACCTCGCTTTGATACCGAGCAGCAGCGAGGCGACGAGCGCGAGCGCGGTCAGGGCGTGGCTGACACCGTTGGGAAGCCCGAGCGGATAAATCTTGTGACGGCAGAAGAGGATCGTGTCGGCGAGCCCTGCACCCCCGAGGAACATGCCCATCACGGTGCGGTTTCCGGCCGAACCGTCCGAAAGCGCGATCAGCTCCCTCGCGACGATGTGCGGCGCCAAGTCGGTCTTGGCCATGATCAGCACCTTCTGGAGCGCCGCGAGCGGGTCTCCAACCGCGCCGAGATCGAGCGCGATGAGATTGGTCTTGCCGTTGGGGAGCACCGCGACCGGCGGGCGGTGGAGGCCGAAATGCGCGCCGTGGTGGAGCTCGGTGAGCGCCGCCTGCACCGTTCCGTCGCCGCCGTTGATCACCAGCACCTTGGGCTTGACGCGTGCGATCGTCTTCAAGGCCTCGCCGATCTGGTCGACATGCTCGACTTCGTAATGGAATATGTCGGGATGCTCGGCGCAAAAGGCGCGGATGCGGGGAAGAAGCGACTGGTTCCCCGTTGAGCGCGGGTTCGACAAAAGCGCGACCCGCGCCATCCTAAGAGCTTTTGATCGGGCGGATTGAGAGGCCCCTGCGGTACAGCATGGTGACCGGTACGCGGTGCACGCCCGGCCCCACGTTGAAGGCGACGTCCTTGTGCGCGGGCTTGAGGTTCGCGAGTGAGACCTTAGGGTTGCGCGAAAAGCCGCCGCCGTCGCTTAAGTCGCTGTCGCGGTTGCCATTGGTGTCGTGGCGGACCGCGACCGCATAGCGCCCGGGCTTGGGAAGTGCGATGCACACGTCCATCGCGCTCGCCGAAGCGGGCAGCTCGACGCGGCGAAGCTTCTTGCCCCTGGCGAGAAAATCCTTCGGGTTCGGCCCGAACAGCCAGACGCGCAGCAGTCCAACCCGCGCCTTGAGGCCGCCGACGCTGACGACGATCGCATTGGCGCCCGAGCCCGGGCGGCAGGCGGCGGCATCAGGGCCGACCGGCGCGGCCGACGCCGGGACGGAAAACGAGAGCAACGCGGCACAGACAGCGAAATATTTCAACATGACCCCTTCGCAGCGGCAGGCTAAGTGCGCGGGAGGCGGTCGCAACGCCGCATTCCTGCCGCGTCGGCAGTCGGGTCGTATTGCGGCCAAAATAGGGTCAAGTCTGTGCCAGCGGTGAAATTCGGAACATTGACCGACCGCTATCTGGCGCGGCTGATCTTCATCCCCCTCGTGGGAACGCTGGTGCTCGCGGCGATGCTTCTACTGCTCGACAAGATGCTGCGGCTGTTCGATTTTGTGGTTTCGGAAGGCGGGCCCGTCAGCGTGGTCTGGCGAATGCTCGCCAATCTCATCCCCGAATATCTCAGCCTCGGAATTCCGATCGGGCTACTTCTCGGCACGCTGCTTGCCTTTCGTCGCCTGGCGCTGAGCTCGGAGCTCGATTCGCTTCGGGGTATCGGCATGAGCTTCGGCCGGCTGCTGCGCGTGCCCTACATATTCGCCGCGGGGCTTTTGCTGCTCAACCTGCTAATCGTAGGCTTTGTCCAGCCCTATGCCCGCTACGCTTATGAAGGCCTCCGCTTCGAACTGCGTTCGGGCGCGCTTGGCGCTTCGATCAAGGTCGGCGAATTCACCAGGCTTGGCAAGCGTTTGACGCTCAGGATCGAACAAAGCGCCGACAAGGGCCGTGACCTCAGGGGGATTTTCGTGGCGATGGATAGCGATGATGGGCGCACCCTCGCCGTCACCGCCCAGTCGGGAACCTTCTTCGCCACAGACGATCCCGACACCATCATCTTTCGCTTGCGCGAGGGGCGGCTGGTGCACGACGATCCGCGCTTCAACGCGCCGCGGGTGTTGAGCTTCTCGCGCCACGATTTGCCGGTCAACCTTCCCGCGGTCGAAAACTTCCGCAACCGCGGCCGGCGCAACATGGAGCTCACCATTCCCGAGCTGGTGCACATCGGCACCGACCCGCGCACCTCAGATCAGGTCCGCGACGCGACGCGGGCCAACTTCCACTTCCGGATGGTCGAAGTGGCGATGATGCTGCTCATCCCGCTGCTTGGCGTCGCGCTCGCGGTACCCCCCAAGCGAAGCTCCTCGTCGCTCGGCATTTTCCTGTCGATCGTGATGATCGTCACCTATCACAAGGTGAACCAATATGCGGAGGACATGGGCGCCGCCGGCCGCATCGATCCGATCATCGCGCTGTGGGTGCCGTTCTGCATCTTCGCGGGCATCATCCTGATGATGTACCGTACCCTCGCGCACGTCCCCGGCGGCCAGCCGATTGGCGGGCTCGAACGCGCCGCGAGCCGGATTGGCGGCGCCATCAAGGGCCTCTTCCCGGGGGCGGGGGCGGCCGCCTGATGAACCTGCAATTCTTTCCGTCGCGAAGGATCGCGCTCTACACCGCGCGCCTGTTTCTGATGCGCACGCTTGGTGTGCTGGCAATGCTCGTCGTCATCCTGCAAACGCTCGATTTGCTTGCCGAATCGGGACGCATCCTTGCCGCCGAGGGCAATGGCGACGGCGATATCTGGCGGTACGTATCGCTGCGCGCGCCGCAGTTGATCGCCCAGTTCCTCCCCTTCGCCGTGCTGCTCGGGACGCTCATTACCTTCGCGGCGCTGAGCCAGCACAGCGAAGTCGTGGCGATGAAGGCGTCGGGCATTTCGGCGCACCAGATCCTGGCGCCCTTAATCGTCGCAGCGGCGCTCGTCGCCCTCGTCTCGTTCGCCTTCAACGAGGCCGTCGTCACCCGCGCCACGGGCACCTTGTCCGCGTGGGAGGCCGCCGATTACGGGCCCGTGCCGCGCGGCAGG
>Ga0136638_10000306_pt1 | contig 10859 bp, 13 predicted proteins | sample AntDrymUQ8582206_2_FD_104671 | JGI IMG/M metagenome (GOLD analysis project Ga0136638, IMG submission 104671) | Polar desert sand microbial communities from Dry Valleys, Antarctica - metaG UQ858 (22.06) | ecosystem: Environmental > Terrestrial > Soil > Desert | place: Antarctica: Dry Valley...
CACGCTCCTTCGCGCGAAAGACCGCTGAGGCGACATCCTCGTAGATCGTGCGAGCGAGCTTCTCCGCGAGCCTTTCCTTGGTGGGTGCCGTCATCAGGTCGACGTGCGCCACGAGGACCTTTGCCCGAACCAGCTCCTGGGAGGCGCGCCATACCAGTGAGGACTTGCCGTAGCGACGGGGTGCGAAGATCACCACGGGTATTTGAGACAGGCTCTAAGCCGCGAGAGTTCGTGGGCGGATCGGGGCTCAGCCGACGCCGCGTGCGCCCGCTCGCGCCACGAGCGCGCCGGCGAGGCGGGCGACGACGAAGTAGGGCTCGCGCTGAAGCTGGAGCCAGGTGAAGCGGATCACGCGGTGGCCCCGGTTCTCCAGATCTCCATCGCGGCGATGGTCGCTTTCGAAGGCCCCGCGGGTCCAGTGATAGGCGTAGCCGTCGACCTCGACGACGACGCCCTCGCGCGCCCACAGGAAGTCCACCTCATAGCCCGCCAGCGAGGCGTTGGCCCGCGGCGGCGGCAGGCGCGCGGCGCGCACCAGCGCCAGGAGCCGGCGCTCGGCCTCCGAGCGGGTGAAGGCCGGGCCGCCCTCGCGTTCGAGCGCGGCACGCATGGCAGGGATGCCCCGGCGACCCTGGACGGTGCCGAGGTACGCGAGCAGGGCCGGCCTGCGAACCAGTCGCCGGCGCTCGGCCTCGGCAAGTGCCTGCTCGAGGTCCGCGGGGCCCACTGCCTCGGCCAGGTCGAGCAGGGTGCGAGAGGGCCTGGTCACGGGGAGCCCGTGGCGGTGCGTCACTTCCGCCGGGTCGGCCTGGACGGTGCGGTGCACGTGCAACCCCGCGTGACTCCTCGAGCCCGCACCCGGGCTCATGACGTCTACTGCTGCTGGGTAGGGAAGCAGTTGCCAGAGCCCGGCAGCGGAGCGGTGACTGAGCACCGTGCCCGGTCCGCATGCCAGTAGGGCCGCCACCTCGCGCCCAAGTGGCGGCAGCGCAGGATGACCCGCTGCGTATACCCCACGGTGAATGCGGTGCAGGCGTCCATGTCTGACGCGGTGCGCGATGGCGCCCTCGCTCAACCCAATGGCCCGGAGTTGCCTTCGCGAGACCACACCACGCTGGGCGGCGGCCAGCCGCGAGTGCCGGATCGCCTTCGCCATCGACGACCAGAACTCGTCCAACCCCCCGAACCTTCCGGCGGTTGACGACTTCTGGGCCATCTGCGCCGGAAGACGTCGAACGTCTGACATCGGATGGGGCTTGGCGAGCTTCGGGCGCTGGTTCACACCCTGGAGAGGTCAGCCACCCCTTTTCTCGCCCCCTGGCTACCCCACCCAGCGCCGGAAGCCCGCCAACGGCTTCCGTGCCATCGCGGCGGCGTCGCCAACGCCCCGGTACTGCCCGAGGGACGCGTCGCCGACGCCCCTACCCCGCCGGTGCGTCCCCCGCCAGCACCCAGCCGCCGTCATCCCCGCGAACAAGCGCCGCGTCGCAGCCGGCGCACTCGGTCCGCTCCGCCTCACCAGGCGGCACGTGTGTCTTGCAGACGGGGCACTGCTCCTTCTCGGTCATGGCCGAGACCCTACCGACGTGCCGCGGCGTCCCGCGCGCTCAGGTTCTCCAGGTGAATCGCCCTTTGGCGCCCGTTGTCGCGGCCCTCGGGCAGCCGTGGGCGCCGCTCGCCGCGCTCGAGCGCGGCGAGGTACTCCAGGTCCTCGTCGAGCAGCCGCAGCGCCACCTCCCGCGAACTGGGCGGGCCGTGGCCCGCCACGACGGTCTCGGCGCGCTCCACCAGCGGCGCCAGGCGAGCGAGCGTGGACCGGTACTCGTCCACGGCTCCTCCGGGCCCCAGGATCGGGATCTCCACCGCCGACAGGTAGTCGCCGCAGACGAGCACGCCGAGCCAGGGAGCGAACACAGCCATGCCATCGCCGGTATGGCCCTCGGCGGGATGCAGCTCCAGCTCCTCGCCTCCCAGCCCGAGCCTGCCGGGGACCGGCAGCGACTGGGTACCCCCCAGGGCCAGAGGCCGGGGGCGGGTCACGTAGTACTCATGGTCGCGGTCGCGCAGGTCGCGCTGAGCCTCGCCCGGGGACTTCTGCAGGCGCACCGTCGTGCTCTCGGCCACCCCCAGCGACAGCTCGGGAAAGGCGAGGCGCCCGAGCACGTGGTCGAAGTCGCCGTGGGTGGCCAGCAGTGCGCTCGGCTCGAATCCCGCCTGGCCGAGCACGGTGGGCAGCAGCTCCAGCTCGTCCGGGAAGTACGGGGAGTCGATCATCATCGTCTCCTGCCCCGACCGCACCGCCGTCGCCGTGGTCTGCCAGAGCAGGCTGGTCACGACGACCGCGTCGGCGTTGAGGGAGACCGCTCGCACGGCGCAGGCGCCCCTGGTGCTCCCCGCCTCAGGCGGCGTTGAGCAGCTTGCCGGCCTCGCGGAAGCTCTTGACCTCAGCGGTCGGCTTCTTCTGGCCCGACTCCAGCTCCTGGCCGTGGCGGTTGACCCAGATCACCGCGACCTTCTGCCTGAGGCACTCGGCCACGTCGGTCTCGTAGCTGCTGGCGATGTGCACCCAGTTCTTCTTGCGCTTCTCGATCCGGCGGGCGCACTCCTTGAAGTGGGCGGGGTCCGGCTTGTAGCTGCGCACCTGCTGGGCGGTGACCACGAGGTCGAGGTCGCCGCGCAGGTGGCGCCGCGTGGCGCCGAGCAGCTTGTCGTCGACGTTGGAGAGGATCCCCATCTCATACTTCTTCTGGAAGCGGTCGATCTGGGCGTTGGTCTCGCGGAAGGGCATCCAGCGGGGGACGCTGTTGGGCAGGAACTGCGAGCGAGAGGACTCGAGCTGCCACCCGAGTTCGGCGGCCACGCGAACCGCCGTGCGGCGCAGGACCTCGGCGTAGAGCTCATAGCTGCCGTTCTGGATCTCGTGCTGGATCTCGATGAAGCGGGGTATCAGCACGTCGCGGTCGATGGTGAACCCGTCCCGGTCGGCTTCCTTCTGGAAGGCCTCATAGACGCCGGCTTCCCAGTCGATCAGAGTTCCGTAGCAGTCGAAGGTGACGAACTGGACATCTTTGGGGAGTGCCACGGCCGGGCATTCTACGCGGCGGCTTCTGTACGCTGCCCGCCCCCCAATGGATCTGCTCGAATATCAGGGCAAGCAGCTCTTCCGCAAGCACGGAGTTCCCGTTCCGGAGGGCGAGCCCGCCAAGTCCGTCGAAGAGGCGGTGAACGCCGCCCGGAAGCTGGGCTATCCCTGCGTCATCAAGGCCCAGGTGCTGGCCGGCGGCCGTGGCAAGGCAGGCGGCATCAAGCTCGCCAATGACCGCGACGAGGCGCAGCAGCACGCGCAGGCGATCCTCGGCATGGACATCAAGGGCTTTACGGTGCGCGAGCTCTACGTGGAGGCGGCGAGCGAGATCGACGAGGAGTACTACGCCGCCTTCGTGTTCGATCTCAGCGCCAAGAAGCCGATGGCGATGTTCTCGAAGATGGGCGGGATGGACGTCGAGGAAGTCGTCGAGACCGATCCCGAGGCCATGCGCAAGGTCCACGTGGACCCCCTGATCGGCTTCCAGGACTTCCACGCCCGCCGGCTGGCCTTCGGGGCAGGCATCCCCGGCGACGTGATCCGCCCGGTCGGCGCGCTGCTGGCCAGGCTCTACGAGGCCTTCGTCGCCGAGGACGCGCTGCTCGTCGAGGTCAACCCGCTGCTGGTCACGAAGTCCAGGGAGGTCGTGGCTCTCGACGCCAAGGTGACCCTCGACGCGAGCGCGCTCTTTCGCCACCCCGACTCGCAGGAGCTCCGCAGCGATGTGGGAGTGGACCCGCAGGAGCGGATGGCGCGCGAGCGCGGGCTCACCTACGTGGCGCTCGACGGCAACATCGGCATCCTCGGCAACGGCGCGGGGCTCGTGATGTCCACCCTCGACGTGGTCGCGCAGGCCGGCGGTGAGCCGGCCAACTTCCTCGACGCCGGCGGCGGGTCCAAGGCGGAGGCGATCGCCCAGGCGGTCGAGGTGATCCTCTCCAACGACAACGTGACCGCGGTGCTGTTCAACATCTTCGGCGGCATCACCCGCTGCGACGAGGTGGCCAGGGGCCTGATCGAGGCGTTCGACCAGATCGAGCCAGACGTCCCCTTCGTGGTGCGCCTGGACGGCACCAACGACAAGGAGGGCCGCGCGCTGCTCGCGGAGGCGGACCTACCCAACGTGCACACGGAGGCGACGATGCTCGGCGCCGCGAAGAAGGTAGTGGAGCTCGCCAACGGCTGATGGCGGTACTCGTCGACAAGGACACCAAGCTCTGCGTCTCCGGCATCACCGGCCGTGAGGGCTCGTTTCACTCCCTCAACAACCGCACCTACGGCACGCAGGTGGTGTCCGGCGTCACACCCGGGAAGGGCGGGCAGGACGTGGAGGGCATCCCCGTCTTCGACACCTTCCACGACGCGGTGTCCGAGACCGGCGCCAATACGGCGATGGTCTTCGTGCCGCCGCGCTTCGCGGCCGACTCGATCCTGGAGGCCGAGGACGCCGGGATCGACCTGATCATCGCCATCACCGAAGGCATCCCCGCCCACGACGAGCTGCGCGTCTACAACCACATCCAGCGCGGCAGCTCGCGCCTGCTCGGGCCCAACTGCCCCGGCGTCCTCTCCCCCGGCAAGGCCAACGTGGGCATCATCCCCGCCACGTTCTTCAGCGAGGGCAACGTCGGGCTGGTGTCGCGCTCGGGCACGCTGACCTACCAGATCGGCAACGAGCTGGCCGGGCGCGGCTTCGGAAACTCCTCGATCGTGGGCATCGGCGGCGACCCCGTGCCGGGCTCGAGCTTCATCGACGTGATCGAGCTCTTCGAGGCCGACCCCGAGACGGAGCTGATCGTGCTGAGCGGCGAGATCGGCGGCGACGCCGAGGAGAAAGCCGCCGAGTACATCGGCGAGCACGTGACCAAGCCGGTGGTGGCCTACATCGCCGGCTTCACGGCCCCACCCGGCAAGACCATGGGCCACGCCGGCGCGATCGTCTCGGGCTCGAAGGGCACGGCGGCCGCCAAGGCCGAGGCGCTCGAGGCCAACGGGGTGCGCGTGGGCAGGACACCGACGGAGGTCGCGGAGATCGCCGTCGAGGTGCTCGGCTCCTGACTGGCGGAGAGGCGAGCCCCGGCCGCGGGGCCTCGCCTCAGGCCCCCGGGACCCGCTCGAGGGGCACGCGCAGGACGCTCTGCCCGCCGTGGTTGCGGTTGCCGTCGGCCGCCTCACGGGAGACGTCGAGGTAGCTGTAGCGGCCGAAGCCAGACGGCAGCGGGGTCCGCATGCTGAAGGTGCCACGACGCGAGCCCGACAGCGCCCGGGCGTTCGAGATCGAGTCGTAGAGCCAGATCACGTAGCCGCCCCTAGCGGCACGGGGCAGACCCTGCACGGTGATGCGCAGGACCTTGCGGTCCTCCGGCCCGGTGATGCTCGCGGTGCCCGCCCCCTGGAGGCCTCCCAGCGCCTCGAGACGGCCCGTGCGGGGCGCTTCGGGCTCGGGCGGACCAGCGTTGTCGGAGAAGGGCGCAGCGTTGTCGGAGAAGGGCGAGTCCTCCCGGCCCAGGGCGAGCACGAGGGCGACGACGATCGCGATCGCCGCGCCGCCCGCCAGCGCCGGCAGGAGGGCTCGCCGGCGCGGGCGAGCCTCGGCGGGAGGCCGCGGATCCGGCGGGCTCCTCGGCGGCCCGGGCTCCACGGCGCGCTCTGCCTGCGCCGCCGTCGCGGGCGCCCCGGCGGGCTCGGCCTGAGCGCGGGATCCGGGCTGGGCGCCGCTCGCCCGCTCGCGCAGGAAGACGGCCACCGCCTCGCGTTCACGATCGGAGTCGGCTCCCAGCCGGCGCATCACCCCTTCACGACGGGCTCGCAGCCGGTCGACCTCCAGCCCGAGCAGCCCGGCCAGCTCGGCGTCGGGCAGACCGCGCACGACCGAAAGCTCCAGCAGCGCGCGGCTCTCGGGGTCCAGGCGCTCGACTCCTGCGCCCATCCGGTCCGTCCGCACGGCTAGGCTCTCACTTCTATGCGGGAATCAATAAGGGGTGCTCGGCTGGCGCTCTGCGTCATCTTCTCGATGTCGATCCTACTTTCGATCGTGGGTGACGCCTATGCCGCTTCCGAGTTGCGCCTGCTGCACGCGGTGCCCGGCGGGGCAAGCGCCCAGCTCGAGGTCAGCGGAGATGGCTCGCCGGTCGAGCTCGAGGATGTCGGGTTCGGGACGGCCACCGAGTACGGCGAGGCGCCCTCCGGCGAGGCCACGCTGACCTTGGTGGCCGCCGGCAAGCAAATTGGTCGCTCCATCGAGACGCTCGAGGATGGCGCGCGCTACACGGTGGTGGCGGTGCCCCACGGCGGCGGCGCAGCCCTGCGGCTCTACGCCGACGGCAGGCCGGAGCCGGGCCGGACGCGCTGGCGGATGGTGCACGCCGCCCCGGAGCTCGACGAGGCCGATTTCGTGCTCGGCGAGCGGGTGGTCAGGCGGCTGGAGCTGGGTGAGGCCAGCGACTACTCGACCGCCCAGCCGGGCGCCTACACGATCGCAGCGCGCAGGCCCGGTGAGGAGCAGCCGCTGGTCGAGCGCGCCGACGTGAGCCTCGTGGCCGGCACCGCGCAGACGGCCTACGTGGTGGGCAGCGCCGGCCAGCGCACCCGCTTCGCGATCCTCGAAGACGCCGCCACCGCTCCTCCGGTGGCTCCCGACACCGGCCTCGGCGGCCTGGGCGACGACGGTGGTCCGCCCTGGTCCGCCGCGCTGCTGGCGGCCGCGCTGGCCGGAGCACTCGGCGGAGCGCTCTACCTCCGCACCCAGGCGCGCAGCGCCAACCCGCGCCGCGGCTGATAGTGCTGTGTCCGGCCGGGGGCTGAGATGGCTGTGCCTGCTCTTGGCGGTGGCCTTGCCGGCAGGAGCCGCGGGCGCCGCGGTGCTCGCGACGGGAGGCGAAGGCGGCGAACCGGGTCCGTCGCGGGCGGGAGCGTCGGCGGGACTGGCCAAGGCCGCCGCTGTGCAGGCCGGCGACCCGCCCGCACGCCCCCCCGAGGGCCGGCGACCCGCGCCGCCCACCTGGATCTCGATCCCCGCCGCGGGGCTCTCCGCCCGCGTCGAGCCGGTGGCGGCGAGCGGCGGAGCGGTGCGAGTGCCCGCCGTGGGTCGTGCCGGATGGTTCCGGGGAGGCCCGCGCCCCGGCGAGGCGGGCCGTTCGGTGATCATCGGACACCTGGACACCAAGACGGGCCCCGGGCTCTTCGCCCGCGTCCCCCAGGTCCTGCCCGGCACGGTGGTCTCGGTGACCGACCGGCGCGGCGACGTGTGGGACTACAACGTGGTGGGGGCGTCGCAGGTTCCCAAGGACCGCTTCCCGGCGGACGAGGTGTACGGCGGCTCGGCCAGGCCGGTGCTCGTGCTCATCACGTGCGGGGGCCCGTTCACCGAGGCCGAGGGCTACCGCGACAACGTGCTGGTCTACGCCCGGCCCGTCTGAGCACGGCCGATCCAAGCGCCCGGCGACCCGGCGCAGAGCGCCCGCGCAAGCTCGGTATCGTGGCGAGGCCTTGACCGCACCCGAATCGATCTCCCTCGCGCGTGGCGCGCCCTCCCTCGACATCGTGGCCGTCGACGACCTTCGCGCAGCGGCCGACCGCGCCTTCAGCAAGGACCCGGCGGGAGCGTTCTCCTACGGCACCTCGGCGGGCTATGCGCCGCTGGTGGAGTGGATCGCGAAGCGTCAGGGGGTGGAGCCCGGGCAGGTGATCGCCACCAACGGGTCGATGCAGGCGGACGCGTTCCTGTTCCGGCTGCTCGTGGCGCCCGGCGATGTCGTGGTCGTCGAGGCGCCGAGCTACGACCGCACCCTGCTGGCCCTGCGCGACCTGGGCGCCGAGATCCTGGCGATCCCGCTCGAGGACGACGGGATCGACGTGAAGCAGCTCGAGCAGGCGCTCGAGGGGGGCACTCGGCCCAAGCTCGCGCACATCATCCCCAACTTCCACAACCCGGCCGGATGCACCCTGTCCGAAGCCAAGCGCCGCCGCCTGATCGAGCTGGCCGAGCGCTATGACTTCGTGCTCTTCGAGGACGACCCCTACGTGGAGCTGCGCTTCGAGGGCGAGGATCAGCCCACCATGCTCTCGCTCGACAGCGCGGACCGCGTCGTCTACGCCTCCTCCTTCTCGAAGACCGTCTGCCCCGGCATCCGCGTCGGCTACCTGGCCGGGCCCGCCGAGGTGATCACCCAGATCCGCCGCATGGCCACCGCCACGTACATCTCTCCGAGCATGGTCTCGCAGGCCATCGTGGCCGAGCTCTGCGTCTCGGGGGCGATCGAGCGCTCGATCGAGACGGTGAAGAACGCGTTGCGCGAACGCCGCGATGTGCTGTGCGCCGCGCTGCGGCGCGATCTGCCCGAGGCCCGGTTCGTGGTGCCGGAGGGGGGTTACTTCCTGTGGGTCGAGTTGCCCGAGGGCTCCGACGTGGCCGCCCTGGCCGGGCGGGCGCAGGAGCTGGGCGTGGTGTTCGTCAAGGGCACCGACTTCCTGCTGGAGGGCGGTGAGAACGCCTTCCGGATCGCCTACTCCGGCGTGCGCAGCGACCAGATCGACGAAGCCGTGAGCCGCCTGGCCGGCGCCTGGCGCGACCTGGCCCCGGCGTGACGCGGGGCCTGGGGCCGTTTAGGGAGGCGTGGCGTCTCTGGCCTACCGCCCCCAGTGGTCCTTGGCCAGCACGAGCTGCTCAGGCAGCGCCACGCGCGGCGGCGGCGAGGGGTCGGCGACGACCGAGACCGTCTCGGCCACGCTGCGGGTGACCGCGAACCGCTTGCCGTCGCTCTCCAGGGCCACCTGCTCGTCGCCGGACTCCGAGAGGGTGCCCTCGAGGCCCGGCGTGAGACCGGACTCCATGAGGTAGTGCAGCAGGTCCTCCGCCTCGTTCTCAAAGCGCAGGACGCGTACGTCGGCGCCCTGCTCGACGTCGGCCAGCGGCACACCCTGCTCACGCCGGCCGGTGTAGATCGGGTGGCCGTGGGGGCATGTCTTGGCGTCGCCGATGGCCTTGAGCATCCGCTCCTCCACCGTGGGTGACATCCAGTGCTCCAGGCGCTCTGCCTCCTCGTGGACCTGGTCCCACGGGATGTCGAAGACGTCGGTCAGGAAGCGCTCGATCAGGCGGTGGCGGCGCACGATGCCCTCTGCATGCTCGAGGCCGGTCGGGGTGAAGGCCAGCGACTTGTCGGTGTCGCGGGTGACGTAGCCGTCGGCCTCGAGGCGTCCGATCATCTCGTGGACGGTCGGCGCCGAGACCTGCATCGCGCGGGCGACGTTGGCGCCGGTCATCGGCAGCCCCGCCTCCTGCAGCCAGAAGATGACCTGGAGGTACTCCTCCTCGGCGACGGTGGCCTGGTCGTGAGACATCGGGTGGCATGCTACCGGCGTGAAGATCGCTTCCGGCACACCCAGCGCCGCACCGCGATCGTGAGCCTTCCGCTCGAGCCGCCGATCAAGCCCGCGCTCGCGCGCTCGGCCAAGGAGCTCCCCGAAGGCGACGGCTGGCGCTACGAGCCCAAGTGGGACGGCTTCAGGACGATCGCCTTCCGCGACGGCGACTCGGTGTACCTGCAGAGCCGCGGCGGCAAGCAGATGAACCGCTACTTCCCCGACGTCGAGGCCCAGCTGCTCGCGATGCCTGTCGAGCGCGCGGTGATCGACGGAGAGATGATCGTGGTCATCGACGGCGTGCAGGAGTTCGACCTGCTGAGCCAGCGCATCCACCCGGCGGCCTCGCGCGTCGAGAAGCTGGCCCTCGAGACCCCGGCCGCGTTCGTGGCCTTCGACGTGCTGGCGATCGGGGACGAGGTGCTGATGAACCGGCCCTTCGCCGAGCGCCGGGAGCGCCTGGCCCAGCTCGAGCTCGGGCCGGTGCAGCTCACGCCCGTGGCCGAGGACCGCGACGGGGCGGGGCAGTGGCTTACCGGTGTCTCCGAGGGCGTGATCGCCAAGCGCGCCGACGCGGCCTACCTGCCGGGCGAGCGCAAGGGCATGGCGAAGATCAAGCGGGTACGCACCGCCGACTGCGTGGTCGTGGCCTTTCGCCTGGGCAAGGAGGAGGGCACGGTGGCTCGCTGATCCTGGGGATGTATGACGAGGGCGGAGAGCTGCGCGTGGTGGGGCACACGTCGGGGTTCAAGGCCTCCGAGAAGCGCGAGCTGCTCGATTTCCTCGACCCCTACCGCACCGGGGAGCAGGGGGCCGGCGAGGCCAGCCGGTGGAAGTCCGACGAGGAGCTGGTGTGGGAGGGCCTGCGGCCCGAGCTGGTGTGCGAGATCGCCTTCGACCACATCACGGGCGACCGCATCCGCCACGGAACGCGGCTCCTGCGCTGGCGCGAGGACAAGCCGCCTCGCGAGTGCGAGATCGAGCAGCTCCGGGGCTGAGGACAGCGGTGGCCGCCGGTAGCTGTTCGGTGGCCCGCCGCACTACGTCGACGGGGACGGCGGCGGGGGACTGCGCGTGCCGGCCACTCCATCTGCGATGGCCACCATGCTCACCCGCCGAGGAGCCCTACTTGAATCCGTTCAGCGTCATCGTCACCTTCCTCGCCGGCGCGATCGTCGGCGAAGCGCTCGCCGATGGCGGCGAAGCCTTCATCGTGCTCTTCGGAGCCGGTGTCACCGGCGGCGCGTTGATCGGCGCGTTTTCGCCAGCGCCACGAGGCAGCGTCGCCGGATTGTTCGGCGACATCCTGGGGCTGTGCGCCGAGCGGGGTTGGCGAAGGTCGGGGTGATCGCGATCGACGGCACGAAGGTCCATGCGAACGCCTCGCGTCATTCCAACCTTGACTATGAGC
>Ga0136638_10000307_pt1 | contig 10851 bp, 6 predicted proteins | sample AntDrymUQ8582206_2_FD_104671 | JGI IMG/M metagenome (GOLD analysis project Ga0136638, IMG submission 104671) | Polar desert sand microbial communities from Dry Valleys, Antarctica - metaG UQ858 (22.06) | ecosystem: Environmental > Terrestrial > Soil > Desert | place: Antarctica: Dry Valley...
CACTTTTGCCAGCAGGGCGATCGGTTTTGAGCTCGTTCAGAATCATCTAAAGGATCGGAAATACAAATAATATCATATCCGTGCCGATCGGCATACCTTTGCCAGTTTGCTTGGCACAAACTGTGCCAGTTGTTCCAATGCTTTTTGCCAATTACCAGCGTTACTATGGCTTTAGAGTTCGTCATATTTTCCTGCTATCCTCCAGCATTTCAATTAACAACATCAGCAGTCATAAAGGATTTAAACTCATCAAAAGTCAGAACCATCACAGCCGCTATGAATGCCAGTGTATCAGTGTTCGTCTGATAGGGCAAAAATCTATAGCGAAAAGCAGCCATTTTCTGGTTCTTCTCTTGGTATATAATATCTTGTGCAAAGTTGCCCCACCGCTCATCTATTAAATCCATTGTCATGCCAGCATGGCCAGAAGGCAGCAGCATATTAGAGCCGTGCAGGCCTATTACTAAACGGCTATCAGCATAGATTTGGCAGATTTCCTGCTCGACTTTTTCATTAAACATCTCTACCCTACAATCTTCAATCCATTCTGGGAACTCAGTCTTTGTACCTAAACCTGCTACTGCAAATTTTGCGGAGGGTACGCGCGATCGAATTCCCTCAAACAACCTCCGCACCTGCCAATTTTGCACCGCCAGCCCAATTGACAGCAGGTTCAGCTTTCTCAGAACTCGGAACAGCAAACTGTTGACAAAAAGGCGGTCTTCCCGCCAAATAAAGGTAATTTGTATTTCTTCTTCCTCAAAGTTGTGCTTGGGAACTCTCGTAAACCGCGTGATGTCGAACTGACTCGGATGAGAATAGGCTTCGCTGACATAAATTTGGTCGAAGCGTTTCGTTTCTTCCTCTACAAACTCAGCGAAGCTAGGATAATAATCTCGACCATTTTTTAAAGAAATAGGTACTGTCCAGACTTCAGCGACTCCATCGGGAACCATCCACCTTAAGAACTTAGGCACTATCACAACTAACCCGCAGTCGGGGTTGGACTCCAAGTGTCTTTGTGCATTCAGTAACTTTAACAGCGAGTGACCGTAAAGAAAGTCAATACAGTTTAAAATGATCGCCCGCTGGCACGGCTTGAAGATTTCTTTGACTATCTCTAGTCGATCGCTTCGAGGATTTTGGAGTGAATTTAGTAACGGTTTTCCCAACCATTCCGCTGCGTAACTGTTGCCCGAAAAAACCTCTCCTTTTGCTAAATCAACTTGAATGGAGGTGTGAGAGCTATGACCGACTCTCAATACATCGATTATTTCACTACCAGAGTCGTTCGACTTAGATTCAACACAAATGTGCATACCCTGCCACAAAATCTTTGCAGGCTGTAGAGCCGTCCCAGATGTCGGGCAATTAGATTTATGCTGAATGTGGGGTTTAATTTCAATCATCTTACTAATCCTATTAACCGGGAAGCAGCCTTGTACAAGTTAAGCGAGCGCCAAATTAATTTGCCAAAAGGGCGCAATTCCTTAATCATGAAATTGACTAATATAATCACGTAAAAATAAGTAATCAGAGTAGCCGCAGTTGCACCAAAAGCTCCATACTTAGGAATGAGCCACAAGTTTAACCCCACATTTAAAATCGAGCCGACTACAGTCAAGTAAAGACTGTAGCGCAACTGACCCTCGATCGTAAAATAGGTGTTCCGCGCTACTCCAAAGTTACTCCCAAATTGCGCCCAAACATAGATTGCCAGTACCGCTGCTGACTTAGCATACTTTTCACCGTAAAGCAGGTGAACTATCCACGGAGAAAGTAATGAAATCGGGATGGCGACTCCCAACCAGAAAAGCATCATAGTATCGCAGTAAATTTGAAATTTACTTAGATATTCTTCATAATTTCTCTCTCTCAAATTCGCTAATTTGGGAAAAATAGAGGCAGATACGATCATCGGCAAGAAATCGCAGATTTCCGAGATTTTAACAGCCGCCGCATAATATCCCAGTTCAGCATTTTTATTCATCGCACCCAGCATGAGCTGATCGGTTTTCGAGTACAAATAAACTGCCAATCCCGACAACATTATCGGCCAACTCTCCCGCAGCAGTTCCTTGCCCCGGGCCCAACTGAATTGCCAATCCTTAATTTTATTGCCGGTAAGCTGATAAAAATATACATAAGCCATTCCTACGATCGCCACCTCTGCCAATCGAATGCAGGCGAAGGCAAGCAGGGGGGCTTTAATTGTAACTAATCCAATTCTGACAGCGGCAACCAAAAAAGATACCGAATTCTTCGCCAACACTGTATATTTTGACTGCACTTGGGACTGGAACCAAAAATTGATCGCCTCAAAAGCCTGAAAGATAGTTCCGGCGGCGATGATGCCCACCAGCCAGCGAGTCAGGCCCTCGTCAGGTTTGAATAGCGAAATCACCGCGACAGTTAACAACAGAGTGATGCAGCCACCAGTAAATTGCAGCCCGAAGGCAGTCCCCAGCGTTTCGTTTTTGCAATCAGGATTGCGGGCGATATCGCGGATTATGATGCTGCCCAACCCCATTGTCGCTACAGAACTAAAGACAGACACAAAGGCGATCGCGTAGTTGAGCAAGCCAAATTGAACCGGCCCCAGATAGCGGGCCACCCACAGGCCTACCACCAAACCCAGACCCATCTGCAAAATTTGGTCAGTGAACAGCCACGCCAGATTTACGAGTACCTGACGCAGACCTGGCCCGAGTTTTTGACTTGCCGCAGTTAGCTTATCTAACATCAGAAAGTTTTGAGTCCTTATAATAAATAAATATGTTTTTTGAGCGATCGATAATCAATTAACAACCCGGCTTGTTACGACAGTGTATCATAACCTTTGGCAGTAATTAAACATTTATTGAAAAACTTCTAGCTGTTCTGGTTGAGGATTTTTCGATGGCTTGAGTACCTTGCCAGCATCGGGACAATGCGAGCGGTGCGGGAGGTTTGGTTTAATTTCAATCACCCGATCGCTCCGAGCAGTCGAGAAGCTGCTTTGTATAAATTCAACGAACCAAGAATTAAACTTGCGAAAGGTTTTAATTCTTTGATGTAAAAATTCACTAAAATACTTACGTAAAAATAAGTCATTAAAGTTGCCGCTGTTGCTCCCAAGGCTCCATATTGAGGAATCAGTAGATAGTTCCATACTATATTAAAAATTGAGCCGGCTACAGTCAAGTAAAGATTGTATCGCAGTTTACCTTCGAGAGCAAAATAGGTATTTCTAGCTATCCCGAAGTTACTGCCAAATTGAGCCCAGACGTAGATTGACAGCACCCCGGCTGAAGCTGCATATTGCTCGCCGTAAAGAGTCTGGACTATGAAAGGAGCCAGCAGAGAAATTGGCGCCGCCACTCCCAACCATAAAAATAACATGGCATCCGAGTAAATCTGAAACTTTTTTAGGTATTCGGGATAATTTGTTTCTCTTAACTGTGCGAGTTTGGGGAAAATAGAAGCAGCGATAATCACCGGCAAAAAATCGCAAATTTCCGATATTTTAACTGCAACTGCGTAATATCCCAACTCAGTTTTATCTAAAGAACCGAGCATAATCAGATCAATTTTGGAATAGATGAAAACCGCCAAGCTAGACAGCATCAACGGCCCGCTTTGCTGAAGCAGTTGTTTGCCTCGCTGCCAACTGACTCGCCACAACTTGAAATCATTGCCCCTGCTTTGATAGACAAGTGCGATCGCCAATCCCCCCAAAGCCACCTCTGCCAAAGTCACCCAAGCAAAAGCAATCAGCGGTGCTCGGACTTGAATCAATCCGATGCGGATGCCTGCAACGAGTAAGCATACGGAGTTTTTAGCAACACTGGTATACTTAGATTCAACTTGGGACTGAAACCAAAAGTTTATTGTTTCAAAGGATTGAAACATAGTTCCGGCTGCGACGATCCCCACCAACGTGAGAGTTAAACTGTCTTTGGGATTCAGTAGCGAAATCGCTGTCACCGCCAGCAGTAAAGTAATGATTCCCCCTGCCAGTTGTATGGCAAAAGCAGTCCCCAGAGTCTCTTCCTTGCATTCGGGATCGCGAGCAATATCCCGCACTACAAGAGTACCCAATCCCATCGTCGCCACGGAAGCAAACAGGGACACCAGGGCGATCGCGTAATTGAGCAAGCCAAATTGTGTCGGCCCCAGATAGCGAGCCACCCACACTCCGACAAACAGACTCAGACCGATCTGCAAAATTTGGTCAGTCAGCAGCCAAACCAGATTGCCAATTAACAGACCCATGCCGGCCCCGAGCTTTTGACTTAGCGCAGTTAGCTTATCTAGCATCAGAAAGTTTTGAGTCCTTATCAGAAATAAATATACTTTTCGAGCGTTGGGGAATTAATCAAAAACCAGGCTGATTAATATGGTATATCATACTTCTATCGATTTTTAACTTCTGCAAGTTAATCGGGATGCAATCAGGATGAAGATCGCGGCGGCAAATCCCGTCCGTAACTGCGGCGGTTGCTGGGTGGAGATTTGCTACTATCTATACAGAGTCTAACTGTTAGTAACACGTAAGCAAGCCAAACATCCCCAATATCACCTAGAGAGCCTTCAGTAATGTTATTCAATATTATAAACACCAAGTAAATAATCGGTATTCCAGATTCAGCTAGCGGGCTGCGGCTCAGTTGCCGCACTGCCAAAATTAGATTAGTAAACAGGGAACCTAAGATTAATACAAGTCCCGGATAACCGAAAGATAGCAATACTGATATAGCACCGTTGTGAGCAGTTTTTGGTTGAAATCCATTCGCAGTATATATGAAATAAGCTGGAGTTTGCTCGCGAATTTCTTCTTGCTGAAAAAATCCATCAAATCCATACCCAAACCAAGGGCGCTGATTTGCCGCTGCAATCAATTGCGGCCAAAACTCCGTCCGCCCAGTCAGCGTCAAATCTTTTCCCAATCCCCCGACAACAATAGACTCTAAGTTGTCTATGATATAAACGCTGGTAATAATCCCCAAAACAGTAAACCCGACAATACAAGTAAAAGCCCATTGAAACTTTAACCTGCTCAAAAAACTTAAAGATGATACAACAACTATGAGCATTAAACAATTAACTAGAGAACCTCCAGAGTTAGTAGCTCTCACCAAATAAAAGGAAAACAACATGAACCCCAGCGCTATCCAGCGTTCTTTCTGAGTTTTAGCGCCTTGAGAATAGTGCAGATACCAAAGTGCTGTACTCACAACCATGAGGCTGCCGAAAGCATTTTTGTGGCCGGTAATTCCTGCAAATTCTCTTCCCACACGTGGGTACCGCAAAACGCTAACTATGCCGAGCGAGGTATAGCCCCACCGCAATAACGTAGATAATTCGCGCCACTCATATCGCGCACCCACATAAAAACTAAAGATCGTAAAACCTGTAAATGCTATCCCGCCTTTCAGCGTAATCTCGGGAACTAATGACCACAGCGTCGATGTTATTGGCAGCAAACAATACAGCGAAAAGCCAGGATTTCTCAAAACCAAAAAGGATAAGGCTTCGACAAATTGATTTTTGAAAAAGCTAATAAATCTCCCGGACAAAACAAACATTACCCAGGGATAAAAAGCCCAGGGAAGTTTAGCAACATTACTGTCACCTGCAGCAGCAAGATTGATAAAATGTAAATAGTTAAATGGAGGCAGGTTGACGTGGGGCGATACGAATATGAAACAAACAGCAAACCATTTTTCCCAGAGCAAGCCGATATTTTTTTTTGCAGCTAACTGAAAAATTAAAGTCGTGCTAATCAATGCCAAAGAGACCAATAAATACAGCAAGAAAGTATTGCCTAAAATTAGCTCCCTAATCATTCTTGCCATAAAATTCTACCCTTTTTGATAAAAATATTAATTGAGCAGCGGGTTAATTCCACCAAATTAACAAGAAACCGAGGCTGTTGTCGCCCGATCGCCCGCAATGCCTGCGGCGCTGCATCTAAATTGTCTGTAGGTGTCCACTCAGACGAGTGTCCGAGGGTGCGAGAATTCGACGATATTGATGGAAATATGCTGCCTGAGATACGCAACAGCCAAGAAGCTAAAAGGCATCCGGCAGAATCCTGGTTTTTTTGTTCCTCGGCGCGCTCGTGGGGGAAGGAAAATCTAGAGGCTTCACTCCCGCGCTGACAATTGTTACTGATTTTTGGGTAGTGCTGCCGATCGACATGGCATTTAAATTGTGACGGATTACACTAATGAAGTATCCCAAAAGAAAATAGGTAGCCTGTGGTTAACGCCGATTGGAGTAAACAAATCACCTCGCCAGTCTTGAGTTTGACATTGTGCGCGATCGCCGCGGGCGGTATTATTGCCGCCGGATTTCCCCTCGGGGCGGCGGCGCAAGTGCGATTGCAGCCCGGCTCCGTCACAGCACCATCTGGGAGCTCTGGACGATCGGCAGACAGCTACAAACTCGGCGGTGGCGATCGTATCCAAATCGAAATACTCGAAGTACCAGACCTCACCCGCGGCTACGAAGTCCTTTCCGACGGTTCAGTCAACCTGCCGCTGATCGGCCTGGTTTCCCTCCGCGGCCGCACCTTAGTAGAAGCCACCAACATCATCCGCAACGCCTACCGCCGCGTCCTCAAAGACCCCATAGTCACAGTCAGCCTCGTCGCCGCCCGCCCCCTCAACGTCGGCGTCATCGGAGAAGTCACCAGACCCGGAAACTTCATCATCAACCTGACTTCAGGGCCGGGGGTGGCGCCGAGTGTGCAGTACCCCACCGTCACCCAAGCGATCAGACTCGCAGAAGGTGTCACGGGTGTCGCCGACATCCGCAACATCCGCGTCCGCCGTCCCCAAGCAGACGGCCCGGATCGAGTGATCAACGTCAACCTATGGAAATTCTTGCAAGAAGGAGACATTTCTCAAGACATCATTTTGCAAGACAGAGACACGATCGTGATTCCCACAGTCGCCAACTTCAACCAAGCAGAAGCTCGCCAATTTGCGATCGCCAACTTTTCGCCGCCGCCAGAAAAACCTCGATCGATCTCGATCGTCGGCCAAGTCACCCGGCCGGGGGCTTACGTAGTCATCGGCGGCAACACCACAAGCGACCTCAGCCGGGAAGGGTTCCCCACCGTCATCCGGGCCATTCAGCTAGCCGGCGGCATCACCTCCGAGGCCGACATCCGGCAAATCCAAGTGCGCCGCCTCACCAGAAGGGGCGAACAAATTATCCCAGTCAACCTGTGGCAGTTCCTAGAGTCCGGCGACGCCGCCCAAGATACCATCCTGCAGCAGGGAGACACGATCGTCGTTCCCAAAGCCACGATCGTCAACCCCGCAGAAGCTGGCGTGCTGGCTAACACTAACTTTGCTCCCCCCGGCATTAACATTTTCGTAGTAGGAGAAGTCACAACATCCCTCGATCCGTTGAGGCTGCCAGCTAATGCCACCCTGAATCAAGCTTTAATTTCCAGAGGATTTTTTGGCTACGGCAATACCAGAGCTAAAAGGAATACAGTTGAGCTAGTCCGCCTCAATCAGGACGGTACAGCTACTAAACGGACGATCGAAGTCGATTTAACTCAAGGAATTAACGAAGAAGTCAATCCTCAACTTCGCAACAACGACATGATTATCGTATCCCGCAGGGGTCTCGTGAACTTCGTAGACCGCATGAACAATATCATCGGGCCTGTCGGGCCTGCTACGGGAGTGTTAAATTTCCTAAGCATTCTGCGATCGTTATTCAGGTAAGAACGCCCGGGGTGAGGCGGATAATTCCTAGCAAAGGCTAGAATAAACTAAACAATAAGATTGGACAGTCGCGGCCAGCCAGCTTCAAAAATATCGACCTCAAAAATATCAACCTCAAAAATAACCAGGCTGAATATGGATAGCAGACAAGATTACCAACCCTTCACGCCCAAATCTAATGGCAAACTGCCTGACTTTTCGGCTCAGAACTACAGAGATACCTTCGTCCAGGAGACAGAGGAAGAGAAGCTAGACTTGTCCTGGCTTGCAGGAGTCCTGCGCCGCCGCCTCCCAGTCATGGCTGCCGCCACCATTGCTTTGAGCGCCCTCGCCGGAACAGCGATCGTCATCACTTCTAAAAATATCACAATCGACTATGAAGGCTCCTTTTCCCTGTTAGTAGAACCAGCCACCGCTGAAGGTTTGCTATCCAAACAATTAGACAACACCGTAGCTGCCGACTTAGCAAAAATTAATATAGAAGGAATTAGCTTAGTAGACTACGAAACCCAAATTAGGATTTTGCGCAGTCCCAAAATGATGGACCCAGTGGTCAAGGAGTTGCGAACTTGGCATCCCAAGATGACCTATAGCGAACTCATGTCTAAACTGTCGATCAGCCGCATCAGTTACACAAAAGATGGCAAACAGCAAGGCACAAAAATTTTAGAAGTTCGCTACAAAGATTCAGACCCAAAAAAGATTTACGGCGTATTGGATAAAATTTCTAAAGCTTATCTAGAGTACAGCTTGCAGCAGCGCCTGACGGGCATCAATCAAGGCATTAAATTTATAGATATGGAGATGCCCAAGCTCCGACAAAGAGTCGAAGTTCTGCAACTGCAAGTCCAAAGACTGAGGCAGCAAAGCAACTTGTTTGACCCCCAGCTAGAGGGAAAATCTCTGTCAGAACAAGTTCAAAGCATTCGGGGTCAGCAAGTAGGAATCAGAGTACAGCTAAAAGGGATGCGAAACCTCTACCAAAGCTATGAAAAATTACTCCAAGAAAATAATCCCCAAGGGTTGCTGATGACCCAAGGACAAGCTTACGCTGGACTGTTAGGTCAAATCCAGAAAATAGACTCGGATTTGTCATTCAAATTAGCTCAGTACAGAGAAGATAGTTTGCCAGTTTTAGCACTGCGAAAAAGTCGGGAAGAACTGATTTTAACCGCCAATCAACAAGCAAGAGAAGTGGTGATGGGAAATTTAGAAACCCAAATTAAAGAATTTGAAGCGCGCGATCGCGAAATGACTGCTTTGCAAAAGGATCTCAACCAAAAAATTAGAAATTTTTCAGTGACAACGCGGCAATACGACAATTTACAGCGGGAACTGCAAGTAGTTACTAAGAGTTTTTCAGACTTTTTGGCAAAACGAGAAGCCTTGCGGATTGATGCAGCTCAGCAGCAAATACCTTGGGTACTGATCAATCCTCCAGAAATTCCGCTAGACAAATTCGGCAAGTTTGTCACAGCTACCGTCAAACAAACCAAAAAACAGTTAGCGCTGGCGGTAATTTTAAGCGGTCTGCTCGGCATAGCAGTCGGCTTGCTCGTAGAGGTGCTAAATACTGTTTTCCACACTCCAGAATCAGTGAGACTGGCCACAAGATTGCCCGTAATCGGGGTGATTCCGTTTACCAAAAAAGTCAAGCGCAGACGGCCAGCCAGACCTAGGAAACTCACATCGGCTCGATCGAACTCGAAGTCAAAAGTCGAAGTTCTCGAACCTGTCGAAGTTACACCGACTGCTCCGATGCTCGGGGGGCAAAGTATTTTTAGCGACTTGGACTATCAATTTTTAGAAGCATTTCGATCGCTCTACACGAACATTCACTTGCTCAGTGCAGGCAGGGCAATTCGATCGCTCTTAATCGCCTCAGCCTCCGCCGGAGACGGCAAATCTACAGTAGCTTTGCACCTGGCCGCCACAGCAGCAGCAGTCGGACAGCGAGTATTGTTAGTAGATGCAGATTTGCGCTGCCCGCAACTGCACGCTAAATTAGGACTGCCAAACGTGCGCGGCCTGGGCGATGCCATCTCCACAGACCTCAGCCTTAACGATGCGATTCAGCGAGCGCCCAACCAAGAAAATTTGTTCGTACTCACCGCCGGCCAAATTCCCCCCGATCCCATCAAGCTGCTTTCTTCCAAAAAAATGCAGTATCTGATGGAGCAATTTCAAGCATTTTTTGACTTAGTGATTTATGACACCCCGCCGCTAGCAGGCTTGGCAGACGCCCACTTGATCGCAGCTCACACAGACGCTACGATTATGGTCGTGCAAATTGCGAAAACAGACCGATCGCAAGTTCGCAAAGTTTTAGAAGAATTAAAAATTTCTGGAGCTTCCGTCTTGGGAATCGTTGCTAACGGCTGCAAAGACTCCAGTCACAGCTATCGGCAGCGCCCGGTCGGTTTAGAGACGCTCTACGACCCAAAACTATCGGCTTTAGGTACGAAAAATCAAAATTAGACAAATTTTGATCCAGGCGGTGGCGCGCCGCCGTCCTCGACCGGAAACGCACAACCAAGCTGCACCCCGCCCAAAAACGGATAAGCTGTTGTGCATCTAGATTGTCTATGGTGTTAGAGGGGGAGAGGGGAGAGGGGGAGAGGGTCCGATGGGGAGAGGATTTTTGATATGCCTCAAGAAATATACAATTTAAATGCAGTACAACTTACAAGCCCCGGACTCCTGTCGTGGTGAGCCCCAAATTTTAGACTCCTGTTCAAGCTCCCAGATTCATCTGCCCTTGTAAATCGAAAATCGAAAATCGAAAATCGAAAATCGACTGACCCTCATTTTTTGACAAAACTACCATTTGAGAAAGAAAATGATACACTAACGGACAGAGCCTCGCGTGTCAACCGAGATTGCGCGGATATTTAGAGATTTCGCGATAATTGTTCAAAAAATGATTGGGAAATCAGCAAACGTGGGTAAACTACATCTAGCAGAGCGCAATCTCAATCAGGCAAAGACACCTTTGAAGGTTAACGTTAATGCAAACGTTAATGTGAACGTTTCAACCCAGAAACTTGGTAGGGATTATTCTATGAGTACAGTTATGGTTGTTGATGATAGCGTCACTCTGCGGGAGATGATCGCCGACTTGCTC
>Ga0136638_10000308_pt1 | contig 10850 bp, 10 predicted proteins | sample AntDrymUQ8582206_2_FD_104671 | JGI IMG/M metagenome (GOLD analysis project Ga0136638, IMG submission 104671) | Polar desert sand microbial communities from Dry Valleys, Antarctica - metaG UQ858 (22.06) | ecosystem: Environmental > Terrestrial > Soil > Desert | place: Antarctica: Dry Valley...
CAGCTCACAGCGCCGGATCTGGGCGGGCGAGACATATACGTCATCGGAAGGGGCGCCGCCGGCGCGGACGAATCCGCTGCCGTTGGGAAGGATGTCGAGCGTGCCGGTCACCGGGTCGCCGGAGGGCACCTCCTCCTCGGTGTCGTCCGGCGCCTCATCCGGCTCGGCGACGGGCTCCTCGGCCGCCGCCTCCGACTTGGGCTTGGACCGGGAGCGCGACCGGCCGCGCGACCGGCGCGCGGGCGCCGGAGCCTCTTCTCGGGGACCGGGCTCTGGGGACTGACCGGCCTCCTCGGGCCCCTCACCCTTCAGAATCGCCGCGATCAGATCCTCCTTGCGAAGCGTGCGGTAGCCCTCGATCATCAACTCGGCCGCGATCGCGTGGAGATCGGCGAGCGGGCTGTCTTCGAGCTCCTTGCGCTGGAGAACTGACACTTGGGGGCTGCTCCTTCGGGTGGCTGTCGGGCGGCGAAGGCTAACCGCTGAGGCGGTCCTAACTCCTGGCGGGACGGTCACGCCCGCCGGCCGACGGCGACGCTCAGCCCTCTCTGGGTACGTCCCCGCGCCAGGCTCCGGTCGCACCGGCCTGCGACTCGATCAGCGCCTTGAAGCGCTCCAGGTCGCCCTCGACCCGCCGGTCGTCGAAGCGCAGCGAGGCGCCCAGCTTCTCCTTCACGCCCTCCGGCGCCCAGTCCATCTGGACCATCACGCGGGTGGTGTCGTCGTCGATCTTGTGGAAGGTCACGACGCCGGCGTTGTCCTTGCCGTCCACGTTGCGCCAAGCCACGCGCTCCTCCGGGCTTTGCTCGGTGATCTCCGCGTCCCACTCGTGTCGCGAGCCGCCGAGCTCCGCGGTCCAGTGCACGTGCCTCTCGTCGAGCTGGCGGATCTCCTCCACGCCCTGCATGAAGGAAGGGAACTCCTCGAACTGGGTCCACTGGTCGTAGACGGTCGCGATCGACGCGTCCACCTCGATCGACTTCTCGATGTTCGCCATTTCGGCTCCTTTGAGGGGAAAGGTGCGGTGCTCGCCGGAACGACGTTCCGGCTTTGCTCCTCCCCGGTCGGGTTGGGCTACACGGTGTATCCGTGCCCCGACGTGAGTCGGATGAGCGCGCCTCGCGCTCAGCGCACGGGGTGCTCGCGTCGCAGCTCGGTGTCCAGCGGGGCGTCCAACGCCCCGGCGCCGCCAAGCAGGGCCCGGCGCACGCTCAGGAAGTCCGCCGTGGCCGCGACGTCGTGGACCCTGAGCACCGCGCCGGGCAGGTCCAGCGCAGGCTCGATCGCGCCCAGGGTGCCGGCGCCGCGCCGGGCCGGGGAGCGGCCGGTGACGGCGCCCACGAAGTCCTTGCGAGAAACCGCGAGCAGCAGCGGGCGCCCCAGTACCTCCAGCTCGCCCAGGCGGCGCAGCACCTCGACCGTCTCCTGAGGCGTCTTGGCCAGATCGAGGCCCGGGTCGAGCAGCAGCGCATGCTCGGGCACGCCCAGATCACGCGCGGCCTGGGCGCGATCGCTCAGCAGCTCGATCACGTCGGTCACCACGTCGCCGTACTCCCCGAAGCCCTTGACCTTCGGCGCCGCCCGCGTGTGGGTGACCACCAGCCCGGCGCCGTGCTCGGCACACAGCTCGGCCAGCGTGGGATCGGCCAGGCCGCTCACGTCGTTGACCAGCGCCGCTCCGGCCCCGAGCGCGGCCCGTGCGGGCCCGGCGCGCCAGGTGTCCACCGACACGGTGATCGCGTCGGCCACCAGGCGCTCCACCAGCGGCACGATCCGACGGGCCTCCTCCTCCTCGCTCACCGGAGGCCGGTCGGTACGGCCGGACTCACCGCCCACGTCGATGATCTCGGCGCCGTCGTCCATGAGGTGCCGCGCCTGCTCCACCAGCTCGTCCAGGTCCTTCGCGCCCTGGCGATCGGAGAACGAGTCGGGGGTGGCGTTCACGATCCCCATCAGCCGCGGGCGGCCGGGCTCGAATGAGAGCACGCGCTCGCGCAGCTTCAGCCTCACGCGTACTCGGCCGCCGCGGTCGCTCCCGGCACCAGGCCCTCCACTGCGGCCACGCGGCGCCAGCCCTCGAGCTGGGCCGCCACGGCGGCCTCGTCCCACCCCAGCTCGGGAGCCATCGCCCGGGCCACGGCCTGCGCCCCCTGCGATCCGACCTCGGTGAGCCGGCGGGCGTCGAGCAGGCCGAGCCGCGTACGGCGCAGCATCACGTCGGCCACCGATCGCGTCTGCTCGCGGCGGGCGGCGAACGCCGCCTCGGCCACCAGGTCGGGCAGGTCGGGGCTCACACGGGCCGCCAGCTCGGGCGACTCGCCAGCCAGTGCCAGCACGTCGACCGCCGCGTGACCGTAGCGGCCGGCCAGCGCGGCCCGCGACTCCTCGTCGACCCCGGCGACCTCGGGCAGCTCTGCCGGCTCGGCCGGCATGCCCAGCTGGATCTCGTGGGTGCGACACGGCGCCTCGCGGCCCTCGCGCTCCACGATCCGGTCGACGGCCATCTTGGCCATCCGCCGCCAGGTGGTGAGCTTGCCGCCGGTGATCGTGACCATGCCGGAGCTGGTCTCGTACAGCTCGGCCTTGCGAGAGATGTCCACCGACTTCTTGGGGTCGCCGGTGGAGATCAGCGGCCGCACGCCCGCGTAGGCGCCGGTCACGTCGGCGGGGCCGAGCGACATGCCGAAGAAGTCGTTGACGGCGTCCAGCAGGTAGTCGACATCGGTCTCGGAGGTAGGGATGTGATCGAGGGAGCCCTCGTAGTCGTTGTCGGTGGTGCCGATCAGCGTGCGCCCCAGCCACGGGAGCACGAAGATCGAGCGCCCCGAGCCGGCCGGCACGATCGCGCCGGCCACCAAGGGCAGGTCGTCCATCGAGACGGTCAGATGGGTGCCGCGGCTGGGCCGGATGACCGGCAGCTCGGCTTCGCCGTGCAGCTCGTCGGGGCGAAGACGGTCCGCCCACACGCCGGTGGCGTTGATCACGTTGGCGGCACGCAGCTCGAACTCCCCGCCGCCGACGGCGTCGAGGCACAGGGCCCCCGCGGCCCGGCCGGCGCGCTCGACCAGGCCCATCACCTCCACGCTGTTGCAGCAGACCGCGCCGAAGCGCTCAGCCTCCCCAAGGACCGTGAGGACCAGGCGCGCGTCGTCGGTCTGGCAGTCGTAGAAGAGATACGACGCGCTCGGCTGCATCGCGGCCAGGGCGGGAAGCAGCCGCACGGTCTCCTCGGCGTCGATCGTGCGGTGGCGATCGGGGCTCCACTCCTCGTCGGCCCCCCGGCGCCGGCGCAGGCCCTCCCTCATCAGCACGTCGTACATGTTCAGGCCCGCGCCCGTGATCCGATCCGGCCTGCGGCCCTCGAAGGCGGGGATCAGGAGGGGGAGCGGACGCACCAGGTGGGGGGCCAGCTTGACCATGAGCTGGCGTTCGAGCAGCGCCTCGCGCACCAGCCCCAGGTCGAAGCTCTGCAGGTAGCGCAGGCCGCCGTGCACGAGCTTGGAGGAGCGGCTGGACGTGCCGGAGGCGTAGTCGGCCTTCTCCGCGAGAGCGACGCTGTAGCCGCGTGAAGCGGCGTCCAGCGCGACTCCGGCTCCGGTGATCCCGCCCCCGATCACCAGCACGTCGTACTCGTCGCGCTCCAGTGCGGCCAGGGCGCCGGCCCGGGGAATCACGGCAGGTACGTTACGAAGTCCGCCGGGGGGACCCTGTCCGGTGGCCTCTTCTCCTCACGCGCATGACCCAGGTGGATCAGGCCCACGAACAGCTCGTCCTTGCCCATTCCCACCGCCGCGGCGCCGTCAGGCATGCGCAGGACGCCGGGGGTGCGCCAGTACCCGGCCAGCCCGCGCGCGTGGGCGGCCACCAGCAGGATGTAGACCGCCGAGGCGGCGGCGCAGATGTCCTCCTCGTCCTGAATCGGGTCGCCGCCGAGCACCACCGAGGCGCATACCAGCGTGGGCGCGCGGTCGAGCTTGCCCGCCGCCTCCGGGCCCGCCGAGGCCTTGAGCCGGGTGAGCGCCTCGGGCCCGAGCACGCGGAAGCGCCAGGGGTTGGTCAGGTGGTGGTTGGGCGCCCACCGCGCCAGGTCGAACAGCTCGTCGAGGATCTCGCGGTCCACGGGGTCGGGGCCGTAGGCCTTGTGCGTGCGCCTGCCGCGGATCGCCTCGTCCAGCTCCACGCCGGCGACGCTAGCGGATGGGCTGGGCCGCGGGGCGTCCCAACATCCCGCCGCCCGGCCTGCGACCCTCGCGGAGGTGGCCGCCGTCGAGATCCGTGACCTGGGCAAACGCTTTGGATCCGTGGAGGCGGTGAAGAGCCTCAGCTTCGATGTCGAGGCAGGGCGGGTGACCGGCTTCCTCGGGCCCAACGGGGCCGGCAAGAGCACCACCCTGCGGGCGCTGCTCGGACTCGTGCGCCCGACCGCGGGCACGGCCACCTTCGACGGGCGGGCCTATGAGGATCTCGACCGGCCCAGCTCCCGGGTGGGCGCGGTGCTCGAGGACACCGCCTTCCATCCCGGACGCACGGCGCGCAACCACCTCCGAGTGCTGGCCACGACGGGCGAGCACCCCTCGGGCCGCGTGGACGAGGTCCTGGACGCCGTCGGCCTGACCGCCGCCGCCGACCGGCGGGTGAAGGGCTACTCGATGGGCATGCGCCAGCGGCTGGGCATCGCCGGCGCGCTGCTCGGCGATCCCGAGGTGCTCATCCTCGACGAGCCCACGAATGGCCTGGATCCCCCCGGCATCACCTGGATGCGAGGGCTGCTGCGCCGCCAGGCGGCAGCGGGACGCGCGGTGCTCATCTCGAGCCACCTGCTCGCCGAGGTGGCGCAGTCCGTGGACGACGTGGTCGTGATCGCGAACGGCGGGCTGCGCGGACAGGGCACCCTGGAGCACGTGCTCGGCGGCGCCGGGGGCGCCCCGGCCACCGAGGTGCACGCAAAGGATCCAGGCGCGCTGACGCGGGCACTGGAGCAGCGCGGCTACAGCGTCAGGAGCGAGGGCGAGCGCCTGATCGTGCTCGGCGCGACCACCGAGGAGGTGGGCACGATCGCCGCCGAGGAGCAGGTGACCGTGCTCGGGCTGGCCCCGCAGGCGCGCTCGCTCGAAGCGGCCTTCTTCGACCTCACGGGAGGCGAGGCGTGAGCGCTCTCCTGCGCGCCGAGCTGCTCAAGCTGCGCACCACGCGCACCTTCTTCGCGCTCACCGGCTCGGCCGTTGCGCTGTCGCTGCTGGTGGTCGTCCTCGCCGCGACGCTCACCGACGGCTTCACCGAACGGGAGGCGCGCGAGCTGTTCCTCAGCGATTTCACCGGGCTGTTCATCCTGCTCCTGGGCGTGATCGGCATGGCCGGCGAATGGCGCCACCGCACCATCACCGGAACGGTGCTCGCCGCGCCCGTGCGCACACGGCTGATGGCCGCCAAGGCGCTCTCCTATGCCGTCGCGGGAGCCGTGATCTCGTTCATCGTGACGGTCACGATCATGGCCGTCGGCACGCTGATCCTGTCCGCGCGCGACGAGACCACGGTGGGCGCCGGCGACCTGGCCGACGTGCTCTGGCGCAACCTGGTGATCGCGGCCTTCCTGGGCGCCTTCGGGGTATGCATCGGGGCGATCGTGCGTAACCAGATCGCGGCGATCGTCGGGCTGCTCGTGTTCTCGTTCGCCCTGGAGCCCACGCTGATAGCCGTCGCCTCCCAGGTGGGGCAGTTCGGACCCACGCTCGGCGCTCCCAACGGCTTCGTCGAGCTCAACGGCTTCGGCGACGACGAGAAGCAGCTCGCGCCCGCCGTCGCGCTGATGGTGATGGTCGGTTGGGTGGCGCTGGCGTTCGGCGCCGGCGCCGCGCTGCTGCGCCCGGCGCGACCTCGTCTGAAGGGCCCTACGCGCCCGCGCGGCGGGCGCGCAGCCGCCGGCGCAGTAGCCCCACGAGCACCACCGCCGCGCCCGCGCCGCCGACAAGCGCGAGAGCCGAGACCGCCGGATCGCCGTCCTCCTCGCCGAGCGGCTTCAGGCTGGCCGGCTCACTTCTCACCTCCTCGGGCTCGGCACCGGGCGACACCAGCGATCCGGCCTTGGGCGAGCGCTTCCCGGCCTTGCCCGCGCCCGCGTCGGCGCGCTTCTTCGGGGTCTTGCCACCGGTCGCCGGCCTGTCGGCTGGGCCGCGCTCGGCACTCCCGGAACCGGCCGCGGTCGCGCCCCGGGGCTTGGGCTCGCGCGGCACGGCCGCCAGCGGAAACGGCTTCTTTCGCAGCGCGGTGAGGGCCTGCGCGGTCACCCAGACCGGCGTCTGGTCGCTGGTGCGCGAGTAGGAGATGTGGCCGTCGGGGCGTTGCAGTCGCACCAGGTAGCGAATGGGATCGGCGCCGAAGGACTCCGGCCGGACGCCCGCGGCCACGAGGCCCTGCACGGCCCACGCGGTGGACTGCGCGTTGGAGTCGCGCCCGTCCATCTGGCCGAAGCCACCGTCTGAGTTCTGCATTCGGCGCAGGTAGCTCACCGCTCGGGCGTTGCTCATCCCGGCAGCGCGCAGCGCCTGAAGCGCCGCGCCGGTGTCGTCCACATCGCTCTCGGCGCGCGGCACGAAGCCCCAGCCGCCGTCGCTGTTCTGGGCTCCGCGCAGCCACCGGGCGGACTTCCGGAGACCGCCCGCCGGCTCACCAGCGCCACGCAGCGCGAGGACGCCGAAGGCCGTCAAGGCCACGTTGCGCTGCCAGGAGCCGTCGCCGCGGCGGCGTGCCACCAGGGCGCCCACGAGGTCGCGTCCCCGCGAGCGCCTGACCGAAGCACCGGCGCCCCGCAGCGCCAGAATCGTGCGCTCGAGCTCCCCAGTGTCCTCCGGCGAGCCGGCCGAGCGTATGTAACGGGTGACCGACCGCCCCCCGCGGCGCTTGACGTCGGACGGGTTGAGTCCCGCCGCCGCGAGCCCCAGCGCCGACCACCCCGTGAAGAGCTGGCTGGATGCCTGGCCGCGCTCGCCTCCGAAGCCGCCGTCGCGGTTCTGGGCTCGCTCGAGGTAGGTCGCAGCCTTGGCGGCGGGCGAGGGGGCGGCCTGGGTGTCGCCCGGTGAGCCGGCGGCCACGCTCAGCCCGGCGGCCACGGCCAGGCAGAGCACGAGGGCCGCGGCGACAGCCCCCGTGGGCACGGTCCGCGCGGGTGGCTCCCAGGTGACCTCGAACCGGCGCCGGTAGCGGCGCAGCGCCCGGATGAAGACCGGGCCGATAAGTAGGCAGAAGATCACGTTTCCCACCACGTGGGCCAGGTTATAGGCCAGCGAGCCGGCCGACACGGTGAGGTAGGTGGGCAGCGTCTGCTCGGCGGCGAGCGTCCACTGGTACACGTCCATGAAGGCCCCGAAGGCAAGGCCCGCCAGCCCGCATGCGATGGCCAGCGCCACCCTCCCGAGCTCGCGCCCGCCGGCCGCGCGAGCCAGCACCGCACCGCCCACGCCAACCCCTCCCCACGCCACCATCTGCCACACCGTCCACGGGCCGTGGCCGAGGAAGACGTTGGACACGAGGGCGGTCACGGCGCCCACCACGAAGCCTGGCACGGGGCCGAGCGCGTAGCCGGCGAAGAGGACGATGTCGGTCGTGGGCTTCACGTTGGGAATGGCCGCGAAGGCCAGTCGGCCCACCACGGCGAGGGCGGCGAGCGCGGCCACGAGGGCGATCACCTTCGCGGGTGGGCGCCGGCGCTCGTACCAGCCAAAGCCCGCGAGCAGCACCAGGCCCAGGACCACGAAGGGAGTCGTCTGCCAGGTCACGAGACCAGCTCCCTCGTGATCGCCCGGGCGCCGGCCTCGGCGGTAAGCGCGCCTCCGGCGCCGGCCAGGGTGCGCGCCACGTCGGTGGAGAAGTGCCAGCCGCCGGCCAGCACCTCCGACGGCGTGGCGTCGGCGATCACCGTGCCCTGGCCCATCAGCACCACGCGGTCTGCGAACTCGGCGGCGAACTCGGTGTCGTGGGTGGCCATCACCACCGCCGCGCCGGCCTCGGCGAGGTCGGCGATCCGTGCCGCCAGCGCGGTGCGGCTGGCTCGGTCCATCCCCCGCGTGGGCTCGTCCAGGCACACGGCGGCGTAAGGACCCCCGCCCACAGCCACTTCCAGGGCCAGCCGCTGGCGCTGGCCCCCGGAGAGGTCACGCGGGCTCGCGCTCGCTCGGTCGCTCAGCCCGGCGGCAGCCAGCCCCCGGGCGCCCGTCTCCTCCCCCACGCACTCGTGAATCAGGTAGTCGCCCGGGTTCTGCAGCAGCAGCGCGACCCGGCCGGCGGTGTCGACACGCCCGCGGGTGGGCTGCACGAGACCCTTCACGTGACGCAGCAGGGTGGACTTGCCGGCCCCGTTGCGTCCCATCAGCGCCACACGCTCGCCCGGCTCGATCCGCAGGTCCAGGCCGCGCAGCACCTGGGGTCCGTCCTGGATCTCGTGCCACACGCCACGCAGCTCGAGCGCGGGCCGGGTGCGCGGCCGGCGGCCGAAGCGCCGCGGCGCCGCGCGCTCGGGCGCGGGGACCAGGATGGCCGAGCAAGTCGGAGCCAGCCCTGCGTCGCGCAACCTGTCGCGCGCGGCCTTGACCGACACCGGCAGCGGCCCCAGCCCGGCAAGCGAGAACAGGCGGGCCACGGGGGTGGCCAGCGTCCCTCCGTCGGCCGCCGCCCAGGCCAGGAACTCGGAGGGCGCGGCGTCGCACGCCACGGCGCCCGCATCGAGGGCCACCACGCGGTCGGCCGCGGGCAGGCAGCGCTCGATCCGGTGCTCTGCGATCACGACCGCCGTTCCCCACTCCTCGTTCAGGCGGCGCAGCAGCCAGACCAGCTCGTCACCAGCCACCGGGTCGAGCTGGGAGGTGGGCTCATCGAGCAGCAGCAGGGCGGGCCGGTGCACCAGCGCCGCGGCGATCGCCACCCGTTGCAGCTCGCCTCCCGACAGCGTGTCGGTGCGGCGCTCGAGCAGATGCGCGACGCCCAGCGCCAGGGCCACCTCCTCCACCGAGCGCGCCACCGCCGCGGCGGACTGTCCGCGGTGCTCGACGGGCAGTGACAGCTCGGCCCGCACCCCGCCCATCACCACCTGGGTCTCGGGCTCCTGGAACACGGTGCCGCACACCGCGGCCAGCTCTCCCGGCCCGTGCTCACGCACGCTCATCCCGCCCACGTACAGCTCTCCCGACACCTCGCCCCCGTGGAAGTGCGGGACCAGGCCGCAGAGGGCCCGCAGCAGGGTCGACTTGCCCGAGCCCGAGGCCCCGGCCAGCACGGTGAACGACCCCTCGACCAGCTCGAGCGACACGTCGCACAGGCCCAGCTCGGCGCGCTCCGGGTAGGCGTAGGACAGGTGCTCGGCGCGGACGAGTGGATCAGGCACGAGCCACCCCCAGCCGTGCGGCCCGGCCCGCGAAGGGCAGGGCGGCGGCGATCAGCACGCAGGCCGCCAGTCCGAGGTCGGCCGGTCCGAGGCCGACCTCGAGCGCCGGGTACACGGTCACCGTGCCGGCGCCCGCGATCCGTCCCGCCACCGCGGCGACCAGCACCAGCACGGCTCCCGCGCCCGCGCGCAGGTCGTGCCGCGACCAGGGCCGCCGATCGCGCTCGGGGCGCCCGCCCGCCGAGTAGCCGCGCACCTCCAGCGCCGCGGCCACGTCGACCGCGCGGTCGAGCGCTCCCGACACCGCGGCCCGGGTCACGGCCAGCCGGCCGGGCGGCTCGGCGCGGCAGCGCGCGGCGTCACCCATGCGCATCGCGTCACGGGCCAGCACGGGCACCAGCCGGGTGGCCAGCGAGGCGGTGAGCGCCGAGCGGTAGGACACGCGCCGAAACAGGCGCAACAGCTCGTCGGGATCCACGCACGCCGACGCCAGCCCGAAGACCATCGTGAAGGCTCCCACCCTGAGCCCCGCCAGAGCGCCGGCGCCCAGCGCCTCCAGCGTGATGTCGAAGCGGTGGCCCAGGAGGGTGCCGCCGCGCACGAGCAGCGTCTGGCCCTCTGCGTACACGAGCGGGTTGATCACGGTGACCAGCAGCGCCAGCGGCACGGCCAGCCGGGCGGCGCGGGCGATCTCGCGGCCTACACCGGCCGCCAGCCCGGCCCCGACCACCGCCGCGACCACGGCCGCCAGGACGAGCGGGTGCTCATAGAGCCCGCAGACCAGCGCCAGCGAGGCGCACAGGCCGGCGGTCGCGCCCGCCCGAGCGGCGTGGAGGGGGCTCGAGCGCGACCGGTAGACCGGCACCAGGCCGCCCGTCATCCGCCCTCCTCCAGAGGCAGCTTCGACACCTTCTGGCCCTCGACCGCTACGGCAAAGGCATCGCGCAGCGAGCCCGCGTCGAACGCCGCCGCGGCGCTCTCCACGGCCTGCTCACTCCCGCCGGTGACCAGCCACAGGAACTCCTTGTCGGTGGGGCGCAGCGCGGCGATCAGCCCGGTGTCCGGTCCGCCGCTGCGCACCACCTCGCCGTCGAAGTCGAGCAGGTCCAGACGCTCTCCCTCCTCGGCGAAGCGGCCGAACACACCGCTCGTGCGCGGGCCGGACTCGATCACCCGGGCCGTGTTCAGCCCCCGCGCGCGGGCCCACGTGGCCACCACCACGCGGATCACGTTCTGGCTGCCCGGGGTCCCCAGAGTCGAGCCTGTGGCCGGCACCCCCGCCTCGATCAGAACGTCCTTCACCCGGCGGCAGGCGCCGGACGCGATGTCCTCGCACTCCACTCGCACGGGAAAGCGCTTGCCGTCGAGGCCGTGCAGGAACGGCTCGGGGAAGGCGCCCACGATCGCGCGCACATCCATGGTCTCGCGCCAGTCGCGGTAGTCCCACTGCACCACGTCTCCGGGCGAGAGCTCGTAC
>Ga0136638_10000309_pt1 | contig 10846 bp, 8 predicted proteins | sample AntDrymUQ8582206_2_FD_104671 | JGI IMG/M metagenome (GOLD analysis project Ga0136638, IMG submission 104671) | Polar desert sand microbial communities from Dry Valleys, Antarctica - metaG UQ858 (22.06) | ecosystem: Environmental > Terrestrial > Soil > Desert | place: Antarctica: Dry Valley...
CTTGAGAGTTGCTTGCATAAAATTAGCATTGGTTAAATCGCTTTTTTGAAAGTAAGTACCTTTTATAGTTGCATATTCAACTACTAGATTCTTGAGCCATAAAAATCTCATATCTTCAGCTAAAGCTCGCCAGCTAACGTAACTGGATATAAAAGTAAAAGCATAAGTACCAAATAGCATCCCAATTACAGCAGCAGCCCTCACTTCCGCAAAATTTGGATTAAAAGCTACAACTAGAAGCCCGATCGCAGAGCCACACAATGTCAAAATCACAGCTAAAGTAAAATTTTCAGCTACAACTTCAGCAAAAGTTAAAGCAAATGCTAAAGAAAACATAAAAGCAAAAATTAAAATCAAAACTAAAGCAAGACTTACAGGCCCAGCTACTTCTATGGATAAACCAAAACTAAATGTTAAAATCAAAACAAAGGTAAAAGCTATACCCATAGATACAGTAAAAGCTGATTTAAGTTCCTTCAATGTAAGAATGCTCACAAATACTATACAGGCTATTAAAAAAAATATTCCTGGATAAGTCAAAAACTTTTCATATTTTGCAGCTAGAAAATTGCCTACAAAAGCACCACCAATTGCCGCAGCAAATCCTGAGAAAACTACGATAATTAGTGCGAACGTTAGTAGAGCAAATTTCCATTGGCTTGGCAATCCTGCTTTAGCGTGGCTAAAGCTAGCACCTATCAAGATAGCACCTGTGAAATTTGCCCCTCGGATATTTGCGTGGGAGAAGTTTACAGCCGTGAGGTCTTGACCTTTAAAATTCCGTCCTTGAAGATTTTGACCAGAGAAGTCTTGAGGCATATTTATTGAAAAATTGGTAAGTAAAACAAAGAGTTCGCACAGTTGTTACAAGCACGGATATCACAAGCCCTCCTGGGGTTTAAGCCCAGGATTATTGGTTGTTGAAGTATTATGTGAAACAGGAAAAATCAACTTTTTTGGTAAACCTCTCAAACATTTTTTCGATCGAGAAGCACTCAACATTAATGCGAACTTCCCGTAATTGTCGATCGCACTTCACAGTCAACACCACCGCAGGGCGATCGTCCAAAAACCGCAACAACTGGTCAATTTGCTGCAACTGGTGGCTATTAACCGCCACCAGCCGCCGTTTGTTTAACCAAACTTAAATCACGAAATTATCCGTAACACTCAAATCACCAAGCACTAGCTTAACGCTAAAACGTTCTCCGGGTTCACCTCGGAACTCTAATTGAATCCAATTATCAACACTTCGGGCTTGGGCTTCCAAGAAAATATCCCCAGATTCACTATCTATGACAATCAATTGCAACCCACTCGGTAGACAAGTATTATCCCCGGCAGGATACAATCGTAGAAGTACATCCGTTTTATGGTCTGTTCCTAGTTGCAAACACACAGCCAAAGCTAAAGCGTGTTCTTGCAGTTGTATTTGCTGCACCCTCGTAATATTTGCTACACTGTCATCAGTTGCTCCTTGGCGCGATCGGGGTGTAGTCGCGAATCGAAATACTAAACTTTCTTTCTGTTCGAGCAAAAAAGATTCAAGGGTTTTGAAGTTATACCGAGGTAAACTTTCAGGATTTTGGAACCATTCGCTCAAGTCAATCCAAACAGAGTTTTCCTCTTCCTTTTGTATACCCCAAATTTCACTCAACTTTTCTAGCAAATCTTCAGCCAACTCTTGTAAATCACTGTTTTGCGATCGATTAGATTCGTCTCGCTCAGAACGAGATGCAGGACTTCTGAAAGCTATTCCCTGTTCGGAATTAACGTAGTTAGCTAAAAAATCCCCGCCAGCATAGCGCCAGTTATATGGTTTGCAAGTCCGAACAATTCGTTCGATTTGAGCTACAATTTCAGAAAAAGACTCGGTATTTAATCTTTTTCTTACCTTGATAGCCACTTCATCATCGCTGCATAAAAAATCTTGGGCTGATTCTAGGCGATCGAGGTAGTCAACTAAGTTTTCTATGGGTTGAAGATTGGCGATTTCAATTTGTGACAAAGGCTCTTCAGGATCTAAAGCAGGCATAAATCCCAATAGCTGCACTTCGTTCAATTGTTCCTGAAACTGAACTGCAATATAGCAAATTCTATCCTCAGTTACTTCTGGAGGTAAAGTAATAACAGTTTCTCCTGGCAAAACAGGAAGGCATTCCAGTTTACCCAAATTAGGAATAACTAAATCTGCGACATCATTGAATAATCTAATCACAGAATTCCAACTGTCTCCCGCTGTCAAATCTGTTTCTAGATTCAGCCATTGCACGAAATTTTCAACGGCACAAACAGCGAGGGTATTGAGGTAAACTTTTTCTCCCTTCTCAACAGTGTCTTGTTCCCCAGCAAACTGCCGAGCCACTGCATGATTTTCTTTAGTTAGGGAAAGAGTTAAGTTGTGGTTGTCTACTGTATTCATGGTTTTTTCCTATTCACATCCTAATTCTTGAGCAATTTGTAAGAGCAAAGGTAAGCAGTAATTTTTCCAGCGATCGTAAACCGTTTGTTCGGGAACTTCTAACTCTTTAGCAAGCTCTCGGGGCTTGAGAGGTGGTTCTTGAAGTAATAATTTTTGAGCCATAATTTGACAGTGAAGGTTAGGACGATTGCGGGGATGGCAGTTTCTCAACTTCATTTCGGGATCTTCTTCAATATAGCGCTTTATTTTCCTTCCCATAAAGCGGCGTTCTTGTTCTAAAAGACGCTTAATGCCATCGATCGTTTGGTCTGGGATTGTTTCTCCAACTGTTAAGCCATCATCCCCTCTCATGAAAGTGCTAGTGCTAATAATTTTAGGTTTATTCTTTTCCGCCCGCTTAATATCATGGCAATCTCTTTTCAGAATTATCAGCACCCAGTTAATAAACCATTTACGAACCTGAGCAGAATCTGAGCTATTTTCGTGATTAACATCTCCCATATTCAATTTATACATTTGAGGAAATTTATTAATGTTCCTCTGGACATCTTTTTGTGTTGTTGGCAAAGCTCGATCGTAATAGGGTTGCCAACCTGGGCCGAGATATCTCTTAACTTCTGGCAATTGGTCGATCGCCAGTGCTAGTGCCTCAACCCTGTTAGGATCGTGCAAGGCTTCTTGAATCAATAGGCACAACGACGCATCATCCATACGGGCTTCAATCAGAGAAAAAAGGGGATGCTTCCATTATCACCTAGAAAGCACCCCCCACCTCACCCACTCTTGATCGCCCTAAGCCGCATCACCTAAGCCGCATCACCTACTAAGCCGCATCACCTAAATCGCCCTCAGCGCCCTCATTTTCCTCGCTCCAGTTGTCCCGTCCCTCCTCGTACCGCTTTTGGGCTTCAGCCATATCCTCCTCCCGCTGCTTAATTTTGGTGCTGTAGCGGTGAGGAATAATTAACTGGATATCTTGAGCCTGAGTAGCTTCCAATTCAGCAGTTTTATGCTGCACCCACTGCACTCGCAACCGCTCTAATCTTTGCTTGTTTTCCCTCATTTGTTGAGGACTCCAGCCTGTTATATCCGTCTTTGATGCTCGGAATTGATTCGGAAGTTCGGCAACTTCAGCCCGGTGTTGAAACAGACGCTGTTCGATCGCACAATTGCGATCTTCCTCCAATTGTTGCTTCTCCTTGCGGGCTAAGTTCAAGTCATAGTCAGCCTCCGCCATCGCCAAATTCTTCAGCCGCCCGCCGTCATCTCCGTCAGCTACGAATTTCACTAGCCAGTCAATGCGAGATTCTTGAGCTTCCTTATCTGCCAACAATTCTGTTACTTCTGCTTCCGGCATTCCTGAAGGTGGAAATAGATAAGACTCATATTTGTGCATCAAATCGGCATAGTGTTCTGGTAATTCAAAACGATCGCTCTGAAACGCCGCGGCCATCCAAATAATCGTGATGGGCAAACTTGCTGCGATCGCCTCTATCAAAAATCCCCCTGGCAAGCCCATTTGTGAGATAATCCACAGATTGATCGTCAATTCTGCTGCACTCATCGACACGGCTAGTACGGCATCTATCAGCAATTGTTTTTCCAGGTTTCTGCCCTCAACTTGCTGCACTAATGCTGTCTGGAGCGAGTAAAATCGTTCGTCCAATTCATTAACTGGAGGATGAGCCTGCTGTTGGCGGGCGATCGCTTGCAGTTCTTGTTTGGTACTGTGAGTAATTCGCATTTTCGTAATAGTTTTGGTGGCGCGATCGTCTACAAAAAAAGTCGCCAGGCCGCCCCCAAGCATTGCCGCAGGTAATGCGGCTGCACCCAGACGCGATGTGAGGACTTGGGTTCCTGCACTGAATGTCAGAGTGCCTATGATAGCGACAACAATTTTAGTTGCTTTTTTCGTTGTTGGTGAATGCTGTTTCTTAGCAATCGGAGCCATGTCTTCTATGCGGGAATCAGCGATGCGAGATTCCCCTGATATTCCGACTCGTTCTGTCATATCAGCCCGCAATTTTTTAGGTAAGCGGTTGATGACTTCGGACTGAAGCTGCCGCCAGTTGTCTACAAATTGCCAGATATGGATTTGACGAGTGTTATTGCGTTCTGATTGAGGTTTGTTCATGATAAAAATCCTGGTAAATAGTTTGATTGCTTGTAATTTTTAATCGAGGGAATTGTCAGAAGTTATGCAAGTGCTTTTGAGTTTTGGCGGGCTAGAAGCCCACCCCACAAAAGTTTGAATAGACATAACTTTGTAACTTTTAACTGGTTCCCAGGCTCTGGCTTGGGAATGAGTAAATACTAATTTAAAAAAGTTCCCGGCAAGGACACGGCAATGCCGTTTCCCTACAGATGCTAGATGTAGCAATACTTTTTATAATTGGTATTATTGATTGCTTTTTCAGGTTACTGATTGTGGGTTTTGCGACCTGTTGTAAAAGCCCAATCAACAGAGGAAGCGATATTGTTGAAAGCGGAAATTTGTACATTTTCCTCGTCAGTTAAGGCTGTGTCTAGCTGGTTTCTTAATGCTTCATCTTCAACGGCGATCGCGATCGCACCTCCGCCAGAGATAATGCTGCGGACAAGTGTCTTAACGCGCTGAAGATCCTTGGGATTGGGCTGATTTGGCCCCGGTTCGCTATCTTGGATCTCGACTGTCACCACTACGGGATTGTTATTTTTGCGATCGCGCTCTTTTTTGACAACGTTTTGAATGCGCTCTAGGAGTAAAATCAGAGAAGTACCGGGCTGCTTGTTGCTAATCGGGGCCTTGGTATTTTGGCACTGACCGAGTACAGATAAACTGTTGAGAATGGAGATATTTTGGGTGGTGACGGGGCGATCGGCAAAAGCGATGTTAATAGCAGTATCGCCTGGTTTGTAGTGCTGAACGCTTGCTTGACAGTGTTGTTGTCGCTGTTCGGTGTATTTCTTAGCAGAATCGGAACTGTCGTCGGCGCGAACGTGGATGACGTGCTGGGTGGTAAACTCAACTAATAGGGTAGCGCCGACAGCGCCAACACCTAGAAGCATTGCTAAAATAATCGCCGGCGACTTGAACCAAGTTGTGTTTGTTTTAGTGGGTGCGGCGGTTGGTTGCAGGCTGTTGCGGGTGTGGCGCGTCGGGTGGTAATATCGGCTCATGGCTGTTGCTCTCCTTACGGTGCTACTGCTATATCGACAGTAAGGGCGATCGTTATGCAGAGTTGCCGAAGATCACAAATTAGTTTGTAGTGAGGACTGAAGTCCTCAAAGCCCTAAAAAGCTTACTCCAAACACATTTATCAAGCTAAACCAGAACAGATGAACCCAGCCCAATAAAAGGGATCGGCAAAAGGATATTCTTGTTGACCGTAAGACGGCAATCTTTCATTCTGAAAATTATGAATTGCGTCACAAATAGTGGTTAAATTTCTCACATTTTCCTCTAATTGCTGATGATTTACTGAACTTATATCTGCTCTTTTCAGTTCATCTCTAGCAGTTTGCCGCGCTTTATTGACTAACTTAAATTCCGATTCTAAATCAGCTTGGATCTTTACCAGTTTCAAGTTACGCAAGTCATTTTGTGCTTTTTGCAAGGCTTCTGGACGGCTTTTTCCTTGGTGGCGATACCGATAATAACTAATCGAAAATAAAGCTGTGGCTAAATCATCAACTGACCACAAGGTACTCACCACACTCCGCGCCCCCGCACAGAGAAATCCTGTTGATAATGATAAAATATCATCGCTAATGCCAACCACACTGAGATTGGTTTCGCAACAGGAAAGAAACACATCGGAGAGATTGGGAAGTCGAAACCCAGGGGTCATGATTTGACCTAAAGTAATATTGCCATCGGCTAACTTGAGGAGGGATTCTAAGGGGCTGTCGAGGCGCGATGAGGCGTGATGGCTGGAGTGTAAAACTTGGACTTGGTTAGCTAATTGGCGATAATTTTTAACAGTGGCTTGGGTGATACCTCTTAACCGCTGATTTTGGGGGATATTGTAGAGTTGGGCGATTTTTTCTCCTTCAAACCCTGCACCAGAAAGTGTACCATCTGCATTTTCTACAGTGCCGTAATTAATTTGGTCTAGTGGGGGACGCTGTTGGCAATATTGCAAAATCTGGCAACTGGGAACATAACGCAGGCGGAATTTATCGCCTAAGTATTGGGTTGACAGTATTTCAGTTTCAGGGGGAATTGTACTGATATTATTTATGGCGCTGTTTTTCTTCTCCAGTCGGGTAAAGGTTTGGATGACTTGGCGCATCTTTCCTGATGGTTGATTTTCCGGTGGCTGAGAATTGTTCTGAGTGGGGCGAGTTAAAGGTAAGGCTGCAAAGGGAATTTGATGCCAAAATAGGTGCGGGATGATAATCAATTCCTCAATGTTTGTTAGATGTTTTTCGACTAAGGTTGTGAGTTGCAGTTTTTCGGCTATTCTTTGCAAAAACTCAGAGATTTTTGCATACCAAATGCCACCATCATTTTTCTTGTTAAGATACGGGTTTAACCACTCGTCAACGACTAACTCGCGCAAAGTTTGATAGCCAAAGCCGGTGCAGGTGTGCAGTTGCGGTGATTGGTTTTTGTAGATGATGAAAATGTGGGTGTCGTTGTTGGTGGTGAAGAAATTGAGGATGGCGGTTTTGGGGGAGTCGATGAGTTTTTGGATGGTGGCAAAATCTAGGGGAGTGACTTTAATTTCTCCGGCCAAAATGGGGTCTAAGCGGCGCATTTGTTCCCAGACTTGTTGTTTCTGGGCTTCCAACTCGATGATGGTTTGGGTGGCGGCTTCTATGGTGGCGCGGGCGAGGGATAAACTACCTTTGTCTGTTGGTTTGTCTGTCTGTTGTTTGCTAGAGTCGGACTCTGCTTGGAGGCGTTCTCGTTCAGCATCAATTTGTGCTTGCAGTGTATCGTGTTGCTGCAAATATTCCTGAACTTGGGGAGGAATTTCGCCGCCTGCGTAGAGGTCGTTACTTGCCATTAAGTCTACTAGACGCTTGGAACTAGAACGGTCTACATATTCGATCGCTTGGTCAATTTTGCCGCTGTTGATGTAGGCTTGAATGATGTTTTCGTAAACGTCTATGGAGTCGGCTAAAATTTGTTGACGGCTAGCATCGGTGGTTGACCAACTGCGACTTTGTTCCACGGCATTAATGGCGAGTTCGTATCCCTCAATGGCAGTCTCCCACAAACCTTCTCTGAAGGCAAGATTGCCGAGATTTCTGCCAGATTGCAGACAATCTAGTGGTAGAGTGGTGGGAGTCCGAAATTCTAAGGCTAACCGGAAACAACGAATTGCCTCATCTATATTCTCGGCACGGTTGCCGGTGATTTTGTCCTGGTAGGCCAATGCCAGATTATTTTGAGTCATCGCCCAATTTTCGGGAAAATCGGCACGGGTAGAGACTTCTAAACTTAGTTGATAACAACGAATTGCCTCATCTATATTCTCGGCCCGGTTGCCGGTGATTTTGTTTCTGTAGGCTTCTCCCAAATTATTTTGAGTCTGAGCCCAATCTTGGGGAAAATCGTCACGGGTTCTGACTTCTAAAACCTGTTGATAACAACGAATTGCCTCATCTATATTCTGGGCCCGGTTGCCGGTGATTTTGTTAGAGTAGGCAATTGCCAGATTATTTTGAGTCATCGCCCAATCTTGGGGAAATTTGTCGCGATTAAAGATGTTTAAAATTAATTCGTAACCAATAATTGCGATGTCTAGGTTACTCGCCCTATTACCTTTAGGAAACTGCTGAATTCTATTGCTGAAGTTGAAAAAAACTTCTGCAACATTTGTGGCTTGTTCCGGTGCGACTTGGGAGAGAATATTGTTAGCCCAATCTCGGTACAAAGGAACTAAGGTAGGATTGAGTTTATCTTGATGATCGGCAAGAATGCCATAGACAACTTGTGGATCGCCATTACTATCAGACGTAGCTTGCAATACTTCACCTAAAAAAGCGATATATTCTTGTCGGGATGCTGCCAATGAGGAATTGCCCAGATAGGCTGTTATTTGCTGTCCCCAATAAGTTAAAAATTCCGCAGTGTTTTGATTTCCCTGTTGCGCCATCATTTCTGCTACTTTTGCCATCTCTTCCACTAAGTCTGCATCGATTAGCTGTGGATGGGCGTTGAGGATGTTAACCTCTTCTCCCTTGGGGGAGTCAAGTAATGCTTGAATTAAATTGAGATAGTCTTGCTGGCGTTGTTCGTTCATGGTTTTTGGGTAAATGTTATGAATGGGTTTGTTGAACCGCAGAGGACGCTGAGGGCACTGAGGAGTTAGGAAGAGGGAGAACTACTAAATCTTATAAATTTTGTCTTTAACATCCTCCAAATTTATATAACAATCCGCGACATCAATCAGCGCCTCACTCGTCATCGACCTTAAACTCAGCACCTCAACCCTGCCCCCTTGAAAACTAACCTGATTCAACGCACAAGCTAAATCTCCATCGCCACCGACTAAGATAGCTGTGTCGTATTCCCCCGCTAAACCAACAATATCTAACCCGATCTCTACATCCAAATTAGCTTTTTTCGATCCATCCGGCCGCTGCAACACCGGCTTAGACACCACCCGGAACCCATGATGCCGCATCCACAACAAAAAGCCGCGCTGTTTGTCATCGCCTGCCTCTACACCAGTATAATAAAAAGCTCGAAATAAAGTATCATCTCCTACTAAAAATTTCAGTAATTTGGTATAATCAATTCTGATTCCCAATTCCCCAATTGCATAAAACAGGTTAGCGCCATCAATAAATATTGCTACTCGCCCGCGACCTGTTTTTGCCGGGACTGATGTTAACCGTTTGAGGGCGGCTAATTGCTGCTGCATTTCATCGAGTTTTTGAGTTCGATCGCCCAATTCATCCATGCGATCGTCCAAATCAGCCACCCACTGCTGCAATTGCGTAATTTGCGGTGGTAAATTAGCCTTCTCCAACCTCAAAACTCGTTCCTGAATCGAACTAATTGCCGCAGCATCAAGGCGATTTTCCCGTTGTTGAACAACCGCTATTTCCGCAGTTGCAGCCAGACGCTGCTGCAAAAGTGACTCCCACTGTCGCCGATGCAGCGCACTCAATCCCAAACACAGCGACAGCGGTAGGGCCAACATCGCCTGCTGGGAAACCGCACCCGCCGCCGCCGCCACCGTACCCCAAAAAGTCATCTCTACAGCGGTTTTTTGCCACTCCTGCCGCTTGATTCCCCGCAGCAGCTTCAAACCCAAAAATCCGTTTACCGAAGTTCTGGCGGGCGATCGCACTTCATAGGACGCATCTTGGCCGCTATCACTGGCAAAGTTTACCGGTAGGGCGATCGCACTTGTACTGTCAGCAGTGGCGATCGCACTTTGTAGCCCGTTGAGTCTTCCCATAGTCTTCACTTCTCCCAGTTAGTCGGTACAAAATTTAATCGACTGGGCACAGAGAAATTATGCAGAATTCCTCTGAACCCAACCTTTGACAGCATATTGATTGACATAAATCAATAAATATGATCAACTTTAAATATCATGTTGTTCTTGACGAAGAGCGATCGCCTGTTCCAACAAACTCACCAACTCATCCGGCATCCCATCCAAAAGCCTCGCCGCCAAATTTTTTCTCCCAGGATCGATACCAGTTGCCAGCACAGTTTTTAACCGAGGCATTGCCACTTCATCCACCAACTCAATCAAGCCGCTCAAACAGCGATTAAACTGCCGTTCCGTGAACTCAGCATCCTCCAAAGGCAACTCAATAGAAGCGCGAACTTCCCCATCGGACGGGTCATATTCAAACCGCAACATCTTGAGTTCCGAGTTAATAGCCAGCATAGTTTGAAACAGAATGCCTTTAAAAATTTGGTCTTTTACCTGCAACAATTGTGGAGCAATAAATTGCACGTATTCACCATTTTCGGTTAATTGAATTACAATAAGAAAACCCTCGACATTCTCTGCATTAACTCCCGTCATAATCCGAGAATTGTCCTCATCAAAATTGTAAACCCAGTTGCGATTTTCGAGATAATGTGCGATCGCAGGGAGTGTGGTAGCCATGACTTTTATGTTCCTGTAGTTTTGAGGGTTGACAGCCGCGCCCTTGTGCGCTGCTATTTGTATATCGGTTAAGAGGGAGGGAATTCTGCGATCGAATTCTGCTATTTGCCACCCGGTGGCGTTTTCGGACACTCACAGTAGCCAGCGATAGGTACCAGAGATGAAGGGCGATCGACTGGCGCAGCGATAGCAGCAGTCGTCTTCGATTCTAAGTAGATATTGCCAATCAAATTAGCAAGCAACAGCGAAATCAAGGTAGTCTCTAACAGTGTGAATTTCCGGCGCATAACTGACTCCTAATTCAACAGAGGTGCGGTGTCAACAAGCTTGAAAGGTTTCGCTTGTCTCTATTGAA
>Ga0136638_10000311_pt1 | contig 10796 bp, 8 predicted proteins | sample AntDrymUQ8582206_2_FD_104671 | JGI IMG/M metagenome (GOLD analysis project Ga0136638, IMG submission 104671) | Polar desert sand microbial communities from Dry Valleys, Antarctica - metaG UQ858 (22.06) | ecosystem: Environmental > Terrestrial > Soil > Desert | place: Antarctica: Dry Valley...
GCGGCATTCCCGAGCGCACCAGCCGGACCAGAAGGAAACCGATCGCAGCCGCGGCGCCGATGGCGACCGCGGGGCTCTTGCGCACCAGATTGCGTGCGTCGTCGAACAATTCATCGACCTGCTTGCCGCGGATCGAATCGTTGAAACCGTCAAGGGCATCCGCGGCCTTGCGCACATAATTGCCATATTGCGGGCCAAGCCGCTCATCGACGGTGTCGGCGGTTTCGCTGACCATGCGCGAAACGCTGTCGAGTGCCTCACTGGCCTTTTCCTTGCCTTGGCTGGCAACGTCCCGCGCCTTTTCGGTCGCCTGAGTCTTGAGCGACTGGGTCTGGGCCATCGCGCCGCCCGAGGCCGGCAAGCTGTCGCCGAACGGGGGTTCCGCATCCGCGAAGGTGGAGCCGGAGCCAAAATCATTCGGTCCGCCGATCGCCGATCCGCTTCCGCTACCGCCGCCAAGATCGCTGGCGCCATCGATGATGTTGTCAGTGCCTTCAGGCAAATTTGGATCCCGAGGGGGCATGGTTCGTCTCCGTGTTTGGTGATGCGTTCGCAATTACAACACGTGCGTCCCGGCATCGTTCCGTACCCGGACCAAGGAATGTTGCACCGCCAAAATCGTCCCGATACAGGCCAGTGGTCCCCACCATTCGAGGCATGCCATGACCGCTATCGCCAATCTCCACGCGCGTCAGATCCTCGACAGCCGCGGCAACCCGACGGTCGAGGTCGAAGCTTGGCTCGAGGACGGAAGTCATGGGCGGGCGGCGGTGCCATCGGGCGCATCGACGGGAGCGCACGAGGCGGTCGAGCTGCGCGACGGCGGCGACGCTTACGGCGGCAAGGGCGTCAAGAAGGCGGTGGCAACTGTCAATAACGAGATTTCGGACCTGCTCCTCGGCATGGACGCCGAGGACCAGCGCGAAATCGACCAGACCATGATCTTGGCCGACGGCACCCCCAACAAGGGCCGCCTTGGAGCCAACGCAATTCTCGGCGTCAGCCTCGCAGTCGCAAAAGCTGCGGCCGATGCCCGCGGTCTGCCCTTATATCGCTATGTCGGCGGCGTCTCCGCCGCCACGCTCCCCGTGCCGATGATGAACATCATCAATGGCGGCGAACATGCCGACAATGCGATCGATTTTCAGGAATTCATGGTCATGCCGGTGGGGGGGGCGAATTTTTCCGAAGCGCTGCGCTGCGGTGTCGAAATCTTCCACACACTGAAGAAAAGCCTGTCCGAGGCCGGGCTGTCCACCGCGGTCGGCGATGAAGGCGGGTTTGCGCCGGCGATCGGCCGCACCACCGATGCGCTCGATTTCATCATGCGCTCGGTCGAAAAGGCCGGCTACGCGCCGGGCGACGACGTCGTCATCGCGCTCGATTGCGCGGCCACCGAATTCTTCCGCGACGGCGCCTATCATATGGACGGCGAGGACCGGGTCATGTCGCCCGACGAGATGGCCGCCTATCTGGCGGACTTGGCCGCGCGCTATCCAATCGCATCGATCGAAGACGGGATGGCGGAGGACGATTTCGCCGGCTGGAAGACACTGACGGCCATGATCGGCGACAAGATTCAGCTCGTGGGAGACGATCTGTTCGTCACCAATGTCGCCCGCCTTCGTCAGGGCATCGAGGACGGCCTCGCCAACAGTCTGCTGGTCAAGGTCAATCAGATCGGAACGCTTTCAGAAACGCTCGACGCGCTCGAGATGGCGCACCGCGTGCGCTACACCACGGTCATGTCGCACCGGTCGGGCGAAACTGAGGACACCACCATCGCCGATCTCGCGGTCGCGACAAACTGCGGTCAGATCAAGACCGGCAGCCTCGCCCGCTCGGACCGGCTCGCCAAATACAACCAGTTGCTTCGTATCGAGGAAGAGCTTGGCGACAGCGCGATCTACCGGGGACGTTCGATATTCAAAGCGGCGCGGGCTTGATTTTCTCCCCGAGTCCTGATTCATATCTGACGTCATGAAGGCGCCCTCCAAAGCCCTAGCGATCATCAAACGCGCCGCGCTGCCCGCGCTCGCGGTGCTCATAATCGCCAATTTCGTGGGCTATGCGGTGGCGGGGTCGAACGGCCTGCTCGCCTGGGGCGATTATCGGCACGCGTTGCAAAAACGCGAAGTCGAATTCGTCAAGCTCGAGGCCGAGCGCAAGCGGCTCGCGCACCGCGCCGAGCTTCTCGATCCGCGCAAGGCCGATCCCGATCTGGCGGACGAATTGGTTCGCAACGAGCTTGGCCTGGCGCGGCCCGACGAGGTCATCGTCCCGCTCGATTGAGCGTACGTTGGCAAAGGCCTTCGCGCCCGCTTATAGCCCGGCGCATGGCCAAAGCACCGAAAGCCGCCGCCCCGCCGCCGCCGAACCGCGAACGCCCCGGCGAGCCGGCGCGTCACCCGGCGGACAAGGCCGAGCTTCTCGACTTTTACGAGCAGATGCTGCTTATCCGCCGCTTCGAAGAGCGCGCGGGGCAGCTTTATGGATTGGGCCTGATCGGCGGCTTTTGCCATCTCTACATCGGTCAGGAAGCGGTCGTCGTCGGGCTTCAGTCGGCCATAGCGCCGGGCAAGGACAGCGTCATCACCGGCTACCGCGACCACGGGCATATGCTCGCCTGCGGGATCGATCCCAAGATCGTCATGGCCGAACTCACCGGGCGCGCCGCGGGAATCAGCCGCGGCAAGGGCGGATCAATGCATATGTTTTCGGTCGGGCATGGTTTCTATGGCGGCCATGGCATCGTCGGCGCGCAGGTCAGCCTCGGCACCGGGCTCGCCTTCGGTCACAAATACAAGGAGGATGGCGGCGTCTGCCTAACCTATTTCGGGGACGGTGCATCCAACCAGGGCCAGGTCTACGAAAGCTTCAACATGGCCGAGCTGTGGAAGCTTCCCGTGCTCTACGTCATCGAGAACAATCAGTATGCGATGGGAACGAGCGTCAACCGCTCTTCGGCCGAGGACCAGCTTTACAAGCGCGGCGAAAGCTTCCGCGTGCCGGGAATCCAGGTCGATGGCATGGACGTGCTCGCGGTGCGCGGCGCGGCGACCACCGCGCTCGAATGGATACGGGCGGGGAAGGGGCCGGTGCTTCTCGAAATGAAGACCTACCGTTACCGCGGCCATTCGATGAGTGACCCCGCCAAATATCGCTCGCGCGACGAAGTGCAGGCGGTGCGCGAGAAATCGGATCCGATCGAAGCCGCCAAGCGCGAATTGGAGGCGATGGGCGTTGGCGCAGCCGAATTCAAAGCTCTCGATGATGCCATCAAAAAACGGGTGGTTGAGGCGGCCGACTTCGCCGAACAATCGCCCGAACCGCAGGCGGAAGAGCTTTATACCGACGTGCTGGTGGGGAGCTATTGATGCGGGTGCTTGCGGCCGCCGTTCTGCTGAGCTTGAGCGCAACGGTGGCCTGCGCCGAAAAACCCAGGACCGGCGACTTCTCCGCCACGGTTGCCTGCGCTCCGGCCACCTTCGAGGCCGCGGTTTTCTGTCTCGAGACGACACTTCCTACCGGTGCAAGAGCAGAGTTAATCGCCCCCGACGGGTCCGTCCGGGCTCATTTTGGCTTCGGAATGATGCTACGTAACAAATGGGGCCTGCAGGACAAAAACTCGCCGCTTCACCAGGCGCTGAAAAAGCACGGGTTCATTTATCCGGACGACATGTCCGGAACGATCATCGACGCTTATGTGGCTGGTGAGAAGGGTGAGCGCTTCGATAAGTCGGCCGCGGTGGTTCAATATCGGGTCTATTGGACAAAGGCTGCCAAGCGCACGCGGGTGCCCGTGGAGCGTTGCCTTGCGCACAAGACCGACAGCGACAATCTCGACGTGGATACCTGTTGGATCAACGGCAATGGGTCGCGTGTCGGCGAGCTCAAGCAGGACCCCAAGTAAATGCCTCTTGAACTCAAAATGCCCGCTTTGTCGCCTACCATGGAGGAAGGCACACTCGCCAAATGGCTGGTCAGGGAAGGCGATGCGGTCAAATCCGGCGATATCCTCGCCGAGATCGAGACCGACAAGGCGACGATGGAATTCGAAGCGGTCGACGAGGGCGTGATCGGCAAGATCGTCGTCCCCGAAGGCACCGATGGCGTCAAGGTCGGAGCCGTCATCGCACTGATGGGGGACGGCGAAGCGGATGCCGCGCCCCGGGCATCCACTGCGCCGCCGCCCGTGCAAGCCGATGCCAGCGAAGCGCCGATCCAGCAGGCCAATATGGCGGCCAAGGCCAAGGAGGGTGCGGAGCCCGCAAGCCTGAAGGTCGAACCCGAGGCGGCGGCGGGCGCCGCAGCCCGCCGTATGACCGTCCGCGAGGCTCTGCGCGACGCGATGGCGGAGGAAATGCGCGCCGACGACCGCGTCTTCGTGATGGGCGAGGAGGTTGCCGAATATCAGGGCGCGTACAAAGTAACCCAAGGCCTGCTCGAAGAGTTCGGACCCAAGCGCGTCGTCGATACGCCGATCACCGAATATGGCTTCGCGGGCCTCGGCGCCGGGGCGGCAATGGGCGGGCTCAAGCCGATCGTCGAATTCATGACCTTCAACTTCGCGCTTCAGGCGATCGACCACATCATCAATTCGGCAGCCAAGACTAATTATATGTCGGGCGGCCAGATGCGCTGCCCGATCGTATTTCGCGGGCCGAACGGCGCGGCATCGCGCGTTGCTGCCCAGCACAGCCAGAATTACGGTCCATGGTACGCATCAGTTCCCGGCCTCATCGTCATCGCGCCTTATTCGGGCGCCGATGCCAAGGGCTTGCTCAAGGCCGCGATCCGCAGCGAAGACCCGGTCGTGTTCCTCGAAAACGAACTGCTTTACGGGCAAAGCTTCGACGTCCCCGAAGGCGACATCGTGCTGCCGATCGGCAAGGCGCGGATCGTGCGCGAAGGCAAGGACGTCACTCTGGTGAGCTACTCGATCGGGGTCGGCGTCGCGCTCGATGCCGCGACCAAACTGGCCGAAGAGGGGATCGACGCCGAGATCGTCGATCTGCGCACCCTACGCCCGCTCGATCGCGCCACCGTCCTTGCCAGCCTGAAGAAGACGAACCGGCTGGTGGTGGTCGAGGAAGGCTGGCCGGCCTGCTCGATCGCGTCCGAAATCGCCGCCTTCGTCATGGAGGAAGGTTTCGACGACCTCGACGCCCCGGTCCTGCGGGTGACGAATCAGGATGTCCCGCTGCCTTACGCCGCCAATCTGGAAAAGCTCGCGCTGATCAAGATCGACGATGTGGTCGCGACCGCCAAGGCGGTGATGAACCGCTAGCCGCGTCGTGGCGCCGGCCGCTCGCCGTTTTTTTTGACAAGTCGTTTGCGGCCGATAGATTTCATCGCCAAGGCTTTTGGGGAGTCGGGGAATGACGGTTCATGAGCGGAGTTGCGGCACTCTCTTGCTGGTCGCTGCCCGGCTTTATTTTTTGGCAGGGACGCGCCCAGGATAGGCCGGTTCTCCCGGCGGCGCCGGCGCGAAGCGCGGCCGCCGCGGAAGCACCGCCGTCCCTGCTTCGGCAGAGCCAGATCGAAACCCCACCCCGCGGCCACTGCCAAGACCCGCGATGAGAAGCGCTTCGGCCGCGCCGACAAGGACGACGACGGTCGCATCACGCGTGCTTAACTGCTCGAGCCGCGCCGCAAGGCTTTCGCCAAGCTCGACAAGAATGGCGACGGACGGCTCGCCTTCGAAGAATGGGCGGTGAAGACGGTCGGCAAGTTCGACGGCGCAGACGATAACGGCAACGGCGCGCTCACCGCCGATGAATTCGCCTCGACCGCCCCCAAGGTCCGGCCCAAGCGGTGCGACTGTTAGGCCGGTTCTTCAATCCGAACCGGGGATTCGCTGAGCCACCCGGTCAAATCCTCTCTCGCCCGCGACGTCATCCCGCGCTTGCGGTCGGCCTTGCGGACCTCAGCGTCGAGCGGCGGGAAGAGTCCGAAATTGACGTTCATCGGCTGGTACGTTGCCGCATCGGCTCCGCCGGTCACGTGGCCAAGCAGCGCACCGAGCGCGGTCGTCGCCGGGGGAGGGGACAATATCGTCCCGCCTACCTCCGCTGCCGCGAAGCGCCCCGCAAGCAAGCCGATCGCGGCCGATTCGATATAGCCTTCGCAGCCCGTGATCTGCCCCGCGAAACGGATATGCGGAGCGCTGCGCAACCTCAGTTCCGCGTCGAGCAGCCGGGGGGCGTTGATGAACGTGTTGCGATGCAGCCCGCCGAGCCGCGCGAATTCGGCTTGCTCGAGTCCGGGAATGGTTCGGAACAATCGCACTTGTTCGGCATGCTTGAGCTTGGTCTGGAAGCCGACCATGTTCCACAGCGTGCCCAGCGCATTGTCCTGGCGCAGCTGCACCACGGCATGGGGCCAGCGCCCGGTACGCGGATCGTCGAGCCCGACGGGCTTCATCGGTCCGAATCGCGGCGTCTCGACCCCGCGTTCGGCCATCACTTCGATCGGCATGCAGCCGTCGAAATAGGGGGTGTCGCGCTCCCAATCTTTGAAGTCGCTCTTCTCGGCCCCGATCATTCCGGCGATCAATTCAAGGTACTGCCCCTTGTCCATCGGGCAGTTTATATAGTCCTTGGTGTCACCCTTGTCCCAGCGCGACGCCATCCACGCCACATCCATGTCGATGCTGTCGCGGTGGACGATCGGAGCGATCGCGTCGAAGAAGGCGAGGGCGTCGCTTCCGGTTCGACTCTGTATCGACGCCGCGAGCGCCGCGGCCGTGAGCGGGCCCGTCGCGACGATTGTAAGCCCATCGCCGGGAAGTACGTCGACCCGCTCACGCACCAGCTCGATAAGCGGATGGGCCTCTATCGCCTCGGTCACCGCACCCGCAAACCCGTCGCGGTCCATTGCCAGCGCCGACCCCGCCGGCACGCGGTGAGCGTCGGCGCTGGCCATGATGATCGAGCCGAGCTCGCGCATCTCCTGATGCAGCAGCCCGACCGCGTTGCTTTCCGCGTCGTCCGAGCGAAAGCTGTTTGAGCAAACGAGTTCGGCCAACCGATCGGTATGATGCGCCGGCGTCCCCTCCACGCCGCGCATTTCGGACAGGCGCACGCGTACCCCCGCCTGCGCAAGCTGCCACGCCGCCTCGGAACCGGCGAGCCCACCACCGACAATATTCACTTTCGTTGTCATGATCCGCCGCCATAATGTGCGTCGCAACCAGAAGCGAGGAGCCTGCCATGATCGATCATATCGGCTTTGCGGTATCGGACATCGGCCGTTCGCGCCGTTTCTACGAAGCGGCGCTGAAGCCGCTCGGGCTCGGCGCCACCGTGGAAGCGACGCCCGACCAGACGACAAGCGGCGGCACCGCGATCGGTTTCGGCAAGGATGACAAGCCATTTTTCTGGATCGCAGACAACGAGCGGGTGGGCGAGGGCACCCATGTCGCCTTCACGGTCGACGACCGAGCTACCGTCGACGCGTTTCACAAAGCCGCGCTCGCTGCCGGTGGGCGCGACAATGGTGGGCCTGGCCTCAGGCCGCAATATCATCCCGATTACTATGGCGCGTTCGCGTTCGACCCCGACGGGATGAACATAGAAGCGGTGTGCCACAAGCCGGAGGGCTAATTCTTGCCGCCGACCACCGTATCGCTGGCGAGCATCTGATCCTCGACATCGACCACCATGTCAGCCTCGTCTTCGCTTTCCTCGATCTTGGCCGCAGAGACGACCTTTTCACCCTCGGCGACGTTGAACAGACGAAAGCCCGCGCTCGAACGCCCGATCGGCCGCACATCCCCGACGCTCATGCGGATCATCTTGGCTTGGTCGGTCACCAGCATGATCTGTTCGCCATTGCGCGCCGGGAAGCTGGCGACCACGGCGCCGTTGCGGTCGGCATAGTCGGGACCACGGTTGATGTTCGTAATTCCCTGCCCGCCGCGGTTGGTACGGCGATACTCGTATGCGGATGTCCGCTTGCCATAGCCGTTCGCGGTCACCGTCAGGATGAACTGCTCGGCAGTCTCCATTTCGGTGAAGCGTTCAGGCGTGAGCGAGGATTGGCCGTCCTTCTCGGGCTTCCAGGGCGCAAAGCGGAGATAATCCTCCTTCTCATGCTGCGAAGTGCCGACGCGCGTCAGGATCGACAGCGAAATCACCTCGTCTTTCTTGGCCTTGTTGATTCCGCGCACGCCGCGCGAGGTGCGACTCTGAAATTCGCGCAATGTGCTCGAGGCGAACCGGATCGCCTTGCCGTCGCGCGTGGCGAGCAGGACATCGTCTTCCTCGGTCAGCAGCGCGACCCCCATCAGCCGGTCGGTGGCGTCGTCATCGAAGCGCATTGCGAACTTGCCGTTTGTCGGCACGTTAGCGAAGGCGTCCATGCTGTTCTTGCGAACATAGCCGTGCGCGGTCGCGAAAACGACCTGCAGCTTGCTCCACTCGGACTCGTCCTCGGGTAGCGGAAGTACGGTCGAGATCGTCTCCCCCTCCGCCAGCGGCAACAGGTTAACCATCGGCCGCCCGCGCGCGCCCGGCGCTCCCTCGGGCAATCGCCAAACCTTCAACCGATAGACCTTGCCCGCGGTCGAGAAGAACAGCACCGGGGTGTGGGTCGATGTCACGAACAGCTCGGTGACCGCATCCTCGTCCTTGGTGTTCATCCCCGCGCGGCCCTTGCCGCCGCGCTTCTGCTCGCGGAAGGCGGCGAGGCTGGTCCTTTTGATGTAACCGCCGAGGGTCACCGTCACGACCATGTCCTCGCGCTCGATGAGCTGCTCGTCGTCGATCCCGTCCCAGGCGGGCGCAATCTCGGTCCTGCGCGGCGTCGCGAACTCGGCCGTGATCGCGCGAAGCTCGTCGGCCATCACCGCATAGAGCTTGACCCGATCGGCCAGAATGGCGAGCAATTCGCCGATCGACCCGGCAAGCTCGCGAAGCTCGCCCGCGATCTCGTCTCGGCCGAGCGCGGTCAGCCGGTGGAGGCGAAGCTCGAGGATAGCGCGGACCTGGACTTCGGACAGCGTGTAGCTCACCGTCTGAGCCTGCGGCTCGACCGCTTCGACCAGCGCGATGTAGGGTGCGATTTCCTCGATCGGCCATTCGCGCGCCAGCAGTGCCGCCCGCGCCGCCGCCGGCGACGCCGAACCGCGGATGATGCGCACCACTTCGTCGAGGTTGGTCACCGCGATCACCAGCCCGAGCAGAATGTGCGCACGGTCGCGGGCCTTGGCGAGCTCGAACTTCGAGCGGCGGGTGATCACTTCCTCGCGAAACTTGACGAACGCCTCGATGATGTCGCGCAGGTTGAGCGTCTCGGGCCGCCCGCCGCGGATAGCGAGCATGTTGGCGGGAAAGCTCGATTGCGCCGGGGTGTGGCGCCATAATTGGTTGAGCACGACCTCGGGTGTCGCGTCGCGCTTCAGGTCGATGACGACGCGAACGCCGTCGCGATTGCTCTCGTCCCTGATGTCGGACACGCCTTCGATGCGCTTGTCCTTGGCCGCCTCGGCGATCTTTTCGACGAGCCCGTTCTTCCCGACTTGGTATGGTATCGCGGTGAGGACGATCGAACGCCGCTCGCCGCGTCCTTCCTCGAACTCGTGCCGGGCGCGCATGATGATCGACCCGCGCCCCGTATGATACGCCGACTTTGCCCCCATCTGGCCGAGGATCAGCGGCCCGGTCGGAAAGTCGGGCCCCGGGATGATCTCGATGAGCTCGTCGATCGTGATCGCGGGGTTGGCGATGTAGGCTTGGCAGGCCGCGATCACTTCGCCGAGGTTATGCGGCGGGATGTTGGTCGCCATGCCGACCGCGATCCCGCCCGCGCCGTTGACGAGCAGGTTTGGAAAGCGCGCAGGAAGGACTTGCGGCTCGTGTTCCGAGGCGTCGTAATTGGGTTGGAAATCGACCGTGTCCTTGTCGAGATCCTCGAGCAGCGACATCGCGACCTTGGCCAGGCGCGCCTCGGTGTACCGCATCGCCGCGGGCGGATCGGGGTCCATCGATCCGAAATTGCCCTGGCCGTCGATCAGCATCACCCGCATCGACCAGTCCTGCGCAAGACGCGCGAGCGCGTCGTAAATCGCGCTGTCGCCGTGCGGGTGGTATTTACCCATCACCTCGCCGACGATGCGCGAGGATTTGCGGTATGGGCGGCCGGCGACGAATCCCGCCACCTGGCACGCGTAGAGGATGCGGCGGTGCACGGGCTTGAGGCCGTCGCGGACGTCGGGAAGCGCGCGGCTGACGATCACCGACATCGCATAGTCGAGGTAGCTGGTCTTCATCTCCTCGACGATGGAGATCGGGCTGATGTCGCCGGGGTCGCGCTTCGTGGTGTCGGCAGTCGGCGGAAGGCTGGCCAAGTGAGTGTTTTCCGGTGTGGTGATAAGGCCGTTTCGGTCTAGATCATGCCGACCCCCGACGCCACCCCCGCGCAGGCGCGCGCGAGGGCTTTATTTGCGCACGAAGCGCAGGAAATCGGCGCTCGAGCCATCGGCGTCGAACGCATAGCCGCCGGCATCGAATGCGGTCAGCGCAGCGACCTCACCGATCCGTTCGTCGCACATGAATCGCGCCATCGCTCCGCGCGCCTTCTTGGCGGCAAATGTATTGAAGTGGAGCCCCTTCGGCCCGGCGTCGCGGAAGTCGATCGTCACCACGCGAACGCCTGGCGCCAAATGGGGCTCGACCGCGCGCCAATATTCCTTGCTGGCTAGGTTGACGAGCGTGCCCGAGCCCTCGTCGCCAAGCTCCTTTTCGAGCTGCCGGGCGATGCGTCCCTTCCAGAAGCGATAGAGATCGCCGACC